>JAEEGL013124325.1_pt1 | contig 39763 bp, 38 predicted proteins | sample 9134231 | NCBI WGS metagenome assembly JAEEGL01 (sample SAMN16246548, study PRJNA631951) | gut metagenome | biome: gut microbiome; feature: rumen; material: fiber-attached | host: Bos | place: Iran: Karaj | collected 2018-10
GAAGATAGCTGGTTGTGTTACCTTGGTTGCTTTGAGATCGTCGGCTGTTCCTTCGAACATTATGTCAGTGATTCTGAAACCGAGTATCTCGTTTGCTTTTTCAAGCATTTCTTTGGCTTTGGGTTGGTTTTCGTACAGGTCTTTCGCCATACCTGGAAATTGGGATCCCTGTCCTGGGAAAACATATGCTTTCTTCATATCGCGAATTTAATAATGTGTATAAGCATGCAAAATTAGGCAATTTCTTTGACTTTACCTTAAAATTTGCTCTATTATCGTCTTTTTTGTTAACTTTGTGCTCCCAACATGCCTCCGTAGTTTAAAGGATAGAATTTCAGATTCCGGTTCTGACGGTCCCGGTTCGATTCCGAGCGGAGGTACGAGGAAAGGAGACGGCTTCTTCGCCGCCTCCTTTTTTTATCTCCGCTTCTCCGCAGCTGCCGACTGCCGGTCTGCGATATTTCAGCTGACCTCCGGCGGTTCCAACCCTACAGTGCCGGAGGGATGCGAGACCGAAGCGGAACGTTCGGGCCAGACGAAAAATGGGCTTCTCGAATGAAAAGTGATAAATAAGTGTTGTTTTTACACTAATCATTATATATATTTGCAGTGTCACGCTGAAAATGGTGTGGCTCAACACGAAACTAAGACCATGAGCACAAAGTCCTATTATAGTTCTTACCCTAAATTCCACATGGCGGTGGATTGCATAATCTTCGGTTTCGAGGAGGGTGGCCTCAGCCTGCTCCTGCAGAAACGAAACTTCGAGCCGGCCATGGGCGAGTGGTCCCTGATGGGCGGTTTCGTGGAAGAAGGAGAAAGCGTCGATGATGCGGCCAGACGCGTCCTGACGAATCTGACAGGCTTGAAGGACATTTATATGCGTCAGGTAAAGGCTTATGGCGAAGTGGAACGAGATCCGGGAGAACGGGTAATCTCCGCGGCCTACTACGCACTTATCGACATCAATAAACAGGATAAGGAACTGATCAAGGCCCATAACGCCTTCTGGGTAAAACTTGACGAGCTGCCCCATCTTATCTTCGACCATGACCAGATGGTAGCGGACGCCCTCTCAGTGATGAGAGAAAAGGCTCTCAGCAAGCCGACCGGCATCAACCTCCTCCCTGAAGAATTCACCCTGACCCAGCTCCAGAGCCTGTACGAGGCCATACTCGGAGAGGAGATCGACAAACGTAACTTCAGGAAAAGGATAGCCGAGATGGACTACATCGAGAAGACCGGACACATTGACAAACTGCTGTCCAGGAGGGGAGCGGCCCTGTATCGGCTCAACCCCGAGAAATACTCCAAGGACAGCAAATTCAAGATATAAAACACAGCTATTAAACCCATAATTATGAACACACTAAAACAGATGATGCTGGTCATGACAGCGTCTCTCTTTCTCCAAGGTTGCTGCGAGAAGGCTGCGACCACTCTTTCTGGCCTGGATCCATCAGACTTCGAAAGCGAATACAACGGTTCCGCCACTCACCTTTACACCCTTGTCAATAAAAACGGGATGGAGGTCTGCATAACCAACTTCGGCGGCAGGATCGTGTCTATGATGGTCCCGGACAAAGAAGGGAAGATGAGGGATGTCGTCCTCGGCTTCGACAACGTGAAAAGCTATTTTCCGGAGAACAACTTATCCGACTTCGGCGCCGCCATCGGCCGCTATGCCAACAGGCTCGACCATGGCCATATCAACATAGACGGGATAGACTACCAGCTCCCGCAGAACAACTTCGGCCACTGTCTGCACGGAGGTCCGACCGGCTGGCAGTATCAGGTATATGAAGAAATAGAGCACGACTCTCAGCATCTCAAGCTGTTCAGGTTTTCTCCTGACGGGGACAACGGTTTCCCCGGCGACGTGCGCGCATATGTTACATACACTCTCGACGACGACAATGCCCTTAGCATCAGCTACGAGGCCACCACGTCGGCTCCGACTGTCATAAACATGACCAACCACTCCTATTTCAACCTCAGCGGAGATCCTGAGAAATCGATCGAGGACAACATCATGTGGGTGAATTCATCCGCATACACTCCGATCGACGACACATACATGACGACCGGAGAGATCGCCCCGGTAGAGGGCACTCCGTTCGATTTCAGGATATACCATCCGATCAGCGACTCCATCTCGGCCGACGACGAGCAGATCCGCAACGGAAACGGATATGACCATAACTGGGTACTGGATACGGAAGGTGACATCACCAAGACTGCCGTCCACCTGCTTTGCCCTGCATCCGGCATCTCGCTCAAGGTCTATACGGACGAGCCTGGCATACAGATATATACGGGCAATTTCCTTGACGGGACCGTTACCGGAAAGAAAGGAACAGCTTACCAGCAGAGGACCGGTATCTGTCTGGAGACCCAGCACTATCCTGACTCTCCAAACAAAGCCGGCTGGCCTTCAGCGATCCTCCGCCCGGGAGAGACTTATACCTCAAATTGTATTTTCGCATTCTCAATAGACAAATAGTCCACGCTTATGAACTTCATCCAGCAACTCGGTGATACTTTCAGCAGTGTCAACCTGTCCCAGGCCATAGCAGCCTCCGGTTTCCGGACCATGGACATGGTCATCCTCGTAATCTATCTTGTAGTGCTCATCTCCCTCGGACTCTTCCTCGGAAGGACCAAGAAGGGCGAAGAAAAGAGCGCGAACGATTACTTCCTGGCAGGTAATTCCCTTACCTGGTGGGCTGTAGGAGCGTCGCTGATCGCGGCCAACATATCGGCGGAACAGTTTATCGGCATGTCCGGAACCGGCTTCCGCGACGGAATTGCCACGGCGGCATACGAGGTCATGGCAGCCGTCACCCTCGTGGTGATCGGAAAGTTCCTGCTTCCTGTCATGCTCAAGCAGAAGATATTCACTATCCCTCAGTTCCTTCGCGAAAGATACAATGACGGAGTCGGACTGGCCTTCTCGATCCTCTGGCTGTTCCTCTACATCTTCGTCAACCTGACCTCGGTCGCATGGCTGGGCGCATTGGCAATCGAGCAGATCCTCGGCCTGCAGAACGTATTCTTCACCATCGGAGGAACCATGGTCTCGGTGAGGATGCTCATAGTTGTGGTATTGTTCATAATTGCCGGAATCTACTCGATCTACGGCGGTCTCTCCTCAGTGGCTTGGACCGACGTGATGCAGGTGTTCTTCCTTGTAGGAGGCGGTCTCATCACGGCATTCTTCGCGCTGAAGGCAGCCGGAAACGGAGCAGCCCTCGAAGGTCTCCGCAACGTGTATACCACTCTCACCACAGGGGAATATGCCAACGACACCCACTTCCATCTTGTGATCCAGGAGTCGCATAATTCAAGCGCATTCGCGAATGTCCCAGGAATCGCCGCCATCGTCGGCGCCGTATGGCTCACCAACCTCGGTTACTGGGGCTTCAACCAGTACATAATCCAGAAAGGTCTTGCTGCGAAGAGCATCAAGGAGGCCCAGAGAGGTCTCGTATTCGCCGGCTTCCTCAAGATACTCATCCCGTTCATCGTCGTTCTCCCTGGCGTCTGCGCATTCTACATGACAGCCCACGCCGACCAGTTCGCCCAGCTCCAGGGCTCTATCAACGTGGCTGATGACGCATATCCATGGCTCATCCGCAACTTCGCCCCGCCGGTAGTGAAAGGACTTTCGTTCGCTGCGCTCGCAGCTGCGATCATCTCCTCACTCGCCTCGATGCTGAACTCCACCTCCACTCTGTTCACGATGGACATCTATAAGAAATACATCAACAAGGAAGCAGGTGACAGGAACCTCGTGAATGTAGGTCGCCTTACCTCCCTCATCGCCCTTGTAGTCGCAGCCATCGTAGTAAAGCCTCTCCTCGGAGGACTCGACCAGGCCTTCCAGTATATCCAGGAGTATTCAGGATTCATCTATCCGGGCATCATCACTGTATTCGGCCTCGGTCTTCTCTGGAAGAGAGCCAGCTCAAGGGCTGCCGTATGGACGGCAATCGCTACAATTCCTCTCGGTGTCCTCTTCAAGATCTTCCTCGGAGGAGTGCCTTTCCAGCTCAGGGCGGGATACATCTTTATCATCCTCATCTCGATGTTCGTGCTCATCTCATATCTCGACAACAAGTTCGAGAAGGCGGAACTTCCTGACGAGAAAGACAGGGCGGGCATGCTCCGCTGGGCAAAGATACTCGGCCTTGTCGGTCTTGGCTGCATAGTAGTCTCACTGGCAGTGGTCATATGGGGCGCATGCCTTCCTGAGACCGCTACGCCTGACAACAACTTGATAGCATACCTCAATGATATCGGCTTCCAGGCATTTATCTTCTTCGGCGTGCTGGTAGGCTGCAATGCCATCTGGCTCAGGAGCGATGCTTCCGACAGGAAGAGAGACGCAAAGGCTCTTCCGGTGGATCTCAGCCTTTTCCATACGGACAAGGGGTACGCATGGGGTGCCGCAGGCATCTGCATAATCGTGGCTCTGCTTTACATAGCTCTCTGGTAATATGCTTGAAGAATTGAAAGATAAGGTCTGCAGGGCCAACCTGGACCTTGTAAGACATGGACTCGTAATATTCACCTGGGGCAACGTCTCGGCCATCGACAGGTCGTACGGGCTCGTGGTGATAAAGCCGAGCGGAGTGTCATACGATGACATGAAACCGTCCGACATGGTTGTCGTCGACCTGGACGGAAACGTCGTGGAAGGGGACCTCAATCCTTCATCCGACACTCCTACACACCTGGCCCTGTACCGGGCATTCCCGGAAATCGGGGGCATCGTCCATACCCACTCGACCTATGCGACCGCATGGGCCCAGGCCGGAAAGGACATACCGAACATCGGGACGACTCATTCGGATTATTTCCATGAGGCGATCCCATGTACCGGAGACATGACAGAAAAGGAGGTCAGGGGAGAATATGAACTCGAGACCGGAAACGTCATCGTAAGGCGGTTCCGGGGCATGAACCCGATGCAGACTCCCGGAGTCCTGGTGAAGAATCATGGCCCGTTCGCATGGGGCAAGGATGCCGCTGACGCAGTCCATAACGCAGTGGTGCTGGAGCAGGTCGCAAAGATGGCTTTCATAGCATATTCCGTCAATCCTGACCTGACCATGAATCCTCTGCTTGTGGAGAAGCATTTCCTTCGCAAGCATGGCCCCGGAGCATATTATGGACAGAAAAAGAAATAAATAATCAAAAAACAAAGATGATAGACGCATATAAGAATTTTGAAGTCTGGTTCGTCACCGGAGCCCAGCTCCTCTACGGCGGAGATGCCGTGGTGCAGGTGGACGGACATTCCACCAAGATGGTGGACGGCATGAATGCCTCCGGAATACTGCCTGTAAAGGTGGTGTACAAAGGCACTGCCAACTCTTCTGCCGAGGTCCTCGACGTGATGACAAGGGCCGAGGCTGATCCTAAGTGTATCGGTGTCATTACATGGATGCACACATTCTCCCCGGCAAAGATGTGGATTCATGGAATGCAGAAGCTTCGCAAGCCGCTTCTCCATCTCCATACCCAGTTCAACGAGGAGATCCCATGGGACACGATGGACATGGACTTCATGAACCTGAATCAAAGCGCCCACGGAGACCGTGAGTTCGGCCATATCCTTTCCCGCATGAGGAAGAACCACAAGACAGTTGTAGGGTATTGGAAGGACGAAAAGACTCTCCGCCATATCGCTGTATGGCAGAGGGTCGCTGCAGCTTGGGCAGACGCCCAGGATATGCTGATCATCCGTTTCGGCGACCAGATGAATAATGTCGCGGTAACAGACGGGGATAAGGTCGAGGCTGAGATCCGACTCGGTTATCATGTTGATTATATGCCTTTCAGCGATGTGATGGAATATTTCAAGGCTGTGAAGGAGAAGGATGTGGATGCGTTGGTGAGTGAGTATTTTTCCATGTATGACCACGATTCTTCTCTTGAGGACAAGTCCACGGAGGGATATAAGAGGGTATGGAACTCAGCCAAGGCTGAGCTCACTCTCCGTGCTGTCCTCAAAGCCAAAGGAGCTAAAGGATTCACTACCAACTTTGATGATCTGGGTGATGTGAATGTCGAAGAGTCGGGCCTCGGTTTCGATCAGATTCCTGGCCTTGCCTCCCAGAGGCTCATGGCGGAAGGCTACGGCTTTGGCGCGGAAGGCGACTGGAAGAGCGCGGCCCTTTACAGGACCGTCTGGTTCATGGGCCAGGGCCTCGGCAAGGGATGCTCGTTCCTCGAGGACTATACCCTTAATTTCGCCGGGGAGCGCAGCGCCATACTTCAGGCCCACATGCTCGAGGTCTGCCCTCTGATTGCGGCCAAGAAACCTCGTCTCGAGGTACATCACCTCGGAATCGGCGTGCGCAAGGTCCAGACCGCCCGTCTCGTGTTCACCAGCAAGCCTGGCGACGGAATCACTGCGACTGTAGTAGATATGGGAGGCCGCTTCCGCCTTATCGTGAACGATGTTGAGTGCATCGAGCCTAAGCCGCTTCCTAAGCTCCCTGTAGCTTCTGCGCTGTGGATTCCCAAGCCGAATTTCGAGATCGGCGCGGGCGCGTGGATCCTCGCGGGAGGCACCCACCATTCGTGCTTCTCCTATGACCTCACTCCGGAATACTGGGAGGACTATGCGGAGATCGCGGATATAGAGATGCTGCACATAAACAAGGATACCACCATCTCCGGTTTCAAGAAGGAGATGCGGATGAACGAAGTATATTATCTTTTAAACAAAGCACTTAAGTAAGCCATGTCTGACATAAGGAATACCATAGCATCAGGAAAGGCAGTCCTTGGAATAGAGTTTGGCTCGACAAGGATAAAGGCCGTTTTGATCGATGAGAATAACAATCCTGTCGCCCAGGGAGCCCATGAATGGGAAAACCAGCTGGTCGACGGCTTGTGGACATATTCCATCGATGCGATTTGGAACGGACTCAGGGACTGCTATTCTTCTTTGAGGGCCGATGTCAGGAAGCAGTACGATGTCGAGATCGAGAAGCTTTCCGCAATCGGAATCTCAGCGATGATGCATGGCTACATGCCTTTCGGAAAAAATGACGAGATACTTGTCCCATTCAGGACTTGGAGGAACACGAACACCAAGGAGGCAGCATCCCGTCTTTCGGCCCTGTTCAATACCAACATACCTCAGAGATGGAGTGTTTCCCATCTTTACCAGGCGATATTGGACGGAGAGCCGCATGTGAAGGACATAGTATTCCTTACTACGCTTGCCGGTTATGTACACTGGCAGCTGACAGGGGAGAAGGTACTTGGAATCGGAGATGCGTCGGGAATGATTCCGGTGGACTCCGAGACCATGGATTATGATTCCTCAATGCTGAAGAAGTTTGATCAGCTTACTGAAGTGTCCCGCTATCCATGGAGACTTTCGGACCTCCTTCCGAAAGTCCTCCTGGCTGGCGCCAATGCCGGATATTTAACCCCCGAAGGAGCAAGGAAACTCGATGAATCAGGACACCTCGAGGCGGGAATACCTCTATGCCCTCCTGAGGGGGACGCCGGCACGGGAATGACCGCTACGAATGCTGTGAAGCAGCGTACCGGCAACATCTCTGCAGGCACGTCTTCGTTTTCGATGATAGTGCTGGAAAAAGGCCTCAGCAAGCCTTATGAGATGATAGACATGGTGACGACTCCTGACGGAAGTCCTGTGGCCATGGTCCATTGCAACAACTGTACGTCCGACCTGAATGCCTGGGTCCGTCTCTTCAAGGAGTATCAGGAACTGATGGGCATCCCGGTGGACATGGGAGAAATATATGAGAGGCTGTTCAACTGTTCTCTGTCGGGAGATGCGGACTGCGGAGGCCTTGTGTCATACAACTACATTTCCGGAGAGCCGGTGACCGGTTTCCCGGAGGGAAGGCCGCTGTTTGTCAGGAATTCTACGGACAAGTTCAGTCTGGCCAATTTCATGAAGTCGCATCTGTATGCTTCCGTATGCGTGCTCAAACTCGGCAATGACATATTGTTCAAGGATGAGGGCGTCAAGGTCGACAGGCTTACCGGACATGGCGGCCTGCTGAAGACCAAGGGCGTGGGGCAGAGAGTCCTTGCCGCCGCTCTGAATTCTCCGGTTTCCGTGATGGAGACTGCCGGGGAGGGAGGAGCATGGGGCATCGCCCTGCTTGCCGGATATCTCGTCAACAATCCTTCCGGCTTGTCTCTGCCGGACTATCTTGACAAGGTGGTATTCGCTGGAAATGCGGGGACCGAGGTTTCTCCAACTCCGGAAGAAGTCGCCGGATTTGACAAATACATGGAAGCCTACATGAAGGGGCTGGAAATAGAAAAAGCCGCTATTCTTTATAAGAAATAAAATACTTATCTTTGCCAGCTCACATACTAACACTTTTTACCAGACATGGCTTTTTTAGATTTTTACAAGACCAGCCAGCCGGCAGCTACGGCTGTGCCGGTTGAAAAACAACAGGCAACATACAAGAGGCTTCGTTTTCAGACCTTCTTGGCGGGAACTCTTGCTTACGGTCTGTTTTATGTTTGCCGTCTTTCTTTCAGCGTAATGAAGCAGCCGCTCATCGATGCGGGTTTGCTTACTGCTGTCCAGCTCGGTATCATTGGCGCCTGCCTTCAATGGACATATGCTGCATTCAAGCTCATAAATGGTTTCCTTGTGGATAGGTCGAACATCAAGTATTTCATGGCGACCGGACTCGCAGTCAGTGCGTTTATGAACTTCGGTATGGGAATACTTGGAATAGGCGCTGCCAAGCTTGGCATATCTAATGCTTTGCTTTTTGTCCTTTTTGCTACTATGTGGGCGATTAACGGATGCTCACAGTCGCTTGGCGCACCTTGCGCTATCGTAGGACTTACAAGATGGTATCCACTTGCACAGAGAGGAACATATTACGGATTCTTCAGTGCTAGTCATAATATCGGAGAGGGACTCTCCTTCGTATTCGTAGGCTCCCTCGTGGCTGCTTTGGGATGGAAGTGGGGCTTTTTTGGCGCCGCCCTCGCCGGAGTCTTAGGCATCGTGCTGATTCTGCTATTTCTTCATGATACTACTGAGAGCAAAGGTCTTCCTCCAATCCAGGTAGTGAGCGGTGAGATGACCGAAGAGGAATATGCGGCCCATGCTGAAGAGATCAAGAAAAACGCCCAGAAGACAAAGGGAGACGAGACCAGTTCTCTCCAGCGCGCGGTCATCAGGAATCCAGGAGTATGGATCCTCGCTATCGCCAGCGCGTTCATGTACATGAGCCGATATGCTATCATTGACTGGGGTATAATTTTCCTTCAGAAAGTAAAAGGATATGATCTTGCGACGGCTTCTACCGTGGTAGGTTTCAACGCCTTCTTCGGAATAGCCGGTACTTGCCTTGCTGGTTGGCTCAGCGATGCCGTCTTCAAGAGCGACCGTAAGTTGCCTGCCTTCACGGCCGGTATCATCGAGGCAGTCGCCCTCGTGCTCTTCCTCTTTGGCGGCAATTCTCTATTCATAAATTATCTGGCGATGGGCCTCTTCGGAATCGCTATCGGAGTGCTTATCGCGTTCCTCGGCGGTCTCATGGCCATCGACCTTGTACCCCGCAAAGCTACCGGAGCTGCCCTCGGAATCGTAGGTATGGCTTCATATGCTGCCGCAGGTATCCAGAACATCATTACCGGCGTCCTGCTTGACGGAATGTCTATCAAGGATGCTGCCGGAAATATTGTGGAGTATAACTTCTCTTATGTTTCTTGGTTCTGGCTCGGTTCTGCCGTCATCGCCTTCCTCCTCCCTGTTCTCAACTGGAAGAGAAAGCAGGCTCAGATAGACTGATAAATCATATTTATTTGATGTAGAATAGGGATGGGCCAAAAGTCATACAAGACTTTTGGCCCATCCTCTTTTAATTATTTCCATAACTGTGGCCTGTATTCATCCTCGTGATAGTCATCGAAAGCTACCTTGACTGAGCTTCTTCTATTACAGCGGGTAGCCCGTTTGTCCTGGCTAAAAGGAAGGCTATCATAATGCGTGTTAAAGTTCGCAGGCCATTGTGATGATGTAGCGTTTCATGATGTAGGATTTTAAGAGTTGGACAAAATGGCAGACGGACACCCGCTCAAGGATGCCCGCCCGTATTTCTTCTAGTCAAGAGGCTCGCCCTGGATTGCCTTGCGGCATGAGTCCAGGATGTAGTCAAATTCCTCGTCTTGGAGATTATGATACTTGATGAGATCGGAGATCATGTCTATCTTCCGCAAAGCCTCCCCGTTCGTCCATTCCTTATGCCGGAGTTCGAAAAACGATTGCGAAACGGCTTTCACTATGTCAGAAGGCCAGTTGTTTGCAATGGCGCGTTGTCTCGCATGGTCTCTGAGTATCAGGGAGGCGAGAAGCTGGCCATAGTCCATGTTACAGGAGTTACGGGTGTCTTCTTGTGACATCATCTCCTCCTCCTGCTTCTTCTTTCTCTGATTCCGAAGATGGTCGAACAGACAAAGCAGAGCGGGGAAAACGATATAGATACATATCAATGCGATTGCTAGTTTCATGACGTTCGGTGTTTTGGTTCAGTTCCCGCCGGGGATGTCGCTCCCCGACGGAAATCAAATGTAGTACAATCCCTCCAGATTTCAAAGTAAAGATATGGAAGTTGAATAATTAGAATATGGACAAGCACGACACCGTGCGGCATATTGAATTCTTCAGCAAAAAGAAAGAGCCGTATAAGTCCGCTAAGGATATACAGCTCTCTAATTCTCTGTCACCGGAGGGCGGCGTTTCCTCCATCAGCCCTGCCGAAAAAACGGCAGCCGCAATAAGCCTTGAATTTCGTTGTGACCATGCAAAGGTAAGAAACTTATTGATACCACAAATGAGAGTTCGCAAAAATAGATAGCGAATATCTTTCAGTTTTTGTATCTTTGATTTGAATCACAACAGTAAGCCTTTCATCAAATTATTCTAAACACCACATCACATAACATGAACAAGACAATAATTTCCATCATGCTTACGCTGATGGCCCTCACGGGCATGTCCTGCCAGAAACATGATGAACCAGATAATAAAACTACATACGCATCCTGTCCCTTCAAGGTAAAGGTCAACTGTACCGACAACGGGAAGGCCCAGCAGTGGGGCGTCACCGCAGACGGACGCACGACGTCTCCGGACGGAAAGGAGGGAAGAATCTTCGTCTCCAGTTACGAGAAGGTCGTCATGTCGGTCGAGTCTGACAACCCGGGCTTCGTCGGAGTGGAAGTCAAATCGTCGGACCCACAGCTGATTGCCGTCACCAAGTCGTCGTCCAGGGAATACGTAATCACCGGAGCGAAGGACAAGTTCGGCTCCTCTACAATCGAGGTATCGAACGGCAGCGGCGCCGACATCCGCAAGACTACCTTCAAGTTGTATCAGAGACCTGAGCCTGCCGCCCTGGTCTTCGCCATCAAGGAGACGGGAGACAGCGTCTATGCCTACGGACAGGAGAACGGAAAGACCATCTTCTACCTGACGGAGCAGATGCGGAAGTTCGGACGAGAGTACAAGGAAGTGAGCATCTCCTCACAGCATGTCGAGTCCGTCGAGGAGAAGGACAAGGCCATCGAAGTGAAGTTCTCACACGACGAGAGCGTGTCGCTCCCGCTCAAGAAGGCCAGGTTCGTAGCACCAGAGGAAATCGTCCTCAGGGGCTGGAAAGACTTCGAGGCAGAACTGCCATGGGAAATCAACATGTCCCTTCCTGAAGTGGAACCGCTATTCACCGTCGACGGCGACTTCTTCGCCCTTTCCGGCGAGCATGCAGTCGTCACACGTTCCGACAACCGTGGCAGCCGCCAGGAAGGCACGGTGACAATCTACGACAGGAAGGGCAGAGTCGTTACGGCCGTCGTCAGGGTAGTCCAGCTGCCGCTGGCCCCGGAGAACGCCGTAGCCTTCAAGGACTTCGCCCTCGAGAAGGTGATGCTGGAAAAGGCTGACTCGGACGGCGACGGATACGTCACCTTCGACGAGGCCCTCACGGTCGAGACCGTGGACGCAGTAGGGAAGGGCATCAGGGACCTTGCAGGACTGGAGCACTTCAAGAAAGTCTGGAAACTTGACCTCCGTGACAACGACATCTCCGACGGTACCTGCCTGAGGGAGCTGCCGCTCCTCTACTGGCTTGACCTGAAAGGAAACCATAACCTGAGGACCTTCGACGTCACCGGCTGTTCGGAATACTTCGAGCATTGCGCCTTCGAGGTTTCGGAAGGATTCACGTACTACGGCTATACCCATCAGATTGGCCTCGGCGCCGACAGCGACCCTTACCTGAAATACCGTTCGTTCGTCCATGACGAGCGCGAGACGACTAACTGGAGCCACCACAAGAAGATGGTCAAGGTCAGGACTCACACGAAGACGATGACCAGGGAAGAATTCCCTTGGCTGAAGAAGGAACAGGACGGAATGGTCCCGACTATCGTCTTCTCGGGACTCAGTTACATCGACGTGGACTTCCAGGACGGAAGTTGGAAACGTCTCATGGACGAGACCTGCAAGGCCTATATGGAATGCAGTCCGATTGTACAGCAGTGGGGAGAGTATTTCGACGTATACTACATGCAGTATGAGGTAAGCAACCGCGAAAGATACTATTACGAAGGAATTGATTATACAGACCCTACAACCAAAGCCGCAATCCAATTAAGGAGAAGAGAGGAAAACGTATATTATCTGGATGCCTATGACTGCATCTTCGGAGACACGGACTGCAAAGTCATGAGTGTAAATATGGAGCCGCCGATTCCTACTAAACAATATCCGGCACAACTTGTCGTAAGCATGAATTGCGATATTGCAGGATTTATTGAAAAATGGGATAATGAAATAATCTATGAATCACATAATGACCAATTCGGAGATTACTTATCAGGTAATGGTACTTCATTACAGTACCGTGAAATATACTACTTAGATTCAGAAAGGGCATGTATGACATCTCCTGAAAACTTAACATATATTACAGGAGGAGAAAGTGATATAACAGGCTTAATCAAAAGATTAAATTTCCATAAAGAAAACTATTTCTTAAAACTTGCCGGCTTCTTAAATAAAGAATAAGGCAAATAATAAACTTCAAAGATAAGCCCGGACCACCTAAATCGGCGGCCCGGGCTTATTTCATGGAAAGGCAGATTATTTACATGCGCCTATGGCAGGATGAACAATCTCATATCTGCAGTCAAACCGGACGTCTTCACCGTTCCTGTGATAGGTCCCGTAACCAGGTTTGAACTCCACCTCGAACCCGACCACGTTATTCTTTGCACCAGCGGTCAAGCCATTCGAAGTAGCTGCGATGCCAGAAGAGGGCATTCTGAGGCTGGAGTATCCAGTGGTTCTCCTCCGGGAAGACGATCAGTTTGGAAGGGACTCCCATCATCTGGGCTGCGTTGAACGCTGCCATTCCCTGGTCGTAAGGGATACGGTAATCCATCATGCCGTGGATGCAGAGGATCGGGGTATGCCACTTCGTCACGTTGAGGGCAGGGGAATTGGAATAATGCCTGCGAGCCTTGGCAGCGGAGCTCCATGGAGAGCCGGCCTGCTGCATTCCTCCGAAGGTCACGCCGTCTCCGGCAGGACCCATCTGGCCTTCGGTGTATGAATACTCGGAAAGACCGCCGTTGTCGAAGTTAGGGAACCACATTTCCTCGGTCTCATAGTACATGTAAGTCTCGTCGAAGATGCCTGCATGAGCGATGAAACAGTCATAGAGGTCGCCGTGGATTCCGGCCATGTAATATACTGAGAAGCCGCCATAGGAAGCTCCGCAGCCGGCGAGCTTGCCGACGTATGGCTCAGCCTTGATCATCTTTCCTGCGGCTATGTAATCCTGCATGTTGAGGCCGATGTAGTCTCCGGAGATCTGCTCGCACCATTCCTGGCCGAATGCGGTGGTTCCGCGTCGGTTAGGAAGGACCACGATATAGCCCTGGTTGCACATCAGGTTGTAGTTCCAGCGATATGACCATCCCTGGCTGAGAGTGCCCTGAGGACCGCCGAGGAAGATCTCGATGGCCGGATACTGCTTTGCGGCGTCGAACTCAGGAGGGAAGAGTACCCATGTGAGCATGTCCTTGCCGTCCACGGTCTTGACATACCTCTTTTCGGTCTTATGTCCCTTGAGCTGGCCGAGTATGTGGCCGTTCTCGTCGGTGATGGAAGAGAATTTCATGTCCTTGACGGCGACAAGCTCGTTAGGGAAGTCCATGCTGCAGTATGAAGCCAGCAGAGTGCCGTCCTCGAGAACTCCGAACGGAGAATTGAAGTCGAACCATGCGTCCGGAGGAGTGAGCCTCTCGATCTCGGCAGACTCGGCGTCAACCATGAAGATGCCCTGCAGACCCTCCACCAGGGAGTTGAAATAGACGGACTTTCCGTCAGATGTCCATACGGCGCCGGCGGCGTTGTAGTTGAAGTCGGCGGTGAGGTCGCGGACGGACTTGACTGCAGGATTGCCGGTCTGGCCTTCTCCCTCGGCCTCATATTCGAGGTCCGCTACCATGAGCCTTGTCTTGTCAGCCTCGTAGCCGTCCCTCTCCATGCTGATCCATGCTATGCGGCTGCCGTCAGGGCTCCATACAGGGTCGGTGTCATATCCGCCTCCGTTGGTGACCTTAGTGGTCTCTCCGGTGAGGATGCAGTAGATGTAGATATCGGTATTTGTTGAGAAAGCGTACTGCTTACCTGCGAGTTTCTTGCATGAATATGCTATGTATCTTCCGTCAGGGCTCCAGCTGAGCTGCTCCACTCCGCCGTAAGGCTCGAGAGGAAGCTCGAATTTGACGTCAGGACCGCCGAGGATGTCGATAGAATTGTCCTTGGTGATGGTCCCGTTGCCGAGAGCGGCTACATAAGAATGAGGGAGCTCGGTAACCCAATGGTCCCAGTGACGGTACATCAGGTCCTCGGTCACATAAGCCTTGGCCTTGTCGAGTCCCGGGTCGGAATCCTTAGGACTCTTCACTGCCGACGGCACGGTGCTTACATAGATTACCTGGCTGTTGTCAGGAGAAAGAGCATAGTCGCCGATACCCTCGGCAACATCCGAAAGCTTGGTCCTTCCTCCGAGCTGGCCGCCTGCGTATGCCGCCTTGTAGAGCTGGCCGCCCTGGAGAAAATAAATTGCATCACCGTCCTTTGACCAGCGGGCCGCAGAAATGCTCTGCCCGTCTTTTGTGAGCTGCACCTTTCCGGTGCCGTCTGTGTTGCATATGAATATGTTCCTGCAGCTGCGATTCTCCGCGATGGAAGTATAGCTTACTCCATAGAGGATAGTCTTGCCGTCAGGAGACAGCTGCGGGTCCGAGAGCCTGCCCAGGGACAGCATCACCTCCGGAGTCAGCCTTCCGTCCTCGACTTTGATGTCGGACGGTCCTATGTATGAGGCCCCGGCCTCTTCTTTCTGAACATTACACCCCATAATTCCAATCATTACCATGGCCGAAGCCACAATCTTTTCAATCTTTACCATATTGTGTCATTTATATATTTTCATCGCTTTTTCCAGCTCTACGGCGACCTCATCCCTGAGCCATTTCGGCTCAAGTACCTCCACTCTTCCTGCCAGCCTGCAGAAATCCATCACCAGGTCCACGTTCGGCACAACCTTCATCCCGAACACGGCAGGGAACTCCTTCGTGGCCATTTCAGGGCCTTTCCTTGTCTGGCTGTGGTGCAGCGGCAGGTCCTCCAGGAATGCCGCCTCTCTCTCGGTGGCGCGGAACACCACATCCTCGACCGGCTTGTCTCCGGGCAGATATATTCCATAACTCTTCGAGAACATCTCATCGACATCGAAATCCTCCGGCATCACGAAACTCTCTCCGGTTGCTTCCAGTCCCACTATCCTGTCCAGTCCATAGACTCTCAGCCCGTCCCTCTCCCGGCACCAGCCAGCCAGATACCAGCGCCTCTCGAACTCCTTGACCGCATATGGACTCACATGCAGGATTTCGGAATCATGGCTCTGGTATTTCCGGTATTCGAGCTTCAGCACCCGGTCTTCGGTCATGGCCTCCATTATCACTGTCAGCCATCTCTGGCCGGACGGAATGTTCTGGACCGAAACCCTGCCCGACAGCCTCTCCTGGCCGAGAGTCAGCAGGCTGTTGACCGTAAATGTGTTGATCAGCCATGCCGCATCCGCCCTGGTGTCCGAGACATCCTCTCCGTAACGGATGAAATACCGGTTGTCACTGCGGTTGCATTCGATCTCAATCCCGAATACTTCCGCGATTGCCTCCCGGTGGTTGCAGAAGGTCCTTCTGGAATACTCTTCGCCCCAGCGTCTCTCCCAGCGAGACTGGACTTCTCCCAGGTCCAGACCTCTTTCCCCGGCGTTGAGGAAGGTCTGCACCAGCCAGATATACTTGTTGAGAAGTTCCGAAACCATGGATCAGCTGATCTTGCTATAGTCGTTTATGTTGTACTTTCCTTTCCTGAGCTCCTGAAGGAGCGGCATGTTTGCCACGGTCTCCAGGGCCGGATCCTTTTCCAGAATATGCATCGCATAGTTCCTTGCATCGGTAAGCAGCTGCCCGTCCTTTGCAAGCGAAGCAATGTTCAGGCTCACCGGAAGCCCGCTCTGCTGTGTGCCCTCCAGATCCCCCGGTCCTCTCATCTTCATGTCTTCCTCAGCCAGCACGAAACCGTCCTCAGTCTCGCAGAGCAGGTCCAGCCGCTTCTGGGATTCCTTGCTGACCTTCTGGCCCTTGACGAGGATGCAGTATGACTTGTCGCTTCCTCGTCCGACCCTTCCGCGCAGCTGGTGGAGCTGGCTCAGTCCGAATCTCTCGGCGCTCTCGATGACCATCACGGAGGCGTTAGGCACATCGACGCCGACTTCGATCACGGTAGTCGAAACCAGTATATGGGCCCTTCCAGCGGCGAATGCGGACATATTGAAATTCTTCTCCTCATTGGTCTGCCGTCCATGCACGATGGCCGCCTTGTATGGCGGGAACGGGAATGCGTTCATTATGGTCTCATATCCATTCTCGAGGTTCTGGTAGTCCACCTTCTCGCTCTCGAAAATCAGCGGATAGACCACGAAAACCTGTCTTCCCAGCGCAATCTGATCCTTCATGAACCTCCATAGAGCGGCTCTCTTGCCTTCGGTGATCTGCATGGTCTGGACCGGTTTCCTGCCCGGAGGCATCTCGTCGATCACCGAAACATCGAGATCTCCATACAGGGTCATGGCCAGAGTCCTTGGAATCGGCGTCGCAGTCATCACCAGTACATGCGGTGGCACGCCTCCGACGGTCTTTCCCCAGAGCTTAGCCCTCTGGTCCACGCCGAAGCGATGCTGCTCGTCCACTATCGCCAGCCCAAGGTTCCGGAACACCACCGTATCCTCTATCAGGGCATGGGTGCCCACTATGATTCCTATGCTGCCGTCCTGCAGGCCGGCATGTATTTCTTTCCTCGATGAAGTCTTGGTGCTGCCTGTGAGCAGGGCGACCTTGACTCCCGTCGGGGCGAGATATTTTGATATGTTGGCGAAATGCTGTTGCGCCAGCACTTCGGTAGGGGCCATTATGCAGGCCTGGTAGCCGTTTCCGACCGCGATCAGCGCGGACAGCACGGCGACCATGGTCTTGCCCGAGCCTACGTCTCCCTGGAGTAGGCGGTTCATCTGCCGGCCGCTCATCATGTCCGAGCGGATTTCCTTGATCACCCGTTTCTGGGCTCCGGTGAGTTCATACGGCAGGGCCTCATAGCATTTGTTGAATGCATCTCCGACCATCGGCATGCGTATGCCTATTTCGTTGCGGCTGCGAATGAATTTCTGCTTCAGCAGGGAAAGCTGGAGGAAGAAAAGTTCCTCGAACTTCAGCCTGTATTCGGCTTTCTTCAGGGCATAGGCATCGGCAGGGAAGTGGATGTTCTTCAGCGCATACTGCAGGCCTACGAGCCCTTTTTCTTTGATTATGTAATCCGGAAGAGTCTCCTCGACTTCATGCAAGGCCAGCCGGATGGCGTTGGCCATCAGCTTGTTCATCACCCTGCCGGTGATTCCGGAAGTCTTCAGTTTCTCAGTGGAGGTATAGACTCCTGTCATGACCATGGACGCTCCGGCTACCCCCGGCTTGTCCGGGTCGGCGTTGTCTATCTCCGGATGGACCATGTTGTAACGTCCGTTGAAGAGGGTAGGCTTCCCGAAGAACACGAATGTCTTGCCTGGCTGCAGCCTTTCGGCATTGTACTTGACTCCCTTGAAGAAGACAAGCTCAAGGTCGCCGGTTCCGTCGGAGACGATGACGCTCAGGCGCTTGCCTGTGAAATTGCTGGTCTTGACCTCGGCCCGTATCTGGACGTATGCGCTCTCCGAGACTATCGAGCTGATAGTCTGGATGGTGCTCCGGTCTATATACCTGAACGGATAGAAACGTATCAGGTCCCCGATCGTGGCGATTTCCAGTTCGCGCTTCAGCAGTGCGGCTCTTTTCGGCCCCACTCCCGGCAGGAACTGGATATCTGAATCGAGGTATTTTTCCATTTCAGATTATGCTATCTGAGGCTTTCCGTTGCGCGGCTTCTCCTCTGCAGAAGGCTTCTCTATCATCTTGCCTGCCTGCAGGGCGTCGTACTCCTCCCTGCTGCGGTAGATGTCGATGGCAGCGTAGATCGCCGATTTCATGGAACGAGGATCCGCCTCGTCGCGTCCGGCCGTCTCGTATGCCGTTCCATGGTCAGGAGAAGTCCTGACGATAGGAAGTCCGGCGGTGAAGTTGACTCCGTCCTCGAAGGCGAGCGCCTTGAACGGGGCGAGTCCCTGGTCATGGTACATCGCAAGAGTGGCATCGAAACGGCTGTAGTGGCCGAGTCCGAAGAATCCGTCAGGAGAATATGGACCGAAGGCAAGTATGTCTTCGTCGTTCGCAGCCTTTACTGCCGGAAGAATAATCTTCTGCTCCTCGTCTCCGAGCAGGCCGCCGTCTCCGCAGTGCGGGTTCAGGCCAAGCACGGCTATCTTTGGACGGTCGATGTTGAAGTCTCTCTGCAGGGATGCCTTCATCAGGCGGAGCTTGCTGAGAATCTTCTCGGTGGTGAGGCTGGATGCCACGTCCTTGAGCGGAATATGGCCGGTGACCACTCCCACCTTGATTCGGTCGCTGACCATGATCATCGTATGGTCCTTGACTCCGAACTGGTTCTGGAGATATTCGGTATGGCCGGCATAGCCGAAACCTTCGGCAGCCATGGCCCTCTTGTTGATCGGAGCTGTGACAAGCACGTCTATGTCACCTTTGCGGATGTCCTCGATTGCGCACTCGAGAGACTTGATGGCACACTTTGCGGATTCCGGAGTAGACTGTCCCGGCTCTACGAAAACGTTGTCCGGCAGGCAGTTGACGATGTTGATCTTCTTTGGTTTTGCATCTTTTGCGGAGCTGATTACATAAGTGTCGAGCTGGTCGATGTTATGCATCAGCTTTCTGTAGAAGCCGAAAATCTTTGAAGAACCGTAAATCACCGGAGTAAAGGACTCCAGCGTCCTCGCATCAGCGAGAGCCTTGATAATTACTTCGTATCCTATTCCGTTGCCGTCACCCTGAGTGATTCCGACGACGAGTCTTTTATTGTTCATATAGAGTGCTTTTAGATTCTTCGTAACCGGTATCGTGCGGCAGGTCCTGCTTCTTGTAGGCCTCCACTGCGAGCCTGTCGCAGCGCTCGTTCTCAGGGTGTCCGGCATGACCCTTCAGCCAGTGGAAGGTCACGTTGTGCCGGCGGTACACCTGGATGAACCTCATCCACAGGTCGGGATTCTTTACTTTCGCGAAACCCTTCCTTTCCCAGTTGGCCAGCCAGCCCTCGTTCAGGGCTTTCACGACATAGGAAGAGTCGCTCCAGACTTCAACGTCCGCGCGATCCCATTTTATGGCTTCAAGACCAACTATTACGGCCAGCAGCTCCATCCTGTTGTTGGTGGTCAGGGCGAATCCTCCGCTCATTTCCTTCTCGTGGCCGGCGCATTTCAGCACCACGCCATAGCCTCCCGGCCCCGGATTGCCGCTTGCGGCTCCATCGGTGTATAAAAATATTACAGGTCTTTTGTCCATATCTTCTACAAAAATAATGTTTCCTTTTGGGAAACTGAAATTTTCGGGTTATTTTTGTGAAAGTGTGTCATATAATCCATGGACTATGAATATTTTGGTCACAGGAGCCAACGGTCAGCTTGGGACTGAACTCAGGAATGTCACCCGCGGAAGCGATGACCGGTACATATTCTCGGACGTCAGCCAGGTACCGGGAGCCGATACCCTGTTTCTCGACATCACCAACAGGGGCGCCCTCAAGATTGTCTGCGAATCCGAGTCTGTCGATGTGATAATCAACTGCGCAGCATATACCAACGTGGAGAAAGCCGAGGAAGACCTTGAGATGGCAGACCTCCTTAACCATAAGGCCCCGGAAAATCTCGCAGCTGTAGCAGCGGAGACGGGCGCGCTTCTTATCCATATTTCCACGGACTATATCTTCAACGGCGAAAAGAGCGTCCCTTATTCCGAGGACGATGCACCCGACCCGCTCGGAGCCTACGGCGTGACCAAGCTGGCCGGAGAAGGCGCGATCAAGGAATCGGGCTGCCGCTACATGATCTTCAGGACGGCGTGGCTCTATTCTCCATATGGAAAGAACTTCGTCAAGACGATGAGGGAACTGCTGCAGGGCGGCCGTGACCTGAAAGTCGTTTATGACCAGATAGGCTCTCCTACATACGCCCTGGACCTTGCAACCCTGCTCTGCCGCATAATCACTGAGCGGCAGCTCGACAAGACGGGAGTATACCATTTCACCGACGAAGGCGCAGTGTCATGGTATGATTTTGCAATGGCCATAAAAGAAATATCAAAGCTCGGAGGTTCAATCACCCCGTGTCTTTCTTCGGAATATCCGACCAAGGCTGCGCGCCCGCATTTCTCGCTCATGGACAAGAACAAGGTGCGCCGTACCTTCGGGGTGGAAATCCCGTATTGGAAAGACTCTTTGCTTAAATGTATAGACAGACTATGAAAGGAATCGTTCTCGCCGGCGGCAGCGGTACACGCCTCTATCCGGTAACTAAAGGAGTCAGCAAGCAGTTGCTTCCGGTCTTTGACAAACCGATGATATATTACCCTCTTTCCGTTCTCATGCAGGCCGGGATCAGGGATATTCTGATCATTTCGACTCCTGAGGACCAGCCGGCATTCCGCAGGCTTCTCGGTGACGGCTCCGACTTCGGAGTCAGCTTCACATATGCCGTCCAGCCATCCCCGGACGGCCTTGCACAGGCCTTCATAATCGGAGAAGAGTTCATCGGAGACGACAGCGTCTGCCTCGTGCTCGGAGACAATATCTTCCATGGCAACGGACTCGATTCCATGATGGCCAAGGCGATTGCCGATGCCGACGCCGACCGTGCGACAGTATTCGGCTACAGGGTCAGTGATCCGGAGAGATACGGTGTCGCCGAATTCGATGCCTCCGGCAAATGTATCAGTATCGAAGAAAAGCCAGCCAAGCCTAAGTCAAATTACGCAGTGGTGGGCCTGTATCTATATCCGAACGATGTGGTCAAGATAGCCAAGGCCGTCAAGCCGTCGGCCCGCGGCGAACTGGAGATAACCTCCGTCAACCAGACTTATCTTTCCCAGGGAAGGCTGAAAGTCAGTCCTCTCGGCCTGGGTTTTGCCTGGCTTGATACCGGCACCCATGATTCTCTCTCAGAGGCTTCCAACTATATCGAGGTGATAGAGAAGAGGCAGGGCGTCAAGGTGGCCTGTCTGGAGGCGATTGCATTCGCCAACGGCTGGATTTCCGCCGGGAAGCTGCGCGAGCTTGCCGCTCCTATGGCCAAGAACCAGTACGGACGCTATCTCCTCAAGCTGGCTGACGGATCAATTTAGGAAAGATGAAAGCAATCAAGACAGATATACCGGGACTGCTCGTCCTGGAGCCTGTGATCTTCGGAGATACCAGGGGATATTTCTTCGAGGCCTTCAACCAGAAGGACTTCGACGAGGCCGTCGGAACACATGTCACCTTCGTGCAGGACAATGAGAGCAAGTCCGGCTACGGGGTGGTCAGGGGCCTTCATTTCCAGAAAGGGGACCATGCTCAGGCCAAGCTCGTCCGCGTCATCAGCGGCCGCGTCCTGGATGTCGCCGTGGATATCAGGCCGGGTTCTCCGACATTCGGACGACATTTCTCGGTCGAGCTGACTGGGGAGAACCACCGTATGCTCTTTATTCCGAGGGGGTTCGCCCATGGATTCAGCGTACTCTCGGAGACAGCCGTGTTCCAGTATAAATGTGACAATTTCTATTGTCCGGAGGCGGAGGGAGGAATCGCCTGGGACGATCCTGCGCTCGGGATCGACTGGCAGCTTACGGCAGAATCGGTGAAGTTGTCCGATAAGGACCGCAGGAACCCAAAACTTTCAGAATTATGAATTACAGCCGCAGTATAATCATAACAGGAGGAGCCGGATTCATCGGCAGCCATGTGGTCCGTCTGTTCGTGAACAAGTATCCGGATTACCGGATCATAAACGTTGATAAGCTGACTTATGCCGGCAACCTGGAGAACCTGAGGGATGTCGCAAACCGCCCGAACTATGTTTTCGAGAAAGTCGACATCTGCGACGTGGATGCGGTCAGGGACCTGATGCGTCGCTATGATGCCACCGGAATAATCCATCTTGCCGCCGAGTCCCATGTGGACAGGTCCATCAAGGACCCTTTCCTGTTTGCCAGGACCAATGTGCTCGGTACCCTGACCTTGCTGCAGGCTGCGAAGGAATACTGGGTTGACGATTCCAGGGATGTCCTTTTCTATCATGTCTCCACGGACGAAGTCTATGGCGCGCTGGCTTTCGACGGGACGCTTTTCACGGAGAAGACCCCATACAATCCGCATAGCCCGTATTCGGCTTCCAAGGCCTCCAGTGACCACTTCGTCAGGGCTTTCCACGATACATACGGCCTTCCGGTGGTCATATCGAACTGCTCGAACAACTATGGACCTTATCAGTTTCCGGAGAAGCTTATTCCTTTGTTTATCAATAATATCCGCCATCGTCGTCCGCTGCCTGTCTATGGGGCCGGCGAGAATGTCCGCGACTGGCTGTATGTCGAGGATCATGCCCGCGCAATCGACACGATCTTCCATAAAGGGACGCCGGGCGAGACATACAACATCGGCGGCTTCAACGAATGGAAGAACATCGATCTCATCAAGGCTCTGATCAAGGTTACGGACCGTCTTCTCGGCAGGGCGGAAGGGGAGGACATGAACCTCATCCAGCATGTTACGGACAGGGCCGGTCATGACCTGCGCTATGCCATCGATGCGACCAAGCTCTCGAAGGAGCTGGGCTGGAAACCTTCTCTCCAGTTCGAAGAGGGGCTTGAGAAGACCGTGAAATGGTATCTGGACAACCAGGACTGGCTGGACCATGTCGTGTCCGGCGATTATCAGAAGTATTACAAGGAGATGTACGATGGAAGATAGCGGGGAAAAGTGGCATGTGCTGAGGGTTACGTATTCTCGGGAACTGAAGGTGCAGAAGGCACTGCAGGCCCTTGGAATCCGCGTTTTCGTGCCCATGAAGACAATCCGCGTGGAGAAGGACGGCAAGGTAGTGAAGAAGAGCGTGCCGGCTGTCAATAACCTGCTTTTTGTATATTCGGACCAGCAGACTATCTACGAATATATTCTCTCCGAGGGCGAGACTACTGTCAGCAGGTTCATATGGGACCGTGTTACCAGAAAGCCGCTGACCGTACCTGAACGCCAGATGGAGGATTTCATCCGCGTTTGCGAGGCTTCAGCCGACGATGCCGTGTTCATCTCGGACATGGATGTCAAACTGAAGAGCGGAGTGCGTGTCCGCGTTTGCTTCGGACCTCTCGCCGGCGTCGAGGGCTCCGTAGTCAGGATTAAGAAATCCCGCCGCATCCTCGTCGAACTCCCAGAACTCCTTTCAGTCGCCTCCACCTACATTCCCCTCGAATACCTGGAAGTTATCAAGTAATATCGTACTTTTTAGTCGATTGGCTCGGACCAGTAATCGCTAGCAGCAGTTATTGTCCCCTCGGTTTGCAACTCCACCAGTTCGGTTTCCGGCGTGAAGTAATTTTCTTTAGCTACTTTTTCCATTTGGCATTAAAGTGATAACTACTAATTGCAAATATATAAACAAAACCTATTTACGCAAATATGAGACGCTAACAATGATGATAATATCGCCGAAACATATATAATTCGGAATTTTAGTTGTCATAAGTTGGCGATAATAACGTCAGTTTTTGTATCTTTGCATGATATATAATTAATTCTATGGAGAAATTAGCCAGAACGAAGGTAAAAGACCTGCTGAAGAGCCAGCCAGGTCAGAAAGTCCTTGCCAAAGGTTGGGTGAGGACCAAGAGAGGAAACAAGCAGGTTAAGTTCATAGCCTTGAACGATGGATCTACGATCAACAATATACAGGTAGTCGCTGACGCAAGTCTTTTTGACGAGGAACTCTTCAAGAGGATTTCTACCGGAGCCAGCCTTGCTGTGACCGGTAATCTCGTAGAGTCGGTCGGCAGCGGCCAGGCCGTTGAGATCCAGGCTACCGAGATCGAAGTCTATGGCGAGTGCGATCCTATGCGTTTCCCTCTCCAGAAGAAGGATACTTCCCTCGAGTACCTCCGTTCTGTTGCCCATATGAGGCTCCGCACCAACACATTCGGTGCTGTCCTCCGCATCAGGCACGCGATGGCTTTCGCTATCCATAAGTTCTTCAACGACAAGGGCTTCGTCTATCTTCATACTCCGCTCATCACCGAGTCTGACGCTGAGGGTGCGGGCGACATGTTCCAGGTTACTACCATGGACCTCGCCAATGTCCCTATGCATAAGGGCAAGGTCGATTTCAGCAAGGACTTCTTCGGCAAGAAGACCAGCCTTACCGTGAGCGGCCAGCTTGAGGGCGAGCTTGGCGCTACTGCAGTCGGCGAAATCTATACCTTCGGTCCGACCTTCCGTGCCGAGAACTCCAACACTCCGCGCCACCTCGCAGAGTTCTGGATGATCGAGCCTGAGATGGCATTCTATGATATCAACGATGACATGGCCCTCGCAGAGGAGTTCGTGAAGTATCTCGTCCAGTATGCCCTCGACAATTGCATGGACGACCTGCAGTTCCTCAATGACAAATATGATGACGGTCTCATTGAGAGACTCAGGAGCGTGCTTGGCATCGCTTTTGAAAAAGTTACATATACCCAGGCAGTCGAGATTCTCGAGAAGGCTGTCAGCGAAGGTCAGCAGTTCGAGTATCCTGTGCACTGGGGCACTGATTTCCAGAGCGAGCATGAGCGCTATCTCGTAGAGAAGTACTTTGGCAAGCCGGTTATCCTCATCGATTTCCCTAAGGATATCAAGGCTTTCTACATGAAGCAGAACGAGGATGGAAAGACAGTGCGTGGAATGGATGTGCTCTTCCCTAAGATCGGTGAGATCATCGGCGGCTCAGAGCGTGAGGCCTCCCTCGAGAAGCTTGAGACGCGTATCGACGAGCTGGGCATGAGCAGGAAGAATCTCGAATGGTACATCGATACCAGAAGGTTCGGTACCGTGCCTCACAGCGGCTTCGGCCTTGGTTTCGAGAGACTGCTTCTCTTCGTTACCGGCATGAGCAACATCAGGGACGTGATTCCATTCCCGAGAACCCCTAAGAACGCAGAGTTTTAATCAGAACATATATGTTGGTAATCGGTATAGCAGGCGGCTCGGGATCGGGCAAGACTACTGTCGTCAAGGCAATCACTAACCAGTTGAACGGCAGGGTAGTGGTCATCCCTCAGGATTCCTATTACAAGGACTCAAGCCATCTTCCTATGGAGGAGAGGCAGAAGATCAACTTCGACCATCCTGAGGCTATTGACTGGAAGTTGCTTTGCCAGCAGATCCGTGAGCTCAAGCAGGGAAAGACTATCGAGCAGCCGGTTTATTCCTATATCACCTGTTCTCGTTCTAAGACTGAGACTGTCACCGTGGAGCCTGCGGACGTCATCATCGTCGAAGGTATCCTGATCTTCACATGCAAGGAGCTCCGCGACCAGATGAACATAAAGATTTTCGTCGATGCCGACGATGATGACAGGCTCATGAGAATCATTCTCCGTGACATTGCAGAGCGTGGCCGTAACATCGACACTGCTATCCAGCATTATACGGAGACAGTCAAGCCTATGCATCTCCAGTTTATCGAGCCAAGCAAGCGCTTTGCCGATATCATAGTTCCTCAGGGCGGCCACAACAAGGTTGCCATCGATATGATCTCTACTACGATAGAGACAGCTATGTCTGACAAGACCAAAAAGAAATAGCCTATGAAGCGTCTTTCCGGCGAAGATAAGGCAGGATTGTATATCACCGTGATTGTCCATCTCACGGTGATAATCGTTTTGCTGCTGTTCCGGATTGGCGCTGTGCTCAAGGAGGAAAATTCTTTTGTCTTGGATTTCACCAGGGAGGAGGCTCTCGAGCGGATGGCTGAGAAGGACCGGGCCGAGAAGGCAAAGGAGGAATTTTCCGATGAGATCAGCCGACGTATCGATGAACTCATAGCAGGGGAGTCCGGCGTTTCTTTCCGCAATGTCGCTACTGACCGTGGGCAGCTCAAGGATGATCGCGGCACTGATGCGGAGCAGCTCTACAAGGATGCTGAGCGTCTTGCCAAGGAACTTCGGGATGGTGTCCATCTGGATGAGCCTGATGAGGATTATGCTGCTGTGAAGCCTGCTTCTCCTGCTGTTCCTGAGAAGAAGCCTGCGGCTGAGTATTCGGGGCCGTCGGTGGTCTCGTATTCTCTTGAGGGGCGTAAGGCCAGCAAGCTGCCTATTCCTGCCTACCGCTGCTATGGCGGTGGCATGGTGACGGTCATCATTGTTGTGGACAATGCCGGCAATGTTATTTCGGCCAAGGTTCAGGACGATGTCAGCTCTCCGGACAAATGCCTCCGTGAGTTTGCCGTGCGTGCTGCCCGCCTCTCCAAATTCTCGTCCTCTCCAAAGGCCCCTGCCCGCCAGCTTGGCGACATCGTCTACCAGTTCATCGCCCAGTAGTCCCTCTCCCCGCTTTTCCTCTATGCCTTCGGTGTCTCCGTCAACCGTCCGCCGCTGCCACTGCTTCGACTAACGTCCGCATCGCTGTTCAGCTTGCGTAATCACCGGCTCTTTGGTCGCTGCCCCCCTGGCCACCAGGTCCAGCGCCGTCTCCGCAGCGCCCGATCTGTAGCAGCCGGAGAGCGTATTTTCCGGCTGCGGTGCCGGAGGTCTGCGAAGTCCAGGCAGACCGGAGGAGGTTTGATGGGAGGTGGTTTGGCTGGACCATATTGTAAGCCTTCATCGAAGATTCTGAGCTGATGAGCGGACGGGGACAGGAAGGGATTGGAGGAAGGGATTGGAGGAAGGAGAAATAAAAAAAGCGGCCCGGGAGGGTCGCTTTTTCTAAGTATAGAGAGCTGAATTAGTCAGCCTTTCTTGCCTGGTACATGATCTTAAGCGCAGAGCAACGTCTCAGCTCCTGCTTAATATCAGTGATAATACCCATTCTGACATCGCTGTCACCTTTGATGACTGTAGTCATGAGAGGACGGTCGCCTTCGCTCAAAGCCTCACGCTCAGCTGCGATAAAGTCGCGGATATCACTTGTCTCCTTGAATGAATCGTTGAGCTGGATACGTGCCTCGGTACCGTACTTAGCCTGGAACTGGCGAGTAGGAGGACCGATATTGATGTATGAGGAAAGGTCTTTCCTTTCAAGTTTTACAACCTCGGAAGCCTCTGGAAGCTTAACGACAACCTTATTCTCCTGGTCACGCATCTGGGTAGTAACCATGAAGAAGAACAGGAGCATGAACACGATATCGGAGATAGAGCCCTGTGAAAGTGCAGGAACCTCTTTCTTTTTGTTTCCACCGAATTTAGACATAATTCTTTCCTCCTATTTATCTTTTGGATACATCCTTAGGCTCGGCCTCGGAGATGTTCTGAGGAATGGCAGCCTTTACAATAGTCTGCTGCTCCTCGTTAAGTTTATCGAAAGCCTTGCCATATGTCCTGTAAGAGAAATCGTCACGAAGTTCGTTGACGGCCTTTACAAGCTCGTTCTGAACTGCGATGTAAGCACGATAGCTGGTACCACGGTCGTTCTGGAGAGAGATGACTCCCTTGGAAACGGCGTATGGACCGTAGCCCTCGATGTTCTTGACCTCCTTTTCAGGAAGGCTTGGATCCTCTGCAGGGTTGGTAAGGAATTCCTTGATCTTGTCTTTAAGCTGACTGATGTCTATAGGTTCAGATCCGGCGAGAAGTCTGTCAGAAGAGTTGATCTTGACAATGACGATGTTACGTGCATTGATCTTGATATCCTCTTGTTTCTGATTTGGATCAGGCATCTGCGGAAGACGACGGCTCAAACCTGTCTGAGATCCCATGGTTGTAGTCATGAGGAAGTAGCAGAGCAGGAGGAATGCTATATCCGCAGTTGAGCTTGAATTAATCGACGGTGTTTTCTTTCCCATAGAGCAAATTATTTACGAACTGCTCTCCAGATCTCTCCGAAGATGATAGCTGCGATAGCGAGCGCTCCGGTAAGATATGTGAGGTTCAAAACTGTGTCAGTAAGTTTAAGAGTCGTAGCAGAAGGCTGCTCTACAGTAAGGTTGAGAGCCTCATTGCCAGGGGACAGGAGATATACTACGAAGCATACTGCTGCGATGGCTGCGAGACCGATTCCCAACTTTACAAGACTCTTCGGATCATTCATAGCTGATACGACGGTGCTGACCACGATTACGCAGAAGAGGGCGATGCCGATCACTACGTAAGTCCAGTTAAGGAGCGGGTCAACTGTGCCATTGTCATCGGCAACTCTTGCAGGGAAACCAACGATGGAACCCCATACGAGCAGACCGATAGCGACAATGGAAATCGCCAGCATGATCCATTTGAATATCTTGTTATAATTTTTCATTCTGTCAAAGATTGAAAAGATGATTATTTCTTGTTGTATTTGGTGATCATATCAACGAGGGAGATAGAAGAATCTTCCATATCGATGGTAAGAGACTCGATCTTCGCAAGGATGTAGTTGTAGAACACCTGGAGAATCATGGCAACGATCAAACCACCTACGGTAGTGATGAGGGCCACCTTCATACCTCCAGCGACAACGTTTGGAGAAATATCACCTGCCTTCTGGATATCATCGAAGGCCTGGATCATACCGATAACGGTACCAAGGAATCCGAGAGACGGAGCGATTGCGATGAAGAGGGAGATCCAAGAAAGACCGCTTTCCATGTTGCTCATCTGAACTGAGCCGTAAGATACGATGGTCTTTTCAACTGTATCCACACCCTGATCGTAGCGGAGAAGTCCCTGGTAGAAGATGCTTGCTACCGGACCGCGGGTATTGCGGCATACCTCTTTAGCCTTCTCGATACCACCCTCAGCGAGAGCAGCCTCTACATTGGCGAGAAGCTTCTGGGTATTAGTTTTTGCGAAAGTGAGATAAAGGATACGCTCGATGCAAAGAGCAAGACCGATCACAAGGCAGATGATGATGAGGGACATGAAGCCTGCACCACCCTCGATGAACTTGGTCTTGAGTGCCTGGTTGAGAGGAGTCTCGTCAGCGGCAGCTGCCGGAGCGGAAACTTCCTCTGCTGCAGGAGCTACAGCCTCTTCCTGTGCTGGAGCGGCAGCCTCGTCCTGAGCGTAGATGTTGTTAGCAGAAATAGCGAGGACGCTAAATGCTGCGAGAATCATGAAAAACTTTTTCATAATTGTTGAGTGTTTGAAATAATTAATAATGTTATTAAAGTTTTAATTTTATCGTTGCAAAATGCGGTGCAATTTAGCAAAATATTATCATTCTGCAAAATCTATCGGGATATTTCACCCTTCAGATTCCGCTCCATCATCCCCTTAACCCACTCGTTGTCAGAGCTCTTTCCCATGAGATAGAAAAGCTTCGCGAGACAACTCTCAGTGGTACAGTCATATCCGTTCAGGACGCCGGCATTCTTCAGCGATTTCCCCGTCGCATAAAGGTTCATGTTGACCGTCCCGGCCTGGCATTGGGTTACATTCACCACCGCCTTCCCGCTCTCGCAAGACTCCCGGATAATGTCGAGGAACCACTGCTTCGTCGGGGCATTCCCCGAGCCGTAAGTCTCCATGATGACAGCCCTTGTCTCAGGATCGCACATCACCGTGCGCACAAGCTGAGGCGTGATACCGGGATGTACCTTCAAAATTGATACCCGAGTGTCAAGCTTGGTGCTGATGGACAGGCTCTGGTACCAGTCAAGGGGCTTCCTGATGATGTTGCTGTTGTATCGGATGCTGATTCCGGCTTCGGCGAGAGGCTCGCAGTTCGGGCTGCGGAACGCCCTGAACGCTTCGGCGTCAGTCTTGGTGCACCTGTTGCCCCTCATCAGGAGCGAATTGAAGAAAATGCAGACCTCCGGCACGAGCGCATGACCCTCCGAATCCTTTGCGGAAGCGATCTCTACGGCTGAAATCAGGTTCTCCTTTCCGTCTGTGCGAGGCACTCCGATAGGGAGCTGGCTTCCGGTAAAGATCACCGGCTTCGTCAGCCCGTCCATCATGAAGCTCAGGGCAGAGGCCGAATAAGCCATGGTGTCGGTGCCATGAAGTATGATGAACCCGTCATATTCCTCATACTTGTCCCTGATCAGCTCGGCGAGTTCCTGCCAGAGCCCCGGCTCCACATCCGAAGAGTCGATCAGCGGGTCGAAAGTGTATGTGTCTATCTTGAAAGCGAATTTGCGGATCTCAGGAACCTCATTCAGAATCTGCCCGAAGTCGAACGGCTTCAGCGTCTGGTCGGTTGCGTCCTGTTTCATTCCGATAGTGCCGCCGGTGTAGATCATCAGCAGCGAAGACCTGTTGTTCATAAAGTTATAGTGTCAAATTCTGAAGAGTCTCTCGGCGTTGGCAGTAGTCACCGCAGCCACTTCTTCAATGTCAATTCCCTTAAGCTCCGCAATCTTGGCGGCGATGATCGGAACATACATGCTCTCGTTCCTCTCGCCCCTGTGCGGCACCGGCGGCAAGTACGGCGCGTCAGTCTCGAGCAGGATCTTCTCCAGCGGAATCTTCTTCACGCTCTCGGCGACCTTGGCATTCTTGTAAGTCACGACACCACCGATACCGACGGACCAGTCTCCATATTTCTGAAGCTGCATGAATGTCTCCCAGCTGCCGCTGAAAGCATGCACATTTCCCCGCATACGCAATCCTCGGCACTCCTGAAGCACGGACAGAAAGTCCTCCGTGGCATCTCTGAGATGGATGTTCACCGGCAGGTCCATGCGGTCAGCCAGCTCCAGCTGGACCTTCAGCGCCAGCTTCTGCTCCTCTACGAACTCGACCGACCAGTGATAGTCCAGACCGATTTCCCCGACAGCGACGGCTCCGCGGCCGAAATACGGCATCATGAGTTCGAGCTCATGCTCCCAGCTTCGGTCCACCGACCCCGGATACAGTCCGGTCATGTTGAAAATGACTCCCGGATGTCTGTCCGCGATCTCCCACATCAGGTCTCTCTCCTTGCTGTCTATGTCCGCCTGGAGCATCTTTGTCACTCCGGCCTCCTCAGCCCTCGCTATCGCCGCCTCGCTGTCTCCGACAAGCGCTTCGTCATAGAAATGGGCATGTGTGTCGATATATCTTGCCATCAAGTGGCAAAGTTACAATTAAAACTACAGATTCTTCGGTTTTATCCAACATTTTTGCAGCAGGTCCGTCTCTATCAGCCCCTCATTTTCCAGGAGTCCTGCGCATGACATCACTTCGCTCCAGCTCCATCCTGTCATCCCGCAGATCTCCGGGAGCGAAATCCCTCCCTTCTTCCGGATCATTCCGGCCATCTCCACAAGCCGCTCCAGCTTTTCTCCGGTAACTATTTTCCCGAGCCCGCTCCGGATTTCCTCTCCGATATCCCGCTTCTTTACGGACGAATGGCCCAGACCCAGCTTCTCCATAAGGTCCGCGATATCGGTCACCGGCTCCGCGATCTTCTCCCTGAGCAGATAATTGCAGCCCCCAGAACGGACATCGTCGATCCTGCCCGGAAGGGCGTAGACATCACGCTCATAAGAATATGCCAGTCTCGCCGTCATCATTCCGCCGCCCCTGATCTTCGATTCCACCAGTATCGTCGCCGAACACAGCCCGGCAATGATCCGGTTTCGTCTCAGGAAGTGGATTGCAAGCGGCTGGGTGCCGGGAGGATAATCAGTCAGCACGGCGCATCCCGGAGTCGAGGACATCCTGTCTGCATCGGCAATATGACGGTAAGGATATACGGAATCAATTCCCGTGGCTATCACTCCCACGGTCGGAAGCCCTTCCTCAAGGGCCGTCCTCTGGGCGACTATGTCAGTCCCCAGCGCAAGCCCGCTCACTATCAGCGGCTTTTCCGGACAGCTGGCCATCGCCTGGACAATGCTGCGGCACCACTGCCGTCCATAACCCGAAATATCCCTGGTCCCGACAATGGCGACAGCGGGCCTCTTCCCGAAGATCTCGCCCATTCCGTCCTGCGACCGGTAATACAGGCCGAGCGGAGGGTCTTCGCATTCCTTCAGCATCTGAGGGTAGTCTGGTTCCGAGATACCGACAAACCGGTAATGACGGCTGTCCAGCCATTCCAGTTCTTTCCTGGCAGAATCCAGCGATGCCGGAACCAGCCCGTCCAGCAACTTCGGGTAGGGACCGAGGACGGCCCGGAGTTCCTCTCGTTTCATTCCGAACGCCGCCGAGGCCGACCCCAGCTCCTCCAGAAGCCTCCTTCCCGCGGCCGGCTCGAAACCGAAAACCTTGTTCAGGGCCAGAAGCCCGGCCCTCTCTTCAAAATCGTTCTTTTCCATATCTCACGCACATTTTTTCAGTGGGGTGAAAATACGGAAAAAGCGGTTTGCACATTGAGTTTGCAGACCGCTTTTTTATGATTTTATAAAAGAATTTTATGATTTTTAATCTACAGAATCAGCATCGCGTCTCCGTAAGGACCGAACTTGTATCCCTGGGAGATTGCCTCTGCATATGCTTTCATCACATTTTCGTATCCGCCGAAGGCTGCGACGGTCATGAGCATCGTCGAGCATGGCAGATGGAAGTTAGTCACGATCGCCGTAGGAATGGCGAAACGATAAGGAGGGAAGATGAACTTGCTGGTCCAGTTGTCGTCAGCGTTGACCTCGTCATTGGTGGTCACGTTGGTCTCGAGGGCGCGCATTACGGTGATGCCCACTGCGACTACCTGGTGGCCGCTCTTCTTTGTCTTGTTGATCTGGTCGGCTGCCTCCTGGGTGATGACGTACTTCTCGGAATCCATCTTGTGCTTGCTGAGGTCCTCCACGTCAACCTTGCGGAAGTGCCCCAGACCCATGTGGACTGTGATGAAGGTCTTGCGGATATCCTTGAGGATCATCCTGTTGAAGAGCTCACGGCTGAAGTGCAGACCTGCTGCAGGTGCTGAAACGGCACCCTCGTACTTCGCGAAGATGGTCTGGAAATTGACTGCATCTTCCGGAGTGATCTTGGTCTTTACCCATGGCAGGATAGGAGTCTCGCCAAGGCCGAACAATGTCTCCTTGAAATCTTCGTAGCTGCCGTCGTAGAGGAACCTGAGGGTCCTTCCCCTTGAGGTGGTGTTGTCGATCACCTCGGCTACGAGGCTCTCGTCATCGCCGAAATAGAGCTTGTTGCCGATACGTATCTTTCTGGCAGGGTCCACGATCACGTCCCAGAGCCTCTGCTCGCGGTTGAGCTCCCTGAGCAGGAACACTTCGATGTCCGCTCCGGTCTTCTCCTTCTTGCCGTAGAGCCTTGCAGGGAACACCTTCGTGTCGTTGAGCACGAAAGTATCGTCCTTGCCGAAATACTGTATGATATCCTTGAACAGTTTATGCTCGATTTCGCCGGTCTTCCTGTTCAGTACGAGAAGACGGCACTCATCCCGCCACCTCGGCGGTTCCTGCGCGATAAGATCTTTAGGCAGGCTAAAGTTGAATTGCGAAAGTTTCATATATCATTATACGGCAAAAAACCGCATTTGTTTCATGCTCCGGAAAGAAATTATACGCGGGCCTCGCGGAACACTTCCACGATAGAAGGATAGGTGTTCTTCAGGAACGGCGGAAGGCTTGACTTTGCCACCCATGCAGCCTTGGCGATATCCTCCTCCCTCTGCGGCGTGAGGTCCACGGGGTCGGTGTAGAGCATGTCGTACCACCATGTATGCTTGAGGTGCCAGATGTCGTTCCTGCGATAGCAATGGTCCGTGATGCAGATTAGGCCGCGAAGCTGGAGCTTGTCCACTCCTGTCTCCTCCTGCACTTCGCGGACAGCCGTCACGCTGATATCCTCTCCGGCCTCCTGATGACCCTTCGGGAGGTCCCAGAGCCCGTCCCTGCTTATGAGAAGATAGTCTCCGCGCCTGTTCGAAACAAGACCGCCGGCGGCATTGACCTCCTTGAACTCGCCGCAGATCCTCTTGTATGTGGCCTCGATGTCATCCGTCGGAATATAGATACGGCTGAGAGTCGCGGAGGCTTCGAACATTCCTACGAGAGCATGGATGTCGAGCTTGTCCCCGAGGTGGAACTCCACGGAATTAGGATCCGCAAGCGCCGCTTCGTCAGGCGTACATATGAATATGCATCTTTTTTCGAAATAAATCTTGCGCATTTTGCTATCTTTGTAAATTCGAATGCAAATTTACAAAAAAACGATGGAACATAACGACAGAAAACTCGCAAAGGCGCTGATGGACATCGGCGCAGTCCTCCTCAGACCGGCAGAACCATTCACATGGGCATCCGGCTGGCACTCTCCGATCTACTGCGACAACCGCAGGATCCTTTCCGATCCCGAGCTCCGCTCCAAAGTTGCGGGCTGGCTCGCAGAAGAGGCCATGAGACTGTACCCGGAGGCTGAAGTCGTTGCAGGAGTCGCTACCGGAGCTATCGCCCATGGAGTCCTGGCCGCTGACAGGATGCAGAAACCGTTCGTCTATGTGCGTCCGAAACCGAAGGACCATGGCACCGGATCCCAGATCGAAGGAATGTTGCCGAAGGGAGCGAAGGTTGTCGTCATCGAAGATCTCATCTCCACCGGAATGAGCAGCCTTGCCGCTGTCAAGGCCCTGCGCGACGCAGGCGCTGACGTGCTCGGAATGGTGGCCATCTTTACCTATGGCTTCGAAATTGCAGCAAAGCAGTTTGCGGAAGCCGGAGTAGCTCTTTCGACAGTCTCCAATTACGGAGCGCTGGTGGACGAGGCTCTTGCCTCCGGATATATCAGGCCGGAAGATTATGAGGTGCTGCAGCAGTGGAGGGAGAATCCGGCAGAATGGAACAAATAGACTGTTATGACTGAAATCCAAAGCAAACACGGAATAGTGAACCGTGCTCCCGCAGAGCTGTACATGCTCTTCGTGGACATGCGCAACTTCGTGGAGTATCTTCCTGAAGACCAGAAGTCGAAGGTGACCGCCGACTATGATTCCCTCAAGGCAGAAGTCCAGGGATTCAGCATGGGCGTGCGCTGCTCCGCGAGGGAACCATACTCAAGGGTATCCTATGTCGATGACGGGGCTCCGTTCCAGTTCAACGTCGATTTCTTCTTCGAACCGGTAGAGGGAAACGACCACAAGACAGAGTTCCATATCAATTTCTCGGCAGAACTGAACCTCATGATGAAAATGTTGCTCAACAACATGATCAAGGAGGGGATGGACAAGATCGTGGACAAACTCGAATCGCTTTAATGGAAGTTTCTGAAGCATTTGTACGGTATCTTGCCGATGCCGTGGGAGAAGAGGGCGCGAAGACGGTTGTCTCCGCGTTGTCTTTGCCTGCGTCTGTCTCGGTGAGGCTGAACCCTGCAAAGCTCGGAAACTGGGACAAAGATAAAGTCGCGGCCCATTTCGGCTGCGCAGCCCGGAAAGTCGCCTGGGCTCCGGAAGGCTGGCTCCTTGACGAAAGGCCGGTCTTCACCCTGGACCCGCTGCTGCATGGCGGCGCATACTATGTGCAGGACTCCTCGGCGATGTTCGTCGGAGAAGCCTTCAGGCGCGCAATCCGGGGAAGGCGCTCCCTGAGAGTGCTGGACCTTTGCGCAGCTCCGGGAGGAAAGACAACGGACCTGGCCGCATCACTGCGTGCCACCTGCGGGGATGATTTCGTCCTCGTGGCCAACGAGGTCATGAAACAGCGTGCCACAGTGCTCGCCGGAAACGTGGCCCTCTGGGGCGATCCGAACGTAGTCGTGACATCCGTCGATCCGAAGGCTTTCGCATCGCTGGAGGGATTCTTCGACGTGATAGTCGCAGACGTCCCGTGCTCTGGCGAAGGCATGTTCAGGAAAGACGAAGAAGCGCTCAGGCAATGGTCCGAAGACAACGTGGCCCTCTGCGAAGCGCGCCAGCGCAGGATTCTTGCCGATGTCTGGCCGGCCCTCTCCGACGGGGGACTGCTGGTCTATTCTACATGTACATTCAACCGCAGGGAGAATGACGGTAACGTCCGCTGGATGGAAGAGACTCTCGGCGCTGAGGCTGTCGGTCTCGGAGACGTGCCGGAAGGCGTTTATCGTACGGAACTCGGCTACAGCCTGCTGCCGGGGATGGTGCCTGGCGAAGGCCAGTACTGCGCCGTGCTGCGGAAAGGCGGGGAAGCCCGTCCTGAGGCTGGGAAACAGGTCAGGACGTCGAAGCATCCGATGCTGACCGGAGAAGTGGTGATGCGCAAGGCCGGAGACCTCGACGTGGCGATGCCGGAGGCCGTTGCCGCCGTGGCAGGAAAATTGTCAGTGTTGAGGCCGATTTCGATGGGAGTCGCCGTCGGGACCGTCAAGGGGAGGGACCTCGTGCCGGATCCGGACCTGGCGCTGTGCATCAGGCTCTCGCAGGAGGCCATCCCGTCTGCCGAAGTGGACAAGGAGAAGGCTCTGGCTTTCCTGCACAGGGATACGCTGCTGCTGCCCGACTCTCCGAAAGGTTATTTGAAAATATGTCATGAGGGAGTGCCGCTCGGATTTGTCAAGAATCTCGGAAACAGGACCAACAGCCTGATGCCGGTGCACCGCAGGATAAGAATGGATATAAAATGATGAAAAAGATCATAGCTACGGCCGTCATGGCCATGCTCGCCGTCTCAGCTCTCGCGCAGAGCCAGCCGGCGGAGAAATACAAGGAAAGATACGACATCATGGTCGGCCGTCTCGGAGCAGCCGGCGTCGGCATCGAGACTCTGCTCGACAAGTGGGCAGCCGATTACCCGGACGACATCGACATGATGCTCGGCCGCTTCGCCTACTATCTCGAGAAGAGCTCTACCGAGAAGATCGAGCGCAAGGACACAAAGACCTTCCTCGGGGAAGCGCCTCTGATGAACCTCACCGACAGTCTCGGCAGGCCTGTGAGATACTTCAGGGAGCGTTTCTATGATGACGAAGTCTTTGGCCAGGCTGTGTCGGCCATCGACGCCGCCATCAGCAAGTACCCGGACCGTCTCGACCTCAGGTTCAACAAGATCGTGGCCCTGATGCAATACGAGAAGGAGAGTCCGGATATGGCTCTGTCCTACATCAAGGGCCTCATCGACTACAATGCCACAGAGAAGCCGAAATGGACATATCCGGGAGTGGAATACAGCCAGGAGTTCTTTGACGCCGTGATCCAGGAGTATTGCATCGCATTCTACCGCTATGCAGTCCCTGCCGGATTCGAGGCTTTCCGCGGAGTGTCGCAGAGAATGCTCGACTACTATCCGTCAAACGTGCTGTTCATTGACAACATCGGCTCATACTACCTTGTCTATAAGCAGGACCACAAGACAGCCCTCAAGTACTATATGAAGGCGCTGAAAATCAAGAAGGATGACGAGACAGCCATCCGCAACTGCATAGTCCTCGCAAAAGAGAAGAAGGACGCCAAACTTGAGAAGAAGTATAGGGATATGCTTGCCGCATTAGCCAAATAATATGTATATTTGCATATGATTACTTCAGAGCAGATAAAGTCGTTAAAGGGAAGAGTCGAGACTCTCGAGGGATGTCTTGACATTGAGGGAAAGAGAGCGCAGGTCGCGGAGCTTCAGAAGAAGACCGAGGCTGCGGATTTCTGGGATGACCCGAAGGCGGCTGAAACTTTCCTAAAGAACATGAATGGGGTGAAGTCCTGGGTGACAGGCTTCGACGAGGCTTCGACGGCTGTCGAGGACCTCGATGTGTTGTATGAGTTCGCCAAGGAGAGCGTGGGCGAGGATGAAGCGATGGAGACGGACGAGACCAGGGAGCTGGATTCCGCCTTCTCGGCCGCGACGGGAAAAGTCGAGGCGCTCGAAATGCGCAACATGCTCGGCGACGAGGGCGACAACCTCGGAGCTATACTGACCATAAACTCCGGAGCCGGCGGCACCGAAGCCAACGACTGGTCCGCCATGCTGATGCGAATGTACATGAGATGGGGCGAGCGTAACGGCATGAAGATGACCGTCACGACCTTGCTCGACGGCGACGAGGCCGGCATCAAATCGGCTACGATCGAGTTCGAGGGCGACTATGCCTACGGCTATCTTAAGGCCGAGAACGGAGTGCACAGGCTCGTGCGCATCTCTCCGTTCAATGCGCAGGGAAAGCGCCAGACCACATTCTCATCGGTCTTCGTCTATCCGCTCGTGGATGATTCGATCAACATAGTCATAAATCCGTCAGACCTCGAATGGGACACGTTCCGAAGCGGAGGCCACGGCGGACAGAACGTCAACAAAGTGGAGACAGGAGTCCGCGTAAGGCACATACCTACCGGAATCATGGTCGAGAACACGGAGACCCGCTCCCAGTTCGACAACAGGGAGAACGCCCTCCGGATCCTCAAGTCCCGTCTCTATGACATCGAGCTCAAGAAACGCCAGGAGAAACAGGCCGAGCTCGAAGGACAGAAGAAGAAAATCGAATGGGGCTCCCAGATCAGGAGCTACGTGCTGCATCCATACAAGATGGTCAAGGACCTGCGCACCAACTACTCGACCGCCGACACCCAGGGAGTCCTGGACGGCGACCTGAACGAGTTCATGCGCACTTATCTTATGCAGCAGGGATCACAGAATACATTAAACTCACTATAAAAATGGCAGAATTCAAATATGCACCAATGTTTCAGCTCGGACCAGACACGACTGAATATTATAAACTCACCAGCGACTACGTAAGCGTCGGCGAATTCGAGGGTCATCCTATCCTCAAGGTTCAGCCGGAGGCCCTCACGATGCTCGCAAACACGGCTTTCCGCGACGTGAACTTCATGCTCCGTCCTGCCCACAACGAGCAGGTGGCGAAGATTCTCTCAGATCCGGAAGCTTCTGACAACGACAAATATGTGGCCCTCATGTTCCTCCGCAACGCCGAGGTCGCAGCCAAGGGCAAGCTCCCGTTCTGCCAGGATACCGGCACCGCCATCATCCATGGCGAGAAAGGCCAGCAGGTATGGACAGGCTTCGACGACAAGGAAGCTCTTTCAAAGGGAGTGTACAAGACATATACCGAGGAGAACCTGCGCTACAGCCAGAACGCTCCTCTTCACATGTACAAGGAGATCAACACCAAGTGCAACCTTCCTGCCCAGATCGACATC
>JAEEGL016564059.1_pt1 | contig 39758 bp, 31 predicted proteins | sample 9134231 | NCBI WGS metagenome assembly JAEEGL01 (sample SAMN16246548, study PRJNA631951) | gut metagenome | biome: gut microbiome; feature: rumen; material: fiber-attached | host: Bos | place: Iran: Karaj | collected 2018-10
ATCGGCTCCGCTCAAGGAGAAACTGCAATCGGTGACCGACGCCAGCGGCAACAAGGTGTTCAACCCCATCGTGGCCTACTCGTTCATGCTCTTTGTGCTGCTCTACTTCCCGTGCATCGCCGCCCTGGTGGCAGTGCGTCGTGAAGCAGGAACCAAGTGGATGCTGTTCGAGATATTCTACACCACCGCAGTGGCCTGGCTCATCTCGTTTGTATTCTACCAAATAGCCAATCTAATTGCATAGTTGCCGAGATTTGACAAACAGCTTCAAGGCAATACCTCAAAACCCCATTGAAATGCAAACCGCCATTGTCATAGTGATTGTCGCTGCCGCCCTGCTGTTCATGGCAAGGCGCATGTGGCGGCAGTGGAAAGGCGGCAACTCGTGTGGATGTGGCTGCTCGGATAGCGAGGGTAAAGAGGGAAATTGCTCATGTAGCGAAGGGCAGCACAAGGCTGGTAACGGTTGCCTCGACTGCCCCTTGCAAGGCAAATGCAACCATTGCCATTAATAGACAAAACACAAAATATAGCAATGGGCGCGCGATGGCCAACTCGCACGCCCATTGTTGTGTTTACAAATGCAAATGGCACTATTTGTCGATTTTGATGTTTGAGTTTCGGTAGGGAACCAGACGACCATAAAGGGTGATGTTTGACCTGCCCATCGTGGGGTTCACCATCACCATCACATGGTCGCTATCCTTGTAAAGAGTGATGTAAACATAGGCATTCATCTGGTAGCTCACCATGTTGTAGCTCAAACTCACGCTACCATCTTTGCTTTCCTTCATTTTCACGCCATTCACTTTGCCATGAAGCGTGATGCCACCCAGGCCATTGGCGCCCATACGGCCATCCATATATGCCACTTGAAAGATGCCTGCATCGCCCTGACGAAGCAAGAAGTTGGCATTATTCGACAATCCGCTGGCAGTGTAGCCGGTTCGTCCGTCTGAAATGCGGTCGGCCATAACCACAAAATAGCCCTGCTCCATGGCCTGGAGCGCCTTTTCGTGTGCCAATACATTGACCTGTTCACGCAATTCCTTCTCGTGCGCCTTTTGCTGTGCTTTGGTTTCCTTTGAGGGAGCAGCTGGCTTCACTACCACAAGATCCACATCATTATCGTTGGCAGTCACTGCATCTTGCGCCTGTGCTGCCGCCATGCCCAAAAGCATGGAAATCGTAAAGAACATGATTTTTTTCATAGTAAAGTCCTCCTTTTTGTTGCAAATATAGCAAATTCAAATGAAAATTACTAATTTTGCTGAAAACATAGGCGAAAAAAAGAAATATGGAGAAACTTGAAGAGAAACTGAACATCTCGTTCGGCATGAAGCAGGTGGTGCTGTGGGTACTGCTCTTTGCAGGGCTGTTTATCGCCAGTTTTGTCGCATTAGGACAATCGGTTTCCATGGGCATGGTGGCCCAGAATGTGGCGGTGTTCATTGCCCCGGCAGCCATCTTTGCCTACCTGGTCTATAAAGCCCCGTGGCGCTTCCTGCGTCTTGACAAAGCACCCGCACTCAAAGATATATTGCTGGTGGTGGCAGTAATGGTAGTGTCGCTGCCTGCCATGAACTATCTGGTTGACCTCAACAGCCAAATGCACCTGCCCGACTGGATGAGCGGCGTGGAGGAATGGATGCGCGAGAGCGAAGATGCAGCGCAGGAGCTCACCAGTTCGCTCATCAACACCACCTCGTTGGCCGAAATGCTGTGGCTGGTGCTCATTGTGGGCGTGCTCACAGGCATTGGCGAGGAAATGTTCTTTCGCGGAGCCATGCTGGGCACATTTTTGCAAAAATCTGTCAACAAACATGTATCCATCGTGTTTGTTGCCGTCATCTTCAGTGCTTTCCACATGCAGTTCTTCGGCTTCGTCCCGCGCCTGCTGCTGGGCATGTGGTTTGGCTACCTGGTGGTGTGGACACGGTCGCTGTGGGTGCCCATCATCGCGCATGCGCTCAACAACAGCGTGGTGGTTGTGGCGACTTACCTTGCCAACACCCATGCAATCGATACTCATGCTCTTAACAATATTGGACTGCCTCAAGACGGGCAATTTCCATTCATGGCTCTGGTGAGTGCCATTGTAACGGCTTTAATTATCTACTATTTTGTCAAAACAAGGAAATGCGGGAAGGTTGACAAGGACATTCAATACATTTCCACGCCAGAAGAATAGTTTATTTTATTTCAATAAAGTTGCTGAGTGGATATATCTGGGCAACAGTGGTATAGTTGCGCTTATGGAGATTAATTGGTTGGTCAAACGGAATAGCTTTAGTTGCATCAAACCGCATAACAGCGTAATATGGCGCATTCTCCGCAGAAAAACCTTTCTCGCGCAAAGATTCTGCCGTCCAAATCTGAAAGCCTTTCTTCGTCAACTTAAACAATCGTGGATTATTACCGTTGGTATGTAGGCATACATATCCCAGACGTTCAAATCCCTGCTTGACAAGTAATGAACCCTTTGAATCACCAGCACGCATATAGGTAAAACCCGTTTGCATTGCAAGATGGCGGTCATCCTCACGCATGTGATTGACGAGTACGGTAGTTTCTTGCGGACTTTCACGCATTTTGTCACATAGTTTCTTGCGTGTCTTTTCGTCCTTTAGCACCTCTCTACGGCGCAGGGAAAGTTGTACGAATTTAGCCTCTTGTTCAATGCCAATGAATTGACGCCCAAGCAAATTGCCAGCTATTCCAGTTGTACCAGATCCACTAAACGGGTCAAGGATGGTATCACCCTCATTGGTTGAGGCCAGGATAATACGATAAAGAAGACGCAAAGGTTTTTGTGTGGGATGTTTGCCCTGTTGTTTCTCCCAAAGTCCAACCGCAGGAATGCGCCAAACATCTGTCATCTGACTACCACCGTTAAGCTGTTTCATCTTTTCATAATTGAACTTATGCGTTTTTTTCTCATGCTTGCGTGCCCAGATTATCAATTCAGTGGAAAAGTTGAAATACTTGCACGACAGATTTGGTGGCGGGTCGGATTTCTGCCATGTAATAGTATTGAGCACCTTATAGCCCAGTTCTTGTAGGCAACGCATAACGACATGGATGTTATGGTGTGTGCCACTAATCCAGATAGTGCCATTGTCTTTGAGTTTAGGGCGGCATAGGGCCAACCATTGACGATTGAAGTTATAGATATATTCGGGTGTTCCGCCTTTGTCCCACTCGCCTTTATTCACACAAACCTGCTTGCCACTCTGTACACTGATGCCACCGTTGCTGAGGAAATATGGCGGGTCGGCAAAAATAGCATCTATAGAGTTATCCTCTATCTCTTTCAACCGCTCCATGCAATCACCTTGCAGGATGGTAAAGCCAGGATATGTAAAGATTTTGCCAGTCATTTACTGTGTGCCTTTATGGCATTTTATCTTAATGTGTTAATAAAATTTTGTATCGTTGTCAGATTGTAAATGCTCGGTATTGCAGCAAACGCCTCTTCCAATTTGTTACGAGCACTATTCCAGCCAATGCCATCAGTAATCCAAACAAACTCATAGCCAAGAACACCATTTACTTTCGGAGCAACATCTGTGTAGGAACGAGCCACTTCGTTAAGCTTGGAACCACCACTAGAGTAGAAGTTCACCTCTATGAGGTAAGTCTTGGCGTTAACAGTAATAGCAAAATCAAACACTTTCTGGTCAGCACCAAGTACGGATGCAATAGCAGGGAATTCTTGGGATGATACCTGTTCGCGGTAAGCAATACCGGAATTTGCAAGAATACGCGCTACAAGCGTTTCAGTTATCTTTCCGCTTCTGTTCTTGCGCGCGTTTGTATCTAAGCCGGTCTCTACACCAAAGACATAGTCCACCAAGTCTTTCACCTCTTTATTTTTGAAAACCGTGTCAAGACCTGTGCCTTCAATGAATTTCATCACACCATCCACAGAACTAAACAACGAATGAACCGAGTGCATCGAACCATCGTTGTCTATATACTTCTTATCGTTATTCTTGCGAGTGGCGATGAGGATGTCCATCGCTTCAAAGACGCGCGAGTCGCGATTCCAAAGTGCCTCAACTGCCTCACGGAGATTTTCTTTGCCGATGAGGTAGTTAAGTGAGTTAAGACTGATTTCGATATCTGCTACATTACGAGCAATCTTTGGGAAATCGCAATAGAAATCTAATGTTGCGTTCGTTTCGCGCAACTGAGACATAAACAAATCGAATTGTTCTTTAGTGTGTGCTGCCATTATACTGCTATTTGTTGTTGTCTTGTTCTCTCGTAGTTATGAACAAGGATTTCCGTTAGTTTTCCTCGTTTACTTGCGTTAGCATTCACGCTACGCGAAGCCCAAACGCGGTCAATTACATATTGCAAATAAAGGTCATCAAAGAACATGTCTGCGCAATCAGAATTACTCAACATGAACTTATAACCAGAGGCTTCTACTTTGTCGCAGAATTCCTTTAAGCGATGTTGTGCTACGTCGTTAAACGCTTCTTTCGTGTAGTCGTTAAAACTACTTGTGTTGTTCAGCGGCCGATAAGGTGGATCGAAATAGAAAAGCGTTTTTCCTTCCGCGTATGATAATGTTTCTTGATAGTCGCCAGTCAATATTATAACATTCTTCAACAACTTGCTATCGGCAAAAATAGTGTTTGCATCACAAATAGTCGGTGACTCGTAACGACCAAAAGGCACATTGAAAAGTCCCGCTTTATTTACACGATACAGGCCATTAAAACATGTGCGATTAAGGAAGAAGAAAAGGGTTGTATTGCGTAGCGGGTCTAATGCCTTTGTGTTAAACTTGTCACGCATTAGTAGATAAAATTGCTTTCGACTTTCTTCTGATTGAAGGGAATAGTACTCTTTCTGGAGTTCTTTGAGAGAGTTCACCAATTCGGAAGGATTATCACGTACTACTTTATAGCACGTGATAAGATCAGGATTGATATCGTTAATGATAGCTGACTGGATGTTGGAGTGTGTCTGCAACATGTAAAAGAGCATCGCTCCTCCGCCGACGAACGGCTCAATGTAAGTGACATTCTCCCATTGGTCAAAGTCAGCAGGAAGCAGAGCTTCGAGTTGTTCAATGAGTTGCGTTTTACCGCCGACCCATTTGACAAATGGTTTCGCTTTCATTATTTTTATTTATTTCCGGTTACAAAAATACATTTTTTCTTTGAGAATAATACCATTTGTTGCATAAATCGCACAATTAATTAATACCCAAGTTCAGGATAAGATTTAGTCGAAGTGCTTGCGGCGGAAGATGAAGTTGCGCCCCAGGTACTTTTCTCGCACAATGGGGTTCACAGCCAGTTCTTCGCTTGAGCCCTGGAAAAGGATTTTGCCTTCAAATAGCAAATAGGCTCGGTCGGTGATACTCAGCGTTTCGGGCGCGTTGTGGTCGGTGATAAGGATGCCTATATTCTTTGACTTGAGGCTGTAGACGATGCTCTGGATATCCTCCACGGCAATGGGGTCGACGCCGGCAAAGGGTTCGTCGAGCATGATGAAGCGTGGATTGATGGCCAGGCAGCGCGCAATTTCGCAACGGCGACGCTCACCACCGCTCAGGCGGTTACCCAGATTCTTGCGCACCTTCTCGAGGTGGAACTCGGCAATGAGTTCCTCGAGTTTATCGCGCTGATACTCAGGGGTTGTATCAGTCATCTCCAACACGGTGCGAATGTTGTTCTCCACCGTGAGGGTACGGAACACCGAGGCCTCCTGCGGCAGGTAGCCGATACCCAATTTTGCACGCTTATACACGGGTAACTTGGTGATATCCACATCGTTGAGAAACACGCGGCCCTCGTTAGGCGACACCAGACCTGTGGTCATATAGAAGGTGGTAGTCTTGCCGGCACCATTAGGACCCAGCAGACCCACAATTTCGCCCTGATGCAGTTCGATAGACACATGGTTGGCCACGGTGCGCTGGCGATACTTCTTCACCAGGTTGTCGGTGCGCAGCACCAGCCTACCCTCTTCGCCCGCCTTCTTGAGCATAGCAGCCGTTTCCTTCGAGGACTTGCCAGCGTTCGGAGCCGATATAGGTCCCGAAGCGGGTGACGGGGTGGTTTCTGGGTTGTCGTTTTCTGTCAACTCGGCTGATTCGGCAACGGACGCATCCATCTCCTTAGGGGCGAAAGATTCAGCGGCCTGCAATTCTTGTTCCATGGCAGGCTTCTTCTTATTTTTCAGCGAGAATTTCATTTACCGGCCTTATTGAGTCGACTCTTGATATAATCGGTAAGCAGGCTAATGGCCACCTCGTTGTGTCCGCCTTCGGGCACGATGATGTCGGCACACTTCTTGGCTGGCTCGATGTGAAGCTGATGCATGGGCTTGAGCACCTTCTCATAGCGGTCGATCACCATTTGCGGTGTGCGTCCGCGCTCAATACAGTCGCGAGAGATGACGCGAATAAGACGGTCGTCGGCATCGGCATCGACAAACACCTTGATATCCATCATCTTGCGCAGACGAGCGTCGGAGAACACCAGAATGCCCTCGATGAGCACCACATCGTGCGGATCCATGTGCACCGTCTCCTTCTGGCGGGAGCAGGTGAGGTAGTCGTAGGTGGGCATTTCGATTGACTTGCCCGCCTTGAGCTGCTTTAAGTGGTTGAGTAACAGCTCCCAGTCAAAAGCTGCCGGCTCATCGAAGTTGATGTTCTGGCGTTCTTCAACTGGCACATGGCTCGAATCCTTGTAGTAAGAATCCTGCGAGATGATGCCCACTTCGCCTTGCGGAAGGCGTTCCATGATTTTTCGCACAACGGTTGTCTTGCCCGAACCGGTTCCACCGGCTATACCAATGATAAACATAGTTTTATATTGTTTTTAAGTATGTTTTATTTTCAGTTTCATGTCACGCCAAGCACGCCTTGTGCCTTGACTATTGGCAAAGATAGTGCAAATCGAGAGCAGAACCAAATTCATTTGAGTTATGCCGAGATGCAGCCTATTTTCGCGGTCCTACCGCAAAGATAGTGCAAATTTTTCAACTATCACGAAAAATGAAGTCAATAATAGCACTTGTTGCCAAAACTTTTCATTCGAGCATGGCGAGGAACTCGTCTTCGTTGATGATCTCGACACCCAGTTTCTGCGCCTTTTCAAGCTTTGCAGGGCCCATGTTCTCGCCCGCCAGCACAAAGCTGGTGGCACTCGAGATACTGCTCACATTTTTGCCGCCATGTTGCTCAATCATAGCCTTGTACTCGTCGCGAGAGTGCTTGGCAAAGACGCCGCTGATGACGATTTTCTTGCCCGCAAGTTTGTCGGTTCGGCCCTGCAACTGTTCCTCGCTAAGCGACATCTGCACACCGGCGCGGCGCAACCGCTCCACAATCTCGCGGTTGCCGGGCACGCTGAAGTAGTCGACTATGCTCTCGGCAATCTTGGGGCCGATTTCGGGAATGGCGGCCAGTTGTTCGGCATCCATCGCCATGAGGTTGTCGATGTTGTGCACATTGCGTGCCAGCACCTTGGCAATGGTCTCGCCCACATAGGTGATTGAAAGTGCAAATATCACACGCTCAAAGGGCACTTGCAACGAGGCCTCGATGCCGCGCAGCAGGCGCGATGCCGCCTTCTTCTGGAAGTGCTCCAACTGCAGCAAGTCGTTGCCAGTGAGGTCATAAAGGTCGGCAATGTTGTTCACCAACCCACTCTCGTGCAACTGAATGGCCACCTCCTCGCCAATGCCGTCGATGTTCATGGCGTGGCGGCCCACAAAGTGCTCGATGCGGCCCGTAATCTGAGGCGGACAAGCATATTTGTTAGGGCATACCCAAGCCGCCTCGCCTTCGACACGCACCAGCGGTGTGCCGCACACGGGGCACTCGCGCACAAATTCCACGGGTTTGCTGCCCGGTACGCGCTGCTTGAGGTCGACGCCCACAATCTTGGGAATGATTTCGCCGCCCTTTTCCACATAGAGGCTGTCACCGTCGTGAATATCTAATTGCCTGATAACATCTTCGTTGTGCAGCGAGGCCCGCTTCACGATGGTGCCCGAGAGCAGCACAGGGTCGAGGTTAGCCACCGGGGTAATGACGCCCGTGCGCCCCACCTGGAAGGTGATGGACTGCAACCGCGAGCACTCGCGCTCGGGGGCAAACTTATAGGCGATGGCCCATCGGGGCGACTTGGCGGTGCTGCCCAGGTTGAGCCACTGGCGTATGCTGTTGAGTTTGAACACAAGGCCATCGGTAGCCACAGGCTGCGACTTGCGCTCCACATCCCACTGGTCGATGAAGTCTTTCACGGCATCGATCGAGGGAAGCAGCGTCATCTGCGCCACCTTGAAACCCCACGACTTCACGGCCTGCATGCGGTCGTAGTGTGTGTCGCCGGGCAGATTGTCGCCCAACACAAAGTAGAAGTAGGCATCCAGACCACGCCGAGCCACCTCGGCCGAATTCTGCAGCTTGAGTGTGCCGGCCGCCGCATTGCGAGGGTTGGCAAAGAGCGGTTCCTCGTTGTAGGCGCGCTCCTGGTTCAGTTTCTCGAAACTGGCCCACGGCAACAGAATCTCGCCTCGCACCTCAAATTTCTCGGGCCAGTTACCTGGCAGCAGCTGCAAGGGAATGCTCTTGATGGTGAGCACATTGGCAGTAACATCGTCGCCACGCACTCCGTCGCCGCGCGTCACGGCTCGCACCAGACGACCCTGCTCATAGGTGAGCGAGATGCTGGTGCCGTCGTACTTGAGTTCGCCCACAATCTGCACGGGTTCGCCTCCCAGACCATCCTTGGCGCGACGCAGAAAATCCTGCACCTCCTCGATCGAGTAGGAATTGCCCAGGCTCTGCATGGGCCGCTCATGCGCCACCTGCGTGAAGCCTTGGCTCAAGTCGCTGCCCACCCGCTGCGTGGGCGACAAGGGGTCGAAGTACTGCGGATTGTCGCGCTCCAAATCCTGCAGTTCGCGCATCATCTCGTCGTATTCCTGGTCGCTGATAGTGGGGCTGTTGAGCACATAATAACTGTGGTTATGGCGCTCCAGTTCAGCACGCAATTCCTTGATTCGCTGTTCGAATATATCCATGAGGCAATTTCGTTATTTTTTAGCAAAAATAGCAAAAAAATCTGACCTAATCAACAACTTGCTGTTTCATTTTAAATTTTCTTGCTATCTTTGTCAACTACTTTATAATAGAAATAGAACTCATTTTTTTAACTAATGCATAAAATCACTCAACTATGAAACAGTTTCTTATCGCCTGCTTCCTGCTCGCCACAGTGGTCACCACTGCTGCCGCCACCGAGGCACCCAAGGGAAATATCATATACTGTTGCTACGCCAACACCCGCAACGATGGCTGGGGACGACACTTCTGTGAACTCATTAACGAGAAAGGAAAAACCACTGTTGTAGTCTATTACTACAATCGCAATATGGAGAAACCCGACGAACGGCACTACGAGGTCGGCGCCGAAGTGGCTGAACAGATGGAGGCCATGATTCGGGAGAAAAAATATTATGAAATCGACGGCTACAAGGTTATCGAACACATGATGGGCGGATCAACTAAACGCGTCTATATGGAATTCTCCACAGGCGAGCACATCAATGCCGAATGGTTTGCCGAGAAACCCGATAAACTGGCCGAAAGCGCCTATCTTGACATTGTCGAATTCTTCAAGCCCTGGGTCGAAATTGCCAAGAAAGAGCAAATGCAGGAGAAGTCCCAGACCGAGGAAACAGTAGATGTCGACATAGACACTGACTCAGAGTTTGAACAGGGCACTGCCCGCAAAAGTTCGAAGAAATACTATAAAAAGAAAAGAACATACTCGAAGAAAACCACAAAACGGTCGAAACGATCAAGAAGATAAACCCTAATATGACACGCGAAATATATTTGGCCGGTGGCTGCTTTTGGGGCACCGAGCACTTTTTCAAGATGATCGACGGGGTGGTCGACACCCAAGTGGGCTATGCCAACGGCACAGTCGAAAACCCCAGCTACGAGCAGGTGTGCACCCACAAGACAGGCCATGCCGAGACTGTGAAGGTGGTCTATGACCCCGAACGCATCGACCTGGAGTTCCTGCTCGACATGTTTTTCACCGCCATCGACCCTACGGTCGAGGACCAGCAGGGCCCCGATGTGGGCCCGCAGTATCGCACCGGCATCTACTACACCGATGCCGCCGACCTGCCCGTCATTGAGCGCCGCGTGGCTGCCGAGACCAAACGCTACGAAGCCGACATCGTGACCGAGGTGCTGCCGCTCAAGTGCTTCTACCCTGCCGAGGATTACCACCAGGACTACCTCGACAAGAACCCCGATGGCTACTGCCATCTGCCCCTGGGCCTCTTTGAACTGGCACGCAAAGCCAAACCTTCTAAAAAATGACAACTCAATGAAAATCAAGACCGCACAATTCGAAATAAGCAACAGCGACTTCCGCAAATGTCCCAAGAGCGACAAGCCCGAGTACGCCTTCATTGGGCGCAGCAATGTGGGCAAGTCGTCGCTCATCAACATGCTCACCCAGCGCAAGGCCCTTGCCAAGACCTCGTCGACACCCGGCAAAACGCTGCTCATCAACCACTTCCTCATCAATGGCGAGTGGTACATCGTTGACCTGCCCGGTTATGGCTATGCCAAGCGCGGCAAGGAGGAGCGCGAGAAACTGCAACAAATCATTCGCGGCTACATCATGGGCCGCCAGCAGATGACCAACCTGTTTGTACTCGTCGACTCGCGTCTCGAGCCGCAAAAGGTGGACATGGAATTCATGCAGTGGCTGGGCGAGTCGGGGATTCCCTTCAGCATCGTGTTCACCAAAATCGACAAGCTGGGCAATCAGGCAAAGGCGCAGAATGTGAAAGCCTACAAAGACGCATTGCGCAAGACATGGGAAGAACTGCCCCCCATCTTTGTTACCTCGAGCGAGACCGGCGAAGGTCGCGATGAACTGCTCAACTACATCCAGAGCATCAACGAGCAACTGAAGCAATAACCCGGTGCAGCCCTCAATCATTATTTTCAAAAAAAATACTTGTTATATATACTTAAATGCGTTTTTTTCCGTTAAGGTAAGTATGAAACGAATTTTAAGAACAAGACTACTACTGCTGCTCATGTGCTGCCTGATGGCATTGCAGGCTGCGGCGCAAGTAAAAATATCGGGAAAAGTTATTGACGAGAAAGAACAGCCCATCGACTTTGCCACCGTGCGCATCGAGGGCACCGCTGTGGGTACCGTGACCGACACCAAGGGCATGTATGAACTCACCGTACCGCCCGCCGACACCATCATGGTCGTCTTTTCGTGCCTGGGTTACGGCGATGTGCGCCGACAGCTCGTCAAACCCACGGGCAGCGTCACGCTCAACCCCAAACTCTACAAGAAGACTCACGAACTTGCCGAAGTGCAGATCACAGAGTTCAAGAAGCAGACCAACACCATGCAGCAGATCGACGCGAGCAATCTGTCGCTCACGCCCGATGCCTCGGGCGGCAGCATCGAGGCCATCATCGCCACACAGGCCGGTGTGAGTTCGAAAAACGAGATGAGTTCGCAATACATGGTGCGAGGCGGCACCTACGACGAGAACAGCGTATATATCAACGGCATAGAGATTTATCGTCCGCAACTCATCAGTTCGGGTCAGCAAGAGGGATTGAGCGTCATCAACCCCGACATGGTGAAGGGCGTGAGTTTCTCGACAGGCGGTTTCAATGCCGAGTACAGCGACAAGATGTCGTCGGTGCTTGACATCACCTACAAGGAGCCCGAGGCATTCGAGGGGTCGCTGGCAGCAAGTCTGCAAGGCGGCAGCCTGTCGATAGGTCAGGCAAGCACCAAATTCTCGCAACTGCATGGCGTGCGCTACAAGCGCAACTCGTCGCTGCTGGGCTCGATGGACTCGAAGGGTGAATATGACCCGCAATATCTCGACTACCAGACCTTTATCACGCTCAAGCCCAGCGACAAGTTCAAGATGTCGTTCCTGGGCAATGTCTCGATCAACGACTACCGCTTCACACCCAAGAACCGCGAGACGAGTTTCGGCACCTCACAGAATGCCAAATCGTTTCTCGTGTATTTCGACGGTCACGAAAAAGACAAGTTCCAGACCTACTTCGGCGCCCTCTCACTCACCTATAGCCTCAACAAGGGCAACAATTTCACGCTGCAGGGCTCGGCCTATCAGACCAACGAGCTGGTGAGTTATGACATTCACGGCGAGTACTGGCTCGATGCAGCCGGCACCAACGCCGGCGAGGAGTCGATAGGCGGCGAGCTGGGTGTGGGCAAGTATCATGAACATGCCCGCAACAGGCTGCGAATCAAGGTGATGAACATTGGGTTCAAGGGCAACACCTCGATCAGCCACAACAACTTCACCTATGGTTTCAACTTCCGTCGTGACGACATCTACGAGCGCTCACGCGAGTGGCAATGGCGCGACTCGGCCGGCTACTCCCTGCCGCACCTGCCCGAAGAGGTGAATGTGATTTCGAACCTTGCCTCGCACAACGACCTGAAAACAACCCGCTTCTCGGGCTTTGTACAGGACACCTATAAGTTATATATGGACGCCGGCATGCTCACCGTGAACCTGGGCTTGCGCGTATCGTACTGGGACTTCAACAAGGAAACCTTGTTCTCGCCCCGCTTCAGCATAGGCTATGTGCCAGGCCGCAACAACCGCTTCTCACTGCGCCTGGCGGGCGGCATCTACTACCAGTCACCCTTCTACAAGGAATACCGCATTGAACGCACCGACGATCTGAGCAACAATTACATTGAGCTGAACCGCGACATCAAGTCGCCCCGCAGCATCCATGCCATTCTGGGTGGCGACTACACCTTCCGCGCCATGAACCGCCCCTTCAAGTTCACCACCGAGATCTATTACAAGAACTTGTCGAACCTCATCCCCTACGAGGTTGACAACCTCAAGCTGGTGTATTCGGGTACCAACAGTTCGAAGGGCTACATTGCCGGTATCGACCTCAAGTTCTTCGGCCAGTTTGTCGAGGGCACCGACTCGTGGATAAGCCTCTCGCTCATGAAGACCCAAGAGACCCTGAACGGCGTGAAAGTGCCGCTGCCAACCGACCAGCGATACAGCGTGGCCATCTTCTTCACCGACTACTTCCCCAATCACCCCCGATTCAAGTTCAGCCTCAAGGGCATCATCTCCGATGGTCTGCCCACCACCTCGCCTCGCATGACGCGCGATGTGGCCTACTTCCGCCAACCCGCCTACAAGCGCGTGGATGCCGGCTTGAGTTTCGAACTCGTGGGCAAGGAACACAAGCCCTCGTCGGGCTTTCTGAGCCACTTCAAGAGCATTTGGCTGGGCGTGGATGTGTTCAACCTGTTCGACATCTCCAATGTGAGCAGCTACTACTGGGTGACCGATGTGAACGCCATTCAGTATGCCGTGCCCAATTACCTGACTCGCCGCCAGATTAACGCACGCATCTCCATGACATTCTGATGCGGCCGTGACAAAAAAACAGGGCAGAATCTTGTTTTTTGTGAAGAAAAACGCTAACTTTGTGAAATTCAATAACCAATAATTATAAACGCTTAAACTCTTTTCAACATGGCTAATTTGGCTACAAAACCTTATGTGATAGGTATTGACATGGGCGGCACCAACACCGCCTTCGGTATCGTGGACGCTCGCGGCAATGTGATTGCCAGCGACTCGATCAAAACCGGCAAGCACAGTGACATTAACGACTACATTGATGAACTCTACACCGAGATTACCCGCATTGTTGAGGCCAACGATGCAGTGGGCAAAATCAACGGCATTGGCATTGGTGCTCCTAACGCCAACTACTACACCGGCATTATCGAAGACGGCGTGAACCTGCCCTGGCCCACTCCCATTCCACTGGCCGAACTCATCACCGACAAATTCGGCATTCCTTGCGTCATTACCAACGACGCCAACGCTGCCGCCATCGGCGAAATGACCTACGGTGTGGCACGCGGTATGAAAGACTTCATCATGATCACGCTGGGTACTGGTGTGGGTAGCGGCATCGTCATCAACGGACAGATGGTGTACGGCCACGACGGTTTTGCAGGCGAGCTTGGCCATGTGGTGATGAAACGCAACAACGGACGCATGTGTGGCTGCGGACGCACTGGCTGCCTCGAGGCCTACTGCTCGGCTACGGGCGTGGCACGCACGGCACGCGAGTTCCTCGACATTCGCACCGACGACTCGAAATTGCGCGAACTGGATGCCGACAAGATTACTTCGAAAGATGTGTACGACTGTGCTGTGGCTGGCGACAAACTGGCCAAGGAAATCTTCGAGTACACCGGCACTATTCTGGGCGAGGCCCTGGCCGACTTCACCACCTTCTCGAGCCCCGAGGCATTTGTGCTCTTCGGCGGCCTGACCAAGAGTGGCGATCTCATCATGAAACCCGTGCGCGACGCCTTTGAGAAGAATGTGATGAAGGTGTTCAAGGGCAAGGTGAAAATCCTCATCTCCGAACTCAAGGAGAGCGATGCCGCCGTGCTTGGCGCATCGGCCCTGGGCTGGGAAGTGAAAGAATAAACCTGAAGCATTTCAGCAATCATAACACGAGGGTGGGCCCGATGGTTCACCCTCTTTTATATAATCAACCGCCTGAGAATGCAGTATTTTCAGGCGGCTTGTTATGTGATTATTTCTAGTTTAGGGCGTGCTGAGATTGTGTCGGTGATGAAGGGTGTTAGAGAAGAAGTGAGTAAGTAGTTGGTCGGTACATTCGGCAGCGTCGCCACCGTGGCGGTATTGGGGGCAATGCTTGTAGGTGACATTGCATCCTTTGCGCTTGAGCGAGTCGACCGCTGCCGTGCAATCGGGTTCGCTGGCTGTGTTGAAAAAGTACACCGGGGTCGATGTCATGCGTGGGGTCTCGCTCGACATTGCAATGGCTGCGGCAAACACATCGCCAAGGTCGGCGGCATAGTCCCAGGCGCCATCACCGCCGTCGGACGACCCCGCCACATAGATACGCTCCGGGTCGACGATTCCCTTGCTCACATAGTCATTGATGATGTGCCGCACCTCGCCGGCGCAGTCCTTCCAGGTCACGCATGTGGGCAACGATGCCTTGTGACAAATGGGCATCAACGCTATCGCCTTGATTTTGTGGCGGTCGAGGTAGTGCACGATAGAATCATCGGCGGCACACATGTCGAGGTGGTTTTTCGTGAACAAATCGTGCTTTGCCTGGTCGTGCACACCACCGTGAAGCCACACCACCAGCATTGCGCGCCCGGGTTGGTCGGTGTGCAGGTTCACCACGCGGCAAGGCAGGTTATAGGTGTACTCCCCTTTGGGCAAGGTGAGCGACTGGTTGCGCTGCGTGCTGCAGCTCGCGGCAATCACGGCCACAGCAACTACAGCCAGTTGCAAGTAATGTTTCATTTTGCTCATCATTCAGTCGTTGTTTACAATACGCCACAAAGTTACTCATTTTTAGAAACAAGTGGTAAAAAAAGTGCTATTTGCTAAAGCTCAGGTCTAAAAACAATAATTATAAATACAATTATTATAAAAGCAATAATTATGAATGCAACAAAAAAGGAGGAGACGCCGTGATAGCGCCTCCTCGCCCAAAAAATACCAATATGAAAAACGATTAGTTGTTCATGATGATGTCGATGAGTGCTGTGATATCGCGCACGTCGATTTCGCCATCTTCGCTCACATCGGCACGCGGGTTATCGGTGACCGAGTTCATGATAACATCGATAAGCGCAGTGATGTCGCGCACATCCACTTCGCCGTCACCATTCACATCGCCCTTGAGTAGTTGTGGTCCCCAACCTTCAGGGGCACGCACTGCACGCACACTTTGACCATAGCCGCGGCTGTAGTCGGTTATGGACATGCTATTCGAAGAAAAGAACAAACTGTGGCTGCCCCCGCCTGTGGTCTTCAGATTCCGCGACCAATAGAAGCCGCTAGAGCCGCCACTAGACACCGTGCTGTTCCAGATATAGCCTGCGGCGGGCAAGAACAACGTCGCTTCATTGATGTTGCTGGTTAACAAGCAACCCTTCACGCCGTTTATCGTGGTCCACTCTCTTGTGCAGTTGTTTCGCAGTTCGTCTTGCTGTTCTTTTGTGGGCATGCACCACTCCGATCCCCAGTTCATGGTCGCGGCATCGTCCTCGGGGTCAAGCACCGTCTTGTTATCCACAACGCCAAAACTGCTCATGACACCATACTTAATCATCGAGTTCCAGCTACCGTTGCACCACTTGTAGGTGGTCCAGTTATAGCTTTCTTTAGGCTCGATCTCGCCCCAGGCAAAGTAGTCGCCATACTCCTCGGGAGCGGTGGCGCCAATGTTCATCGTTGCCCACAGCGTGCCGCTGGGAAGCCCCAGGTCTACATATTCATGACTGCTGACCGGCGATTTGCCTTGCTCATAGTCAAGCGACTGAGAATAAGCTGCGACACTACATGCAGCTGCGAAGAATAGTAATACAAATATTTTCTTCATGATTATAAATGTTTATGTTATTGTTTTCAAAGATATGATATTGTAGAGTGGTGTAACAGGACACATCTCGTGTTGCTACATTTCACATTACACGTTCATGATCAGGTCGATGAGCGCTGTGATATCGCGCACATCAATTTCGCAGTCTTCGTTCACATCAGCACGAGGATTGTCGGTGATCGAGTTCATGATGATGTCGATGAGTGCTGTGATGTCGCGCACATCAACTTCACCGTCACCGTTCACATCGCCCTTAATTATAGTCACAGGAGGTTCCCAGCCTTCGGGGGGCTGAACGCCTATGAGCATCTGATGGTTAGAGTTGAAGTGCAACTCGTCGCCCTCGCGATGAACCATATCCAACGCTGTCGACACATACCAGCCGTCGCAGGTGCCATACCAACCAAAGTTGAAGTGGAACTTGTCCTCGCCATTGAAGCCGTCGCAAATAAAGGCATGACCGCCCTCGGCGGGATCAGTGGCCGAATAGAGGATGGGACGACCGGCACGAAGTTCGGTCTTCATCATCTGCTCCCACTCTTCGGTGCTGTAGCTACTCGACCACCAGCCTTGCGACACTATTTCAGCAGTTGAACGGTAGCCAAAGTCTTTCATGGCAGCCAACTGATCGCTTGAGTAGGCGCCACTGCCCTCGGGGCTGTAACTCATTTCCACCGCCTGACCGCAGTAACGCGACAGTTTTGCCACTTCTTGTGCCTGGGCATCGGTATAGGTGTCCTGCACCAGCGTGCTGGTGTTGTAATCCCAGTGGCAGTAGCTGTCGAGCATGAGGTTATAGTTGAAAGTGGTAGCGGGCAGAGCGGGCAAATATCCACCAATATTATAGCAATAGTATCGAGCCACTCCATTGCACTCCTGCGGATATTGCCAGTATTTCATCACCTGAGCCATAGCGGTTGCCACACAACCCACCACGCAGTATTCATTTTGATAAAGCGGGCACTGCAGGTAGTAGGGCATTTCCTGACCCCAGTTGGTCTGGATGAGCGGATTCACTACTCTACCTTTTCCTTCGGCAGTTTTGGGTCTGGGGACAAGGTCGTCGTCGGTATAGGTCTGGAGAAATTCAATTTCGCGCTTGTAACCGTTGAGCAGTCCCTCGAAATTGCAGGGCAAGTTGTTGAAGTTGAGCTCACCCTGGTCGCTGTAGCCCAGCACTGTGGCTGCGCGGTCTTCACCAGCAACGATGATCCAGCCGCCACCTTCAAGGTTATAGGCATAGTAGTCGTGTGCACCTGCAACAGTGGCCGACGCCTCGGCATGAGCAAGGGCCAGATTGACGCCCCTGCTTGCCTTGAATGTGCCAGCCGACACTTGTTGCTGAATGAATTGTTTGGCCGTGTTGCGAGCAACCGACTCATTGATGTTGCCGGCAAAAGCCTGTTGCGACACCGCAACGGTTGCCAAGGCCATCAGCGCCTTGACCATGAATAATTTTTTCATGTTGTGTCTACTGTTTATAGATATCGGGTTACAGGTTGGGATTGATCTTGCTCCACTCGCTGATGGGTGGCACAATGTTGAGCGTAACCAGTTCGTCGCGCATCTTGCACAGGTGCTCATAGCTTGCGTCGAGCTTGGCATTCTCCTCGGGTGTGCCCTGCGGAACCTCATAGCTGGCGCCGTTCTCATCGAGGGTGGTCTTCATTGCCATCATAATGTGGTTATACTTCTCGTTGTTCACATAGGTGCCAACGGGGAAGCGGAATTTCTCGCCACCCATGACCGAACGAATCATTTCGACCGACAGGTAAGAGGGGCTCTGGAACGAGCTGCGGCCGCGCAGCTTGATGATGGCAGCACCACCTTGTGTCACATGGTGTTTCATCTCTTCCCACTCCTCGACGGGGAATTCGTCGGTACCGATGATGTCGGTGAGCTTGCGGCCGGCAACCTCAACATGGCTGCCAAACACTGCCATCTGTTCGCCGTGGCCACCATAGGTAGCGCAACCTGTGATTTCGTTCTGCATCACGCCAAATTTCTTGGCAAGTGCACTCTGCAAGCGGGTGGTGTCGAGAGCGGCGAGGGTTGTCACCTGTGAGGGCTTCAGACCCGAGTAGAGCAGCGTCACCAGACCCGTGAGGTCGGCGGGATTGAAGATAATCACCACATGTTTCACATCGGGGCAATATTGCTTGATGTCCTTACCCAGGCCCTCGGCAATCTCACAGTTACCCTTGAGCAGATCTTCGCGAGTCATGCCCTCCTTGCGGGGAGCACCACCCGACGAGATGATATATTTAGCGTTAGTGAAAGCTTCCTTAGCATCGGTGGTAGATGTGATTTTCACATTGTCGAAACCACTCTGCAGCATTTCCTCGGCCACACCCGTGGGGGGGAACACATCGTAGAGGCAAATGTCGTTAGTCAGGCCCATCATCAGGGCAGTTTGAACCATGTTAGAGCCAATCATGCCGGCTGCGCCGACGATTACCAGTTTGTCGTTTGTTAAAAATTCCATATCAATTGAATCTTTTTTTATGATTGTAAATATAATTTTTCACTTATAAAGCAAACGCAAAGATAGTCATTTATTTTATGAAAAGCAATTTTTATAACTATGTTATACTTTTTTAGTTTTTCAGTGACTGATTTTCAACCCACCAAGGTTCACACATTATGAAAAAAGCATTAACTTTGCACCTATCATCATGGAACAGGAATTTGCTTCAACGCTGCTTGAGAACGCCGTGGCACAGTTTGCCAAGCTGCCCGGCATAGGCCGCAAGACCGCCTTGCGGCTGGTGCTGTATCTGCTCAAGCGCGACCCTGCCGAGGCGCAACAGTTTGGCGAGGCTATCATCAGGCTGCGCAACGAGATTCAGTACTGCCACACTTGCCACAACATTAGCGAGACAGACACCTGCCCCATCTGCGCCAACCCCAACCGCGACCCCTCGATCGTGTGCGTGGTCGAGAATGTGAAAGATGTGATGAGCATCGAGAACACCCATCAGCATCATGGCCTCTACCATGTGCTGGGCGGACTCATCTCGCCCATGGACGGCATTGGGCCACAGGACATTGAGATCGACAGTCTGGTGCAGCGGGTGGCACAGGGCGGCATCAGCGAGGTGATACTGGCGCTGAGTGCCACCATGGAGGGCGACACCACCAATTTCTACATCTTCCGCCGGCTGGCGCCCTACCCCGATGTGAAAATCACTATGTTGGCGCGTGGCGTGAGCGTGGGCAACGAAATTGAGTACACCGACGAACTCACCCTGGGCCGCTCCATCCTGAACCGCACCCTCTTCAGCGACACCTTCGCCAAAGAAACTTAACTCGCTGCAAGAAGACGCCCTGCGGGCTTAAAATTACAGCTTCGCTAAAATTATAAATTATAATTATTGCGCTAACGCGCTAAATCACATATAATTAAATATATTTTTAACGGCGGAGCCGTTTCAATTTTTAATATCGTAATTTTAACACGGAGTGTTTAAATTTTAAGTGCGGAGCACGGCAAAACTACTGATAACTCACAACTGACCACTGACAACTGATAACCCACTACTGATAACTAAGATTATGGCAGATAATTATTTGGAATACCAGGCCGAGGAAATGGCCGCACGACGGGCCCGCAAGGAGCGCGAGCACAAGCGCAAACTGCGCCGCTACCTCGACGCCTACCGCAAACGCCTCGCCCAAAATGCCCAAGATACTCAAAAAAAACAACCAAGGCACTGTGACATAAGTTATTTAGACAAAAGAACATAAGAACAAATGAACGACAGTGAAAACTTATGCTCCATATGTTCTTATGTCTAAAAAACTCAACGGCCGCAAAACTTGTGAACCTATGTTCTTATGTCTAAAAAAACGACCTCATCAGGTTTTATCTTTCAATCTTTTTCGTTCCAGCATTCTAGGCACCGAAAATGGCAGAATGCAAAAAAAATTGCCAAAAGATTTGCATTTTTCGCGTTATTTTCGCAATTTTGTAACTCAATTCAGCACAATGGGCTTGCAGGGCAGTCAACCGCCCACTCCCCGACGGGTTGAATCGATGAAAAACTGAATACCAATATTTGTGAAAAATATACTTCAAAATACTGTGTTTATTAACGTTGCGACCAACTCCGGCAACGGAATCGGTCGTGGCAAAGTTATTCATTTAAAACTTTATTAATTTTTATTATGAAAAAGTTCTTACTTAGTGCTTTTGCTCTGGCCGTAGCATTCTCGGCCGCAGCTTTCAACATGGCTCCCAAAGGCCCCATGATGAAATTGGACAACATGAACATCAAAAAGGCTCCTAAAGAGTTATCTAAATTGGTGAGAGAACAAAAATTAGCCGCCCTGAAAGGTGGTGCTAAGGTAAATCAACCTACCAACATTTCTGACCTCGTGGGTGGTTACAGCTGGACCTATAATTATGCCACTGCGTTGCCCGCCAACGGCTCAACAGATCCTACTGTTGCAGGCACAGAGACTCTGGATGTGGTCATCTATGATGCTAACGATGTAGATTCAACATGCATGATTGCGGGCATGTTCGAGACTCCTCTTACTGCAACATTGGATACTGAAACTTGGTCAGGCGTTTATGATTTAACTCTTAAGATCCCTACCGACCCGGCTCAACCCATTTATTATTCTTCTTCTTATGGTGTGTGCAATTTAGGTGCTATTTTCTATTTCTCCGGTAACACCAACTATCAAGCAGGCTGGTATCTGGATGATGGTGTGTATGCTGCATTCGAAGATGGTAAAATCGTGTTACTCGATGACTACATGGTTTATTTGATCGCAGAAGGCCAATATGCAGGTTATAATCTTACCTTCTATTTTTGTCCTTACAGCGAAATGACCGACAAGCCCGCCAATAATGGTGTGATGACTTATGCCGACGCTGACCTTGGCACAATGGCTTCAGCTGTAGCTATTACTGAAGATGCCAACTATGTTGTGACTGTTAACAACTTCAATGGTCTTGGCAATCCTGCACACTTCAATCTGGCAGCAGACAAGACTTGGACTGCTGATGCTGACGTGATCTATTCTCAAGTAGTAAGTGCCGACACCACCCTTAATTATGTGCTCGTAGGTTATGATCCTGAAGCTGATCAGTTGAGTCAACTCGCAGGTAATGGTACTGAAACTGCTCTTACATTCGGTTCTCACTGGACTGCCTTTGATGCAACTTACAACTACTGGATGGGCGACCTCGAACCCGCTACCATCACCTATATAAATGGAACCTTTGTTTATCCCAGCGCAAATCCCGATGTTTATATCCTGGGTGAAGTTGGCGACCAGACTTGGGCTCCCAACGCAGGTGTGCAGATGGCTTATGGCGAGGAGACTGGCCTCTACACTGCCGAAATCGAGTGCAAAGACGCTGACAACAACGGCTACGACTACTTCAGCTTCACTACTCAGCTCGCTGAAAATGCTGACGACTGGGATGGCATTGCCAGCTATCGCTTCGGCGCTGTGAGCGAAGGTGACTTCCTGGTAACCGACGAACTGCTTGGTCAAGAGCTGAGTCTTGAGGCCGGCGGCGACGCTTACAAGGTGCTTAAGGGCAAATATAATCTGACTCTTGACTATGCCAACATGAAACTCATCATCGAGAAGGTAGCTGAACCCTTTACTTTGGGCGACGTGAACGGTGACGGCGACGTCAATGTGATGGATATCACTGCTCTTATCGATATTATCATGAACGATATCACCGACAATCCACGTGCCGACGTGAATGGTGACGCCAACATCGATGTGATGGACATCACTGCCCTGATCGACATCATCATGAACAGCTAATCAGTTCTGATTACTGAAAACAACGCTTTACAGCAGCGCTCTATTCTTTGTTACATTCTTACCTTACGCTGCTGTTGAGTTAAATCATAAAGAGACTACTCCAAAACGGGGTAGTCTCTTTTTTGTTTTTTGGGGACATAAGAACATAAGGAACATAAATTTTGCGGCCGTTGAGTTTTTAAGACATAAGAACATAAGGAACACAAGTTTTGCGGCCGTTGAGTTTTTAAGACATAAGAACACAAGGAACATAAATTTTGCGGCCGTTGAGTTTTTAAGACATAAGAACATAAGGAGCATAAGTTTTGCGGCAGTTTTTTTGTTCTTATGTTCTTATGTCTAAATTAATTCTGTTCTTATGTTTAAAACTAATTTTGGTGGATGTCGCGGGGCCAGTTCTGCCACAGGCGGTATTTGTCGCCAAACAGCTCCACAGCCCTTCGCCACAGGCCCTCTTCCTCGGCCTGCATCAGTTCGGCAGGTTTCATGCCCTTGAGTACCGCCCAGTCGTGCCGCTCAATCTCGCTCTCCAACTGCTGGCCTTCCCAACCGCTATAGCCAATGATGAACTTCACACAGCCCTCCACAGTGCCCCCGCCAGCTATGTAGCGCTTCATAGCCTCGTAGTCGCCACCAAAGTAGAGTCCACGCGCAATCTTGAGCGAGTCGGGTATCAACTCCTCGCCCAGCGTGTGCAGGAAAAAGAGCATGTCGGTGTGCACGGGACCGCCCACATAGAGCGGAATATCTACCTCGAGCGAGGCGGCATCGGGCAGCACATCGCGCAACATGAAGCCGCTCAACTTGTTAACGATGAGGCCCATGGTGCCGTTCTCGGAATCGTGGTCGACCACAGCAATCACCGTGCGGCTAAACATGTAGTCCTGCACCGTGGGCTTCGCCACCAGCAGCGAGCCTCGGGCGGGCGTAGGCTGGTCGTCGAGCAGGTTGAATATGTCTTGATTGAGTTCTTCCATTCTTTAAATTTCAGGTCCAGTAGGCTGTGAGGCCAAATTGAGTTTCAAAGTTATAAAACTCGGCACATTTTTCGCAATCTTTTTTCAAAAAAAGTGTTTTTTTCCTCATTTTTTCTTATCTTTACAACAAATAATAATTTGCTTAACCATTAACCACTGTTATAGCTATGAAAGTCTTGAAATTCGGAGGTACTTCGGTGGGTTCGGCACACAGTCTGAACCATGTCAAGGAAATTGTGGCTGCCTGCCCGCAGCAGGTGATTGTGGTGGTCTCGGCCCTGGGCGGTGTCACCAACCAGCTGATTGAAATGACCCGCATGGCGCAAGCCCACGACCCCAACTACGAGGCAATGCTCCAGCAGGTGAAAATCCGCCACCACGACCTCATTGGCCAGGTGGTGCCCGAGCAGCGCCAACACGAGTGCCGCCAGGTGATCGACACCTTTATCGACGAGGGACTGGCATCGTTCTACTCCCTGCTCTATGCCAACGACGAGCTGGCACCCGACTTCATCGACCGCCTGAGCGACGCCATCGTGTGCCACGGCGAGATCATGTCGTCGGCCATCGTCACCGCCATGATCGACGATGCCGTGCCGCATTTCTCCCCCAACTTTATCAAGACTATGGACACCGACACCCAACGCGTGCTTGATGCCGAGACTACCGAGCGGCTCATCCGTGAAGAGTTTGCGCACCGCACCGAGCGCGTGCATGTGGCGCAGGGCTTCATCGCCGCCGATGTGGAGACTGGCGAGAAAACCAACCTGGGCCGTGGCGGCAGCGACTTCACGGCTGCCCTCATTGCCGCAGCCCTCGATGCCGAGTGCCTCGAAATTTGGACCGATGTCGACGGCTTCATGACGGCCGACCCGCGCACCGATCCCACCGCCACGGTGATTCCCAGCATGACCTATGCCGAGGCCCAACGCATGTGCGATGCCGGCGCCAAGGTCATCTATCCCCCCACCATTGCGCCAGTGGCATTGAAACACATTCCCGTGTGGGTGAAGAACACCTTCAACCCCACCGCCCCCGGCACCGTGATCGAGGACGACTAAAGCCCTGCCCCCCTCTAGAATAACTAGACAACCTAGAAAATCTAGTTATTCTAGAGAATCTAGAAAGGCTAGAAAGGCTAGCAGCTCTAGAAAACCACTTAAAAAACTAAGAGAAAAACCAAGATCAAGATTCAAGCATGCGATACTATAACACCAACAACCCCACCGAGTTTGCCACGCTCGAGCAGGCCGTGATGCAAGGAAGGGCACACGACGGCGGCCTGTTCATGCCTGAACACATTCCGCAGCTGCCCAAGGCGTTTATCAACAACATGAGCATGATGACGCTGCAAGAAATCAGCTATGCGGTGGCCAACTTTGCCTTGCAAGGTGCCGTCGACTCTGAGATGCTTAAGGAAATTATCGACGACACGCTCAACTTCGAGATTCCGCTCGTGCAGGTCGATGACAACCGTTTCGCGCTAGAACTGTATCATGGGCCCACCATGAGTTCCAAGGATGTGGGTGCGCGCTTCATGGGCCGTCTGCTGAGCTATTTTGCCACCAAGCATGGCCAGGAAGTGACGGTGCTGGTGGCAACCACCGGCAACTCGGGCGGCGCGGTGGCCAACGGCTGCTTTAACCGGCCCGGTGTGCGTGTGGTGGTGCTGTATCCGCAAGACGGGCTCGACAACCTGCAAGAGGCGCAATTCACCACCCTGGGCGGCAATGTCACCGCCATTGAGGTGAACGGCTCGCTTGAGGACTGCCGCAACATGATTCTGGAGGCCTTTGCCGACAAGGATTTGAAAGGGCACATGGCACTCACGAGCGCACGGTCGGTCAACATAGCGCGTCTGGTGCCCCAAATGTTCTACTACTTCTATGCTATAGCGCAACTGCAGCGACAGGGACGCTCGCTCGACCAGGTGGTCATCTCGCTTCCATGCGGCAATCTGGGCAACCTCACCGCAGGCATCATGGCTAAGCGCATGGGCCTGCCACTCAAGCGGTTCATTGCCGCCGACAATGCTAACGATGTGTTCACGCGCTACCTGCGCACGGGCAAGTTTGAGCCCAAGAGCATGACAGTAACGCTGGCAAAAGCCATCGATGTGGGCAATCCGCGCAACTTTCCCCGCATTCTCGACCTGTTTGGCGGTTCGCACGAGGCCATCGCGCGCGAGGTGGCAGGGGTGTCGATGAGCGACAGCGAGATACACGATTCCATGAAACGGCTGTGGATTGACCGCCGCTACCTTGCCGACCCGCACGGAGCACTGGCGCTCGAGGCGCTGGGTCGTCTGCTGCATCCAGGCGAGACGGGCGTGGCACTGGCCACAGCGCACCCGGCAAAATATATCGATGCGGTCGAGGATGCGCTCGAGCAGAGCATACCGGTGCCCAATGCCATGCTGCAGTATCTGCGTGGCACGCGCAATGTGGTGAGCATGAATTCGGGATATGCCTCGCTCCGCCGTTTCCTCCTCTCCGGCAAGTAACTAAGCCAAGCACGGCCATGAGACGCAAGAAAGGGAGGACGCCCTGCGGGCTTAAAATTACAGCTTCGCTAAAATTATAAAAATAAAAATTTATGCGCTAACGCGCTAAAAAAATAGCACCGAACTGATTTTTAATCAGTAAATTAGCAACCACCATATCATATAATTATGAATTTACTTGAAGAACATAAGAAGAAATATGATTTCTTTTACCAGATTACTGGTGAAGCCATGCGTGTACATGCAAAATACAAGTATGGGTTGCTTGAATCGGCTTATGAAGCAGCACTGAAACACTTGTTGAAGCTAAAAGGATTTAATGTAGAGCAACAAGTTTTTGTCCCCATGTATTGGGACGATACACAACTTGACCAGAGTTATCGATTAGACCTTGTTGTTAACAACAACATAATTGTTGAATTGAAAGCAACTAACGGCACTGGAAGTGAGCATCGGCGACAACTATTCAACTATATGAATCTGACACATTTGCCCTATGGAATGATCCTCAATTTCGGCATGAAACACTTATATTTTGAGTGGTATGAGCGTGTCAAAGAAACAGGAGCGATTGAAAAAGTCACAAGATTTTGAATCCATATTTTTAACGGCGGAGCCGTATTAATTTTTAATCTCGTAATTTTAACACGGAGTGTTGTAATTTTTAGTGCGAAGCACGGCTATGACTTCCGTCAAAAGAGCTGGTGCTGGAGGAGGACGGTGTCGTGGTAGGTGTTGCCGCGCTTCACCCAGGCCTCAAGAATGCCCACCTCGCGGTAGCCCTCGCTCTTGAACAATGCCAGGCAATCGGCATTCGACGACTGTATCATCACATAAATCTGCTTCAAGCCAATGTGGCGGGCAGCATAGCCCTCGATGAGCCGCAATGCTTGCCGGCCATAACCCTTGCCGCGGTACTCGCCAAAAATGCAGAGTCCCAGCTCGGCGCGGTTGTTGAGCGGGTCAAAATGCATGAGTTCGAGCAGTCCCACCGCCTCGCCTGTGCCAGTGAGGGTCACCACAAAACGCACCTCCTGGCTGGCATAGATGTCGCCAGTGTAGCTCTGCAGGTATTGCCACAGCATCTGGCGCGAATAAGGTGCATGCGTGTTGGTCACGGCCCACAGGTCGGTATCGTTTTCACGCCTGTAGAGCAGGTCCAGGTCGGTGGGCTCAATGGCACGCAAGGTTATGGTGGAGTTGCTGAGCAGTTTTTCCATGAGTTTATTGCATTTTGGGTGAAATGATGAGCTGGTTCTCGTCGCTAAAGATGTGGAAGGTGAGTCCCTTGCGTGATTCATGCGCTATGGTGGCCACAATTTGCGAGTAGGTGTAGCACTTGTTGTCGACGAGCACACGCGCCTTGCCCGTGGCCGGTATCTCGCTCGCATAGTGAGGAATGCCCGCCTGCGCAGCCACCGAGGCAGCGCGGTTGCTCAAGATGACCCAAGGAGTGGTGTCGTCGCTCTTGCTCTTGAGGCAGAACACCCGCTTGAGCAGCCGCTTGGCCATGGCAAGCGACTGACGCACCCACACGCCGAGCTTGATGAACGGATAAACCACCACCCTAAATCGCGGGAAGTGCTTGCGATAGAATATGAGCATCGCGTTATAGAACACGCGCACATATTGCATCGAGTCCTTCTTGGTGCTCTCGCCCTTGTAGTGAATCATGTCGACGGGCAGATACCAGTTCTCATAGCCTGCCTGCACCATGCGATAGGACAAGTCGATGTCCTCGCCGTACATGAAGAAGTCTTCGTCAAAGCCCTTGAGCTGGCGCAGCAGACTGGTGCGACACAGCATATAGGCTCCGGCAAGAATGTCGACAGCATGCGGCTTGTGCTCGTCGAGGAAACGCAGGTGATACTTGGCAAAGAGGCGTGACTTGGGGAACAGTTTCGACAGACCGAAAATCTTGCAGAACGACACCCATGGCGAGGGAAATGCTCGCTTCGACTCGGGCAGGAAACGCCCGTCGCCGTCGATCATGTGCACCCCTATGGCGCCGCACTTGGGGTGACTGCGCATCCACGCCAGCGGTTCTTTGATGCTGTCGACAGTAATGATGGTGTCGGGATTGAGGATCAAGGTGAATTCGCCCTGTGCCATGTCGATGCCTTGGTTGTTGGCCTTGGCAAAACCGGGATTGGTCTTGTTTTCGACAAACTTCACATCGGGGAAGCGGGGCTTGACGAAGGCCATGGTGTCGTCGGGCGAGTTGTTGTCGACCACGATAATCTCGCCGTCGATGCCGTTAAGTGCCTCCTGAGCGGCTCTGATGGTCTGCTCCAGGAAGTACTTGACGCGGTAACTCTCTATGATTATTGAGATGTCCAATTTTGCGGTCTATTAAGCTTAATAATATATAACGATAATTTCACCGCTTTATTGCCCCACTCCAAGAAAAAAGTTGGGGTGGCTGAGAGAGCCACCCCAAACATTATGGTAAACAATAAGTTATTGTTTCAAGAATTAAGCAGTGATGCCAAGAATGATGTTGATGAGAGCACTCACGTCAGAAACGTTAACCTTGCCGTCGCCATTCACATCAGCAGTTTCCATATCCTTCTCGGTGATACCCAGAATCATGTTGATAAGAGCACTCACGTCAGATACATTCACTCTACCGTCACGGTTCACGTCGCCCACGAGCAGACCAGAACCGCTGGTGTCGCCCTGAGTGAAGTGATAGAGAAGCTCAGCACCAGTATAGCCAAACTTCACGGTGCATTCACGGCCTGCCACACCCTCGGGAAGAGGAGCAGCTTCTACATTCAGGCGAACTTCACCAGAGAATTCTTCTTCACCAGTTTCTTCATCTACTTCATAGATGTCCTCGGGTTCGAGAGTCAACCAGTCAGGAAGATCTTCATCATCTACGGTTGTGATATACCAGTCTTCGCTAGGAAGGTACGAGTAGAGCGACAGGTAATCGACTGTAAGACTTTCACTATAAGCCTTGGTGAATTTACCACCTTCAACGGGGAACTCATACTCGCCATCTTCTGCTGTGTAGTAGTAGGTCAAGAACGGCATTTCAACCTCCAGGTAAATGTTGAAACCAGGCTTCATGTCGGCACTGTTCTGGAAGAAGTTGCAAATACCTTGATATTCATAATAAGGCTCTTCAAGAATATTACCATCACGGTCAACCCATCTCAGGCGTTTGATGAATGCCATCTCGCCGAAGCCCTCGTCATTTTCATCGGTTGTAATAGAACCTGAGAAGTCGACGATACCATTATCGGTATATTCCAGCTTGCCTTCTTCTTCATTGACACTCCAATCGCCATTATAACCCGTGATCTCGACAAACAGAGGATAATCTACTTGCAGTTGAGTCTCAAACGACAGCTGTTCGCCATCAACTTCGATTGTCTCATTGATGGGGAACATATAGAAACCATTGCTCAGCATCGTAGTGTCAATCAAAACTGTTGAGGTTGAGAGAAGTTCCAGGTCATCCTCGGTGAGATATACGCTTGCATCAGTCTGATACTGAGGCTGGTCAATTTTCAGTTTATAAACCTTTGCGGTCAGTTCACCACCTTCATCGGCCACCTTAATGGTTGCAGCGTCAACTGCTACAGCGTTCAGTGCATAGGGATGCTCAGGTTTTTCAAAGAGCTGGCAAATACCGTCCAGACCATTGTCATTCTTACCGAAGTACCAGCCATACTGGTTGTCTCCGTGAGGAGTCACGGTCTCACCATAATAGTACACACCACTATTCTCATCGACCTTATTGCGAACACCATCAAAGTGACAAGAAGCCAACATTCTATCGCCAAACATGTCGGGCATGGTGGGAGCAGCTGCTACTTCGCAGGTATAAGTGGTAGTGGTAACCTTACCTGTTCTGGGGTTAACTTCGTTCTTGTTGTGGTAAAGCTGATAGGTGTTCGAGCCATCGGCACCAAAGGCTGTGAGCGCAGGGATAGTATCCCATTCCCAGCCATAAGCGGTAACGAGGTCGGTTTCATCGGTGGTGAACCACATACGTGCGGGTTTATTGGTCTCAGGATCAAGACCCACCATCTGTACTAACCACTCATAGGAATCAGCACCTTGGCTAGCATTCTTCCAAGTGTACTCCTCATAGGGTTTCATCACCACGAATGGGAACTGGAAAGATCCAATATAAACACCTAAATCATTAACAGCATGTCTTACATAGAAAGAACCAGCAGGACGGTTATACCATGCTACTGCATTGTCCTTTGGGGTAAGCGATGCTGCGGCAACCATCTTGCCGTTCACGTTCATCTTTGCCTCGGCCATTTTTGCCATCGGACGCATTTGCTTTTCAATCTGAGCGTCAATCTTCTTGACCTTCAGATCAGAGCGCTTCATCTGTGCATTACCTGCCGAAACAGCAAGCAGTGCGATAGCTGCAAAAAGTAAACTCTTTTTCATTGTTTCTCTGATTTAAAAAATGAATAAATATAGTAATTAAAAATTTTCTATGATTAGTTTCTGCTCTGGCGGCCTGGGCATTGCCTGCCGCCAGAACAGAAAACCTAATTAGCTTTTAGCGACGCGACACGTCAACAGTAATGTAGTTAGATTCGTTCGATGTCTCGCTCATCTTCAAAGTCACAGGAGCAAGCAGCGATGCAGTTGAGATATGATACTTCACTGATCCTAAATAGGAGGCCAGATCGAGCAACTTCGAGTACAGTTTCGAGTTGACCGAAGCAAAACTGTCCATATCACCATTGTACTTGAAGCCAATCACATCTTCACCTTCACGCTCTACATCATAGTAGAACTTACAAACAACATTTTGAGGTTGCGGTCTGGTACCCACCTTAACCTTTATGGTTGGTGCCAACACAAACTTTCCGGCATGTTCATGCGTTACAGGGTTAATCTCTTCACCCAAGGTCTTGTCAAAGTACATCACCACTTTCACTAAACTATAGTTCTTGTTGGCTGCCTTTAACTGGTCGCTCAATTCGTTATACTTCTCAATGAAGCCCCCTTCTGAACTCTGTTTGAGATTCAGGGTCCATTGCAGTTTTGAATCTACCACCAGACGGTTAAGAATATCGGCGGTAAAGCTGATTTCAGGATTCTCGCGGCTCACAAGCGATCCGTCGGGTGCAAGCTTGAACGTCTGTACCGTGTAAGGAGTCATCGTGAGCGAGTCCATGAGCTGCAACGGATACATGAAGGTAAGACCATCATGAGTTACCACTGCATTGTAGCTCTCGGTCTCGCTGACGGCGTCGCCAGTTTCGGGATAGAACGAGAGCATGAGCGAAGCGCCACCACTAACCACATAACGATACCCGCTGGGCAGGTTCAAGTACACTGTGGGAATTTTAGCATGGAACAGAGAGTCCTTCAAGGCCACCACCTCGTTAAGATAAGTGTTATCGTCAACATCAGCGGGAACACGGGTCATAATCATGTGCACACCATGCTTCTTGCCCTCGATATACAGGGTGTCGTTAGAATACTTCATCAGGTCGAACTCATAATCACCATTATGACCATAGCCCTGTTCATCCACTTCGGTGTCGGGGATGTCCTCGGGGTCGGCAAACAGGTGGAAGTTCTTGTTATAGGTGTTGAACGAGAGCACAGGGCCATCGTCGGTAATCACCTCCCACATCGATTGGGCGCTGCCGTAAACGGGCACCTTATTGTTCGGGTCGGTAAGCAGACCTATGTACTTGTTGTCGCCCGAGATGGTGACAGTACCGTTCTTCTCAAAGGTGAACAGGTAAATGTAGCCGGGTTCGCCAGTGGTGGTGAAGTATTCGAGCTGCCACTTTCCACCCTGGTCAACGAGAATGTTAGAGAAATAATCTTTCGAGTTCTCCAGACGCTCAGCGGCCGACTCGTCAAAAATATCCTTCTCCTCGTGGTTACACGACATGAGACCCATGCTTAACGTGCCGAGCAGAAGTAGCGAAATATTTAAGAATTTCTTCATAATATGCTGAAATTATTGATTAATACATCATTATTGGATATCGGTCACTTGCTTGCGCAATTCGTTCATATCGTAGTGCTGCTGACGATACTGAACCTCCTGACGCAGAGCGTCGAGATCTACACCCCATTCGTCACGCAACCATGTGCGGGCAATTTCAATCTTCTTGTTGATAACTGCCACACCGTCGATGCCGTCGGTATCGGGCACAGGATAAACCTTGATACGGTTGCCATTAGAGTCACGATTATTCTTATAATAGAGCTGCTCTACACCTTCGCTGTCAACCTCGGTGAACACATCGGCCTCGTCGATATAGTTGAGATTTTCCTCGCCCACCTCGTTGTTGGTGTAGTAGAAGAAGCTATAGTAAACTGCAAACAAGTCGTCCTCGCTACTGGTGGTAGCCCAACCACGAGCTGCAAGCTCATAGATGCGTGCCCATTGTGAGTCGGTGAGCACAATGTAGTTTGCAATTGTCTCGGCAAAGTCCTCACGATAAGACTCGGAAGCATAAGCCGTAACGAATCCCAGTGAATGAACTTCATCACCACGGAAGGTCCAGTTCGTTGCATCGTAACGACCTACCGAGTAGGTGTTAAACTCAACGGGATAAGACTTAGTCTGGTGCAAGATGTGAGCAAACTCATGGTGCATGGTCTTGAAGTAGTACTCATTCATTGTGAGCGGGTTATTCACATTCATCTCGTTCACACGGAACAGCGACACCTTGATGCCACCCTCGGCTTGACCCAGAATCATAGAGCCTGTCGATTCATAGGCAGGTGAGCCAATCAAGTGAATAATGCGCGGACCATACATCTTGAGGAAGTCGGGACCGGCAATTTTGGCATAAACATCAAACCACAGATATTTTGCCAGCACTGCCAGGTCGAGTGAATTCTCGTAGGTGGCGGGCACCAGGTTGTAGTTCATGTTAGTACCCACATCTTCCATCTTATAACGGAATTCCAGATTGTAAACATTCAGATAATTATCCCTCAGCCATTTATCGAGCTGATAGGTAGCACTGGTGGGGTCGAGCACATCTTCCTCGTCGGGGAAGATGGTTTCACCAAGCTTATCATCGCTGCACGATGTGAACGACATAGCGAATATTGCCCCCATCAGCAATGACATTAAATAATATTTCATTGATTTCATAGTCATAAATAATTAGATTATTTTACAGGAACAATATTTTTAGTACTGGGTACTGCCATTTGAGAAGCGGGCTGAGGAAGAACGCGTGGGTTCTCGGTGAAACCAGCCGAGAGCACCTCACTCGGAATCTGGATTGCGTAGCGAGGATCCAAAGTGTACAGACGCTCTACGCGGTTCTTGCCAATCTTGTGGGTGAACGAGAGGCCATAGCGCTTGATGTCGAACCAACGCATACCGTTGTGGATAGTCTCGATGCGGCGATAGTGCTGGATGCACTGCAGGTAAGGAATCATTTCCTCGGTTAGACGATACTTGTCGCTGGGGCAAACCTCATCGATATGGATGTCTTTCATAATACCATAGTAGCGTCCTTCGCCCGAAGCGCTGTAGAACTTCTTGATGAGAGCGTGAGTGAGTTCAACCAATCCAGTGTTTTCCTCACCAACATTCTGGCGGCCATCGTCCCAAATCTTCAGGTCGTTGAAGCAGCCCTCAATGTCGCCCAGGAACAGCTTAGCCTCGGCACGGCACAAGATGGTTTCCTCGCCCGTGAACTCGGCGCGCACGATGTGGGGATAACCAATACCGGCGAGCTTGTCGGTGTACTCAAACTGCTCTGCCATACCGCAGAACCAGCGGCCATACTCCGACGACATGCAAAGACCGTTGAAGCAGGGGTGCATCGAGAACACCTCTTGGGTCTGGGTGTTACGCCACTTGCAGTTCTCCCATGTGGGACCTGCACCCTCGATGGTGGCACGTTTAGCCTCACGGTTGGTACCATAACGGTAACCGTAACGGCGCAACCAGGTCGAGTAGGTTGCAATGCACATGAACACATTAGAACGCGAAGTGCTGGTATAGTAGCGTGCAATGTCGCTCACATAATAGAACAAGCCATCGAGGCGGTGCGACCAGATATCGCTCTGCCTATCCAGCGGGTTCGCACCGTTGAAAGCTGCATCGGCATACTTCACCACCTTCTCATAATCGCGTTTGAACAGATAGAAACGAGCGGCAAAGGCGTTGGCAGCAGCGCGGTTGAAGTGATACTTGGGAATCTCATAGATAGCGTCGTTGATCAGAGGAATACCGGCCTCAATGTCGGCCTCAATCATGCGATAGTCATCGGCCACAGTACCACGATCGTAGTGAGGTTTCACCTCGGTTTCAGAGTGGGTCATGTAAGGAATACCCTGATAGTCGATGGTGCGGCCATCATAAGTCACAGGGTTATCACCCTGATAGGGCATACAGAACACATTCACCAGAATAAAGTGGTGATAAGCACGAATCAAGAGAGCCTCGCCCTTGACAGCCGAGAGCATCTCGCGTTCTGAATCGCTGAGTTTCGAGGGGTCGGCTTCAAGTTCAGCTACACGCTCAAGCACTACATTGGCAGTGGCAATTGCATTATAACAGCCTGACCAAATGGTTGAGGGAGAGTCGCCACTGATGTTCGATTTCACATCTTCCCAAGCAAACAGTTCCTCGTCGCCCACATCGTAAGAACTCAAGTTCTCGCGGTTACCTTTATCGTCGGGCGAGTTGTTGTCAATCATGTTGTCGCTCGACATCTCTCCTACTACTGAATAATCATAGCTATTGTAACCAGTAACAAGAAGCTCGCGCAATTGCTCAACCGTGACGAGTTCGACTCGAGTATCAGGAGCCGTGTCGAGGAAGTCGCTACACGACGACAGTCCCAACATCGACAAGCCTGCTACAATTGTTAAATATCTTAATTTCATATATTTTCAGTTTTCTTGTTGTTATTAAAGTCCAAATCTTACAGTGAAGGTAATCTGCTTGGGGTTAGGCGAAGCCACACCACCTGAGTTCACATATTCAGGATCCTGTCCGTTAAGTTTGCTGTCGCTGTAGAGCAGGAACAGGTTGGTAGCAGCCACCTTGAGCGAAGCACTGTTAAGACGCAGGTGCTTGAGGAAGCTTGCGGGCAGGTCATAGGTCAGAGCGATTTCCTTCATGCGAATGAAGCTACCGCTTGCCACGCGTGCAGTACTGTAATTATAAGCATTGTAGGCGCGGCTCAGGTAATTGTTGTTAAAATACTGACGGCGTGATGCAATCACGGGGATGTCGGTATAAGCTTCGTCACCAGGAACAACCCAGCGGTTCTTGAACTCCTTGGGCATTGCGGTAAGGTCGCTGTAGGCGGCCGAGAAGGTCGGAGTCAAGCGCACCTTGTTGCCAAAGGCGTAGGTCATGAACACATTCAGGTGGAAGCCCTTCCACGAGAAGTTGTTGCCGAAACCACCGGTGTAGGGTGCATCGACCGGACCTTCATATTTCATGACGCTCTTAATCTTGTCCTGATCAAATTCCTGGAAGTTCACATATACCTCATCGCTGGTCTCAATACCATCCTCGTTCAGCAGCACGGGAACACCATGAGAGTCAAGCCCCACGAACGGAATCGAGAAGATAGCACGCTGGGGATAGCCTTCGAGTGCATAACCCGACGAACCCACCAGGTCGATGATGCGTGAGCGAGAGAGCAGCTTAGAAATCTTGGTCACTGCATAAGAGAAGGTGAAGTCGGTGGTCCAGTTGAAGTCTTCAGTAGTGATATTGCGGGTTGTGAGTGTAAACTCAACACCGTGCGACTTCATCTCGGCCACATTGGCATACTTACCTGTCACACCACCAATACCCTCGGTGTAGATGTGACCAATCAGGTCATAGTTGTTACGGGTGTACCAGTCAAACTCCAGGTTGATGCGGTTGTCCATGAAACCGAGGTCGAGACCCACATCAAACTCGTGCTTCTTCTCGAAGGTGAGTTCGCTGTTGGCCAGACTGCTCAGCTCAAGCGCCATTTCCTGAGCAGTTGTCTCAGGACGCCAGGGCTTGCTAGGATAGAAGAGAGCCTCAGCATTGGTATAGCCCGTGGGGCCTGCCTCTGCTGTCAGCGAGTAAGACAGACGCAGCTTAGCATAACTCAAAGCGCTGTTGCCCTTCCAGTTACGGAACCAGGGCTCCTCGTAGATGTTCCAACCAGCCGAAATGTTCCATGTGGGCAGCCAGCGGTTCTTGTTAGAGTGACCCATGCGGTTAGAACCCTCATAGCGAACGGTTCCTACCAACATGTAACGGCCTGCGAAGCTATAGGTACCTGTGCCGAAGAAGGCGAGGTTGCGAGTGTTAGTGATAGGCAGAGCGAAGTAGTTAGTGTTCTCTTCTTGCTGCTGTTTGAACAGATGCCAATCGGTGAAGGGAAGGTTACCGTTGTTGTAAACGATGCCCCAGCCCTGGAACACCTGTTCCATACGTTTCACCTTGCTGGCTTCCATACCGCCGAGCACATCGATCGAGTGCTTGTTGGCGAACACCTTATTATAATGTGCGGTTCCACGGAAGTCATACTGGTCAATCTTATACTTGTGGTAGAAGAGCATACCGCCCTTAGGAAGCACCGAGATAGGAAGTGAGTTGGGATCATCGGGGTCGGTATACAGATAGGGGTTAGATGAGCGAATCAATGCATCTTCGGGATCTACACCAGCACGGTAGGCCAGTGACTGGTTGGCGTTATCGAGCACATAGTGGTTCTGGTCACTCTGGCTGTTACGATAAGCACCCAGCAGGTTGATTTCAAGACCCTTGACGGGACGAATGTTGATTTCGCCCTGGAACTTGAGGTCGGCCACAGTCACATCGATGTAGTTCTGCTCAAGCTCTTGGAAGATGTTGAATTCGCTAAAGTTGCGTTTGTAGTTCTCCTTGGCGCTCAGCGTACGCGATGTGTTCATAGCGTAGCTAAACGGGTTGATGTCGAATGAACGGCTCACAGCACCACTCACCACATCGATGTCCTGACTCAGGGTTCCGGGAGCTTTTTGCTTACGGTAACTATCACTGGTCAACAACTTCACGCGGATGTTCTCGGTGAGGTTGTATTGTGCATTGGCGTTGAAGGTGTAGCGTTCCACATGGCTCGACTTGTACCAGCCTGGGTCTTGCATCACCGATACCGAGGTGTAGAAGTTACCCTTGTCTGTACCACCCGAGATGCTCACTGCATGGTTCTGGAGAATGTTGTTGTTGAACAACAGGTCGAACCAGTCGGTGTTGCGCATTTCGGCTTCGCGCAGATAAGCGTTGCGGGCCTGGGTTGTGTTAGCCAGAGCATAGGTTCCGGTAATGGGATCATAGGTGTTGAGCAAGTCATACATCTTGCCATAGATACCGGTGTTAGACGAACCTACGAGCGAAGCAAACTCGAGCCAGCCCTTGGCTTCCATTTCCTTGTAGATACCCATCTGCTCCTGCGAGTTGCTGATGTTGTAGTCACGGTAGTTGGGCTTCAAGCGATAGGTGAACTCACCTGTGTAGTTGATCGAGGTGTGGCCGGCACGACCCGTCTTGGTCGTCACAACAATCACACCTGCCATTGCCTTGGCACCGTAGATCGAGGTTGCAGAACCGTCTTTCAGAATCTGGAAGCTTGCGATATCGTCGGCATTCAGACCAGCGATTGCCGAGGAGATCAGCGTCACAGCGTCACCCGACGAGAGGTCGTCGGCACTGATTTCTACTGCATCCTCAAGCACCACGCCATCGACAACCCACAACGGCTTCGATGTACCATAGATTGATGTTGCACCACGCACACGAATCTTGGGGGCTGTACCGAATGTACCTGTCACATTCGACACCTGCACACCGGCGGCACGGCCTTCAAGACCACGGCTGATGTCCTGCACACCCGACAATTTTGTCTTCTCGGCATCCACCTGAGTGGCTGCACCGGTGAAGAGGCGCTTGTCAATCTTCTGGATACCGGTCACCACGACTTCGTCGAGCACCTGTCCAGCTTGCTTTAATTGAATTTTCACATCGCCGGCTTTAGCGGCAAACTCATAATCCTCGAAACCTATCGACTTAACAACGATTCGAGAACCATTAGGCACTGTGAGGGTAAACTTGCCATCCAGGTCGGTGGCGGTACCGTTGCCGGGCTTACCTTTTTGAAACACAGTGGCACCAATTGCAGGCTCACCATTTTCTTCGAGAACCACACCCGTTACTTTGACCTGAGCGGCCATAGCGAGCGAGGTTATCGCCAAAATGAAGAGCGCGAGAATTTTTTTAAGACTCATAAGCACTGATTTATTATTAATTAATTTTGAAGTTTTTCATTTGTAGCAAGGTTTTGTTAATCAACTGATTACAATAGAAAAACATAGAGCCGACGCATCATTCCTTTTTACAGCACCAAACATCGGTTCTCCTTTGGTTTTCAAATTGTTAACTTAACAGTCGTTCAACATAGGCATGCTAAATTATTATGCAAAGTAACACATTTTTTTTGATTTATGCTAATTTTTATATGTTAAAAGTGGCATTTTGCCCAAAAAAAAGGCTTTTTGTTCCATTTGAGCATTTTTCTTTTTCTTCTGCCAAAAAGTGACTAACTTTGCCCTGAAATCAGTTTTCAACCATTTTCACAGCTATGCAAGTCATCTACGAGGACAACCACATCATCATCGTCAACAAGCAGAGCGGCGAGATTGTGCAAGGCGACCGCACCGGCGACGAGCCGCTGGTGGAGCGCGTCAGGCAATGGATCAAGGAGAAGTACGACAAGCCCGGCAATGTGTTTTGCGGCGTGACGCACCGCATCGACCGCCCCACCTGCGGGCTGGTGGTGTTTGCCCGTACCAGCAAGGGACTGTCGCGCATGAACGAGCTGTTTCGCAAGGGCGATGTGCACAAGACCTACTGGGCCATCGTCAAGAACCGTCCGCCCAAGGATGCCGACACCCTCACCCACTACCTCACGCCAGTGGAGAAAAACAACAAAACCTATGTGAGCGAGACACCGCGCGACGGTGCGCTCAAGGCAGTGCTCAACTACCGCCTCATGGCGACAGGCGACAACTACCACCTGCTCGAGGTGGAGCTGCTCACTGGCCGCAAGCACCAAATCAGGGCACAGCTCTCGCACATTGGCTGCCCCATCAAGGGCGACCTCAAGTACGGCGCGCCCCGCAGCAACCCCGACGGCGGCATCTCGCTGCAGGCACATCGCATCTGGTTTGAGCACCCCGTGAGCCATGTGCTGGTCGATGTCACAGCGCCACTACCCAACGATCCGTTGTGGCAGGCATTAGCGTCGGGGCTGACCTGAAACGCACGGCAATGCACTTGACGGCTAAGAATATTTTTTGTAATTTTGCATTTTCCCGAAATTTCAACAACAAAACAAAATAACTTAATCACACAAAACAATTATGGCAAACCCCGAGTTTAAGTATGCTCCCATGTTCCAGTTGGGAGAAGACAACACCCAGTACCGGCTGCTCTCGAAAGAAGGCATCAGCACGGGTGATTTCGAAGGCAAGGAAATCCTCAAAGTGAGCAAAGAGGCCCTTACCCTGCTCGCCCAGGAAGCTTTCCACGATGTGGAATTCAAGCTGCGTCGCGAGCACAACGAACAAGTGGCTCAAATCCTCAACGACCCCGAGGCCTCGGAAAACGACAAATATGTAGCCCTCCAGTTCCTGCGCAATGCCGAGACAGCCGCCAAGGGCGTGCTTCCCTTCTGCCAGGACACTGGCACCGCCATCATTCACGGCGAGAAAGGCCAACAAGTGTGGACCGGCTTTGAAGACGAGGAAGCCCTGTCGCGAGGCGTGTACAACACCTTCACTACCGACAACCTGCGCTACTCGCAGAATGCGCCCCTCAACATGTACGACGAGGTGAACACCCGCTGCAACCTGCCCGCTCAAATCGACATCGAGGCAGTGGAGGGTGCCGAATACCGCTTCGTCATGGTTGCCAAGGGCGGCGGCTCGGCCAACAAGACCTACTTCTACCCCATGACCAAGGCTACCATCC
>JAEEGL014804591.1_pt1 | contig 39753 bp, 36 predicted proteins | sample 9134231 | NCBI WGS metagenome assembly JAEEGL01 (sample SAMN16246548, study PRJNA631951) | gut metagenome | biome: gut microbiome; feature: rumen; material: fiber-attached | host: Bos | place: Iran: Karaj | collected 2018-10
CGCGACACGGAAAATCATTTATTAGGATGTATCACCACAAATGATGACGAACTGGCCACCCAATGCCGGGCATCAAATCCGCCAATCAGTTTATCCCGGCAACAGGTCGATTATTGGTTGAATTTACTCGCCACGGAAAAAGACCAGACTGAGCAACGCCGTAAGGCGGCGGCTTGGTACGCGGAGGAATTGGCAGGAGTCCCCGTTGATTTGCCGCCGGAACCGCAAGCACAATGGGAGCCTTCCTACTCGTATTATGTAATCCGTACGGATAAGCGAGACGATTTGAAAACTTACTTGGAGAATCACGGCGTAAAAGGGAGCGTGCGTTGTTTCTCCCCCCTCTATAATCACCCGCTTTGTACCCCGTTCCGTTTTCACGCGGCAGACTATCCCGTCACGCAACAGGCCTCCCGAGAAGTGTTAGCCTTGCCGATATCGGCTGATACCACGCAAGAAGAAGTAGCCCGCGTGTGCACGGTCATCCGCGAATTTTATGAAGAAGCGGCATAAATTACCGCACCTTTCCCTTCAAAGGCCTCTCTTTTTATTAATTACCCAAGAACTTTTTGGGCTTGGGTAATTAATTCCTGCAAATGCGCTTCCCCGGTAAAGGTTTCAGCATAAACTTTTAAAATATTTTCTGTGCCGCTGGGGCGTACCAAAAACCAGGAATTTTCCAAATAAACTTTAATACCGTCGCTGTCGCGCACGCGGGAAACCTTCTCACCGGCAACCGCCTTCAGCGAAGCAAAATCGGCCGCTTTGAGGGATTTGACACGTTTTTTAGTATCGGCATCCGTCGGAATGTCTACGCGTGTATAGTAGGACGTACCGTACTTTTGCGTCAATTTTTGGTAGAGGTCGGCAATATCGCCCTCGGCGGCTTGAATTTCCATAAGTAAGCATACGGCAAACATACCGTCCTTTTCCGTGGTCCACCCGCTGACTGACATTCCCGCGCTTTCTTCACCCGCCAATACATAGCGGCCCTTATCTAACCCTTCCACAAAATATTTAAATCCTACGTTTACTTCGTCTAGTTCCAGCCCGTAATTTTGGGCAATCCGGTCCAACAGGGCCGTCGTTCCCAACGTGCGGCCGATAGCCGTAGCCCCCTTGATCCGTTGATGGCGCACCAAATAATCCGCCATCACGCAAAGCGCGTGGTTGGGCACAATCAACCCGCCGTTGGCAGTAGCACAACCAAAGCGGTCGGCATCCGGGTCGCTGGCTCCCGCAAATGCATATTCCCCTTTTTGCACCAGTTCAATGAGCGGTTTCATGGGGTATTTGGAAGACGGATCCATGCGGATTTTCCCGTCGTGATCTAACGGAATAAAATAAAACGTCGGGTCTTGCACATCGCTAACGATATCCACGTTCGTAAGGCCGTATTTTTCTTTAATAGCCCGGTAAAAAGGCAAACTGGTTCCACCCAACGGGTGTACGGCAAACTTGCAAGGAGCAGACGCAATCTTTTTGAAGTCAATCCGTTGACCCAACGCTTCCACATACGGGGTAATGATATCTGCCGTTTGAACAAGACCCTTTTGGCGGGCCTGCGCAAGCGGCAATGTTTTAATGGTTTCCGGATGCGCCATATATTCGTTGGCGTATTTTTCAATTTGTCCGGTCAAAACGCTGTCCGCCGGACCTCCGTGGGACGGATTGTATTTAAGCCCCATCTCTTGCGGTGGATTGTGGCTGGCCGTACCATTCAAGGAAGCCACCGCCCGCCCGCTGCGAATTTCAAACGAGAACACCGGCGTAGGAACCGGGATATCGGGCAAAATAACGGTAAGACCGTTCCCCGTCAACACTTCGGCGCATAACTGGGCCGTATCGCGCGACATCAGCCGCGTATCTCCGCCTACCAACACCGGACCCGTGATATGATTTTCTAAATGGATACGGGCAACGGCTTGAGCGATGGCTTGAGCGTGCAGGGCACAAAATCCCTCTCCCAAAGTACCGCGGTGACCGGACGTGCCGAATTTAACGGGTACAGGCGTGTGTGACGGTTTATAAAAAGAATTGTGTAAAGTGTCAATATCTATTTTTTGGGTGGATAAAGTTCCGGCAAACTCACTAATCATAAAATTCTCCTTAAAACCAAAATAGAAGGAACAGGTTGCACTGATGCCTTTCTTTTTCTATCATAGTATATATCTTTATATTTCGCAAGGAGAGCCCTCATGAAAAACTGGTTGTTCACTTTTTGCAGTTTGTTCGTTTTTACCACGGGAGCCCTGGCTTCCCAAAACATCGCAGATGACTTTCACGCCCACTACAACGCTGGGTCCAATTTGTCTGCCTACAACAAAGACATCAACACCCTCATTGGTATTAACGACTTTCACACCGGGAAGGCAACTTCTTTTCCCGGGTTTGATATCGGGGGCTCGTTCGCAGCCGTCAAAGTTGGTAACGATAACAATATCTCATCGGAAGATTATTTAACAACCGGATTTTTAACGGCAGAAACATACATCCCGGTTGTGGGTATTACGGCTGCGCTGCGTGGTACTACCATCAACGGTTTGGAATCCATCGGAGCCGGGATTAAATATTCCTATGACATCTTAGAAGTAGCGGATATCACGGTGGCGGGATTTTACGACCGTGCCAAAACCGATTGGTATACAACCGACCATTATTCTGTGTCTGCGGTGGCTTCTGCTTCCGTCGTTTTTTTAACACCGTATGTGGGTATTGGCTACGACTACGGCGATTTTTCTACTCGCAAAATGACAGTCAATCGTGACACTTCCGACGGGGCCGTGCGCTATACTGCCGGATTACGTGTCAGCCCGTTCCCATTTGTGTACGTGTTTGGGGCGTACACCAAAACAGCCGGAAACCAAGGTTTTCAAGGCGGTTTAGGATTTAATTTTTAAACGTATGGATTATAAGCAAGAACTCAAACAATTTTTCGGTGAACGGTGTATGCTGGCTGAACCTATGGCCCTGCATGCTACGTACCGTACCGGAGGTCCGGCAGAAGTTTTGGTGTATCCGTCTTCTCCGGAAGAGTGGAGTTTTGTGCTTAAAGTGGCTCAAACATATCAAATTCCATTGCATATCTTGGGATATGGTTCCAACATATTGGTCGGTTCTAAAGGTGTACAAGGCATCGTGTGCGCCACAGCACGCATGAACGCCATATCAGCAGATTCCACCCATATCAAAGCGCAAGCCGGAGCCGCACTGGACCACATCTGCCAGACGGCCTGCCAATTGGGACTAGGCGGCATGGAAAAACTATCCGGCATCCCGGGTAGTGTGGGCGGGGCCGTGTATATGAACGCAGGTGCCTATGGACAAGAAACATTTGATTGTTTAGAATACTTTGACGTAATTGACTGGCAAGGGCATCCGGCCACGTTACGTAAAGAGGAAGTGGAGCACGGTTACCGCCATGTAGCCGGGATGGAAAAATATATCATTCTATCGGCCTCTTTTACATTCACGGCGGCAGACCCTTTCCTTCTGATGCAAGAACGTAACCTTACGTTGCAAAAACGGCGGGACAAACAACCGCTGGAATACCCCAACGCCGGAAGTGTTTTCAAACGACCTGCCAACGATTATGCTTCACGCCTGATTGACGACACGGGCCTGCGTGGGCTAACAGTAGGAGGGGCTAAGGTATCGGAAAAACACGCCGGGTTTATCATCAATTTTAACCACGCTACCCCGGAAGACATCCGCGAACTGATGCGCCAAGTGCGTCAAAAAGTGCAGGAAAAACACGGGATCGCGTTGGAACTGGAGCAAATCTTGTGGGGCGATTTTGCCGAATAGTCAGCAATTTGTACGGGAAATATTTGACGTAGCAGCCCTTTTTAAGATACAATATGAGTACGCCTTTTTAAGTTGTTTGGAGTCGTGGTGTAGCCTGGTTAACACGCTGCCCTGTCAAGGCAGAGACCGCGAGTTCGAATCTCGTCGACTCCGTATTTTAGTTTTGAGTTTATAGCATAAATCCCCGTAGAGGCTAACCCCCGACGGGGATTTTCGTAGACAACCGATAGCATCCAAATTTTGGATTTAGGCGTGTTGTGGTAGATTTTTTAGTTTCATGCTGACATGGGTAAATAGGAAGCCGTTCGCTGAATGTAAATTTGGAAAAATTGCTACAATATGAAAAAACTATTCAACTATTTTAAACCACTTCCTCTAGCCGAACCTATCAAAGATACGGAACAAGTAGCAAAAATGTATAAATATTGGCGCATCCGTACATTTTTAGCGTTATACATTGGATATTGTGCCTTTTATGTAACACGCAAGAACTTAACCCCCGCTTTACACGTATTTAGTGAGAATTTGGGCATTGGTATGGTGGATTTAGGTATTATCTCTGCTACGTTTTCTATCACGTACGGAGTCGGCAAATTGTTTACCGGTATCTTGGCAGATAAAACAAATGTACGATGCTTTATGGCAATAGGGTTGCTTCTATCCGGTATCATTAACTTATTTTACGGATTTTTAACTTCTTTATGGGCACTGGCCTTTTTTTGGGGTATCAATGGTTTTTGTCAAGCTACCGGTTATCCTCCTGTGGCCAAATCCTTGGTTTACTGGTTTGCTCCGCGTGAACGTACTAAAATTTGGAGTTGGTGGTCCTCTTCTCACACTGCAGGGACCTTTGCGGCCGGCGGTATTATTGCTCTACTGTTAAAATACGGCAACGATTGGCGCGCTATATTCTATGTACCTGGTTTAATCGGTATTTCCATTGCCATCTATATCTTCTGGTCCCTGCGCGACACACCAGCTTCCGTAGGATTACCCCCAATTGAAGAATTCAAAAACGATATTATCCCTGTTGTAGCACATAAGAAAGAGCAAACCAATCAATGGACTATTTTGAAAAAATATGTCTTCGGGAACCAATATGTATGGTACTTGTCTTTAGCTTTAAGCTTTGTATACTTCGTACGTTTCGGCACGTTAGACTGGGCGACCAAATTCTTATATGATTCTCGCGGAATTGATAAAGTAAGCGTTGTATGGTTGTGGAACTTAATTCCATTATTCGGAATGCCAGGTGGTATCGTGGCCGGTTATTTAGCATCCAAATTCTTTAAAGGCCGCTGCGCTCCGATTACAATTATTTATTTGCTCATCTTAGCGCTCTGCATATATGGATACGTATGCATTGCCGGAGCTGATCATTTAGTATTAACTTGTATCTTTATAGCGGCTATCGGTTTCTTTGCGGACGGGCCGCAAGTGCTTATTGGTGGTGTAATGATTTCACGTGTAACCGTGCAAGAATCCGCCGGGGCGGTGGCAGGTTTTAGTGGATTTTGGGCGTATATTTTAGGTACGGCCGTATTGGCCAACCTGGGTGCTGCATTCCTGGTCGAAAAATATGGTTGGGGCTGCATGTATTATACATGTATAGCCAGTGCGATAGTAGCCATTTTGTTTGTGGCAATTAGCGCCAAAAAAGAAAACGCTAAACCCATTAAGAAATGAAACAATTTAAAGGCAATCATTTTAAAAAAATTAGCACTTTGCTACCCAAACTACACACACCGTATTTTAGTTTTTGATTATTAGCATATATCCCCGTTAGGCAACGCGCCCGACGGGGATTTTTTATGCACCACTTTGAGCAAGTGGTTTTTTGCGTGTTTTTGAGAATTGTGCAAAATCTTCTCTCTTTATGCTGACCGGATGGGGTAGAAAGTCGCGCACTTACTTATAAATATCTATACATTCACGTTTCTTCTGGATCTAGAAGTCAGATTATTCAAACTGCTTTTTATGTATAATGAGGTATACATCTTACTAGGAGAAATGTATGATTTTAGTCGCGTTTGTGGGTTTAGTATGGTTGGTTGTGCTACAGATAACTGTAAATCGTTTACAAGAACAAATTGACAATCTGAAGACTTTGGCAGGAAAACCGAATGTTTCTGCCCCCTCAAGTTCTGTAGTAACCCAATCAAGTCAAACTACGCAACCAGCTACTGCCCCGATTCCGGAAAATGCACCCTTGGAAATGCACGAAGTCAAAGAAACCCCCAAACCACAAGCAACGCAACCAGCTAAAATTTACACAACTAAACACAAAGAGCCCGCCAAGCCACCGGTGGAAATTACGGCGGCCAAGTTATTCTCCTGGATCGGCGGATTTATGCTTTTCTTGGGAATGGTGTTTGGCATTAAATACGCCGTAGAAAACAGCTTACTTAGCCCGGCTCTGCGCATTACGCTTAGCACATTAACAGGGCTTGTGTTGGCCGTTGCGGGCTACCTAATTAAAAAAGAAAAATTTCGCGTTACCGCTCATACGTTGTTAGGTAGTGGGCTAGCCATTGTATACGCGGCTGTATTCTGTGCCCATACCTTCTACCGTTTTATCGGATTAACACCTGCTTTTATTTTAATGGCAATTACCTCTTTTGCGGCCCTGGGGACTTCTCTTAAAAAAGATGCCAAATACGTGGGCTATTTAGGAGCCATTATTGCTTTTTTGACCCCAATTTTACTTAACAACGGTTCGGATGCGTGGGTAGCATTTTTTCTCTATGTATTTTGTATCAACGCGGCCGCGGCCTATGCAGCCGTTAAAAAAGGGTGGAACAACCTTCTTATTTGTACACTAACTTTTACGTGGCTTAGCCAAGCAGCCTGGCTGTTTCCGGTAGAGAATTACAAACTCTTGGGAGTAGTAACTTTTTTCTCGCTCTATGCTGTCGCCAGCGCGTGGTTGGCACGCCGACACAAAACCCCCAGTATTATTTCGTATACAGTGGGTGGATTTTTAACCGCAGGGTTAGTGCTCGTGTTACCGCTGGGAGCGTGGCTACCTGCCCCGGTGGTCGCTAATTTGCCTTCTGCAATAGTTGCTTCCCTGGAATTACTAGGATATGTATTACTTGTAAATGGACTCATCTTAGTGCTGGCCGGGAAAGATTATATAGCCTATTTCTTTGCATATGTAGCCAAAGTGCTATCTTTTCTAATTCTATTTACCTGGATAGGGAATCAATCCTCACACTTACCTTTGTGGCTTACATTGGGGACCTGTATGCTGTTTGCGGCCTTAAACAGCGGAGTAGAATTGGCGCTGTGTAAAAACAGTAAAAAGCCGGACGGATTTTCCGTGTTTTATCCAATTGCTACCATGTTGAGCCTGCTCGTTTTATCACTCTTGCCCGGGCAAACGGCTACGCTCAATTTTATCAGCGTGTTTGGCATATTGGCTTTGTTGCTGGCCGGGACTTTAGTGCTGGCCGTGCTAGCCGGTATGTTGTGGGTATCCTTTGTTGCGGTGGGAGTATTATTCCTGTTCCTGTTTATTAGTTTACTAATGGGAACGGGCGAATACGGATGTTCCCTTTTAGTTTTACCAAGTGGTTTTATCCCATTATTCTTGTGCGCGGGTGTATTTTTTGCCTTGCGTCGCACCGGGAAACTGTCCGGTATTTCGTTAGAAGAAAAAGGCATAGGAGCCGTTACCGCTCTTACTCCGTTTGTACTCATTTTGACGGTTATCATTCAAATAGGGAACACTCTTTCCGTTAATTGGATATTAGCTACCGCTTTTGTGGTATGCGTATTAACAGCTCTAGCGGCCCGGTTATATAAGACCCCCTTTACACTCCCGGCAGCTGTCGTGGGGGCTAGCATGGTACAACTGGCTTTATGGGGCCGATTGGCTTTGGAAAATCCGTCCATGCCGATAGAAACGTTATCTATTTGGGCAGCCGTTTTCCTTGGGTTGTTTGTCGCAATTCCTTTTGTAAGTAAAGAACATTTTTGGAATAAAATCGGTCCATGGATTGCTTGCGCATTAGCCGGGCTTAGCACTTGTTTAATAGAATGTTTGCTTCTAGATGATTACTGGGAATGCAATCTATTGGGTCTTATCCCGGCCGCACTCCTTGGCATTTATGCCTTATTGTTACACAGGTTGTGGGGCAAAGCGCATCCAATCAGTATCGGGTTTATGAGCGGGGCAGCCTTGGTATTTTTAACCGTTATCTTCCCGCTGCAAATTCACAATCATTGGTTATGTGTGGCCTGGGCTGCCGAGGCAGTTTCCCTGGCCTATTTATACAAACAATTGCCTTACCGTGGATGGAAAATTTGTACGGCCGGGCTGCTTTGTATGGTATCTGCCTGGTTGCTGTTAGGTGGAGACTTTTCTCCATTACCAACTATGCGTATTTGGAACTGGTACTTGTGGATTTATGGGCTCACAGCTGCGGCATTACTTACAGTTGCCTATTGGTGGGATAAACCAATCGGTTGGAAAAATGCGTTTTACACGTTGGGCGGGTGTATGCTGTTTTGGCTACTGAACATTGAAATTGCCCATTGGTTTAATACAGGGAAATACTTGTCCTTTGATTTTACCGGGAAGTTAGCCCAAGCACTGACTTACACGTTGGCGTGGGGCTTATTTGGTTTCTGCGCCATTGGCTTGGGACTTCGTTTGCAAAAAAATGTGGTTTCTAAAGTGGGTGCTGGTATCATGGGGCTTACCTTAACCAAGTTTTTCTTCTCCGATATTTGGCAACTGGAATCCCTGTACCGCATTTTGGGCCTGTTTGGCCTGGCAGTACTTCTGATGGTAGCTTCGTTTTGGTATCAAAGGAAACAAAAAGTACAATGAAAAATTAAAATAAGTTAAGTGGAGAGAATATATCCTTATGTGCAAAAACACTAAATTCCGGTTGTTTCTCCTGTTAATTCTAATGGCAGAAACCATTTGGTCTTTCTGTTCGCCCTACGATGTACAAGTATGGTGGACTGAGTTCCTGACAGCCTTTTTCTTGCTGGTGCCGCTTCTTTGCACGTATAAGAAATTTCAATTTTCCAATTTGGCCTACTTTTTGATTTTTCTGTTTTGCTTTTTACAAATCATAGGCGCCCATTATACATTTGAACGCGTGCCGTTTGATTATGTGACCCAATTTTTCGGCTTTGAGCGCAACCATTATGACCGGCTAGCCCATTTCACGATCGGTCTAAGTGGGTTTCTGGTCAGCGAGTTTTTATGGCGCAAGAAAATTGTTACTTCGTTTAAATGGGCTGCTTTCTTGGGCATTGTGTTTATTATGGCTGTTGCCAACTTTTGGGAACTAGTAGAATGGACGTATGCCGAGGTGGACGGCGGCTCGGCCGGGCTTGCATTTTTGGGGTCGCAAGGTGATATATGGGATGCCCAAAAAGATATGCTGATGGACACCCTGGGCGCTATCGTAGCGTGCGGGTTGTTCTGTTGGTATTTTAAGTTTGGTAAACAACACAAATAAATTTCTATCACTAAAACCAAAGCCCCCGAATTTGTAATTCGGGGGCTTTGCTATAACACTTGTTTTAAAATCACTTTTTTATAGCCGTTAATTTGCATCTTTTGATCCACATAAAACAAGGACACCCATGGTATTTTTCATATACCCACATACACGGGCAGTTCCACTTCAATCCATACAAACACATGGCTACGATTACATAGAAAAAGTAGAAAAACGCCGGATGTACACATAACCCCAATAGCCCAAACACCGTCATCATGCCCGATTTGGAACGATAGGAAAACGCCGTTTTTTCCGGTTTGAGACTATACCCCAAATACAAGTGAACAAATACCAGTCCGCCTAAGACAGCCAGCGTAATTTGATGTGTAACCGTAAAATAACACAAGACAAGAGCCAATACCAACCGTGTGGCTACACTCCACCCGCCCGATAAGGTCAGGCTCAGCATCCGTACATTTTTTTGGTACAAAGCATAGTCCGGGTTTTTTTGTAACAACCATTGTTCCTCTGCTTTGGCACGACGGACCATTAAGGGCAGGAATAACGCACTGACTAGTAGTAACGTAAGCGCATTAGCCATTATCAAACTTCCGCACCAACACCAAAGCAGAAGGGAAGCATACATCGGATGACGGGCTAACGCATAAGCCCCCGTTGTACGCAAAGGATGATTTTGTTTAATTTCTATCCCATCGGACCATAGGTGCCCGATATTTAGTTTGGCCCACACGTGCCACCCTGTAGCAAATAAAAGGCCTACGGTCCCCAGTACAAAGAAAAAATAATAGGGCAGTAATGGTAGGGCTACTTGCCCCCAAGAACCAATCCAACACGGAAACAATAACAAAACCAACAGCAACATCTCCCGCGTAGAAAAGAAATGTGCCCGTTGTTTTTCCAACGTTTGGGAGATTTGGCGGTACTCGTAAAATTTCCATACAACCGCCGCTAACAGAATTACTCCCGTTATATAAACAAGTATAATTCCGATTAGGAAAAGAGTAGCATTATGAGCCTGTTCACTTACTCGCAACAACCATGGTATCATGCGTACGTCTCCAAAGAATTAAAATGCATACCGGAATAAAAGCAGCAGCTAGCCACTGATATACCGTTAAATCACCCCATACCCGCGGTTCTATCCGCCAAAATTCAACCACAAAGCGCATCAGTAAATAAGTAAGCAGATAGAAAGGAAACAATAAATCCGGTCGTTGCGTGCGCCGGTAAAACACATATAGACCGATCGCCGTGCTAAACTGGAACACACTTTCTACCAACTGCACAGGAATAAAAAGCGTTCCCCCGCAACAACCGTGCAAGTAGCAACCAATTTTTCCAAAACCAACTGCCACGGCCAGCGGAATTACAAACCGACCGCCGAAACCACCTGCATTACCACTGCATTTTTTGTATAAGTTAATCACTAAAAATGCCCCCAATATGCCGCCCATTACACTTTTACCTTGCACGATATAACCGTGCAAGCCATAAGAAAGCCAAATAGGAACTTTGGCCCCTAAAATAGCCCCGATAAAGGCACATACATAAATGGGTAACCGTACCCGCTCCGGTGGGCGCGGCATTGGTAATTTCCACGCCACTACTCCGCCGGCAATCAAACCAATAGCAGAACAAATTGCGTAGGCTAACATATATTACTCTTTAATGGCCGGCAATGCCGGCAATCGTTGCCAAACAGGCCATGAATAATAAAAACGGAATAGCAACGAGCAAACCACCGATTATCAAAAATATAATCCCCACTATTTTCCAAATTGAGGGCGACTTTTCTGCCGGTGTGGGAGGCGTAGCACCAGTCAAATGTTCTTTATTTTCCGTCGTAATTATTTTCCCTTTTAGGGTATTATGTACACAAAACGGAATTACTCTTCCGTTCCCAACACTTACGCCGGTACAACACTTTTGAGCACGTTGCCAATCGAAGGTATCTGCGTCCATAAAGTTTTTAACGATGATACGTACAATCTTCATATCTTTATGGACCGACCCGTTTCCCTGGGCAAATTCTTGTAATTTGTCCAACATAGAATTGTCGCCCAACACTTTCCCCACAAAACATTTGCAAACGTTTTTTTGCATATAGTCCAGAATCGTTTTATCAAACGCAATGCGGTTGGAAAGTTGGGTTTTACATTTGGAATAATCTATGTAGTCTCCCAGGGAATATACTTTATCTCCTTGGCAAAACAAAAAGCCCAAACTGGTACAATTTTCGTGCGAACACGGCAGCGGAATTAAATCCTTATATTTCATATACCCGCTGTTCGCAATCGCCAACAAAATATCTTCTTGCATAACGGACGGGATTTCCGTACCCACGGCACTGCCCACTTTGGTTAAACGCTGAAACGTAATGCCGGAAATATTTTCAAAATCCACCGCTAATTTCAAAATAGCCGGAATTTCTTTTAAGTTTCCTTGATAGACGGTAACTGCCAAGCAAACCTTAATGTTAGCCGAGGAAAGCCGAAGCAAAATCTCCCGTTTTTGTTCAAGGAGTTGTTGGCCCCGAAGCGTTTGATAGATCCCATCATCAAAGCCGTCAAACTGCAAATAAATTTCTACCCGGTCTTTATGTTTGTTGATAAAATTAAATAGCCCTTTATCGGTTAGCAAATTCAGACCGTTGGTGTTGATCAAAATACGCCCGATGTCCGCATTCAATGCTTCTTGCAAAATATCTTTAAATCGCGGATGCAACAAACACTCTCCGCCGCTGATTTGAAGCACATCCAAGTGCCCTTGTTCCACAGTAAGCAGCGTTTGTAACCGGGCTTTAAATTCATCCACAGAAATATGCCGAGGAGATTTCTTACCAAAGTAACAGATAGGACACTCCAAATTACATGCCTCTGTTATCTCAATCAATCCCGTACAAATATGTTGTTTGTGTGCATCGCACCACCCACAATCCGGGCCACAATTACCGTTAAATGCTGTAACGGCATGAAATGGTTTTCCTTCTACGTCATATGTCTTATCAAAAAAGCGCTCGGCATCTTTGGCAATCTGCGTTGAAAAGGAGCCATGCTCGAGACAGGTTTTTTCCAACCACACTTCACCCCCTCGTTGCACCTTTACAGCGGGAATCGTTTTTAAGCATACGGGACATAACGCTTTTGTTTTTTCTCTCATGGATAATAAACTCCTTCTTTCAGTGTAACATAATCTATCTGGCAGGTGTTTTCAAATTTGCTAAAAACTCCAATATATACGGCAAATTGGCACCGCTATAATAAAGAGAATTATGGTTCGGCTTATCCAACACAAAAATTTCTTTCTGCGCAGATGGCGAGAGGTTAAATAAATCTTGCGCATGTTTCCAGGAAATCAACCGATCTTTTTTGCTTGTAATGATAAGTAGTGGTTTTGTAAATTTTTCCACGTATTGATACGACGGATATTCATCACGCAGCACCTGTTTGGCAAACGGTACGGGTTTATCACCCACTTCCCGTTTCAAGGAATAAAAAGGCGCCGTTAGAATCAAGGCATCGGCCTCCCGCAGCGAAGTCAGCCCCGCTGCCATCGCGCATCCGAATGAATACCCATATACTACAATCTGGGGATAGCCTTGTTTGCTCAGGAAATCAAACGACTCTGCCGCATCGGAGAAAATAACATCTTGCCTAATTTTTCCCGGTACCTTAGCGAAACTGCGGTACTCCATCGCAAGTACCCCATATCCGGCCCGTGTGAGCACTTGCAATTGCTCGGCAAACGTGGCAACTTGGCCTGCATTGCCGTGCAGAAAAAGCACGGCAGGTTTGGTTTTATCCCCTGGGGCATACCAAAGGCGAATCGGTTTACCGTCTTTGGCTATCAGGGAAATTTCTTGAAATATTTCTGCTTGTGCTTGATGCGGCGGCACATATTTCCTATCGGGGAAAAACAATAAATTGTTTTGGAACAAAGATAACCCGCTTATATAAGCCAATCCGGCCAAGCAAATCCACGCCACCGCGTTCATATTTGTCTCCTAGTTTTGTTGGGCCATTTCTTTTAATTTTACATAATCCACTTTGCCTGTACCCATGAGCGGGATTTCTTCCATCACGCGAATGGTTTTGGGCACGGCCAGTTCACTAAGTCCTTTTTCTTTAAAAGCCGTAATGAGTGCCCCGCGTTCGGCGGTAGGTTCCGTGGTAAACAGTACCAATTGTTCACCTTTCTTCTCGTCGGGGATATTGACTACCGCGTGCATTTTATTAGGCCACAGCGCATTGATTTCTGTTTCAACAGCGGTTAAGGAAATCATCTCTCCCGCAATTTTGGCAAAGCGTTTAGCGCGGCCTAAAATAAACACAAAGCCGTCCTCATCCACGCGCACAATGTCGCCGGTATCATACCAACCGTCTTGCGGCGGCTCCAATACACCGGGGTTACTCTCGCGCAGATATCCGGCCATAATATTAGCCCCCTTCACCCACAATTTACCGCCTTCTTCCACGCCGGGGATTTTTTCCAACTTGTATTCAATGCCCGGTACAAAACGGCCCACACTGCCCCGCTTAAAGTGCATGGGTGTATTAACAGCCATCACGGGTGCGGTTTCGGTTGCACCGTATCCTTCCATGATACGCAAGCCGAACTGATCGTAGTATTTGCGGATGGTTTCTTCTTTTAATTTTTCCGCCCCTACCACAGCTAATTTGACCGAGTACAAATCGTACGGATGCGCCATTTTGGCATACCCGTTAAAGAACGTATCCGTACCAAAGATAATCGTGGCATTGCGGTTGTAAATCATTTCCGGCACAATACGATAGTGCAACGGGGACGGATAGCAGAACACCGGCACGCCCGACAGTAACGGCATCAATAATCCGCCTGTAAGTCCAAACGAGTGGAAAATCGGCATGGCATTAAACACACGGTTTTTCAGGCCGAAGTCCAGCACGCTATGTACTTGCAGTACATTGGCTTGTAGATTTTCGTGACTAAGTACCACGCCTTTAGGCGTTCCTTCGCTACCTGACGTAAAAAGCACCACGGCAGGATCTTTGGAAGATACATTACCGCGCACCATTTTGTAATACCGGCGCGGGAAATAAGACGCCACAAACCCTACTATTTTATCCCAAAGTGTAATTTCCTTTTTCAAATCCTCCAGGTAGATAATTTTCAATCCGGCTTTTTTAAGTGCGGCAGCCGTATCCAAGAGACCGCCTTGTTTGAGAAATGCTTTAGAGGTAAAAACCTTTTTAATTTGGGCGGTTTTACAGCAAGCGAGCATATTCTTTGTGCCAATAGAAAAGTTGAGCATACACGGAGTTATATTGAAAGCCCGCATCCCAAAGAACGTTACCACGCTGGCCGTCATGTTGGGGAGCAGAAACCCTGCTTTCTCACCCGGTTTTTGGTGTTTGGCGATTTTCTTTCCCAGCACAAATACGGCTGTCAGGAATTGACCGAAATTAAGCGGTTTGCGTGTAACGTCATTGATAACGCGCCGTCTTCGTCCAACCAAGTTGTACGCATCAATCAAAGAATCAAACAGTGTTTCCTGTAAGTTTCCGGCCTCGTATTTCATATTTACCATCAAATCATATAAACTGCGGGCTGCGGCCAAACGGCGCGCCTTGCCGGTAAGCGTTGCATCCACTTTAAGCGTAGTAGGTGCTTGAATTGTAATGGTAATTTTACTATGCGGACGTGTTTTAAATTGCGTACCGAAACGAGAGAAAAGCGAGTACTGGCTCCCTTCCAAATATACCGGCAATAACTGGGCATCGCTTTTGTCTGCAATCATAGCCGGACCGGGGTAAATTTTCATAAGCCCACCGGTCGTAGTAATACGCCCCTCCGGGAAAATTACCACCCGTTTACCCGATTTTACTTCCTCAATAATGGATTTCACAGCCATCGGATTAGTGGGGTCAATCGGGAAATATCTAACAAGGTGCAAAAACGGTTTTACCCACCATTTTTGGCTCACGTATGTGTCAATGGCAAAGTGCAAATCATCCGGGATATATACCCACAGCAATACCGCATCCAAGAAAGAAGTATGATTGGCAATAATAAGAGCATTGCCTTGCAAATTCTTCCAGTTTTCTTTTCCTTTTACTTTTACCCCATACACAAAGTTGAGCGTCCGCTTTAAAATCATACGGACAATGTGTTGCGGAAGTAGCCCGCAAATGTAAATAGCGGCTAAGGCATTTGCAAACGCAATCACGCCGAAAACAGCGGGAATCGTAAAGTGCAAGGCCAACAATAAGGTACAAAACCCGCTACCCAATACCATAAAAAGCGAATTGATGATGTTATTGGTGGCAATCACGCGAGAGCGGGTACTCCCGGTGGCCAAAGACTGCAACATGGCATTAAGCGGCACTACATACAAACCGCCGCATATCGAAAAACCGAGCAAATCAAATGTAATACGTTTACCCACAAACGTCATCAAAAATGCTTTATAATCTATCGCCTCGGCCGAAGGTATATAACCCGCGATAGCACATGCCAAATCGGCTAAAAATACGGTCATAATAATGGCACTGACCGGCACATATTTACTGGTAATTTCGCCTTTGACTAAAAATTGGCAAAGCAAAGACCCTAAGCCTATTCCGCAGGAGAAAAGGGTAAGTAAGAAAGTAAATAAGCCCGGCGTACCATTCAAAATATTGTGCGCCAATGCCGGCATTTGGGCGATAAGAGCCGTGCCCAACAACCAAAACCAAGAAATACCCAAAATACACAGAAAAATATTGTGATTTTGTTTAGCAAATGCCATATTTTTCCAAGTACTGCGTAGAAAATTTTTATCTATTTTTAGATCCGGATTAGCAGGTTTTTGCGCCGGTAGAAACATACTGGATATTAATCCCAGCACGGCCACTATCAGCATCAAACCGGGCAAGGAGAAATCATTGATTTTTAGAGAAATCCCCCCCAATTCAATCTGTGATAATGTAATAATCAATCCGCCAAAAATCGTACCTTGCAGAATAGAACCATACGTTCCCGCCTCAATAATACCGTTCCCGGCAATCAGCTGTTTTTCATTCAAAATATCGGGCAAGATACTGTATTTCACAGGCCCGAAAAAAGCCGATTGCGTACCCATTAAAAACAATACAGCCAACAAAAGCGGTACGTTGGTCGTTAAAAACCCCACCCCGGCAAGGATCACGATTATAAGCTCCAACACTTTCGTAGCTTTAACAAGAATGTCTTTGCGAAATTTATCGGCCAATTCGCCCGCTAACGCCGAAAACAAAAAGTACGGCAACATAAATAACGCTACGGCCAACGATACAATAATGGCTTTATCTCCTTCGGCCATGGTAGTTACTTTGTAGGTAACAAAGGTAACCATAGCTGTACGAAAGAAATTATCGTTAAAAGAACCTAAGTACTGCGTACAAAATAACGCCAAAAACGAACGGTTAAAAAATGTTTTGAGTAGGGATAACATGTTATTTTTCCTCCTGTAAAGCGGTAAACCAATTTTTTAGAATCTGTTCCATTTGCGGGCGATCCTTGGCCGGTATTTTTTCCGTCAAACTCTTTACCAATTTATCATATTGGGGCCAGACCTTATCAATAAGCGCCTGCCCTTTTGGCGTAATACAGATGATATTTTCCCGGCGGCTTTGCGGATTTATTTGGCGGGTAATTAAACCGGCACGAACCGATTTTTCCACCAGCTTCGTAATGTTACTGGCCGAGACAATCAAATGTTTGGAAATTTCCACTTGGTTAATGCCCTTTCCCTCGTTTTGGTAGGCAGCCAGCATCAGTAAATTAAATTGCACCAGCGATAAATCGTACCGGCTTAAATAGCATCCAACCCGAGCTTGGAGTCTGTTGTATATTAAAGCAAATACGTATGCAATATCCTCGTATTTGCGCCCTTTGGAAGGGTCTATGGCATAGCGGCTTAAATCTAATTTATTTGTTTTCATATAAATAGTTTACAAAGAAACTTTTTATTTGTCAAGCATTAGCCGGATTAACATAAAATGCCGCGCACAATTTCGATGGCGGATTGAAAATATTAGCCGCTGATCACGGATAGATAGAAACGGGCATAATATGATTTTAGTAAGGGGTTGTCATACTGAACGTGCTTCGGCATGACGACAGATGTATGTTTAGCAGGGGGGAACGTTCCGGTCCCTCGCACAATAACGGCGTTTATAATCTCTATTCCGTGCCTCCTTAATTTGCTACAATAAGTCATTAGGTAACACACAGACAAGGAGGGAGGAAAATGCTTAAAACCAAGTATAATTTTTTAACCCAACAAGGTTTCACACTGCTTGAGTTACTAGTAGTCATTTTAATTATCGGCATATTGGCGACGGCAGCCGTATCGCAATACCAAAAGTCTGTGGTTAAATCCCGCTTTGCACGGCTACAAGTCGTGGGCAATGCGTTCGTCCGCAGCCAGGAAGATTTCTACCTCAATAACGGAACATGGAATACAACCAATTTTAAACTATTCGGTCTGTTACCTGATGGTACCCTCAGCTCAAATAACACCAAATTTACCTCAGGGGATATAGAGTGCAGGTACAACGGGGGCTCAAACAGCGAAATTTTGTGCGAAGACAAAGGTAATTCCCGCGTTCCCCTGTGGATATACGCATACTATGGAACTTCTTCAACAGCCATCCACGGGATTTATTGCGTAGCAACCACTGACGCGCAAAAAAGGTTTTGTATCGCCCAAGGCGGAGAACATAATCGGACGGTGGGAAATTACTATTGGTACCGTCTGTCCCAACTCTAACCCTTTTTCTCCGGCGGGAACAGCCCCCCAAACTGATATACTGAATAGGCACTACGGCTTAAAGCCGGGTGCCTATTTTAGTTGTATCAGGGGGGAACTATGGGAATGACCGGGCAAAAAATCGTAGAGCAAGCCGGACTCAACATCCAAGATCTTATCGCTATGCTAAACAAGGCATTTAGCGACGAATGGTTGGCATATTATCAGTATTGGACGGGGGCCCAAGTTGCCTGCGGACTGATGGCGCCTTCGTTGCGGCCGGAGTTGGAAGAACACGCCGCCGAAGAATTAGACCACGCCAAAAAATTGGCTAAACGCATTATAGAATTGGGGGGAACACCGGTACTGAGCCCGGAAGAATGGTATAAACAAAGCACTTGCGGTTATCTGGAACCCAAAAATCACGACGCCGCCAACGTACTCAAGCAGAATTTACAAGGAGAACGCTGTGCTATTGAAGTGTACAACAAAATCCTTAAGTACGTCTTTAACAAAGACATGATTACTTCGCACATCATTCGACAAATTTTGCAAGAGGAAATCGAACACGAGCAAGAGTTGGAAGATCTGGGAGCAGACTTTCAACTGATGCTTCCCGTAAACGCGGCTTGCCGTTGTAAAAAGAAATAAAGTTTTATCTCTCACACAGCCCCGGGGCATACCCGGGGCTGTGTGGCTCCGAATCACCTCCGGCATTCTTTACATAGTACCGCCAATACCCCCTTGATTTTTTCACCTTTTGGCCCTACACTATGGCTACACCCTTTAGGAGAAAAATCAAAGAAATCTAAACAATTCTGTTTTCACGTTGTTACATCGGTTTATTCCGCGGCACTCCTACGCGCATAACGCGCGCGAAGGATTGACAGCCGCCCTTTATAATGATTTAATACTTTTACGGGGAATCTCCCGTAATTAATTATCGGAGGAACTATGGATATCAAGATTACGGCCAAAAACATTAAACTCACTCCGGCCATCAAGGAATTTATCAATACCCGCGTGGGAAAGATTGAAAATTTTTTTGATCGTATTGTTTCTGCACAAGTTTTCATTTCTGTAGAAAAGAAAATCTACCAAAAAGCAGAAATTGTTTTGCACACCGGTGCCAAAACTACTATCAGTGCCAGTGCCGTAGAGGACAACCTCTACAAAGCTATTGATGCCGCGGCCATCAAGGCCGAAGCGCAAGCCAAGAAAATCAAAAACAAAGCCAAAGCGCGCAAAACGACCAAACGCGCCACCAAACTGGCTGAGGCCGACCCGTTTGCCGATGCGGTGATGATGCCGCAAACGGACGTAAAATTTTCCGTCATCAAACAAGTGGAAGTCGCCCCAATGAATCCGGAAGATGCCGCCTATGAAATGGAACGGCTTGGATATTCGTTCTGGATTTTCTTGGATGAAGATTCCAAACAAATTAACCTCATTTTTAAACGGTTGGACGGAACATACGGTTTAATTCAGCCGGTAAAACGGAAATAAACCGGAGCCCCAATGGAATTTACCAAATCCATTACCGTAGCAGAACTACTCCAGATTAAGCGTCTTAATCTGGAGTTGGTCTGCGGCAAACGGTATATCCAACGCGAGATTACCCTGGGCAGTGTCAACCGCCCCGGCTTGGCGCTAGGAGGGCATTTGGATAACTTCCGAGCCAATTCCGTACAGGTATTTGGCCGAGGGGAACACGCTTTTTGTTTGAAAGAGAACAAAACCCGCCTACGGGCGAATATATCCAAAATGCTCAGCCAGGGGGATGTGCCTTGTGTAATCATGACGGCCGATTTAATTCCTCCCCCCGCCGTACGCAAAGCCTGTTTGGGGGCCGATGTGCCGGTATTGAAAACAGCCATGGAATCGGCTGCGTTCGTGGCGGAATTTTCCCGTTTTTTGGACGAAAAACTTGCTCCGGTTACCCATGTGCACGGGGTACTGGTGGACGTAAGCGGTATGGGTGTATTGATACGTGGCGAGTCCGGTATTGGCAAGAGCGAATGTGCCTTGGAACTGATCAAACGCGGACACATCTTAGTAGCGGATGATGTGGTGGAAATTCAAAAAAGCCGTGGGCGGTATCTAATCGGTTCCTGCCCCACCATGCTCAAGCACTATATGGAAGTGCGCGGATTAGGAATTTTGGATGTACCGCTTCTGTTTGGTGTTGGATCTACGCTCGACGAAACAAAAATAGATATGGAAGTTGTGTTAACTTCCCCCGCCAAACAACCGTTAGACCGGTTGGGAGTAGAGCAGAAAACAACCGATATTTTAGGGGTAGAAATCCCTTCTCTGGTATTGCCTGTCACACCGGGCCGCAATTTAGCGGTACTTATAGAAGTAGCCGCCTTAAACCAACAACTCAAAAGCCAGGGGATTTTCTCGGCCAAAGAATTTAGCCAAAAAATTTTAGATAAAATGAAGAAAGGCAACGGAGCAACCCATGCAAAATGAACGCAAGCACCTTTTTATTATTACCGGAATGAGCGGTGCGGGCAAATCGCAAGCGTTAAAGATGTTCGGCGATTTGGGCTTTTACTGCGTGGACAATTTGCCGTTGGCTCTATTTGAAAATTTTATTTCCTACGTCCATAAAAACCCTAATACCAGTAACATTGCCCTGGGGGTAGACGTGCGCGAAGGCTCCGGGCTGAACCAAATGCCTAAGTTGATCAATTCGCTAGCCAAGGCCGACTTTTCCGTTAAAGTTATTTTTTTAAACGCTTCGGACGAGTGTTTAATAAGGCGTTTCTCGGAAACAAAACACAAACATCCCATTCATAAAAAATTGGTGACGGCCATTGCCCACGAGCGCAAGGTCATGGAACCTATGTTACGCTTGGCCGACGAAATCATTGATACTTCCCATTTGAAGCTGGGCGAATTGAAAGAAAAATTATCGTCTTTGTTATCCCTTAAACGGGCCGGCGATATGCAGATTTCCGTAATGTCCTTTGGGTTTAAATACGGATTACCCAAAGAGTGTGATATCGTCATGGACGTACGTTTTCTGCCCAACCCGTATTACGTTCCGGAATTGAAAGAGAAAACCGGATTAGACCCGGCTGTCCAGAAATACATCATGTCTTTTGACGAATCCTACGAGTTTGTTGAAAAATTTACCGCTTTGCTAAAATTTCTCCTTCCCAAGTACATCAAAGAGGGGAAAAGTTATTTGACTATTGCCATGGGCTGCACCGGCGGCAGACACCGCAGTGTTTTCATGGCGCATAAATTGGCGGAAGACTTAAAAAAACTGAGGTTAAGCGCCTCGGAATTTCATAGAGATATAGGGGTGTGAGTATGGTAAAAATTATTCTGGTTGCCCATGGCAACTTAGCCCAAGAAATGTTAAATACGGCCTCGCAGATTATCGGCAAACCGGCCGGGGAAGATTTTGTTACCTTTGCGGTAACAACGATTTCTTCCGTCCAGCAAGAAGCCGAAAAACTGCAAAAAACATTGGCGGACTGCCCGGACGGAGCCGTCATCCTAACGGATATTTTCGGCGGGAGCGCAACAAACATATCGCTTACCGCCAGCAAGGACCAGCCCAATTGCCACGTAATTACCGGGCTTAACCTGAGCATGCTCCTAACAGCTATTAACAGCCGTAAAAAACTATCCGCCAAAGAATTGGCCGAAAAAATTGAAGCCGACGGCAAACGGGCCGTTATTAACGCAACGGAACTTTTGATCAAGGGGTTGTAATGCCTGTTATTTTTGCACGCGTAGATGACCGTTTAATTCATGGGCAAGTTGTACAGGCCTGGCTGCCGCAGTTGAATGTGGACGAGGTGATTATTCCCTGCACCAAACGCAACACCCGTTCCCTCAACCGCACCCTATTGCGCCTAAGTCTGCCCTATGAATATGAACTCGTCTTTTTGGAAGCCGATCAAGTGGCCCGCTACGCGCAGCAAACCAACAGGCGGTTGTTTTTATTGATGGATTGCTTGCAGGATTTCACCGAGCTACTTACCGACGGATTGCAAGTATCTTCCGTCAATATCGGCGGGATGCATTTTAAAGAAGGTGCCCAAAAATTGGCCGATAATGTATTTCTAAACGAGAACGACAAACACTTGTTACGTTTTATCCGCGATTTGGGTATTGGCATTGAAACGCGTGCCGTTCCCAATGCATCTTCTCTTTCGTTAAGCGAGGTACTCCATGACGCCTGAACTGGCAAGTTTGTGTGTATTAGCAGCGCTACTGGAATTAGACACCACTCATGCATTCCAGTTTACTTTTGCGCGCGGGATTGTGGCCGGTCCGTTACTTTCCTTGTTGACGGGAGATTGGGCTACCGGCATCCAAGCAGGTATATTTACCGAGCTTCTTTTTGCTGACATCAGTCCATTGGGAACCATTCTCCCCCCTAGTGCCGTGGTGTGCTGTGCCGTTACTGTTGCTTTACACGCACTGGGAATAGAGGTTTGCTTTGCTTTTGTTTGGGGAGTTGTGTGTGCAACCCTGTTTGCCCGGGCAGAACGCTATATGCGTAAACGTCGGGTTCGGTTACTCCCGCTGTGGGAACAACGTATTGTCAAAAATCCCAATACCATTAACCGTGTAATCCTTTTTGAATTGGCTGCCAGCTTTGTCATGAATTTAACTTTAATCACCGCCTTTGTTTGGTTGACAGCCGAAATGATGTTATGGCTGACCCCGCATATCCCCGTACGCGCCGTTTACGCTTGCCGGTTTGCGTACATGGCGGTACCGTGGATCGGATTAGTTTCCTTGATTCCCGAATTCCGTCTAAAGAAGAGGTAATTATGACTTTTACTCAACATGTACGCTTTTTTATACGCTTGTTCTTCTTGCAGACCGGTTGGAACTATTTAAAGTTCCAAAATATGGGTTTATTTTTTGTGATGTGGCCTTTCTTAAAAAAGCTGTACAAAAAGGATACGGATGCTATCCCTTCCGTTGTAGAGCGGTATTTATCTACTTTCAATACGCACCCCGTATTAGCGGCTTTCTGTGTAGGAGCTTTGGCACGAGAAGAAGAATATGTCGCCCGGGCCAAAACCCTCACGGAGTTTAATGCGGAAATCAACAACTGGATTTCTATTAAACGCGGTCTTTCTATCACCACCGCCTCTATTGGTGACCGGTTGTTTTGGGGGGTGCTTAAACCGTTGACGTTGTTGTTGGCGTTGCTCATTTGGCTTGTATTGGGGATTCCTTTCTTTGGCGACCTAACTGTTTCCCAACAGCCTCCCTTTTGGTATGTTTTTTGGGGAATGTTTGCTGCGTTTGCGGCCTTCAATGCAATTGCATTACCCGTTAAATGGCAAGGAATCCGCATCAGTTACGAGTCTGATGGAAATGCCTCATTCGGGCTGACCAAATTTGATTGGAACCGTACGATTTACTATGCCAAAATGATAGGGATGTTCTTTACCGTCGGGATGATTGTATTGGGCCTAATTGTTTACTTAAAAGATTTAAACGCGTATGATTTACAATTTATTACGCGGGCCGTCATTGTGCTATTCTTCGTCTGTATCAGTTTTATAACACGCCGGCTACGCATCCCCAATATGTACTTGTATTTGGCGGCCGTTGTGATCTTTAATATCACGTGCTATTTGTAGGGAGGACCATGGTCAAGCAACCGGTAAAAATTATTAACCAACTGGGTTTACATGCCCGCCCGGCCGCACTGATTGCCCAAACAGCCGGCGGTTTCTCCTGTGATATCCATTTAATAAAAGACGGCGTCAGCGTGGATGCTAAAAGCATCATGGGTGTAATGATGCTGGCCGCCGAACATGGCTCTACGTTGCAATTGACCGCAGAAGGCGTAGATGAAAGCGAAGCCGTCATTGCCATTAAGGCCTTGTTTGATAACAAATTTAATGAGGAGTTTTAGATGCTTGTTTTAAAAGGAATTGCCGCCAGTCCCGGGGTGTCCATCGGTCCGGCAGTTCTGCTGCCCGGTGAAAACTTTGCGCTCTCGCGCCAATATATTGAAGCCAACGAAATCCCTACCGAAACGCAAAAATTCCAGAACGCCATGCAAAAAACGTTGACGGAATTGGATGCATGCGAACATAAAGTGTTAAATACATTGGGCGCGGAATATGCCAATTTGATGTCCACCCACAAACTCATTTTACAGGATCCTGCCTTTCACACGGCTATTATCAACAAGATACAACATGAACAACTTTCTGCCCAAGCCGCTATTTTATTTACGTTGCAGGAACTGGCGGCATCGTTTCATAAAATAGAAGATCCTTTTTTCAAAGAACGCCGCAACGACCTATTTGACGTAGGGAAACGGTTGGCTAACAATTTAACAGATAACAAGGATAATTTTTTATCATCCGTACAAAAGCCGTCGCTGTTAGTGGCTCACAATTTGTATCCTTCCGATACCATCAATTTGCAGGAACATAAAATTTTAGGTTTTTGTACGGATGTGGGCGGTAAAACCAGCCACACGGCCCTTTTGGCACAGAGTTTAAATATACCTGCTGTGGTGGGTCTGTCCAGCGCTTCTAAAGATGTACATGCGGGAGACACTCTTATCATAGACGGTGAAAACGGACTTCTGGTCATCAACCCTGACCGCTACACTCTTTCCAATTACCGCAAAATCCAACGGGAACTTAAAAAAACGGAAGCCCTGTTAAAAACCATCAATCATTTACCGGTTATCACGCAAGACGGCCATGCCCTCAAACTATTCGTGAATTTTGACCCGCGCACCGACTCCAAAGAAAACAAACGTTTAATTACCGACGGGTTGGGATTACTGCGTACAGAATTCATTTTCATGGGAACACCTGTTCCGCCAACGGAAGAAGAACAATACAATATATACTTGGCTACCGCCAAACGTTTTGATATGCGTCCGGTATCTATCCGCTTGGCCGACTTAGGCGCAGACAAAAAACCGGATTTTCCGTTAGATGAATTTGACCAGGATGAAAACCCGTTTATGGGATGCCGCGGCATACGATTGTGGCTTAAAAACCCGGAATTATTGCGCACACAACTGCGTGCCATTGTCCGCACCGCATGCGAAGTACCTGCCCAAATCCGTATCATCATCCCAATGGTATCCGCGGTAGAAGAAGTACGCCATGTACGTCGCGCTTTTGATGAAATTATAACTCAATTTGCCGCGGAAGGAAAAAATCCTGTCAACAAAATTGCTTTGGGGGCCATGATTGAAGTACCCTCGGCCGCGATTGCTTTGGACGGCATGATTGGGGAATTGGACTTTATCTCTATCGGCACCAACGATTTGATACAGTATTTGATTGCGGTGGATCGCGTCAATCAAGAAGTGGCCCACATGTATGACCCGTGTCATCCGGCGGTAGCACGCACCCTGAACTTAATTATTCAAACAGCGCATAAAAAAGGCAAGGAAGTCAGCATTTGCGGAGAAATTGCTTCCGACACCAAAATGTTACCACTATTACTCGGGTTAAATGTAGATGCACTTTCCGTTACGCCGCGGATGTTCTTGCGCGTAAAAAACCACATCCGCAATATTAACTTTGAGCATTGCTCGGACTTGGCGCAAGCGGCACTTCTCATGGGAAGTTCCAACGAAATTCGCCAATTAATTGAACAAAATAACCAAGATGAAAATACGTAATTTTTCCATTGTAGCCCATATTGACCACGGTAAGACGACTCTGTCCGACCGGATTTTAGAAGATACCGGTACTGTACCTAAGCGGAAAATGCAGGCCCAACTGCTAGACGGGATGGATCTGGAACGCGAGCGCGGCATTACCATTAAAGCAAAAGCCGTGCGAATTGCGTATAAGGATTATATTTTAAATTTAATTGACACCCCCGGACACGTAGATTTTTCGTATGAAGTGGCCCGCTCGCTCCGTGCGTGTGAAGGGGTCCTTTTGCTGGTGGATGCTTCACAAGGGGTGGAAGCACAAACGGTAGCCCATGCCCATCTGGCACAAAGTTTAGGGTTAAAAATAATCCCCGTGATGAACAAAGTAGATTTATCGCAATCCGACGCAGATGCATCCGAAGAACAATTGTGGGATATTTTGCGCGAACCGATAGAAGCCGAGCGCGTCAGTGCCAAAACAGGGGCCGGTATTGAACATTTGTTAGACCGTATTATTCAGGACATCCCCGAACCGCAAGGAAAAACAGATGCGCCTCTGCGTGCGTTAATTTTTGATTCGTATTACGATCCGTTCCGCGGGGTAGTGATGTACATCCGTTTGGTGGACGGCAACATTAAACCGGGGCAAACCATTCAATTTATGTCTTCCGGCGCGACGTACAAAACCGAAGAAATCGGTTTTATGACCCCCAAACAACTCCACAAGTGCGACCAACTTTCTGCCGGAGAAGTAGGCTATCTGGTGGCCGGCATTAAAGATATTCACCAAGTAAAGGTGGGCGATACCGTTACACTGGCCGAGCGCCCCGCACAGGAAGCACTCCCCGGCTATGCGGATGCAAAACCGGTGGTATTTGCTTCCATCTTCCCAGTGGAAACAACCGATTTTCCGCTTTTGCGCAAAGCCCTTGAAAAATTAAACCTCTCCGATTCTTCTTTCCATTACCAGAGCGAAACATCCAAAGCGTTGGGTTTCGGCTTCCGGTTAGGATTTATGGGAATTTTACATATTGAAATTGTAAAAGAGCGGTTGGAACGGGAATTTAATTTATCCTTAATTGCCACAAGTCCCAACGTTGTATATCACGTAAAATTTACATCGCGCAAGTCGCACCCGCAAGAATTGGCCGCCTTGCCGGATGCGCCGGACGACCCCGGGTATAAAATCATTGATAACCCGGCCAATTTCCCGCCGCACGGGGATATTATTGATATCAGAGAACCGGTTATCCACATTACGATTGTAACCCCTGTGGAATTTATGGACGGCGTAATGACCTTGTTAAAAGAAAAACGCGGCACGTTTATGAACATGGACCACTTATCCAACCAACGCGTGATTATTAAATACGAAATGCCAATGGGCGAAATGGTCATTGATTTTTACAACAAATTAAAATCGGTCTCCAAAGGGTATGCCTCGTTTGACTATGAGGTAGCCGGTTTCCGCAGTTCCGATGTAGTGCTCATGGAAATTTTACTACACGGTTCGCCGGTGGATGCACTCTCCGTCGTGGTACACAAAGACAAAGCGCAAACCATGGGCCGCGCGTTATGTGCCAAATTAAAAGAGTTAATCGGCCGCCAACAATTTGAGGTGGCCGTACAAGCCGCCGTTAACGGTAAAGTAATCGCACGCGAAACAATTCCCGCTTTCCGCAAAGATGTAATTGCCAAGTGCTATGGCGGCGACATTACCCGCAAACGTAAACTGTTGGAAAAACAAAAAGAAGGAAAAAAGCGAATGAAATCTATTGGCAGTTTAAACATTCCGCAAGAAGCGTTTGTGGCCATGTTAAAAATTGACGAAGAATAATAAATTGCTCTATAAAAATTGCCCCTGTACAGAACGTACAGGGGCTTTTGGTTGGTCCTGTTTACCATTTGTAGGTAAACACGAAAGACAGATAACTATGGTTTGCTGTTTTCCCTACCACATCAGCACCTATATCGGCGGCTAACAGACCGTCATCATATCGGAAGGCATTGTACCGTGCTTCCATGCCCCATGAACGGGAATCGCCCGCAGGGAATTCCACCCCAAGCCCGGCATACCAACCGAAGGAAGCGTCATAATCGTAATCTTCCGTTTCGAAAGAACAATCATCCCACCGGTATTGTATTTCCCCTTCCGATAGCACTACCCCCGCCCCGAAAGGAATGTAAAAACGTACGTAGGAACTTGGGTTTAAATTAACCCGGCCGGCCGCCATCAGTTGTAAGGTATGCATCTCAAAGTCTGTTTCAAAGGTATGCCAATACCGTCGGCCTTCCAGGTATTCCAGCGTATCACTGCCCTGGAATCCGGCATAGTGAACATCTACACCCAACCCCAAAAACGGGGTAGGGAAATAAAGATACGACAGTCCCATCTCTCCGCCGATATTCCCCCACGAAAAGCGTTTTCCATCCAGTTCCATGCCGGATTTTTCCAACGCAGTGCCAACACCGCCGTAAATAGTAACTAAACTCTGGCCGCTGTAAATGCCTTGGGAAAAACCTTTAACGGGGAAAAGGAAAATTCCCAACACAAACAATATACTCATCACTTTTTTCATACGTACTCCTTGGTGTATGCTTGCCCGGCACACATCTGTTTTAAAGACAGGCCCTACATCTTTTGCCCACCTGATACTTGTAAAACCCGGCCGAAAGAAGTTTTATTGCAAAATTTTATCTCCCTTATTTGCTATACTAGTCTTGAAGAGGTTTTGTTTAAAATTGTTTGGAGGAAACCATGCCGTTAGCCGGAAAAGAGAATTGCTCTTTTTGTCCCCCCTTCTCGACGGGACAGCATTCGTTTGTCATAAATTGTAAGAACAATGTCATTTCTACCTTGATTAGAAATTCCTCCTGTTTTACCCGCATAAGGTCCGGTTTTACGCTCATTGAATTATTGGTCGTTGTGCTTATTATTGGCATACTGGCTTCTATTGCTGTGCCGCAATATCAAATAGCCGTTGAGAAATCCCGTGCGGTAGGGAAAATTACCCTCTGCCGGGAAGTGCTGGACGCACAACAACGTTATTTCCTGGCAAATGCAACCCATACGATGGAAATGGATGAGTTAGATATAGAAATACCTTATACTAGTAAAACGGTTTCCTCACAGAAAATTTCCTATAAGTCTCCCCATGGAATTATCGGCATATATTCTTCCGGGAATTTATGCGTGACAAACGGTAACGGTTGGGCCATTGATTTGTATCCGCGCAATTCCAATCCGGCAGGGGTGTGTTATAGCTATAATAGCAGTAATATAGGGGAGCGCGTCTGCAAATCGCTCGGCCCCAAAGTAGAAGGACGCACCAGCAGTGCGGGTACGGCTGTATATCAGATAAACAGATAGAATTTGCACCAGAAAAAACCGGAGTACGCACAAACTTCGCGCCTTTTGCAACTCCCTGCCTGCCCGGAGGAGTTGCAAAACCCGTGACACTGCCAAATTCCATATTAGAGCTTTGTTTTTTTGCTATAATACAGAAAACTAATATACAAAAGGAGCCGTTTATGATTATCACCAACATAGAAACCGTCCCCAATAAAACCATTACCGAACAGTTAGGACTTGTTACCGGCAGCACGGTGCGTGCAAAAAATGCAGTTAGCGATTTGGGAGCCAGCATTAAAAACATGTTTGGCGGCGAATTGGGCAATTATACGCAACTGTTAGAAGAAGCCCGCCAAGAAGCCATGAAGCGTATGGTTTCCCAGGCCCAAATGCTCTGCGCCGATGCAATAGTAAATGTTCGTTTTTCTACTTCATCAATTGCCGAAGGCGCCGCTGAAATTTATGTATACGGAACGGCGGTAAAATTACAATGAATACACTAATTTTCTTCGGCATGCTTGCAGTTTGTTTAGGCACCGGCAGTTATATTGAAAAACGTCATTACGCCAATATCGAAAAGAGGGAAAAGGCCTGTAAAACCCCGGTGTTATTGACAAGACGTACCATAAAAAACACAGCACAAGTAAGCGAAACACGGTTCGTGTCTGCCAGTGTTGTGGTCGGTGCGGATTTTTTTAAACATACGCTGGCCGGTATTATTCAAATTTTCGGCGGACCAATCAGTTCGTATGAAAGTGTGTTGGACCGCGCCCGTCGTGAGGTCTTTTTGCGGTTACAAGAACAGGCCACCGAATTTGACGAGATTGTCAACGTAAAAATAGAAACGTGTATGCTTGGCCGCGTAAAACGTCGTCAAGGAAGACCCAAAGCTGCCGTGTTTGCGTACGGAACGGCTATCCGATATAAATAAACATGGCAAAACATAATGTTAACGTTTCTTCGTCCTCAGACTTGAGCACCTTTGTAAAGTACTTTTTTTGTTTGGTTATCTTGTTGGCAGGATTATATTTGGTTGCAGCCACAACAGTGCAACTGGTCGGCGATCGTATTTCTTACACAACCATGGATAGCATTATGAAGAAGCTTTTTTCCCGCAAACGCATTTATAATTCTCCGGGAGATTTTGCTCCGCAAATTAAACAGTTGGAAGTTCTCAAAAATAAATATTTTTTTGATAAAGAATATAGCGGATATGATTTTTCAATAGAGTTTTTAAACTCTTCGCAAGTCAATGCGTTCATTACACCTACCAAGCAAATTGTTTTTACGAAAGGACTTTTAGAAAAATATCCGCAAGAAGATACCCAATTGTTTATTTTGGCGCATGAAATAGGTCATTATGTACATAAAGACAGTTTTAAATCTCTTTTGAAATTACTGTTTGTTTCTACCGTTACTTCTTTACTGTCACAAGATATTGTTTCACACTCTTCCCGGTTGATGTCCCTGCGTTACTCCCGTAAGGCCGAGTTTGCCGCCGATTGTTTTGCCGCTGCCAAATTACAGCAAGTATACGGTAATCTAGACGGCGGAAAACGGTTTTTTGAAGATTTACAAAAATACGAACCATATCCTCAGTGGAAACAATACTTTTACACACATCCAGCCCACCAGGACCGCCTGACCAATTTAGCAACGTGTCCGTACACGTCCAAACTGCTTGCACAGTGAATAATAAGCCGAATTAAATATTAGCCTAACGGAAAACATGGACCGGAATGATCCGTGGAATTTTCAAAATAGAACTATTTTTTATAATCATAACAAAACCGGAGTGCATGTATAATTTGCACTCCGGTTTATTTTCCCCGAACGATTGGTTTTATTTATCTACCACTTCGGCTTCCACAACGTCTTCTTTTGTGCCGTTGTTACCCGCATTGGCTTGCGCCTGACCGGAGCCCGGCTGCGCACCGGCTTGGGCCTGTTGTTTGGCTTGGGCGTCTTTGTACATCGCTTCGCCTAACTTCTGCCCGGCGGTCAGAGCCGCGTCCGTGGCGGATTTAATCTTGGCGGCATCGTCGGTTTTGAGTGCGTCGCGCAAGTCGTTAAGTACCTGATCAATCTTGCCGCGTTCCTCTTGGCTGACTTTATCGCCATATTCTTTCAGTGCTTTTTCCGTTTGATAGAGCACACTGTCGCCTTGGTTTTTGGCTTCAATAACTTCTTTGTGTTTTTTGTCTTCCTCGGCGAATTTTTCGGCATCTTTGACGAACTTTTCCACTTCGCTATCGCTCAGTTTATTAGGTGAACTGATGGTGATGTGTTGTTCTTTCTGCGTGCCCAAGTCTTTAGCCGACACGTTCAAAATACCGTTCGCATCAATATCAAACGTTACTTCAATTTGCGGCACACCGCGCGGAGCGGGCGGGATACCGTCCAAGTCAAACTTGCCAAGCGGCACGTTATCTTTAGCCATCGGACGTTCACCCTGCAAGACGTTAATCGTCACCGCGGGCTGGTTGTCCGACGCGGTAGAGAAAATTTGTGTTTTCTTGACCGGAATCGTCGTGTTGCGTTCAATAAGCCGCGTACATACACCGCCCAACGTTTCCAAACCCAAAGAAAGCGGCGTAACATCCAACAGTAATACGTCTTTGACTTCGCCCGTTAAAATACCGGCTTGTACAGACGCGCCGATTGCCACGCATTCCATCGGGTCAATACCGCGTTCAATTTTCTTGCCAACGAGGTCTTCCACATATTTTTGCACGATCGGCATACGGGTCGGACCGCCGACCAAAATAATACGGTCAATTTGCGAGGCAGACAATTTAGCATCCGAAAGTGCCTGATTAACGGATTTGCCACACCGTTTGACAATGTCATCCACCAAACTTTCCAATTTAGCACGGGAAAGTTTTAATTCCAAGTGTTTCGGACCGTCGGCTCCGGCGGAAATGAACGGCAAGTTGATGTCCGTTTCCATGGTGGTAGAAAGTTCAATCTTGGCTTTTTCGGCCGCGTCTTTGAGACGTTGGGCAGCTTGTTTGTCTTTGGACAAATCAATACCCGTCTGTTTACGGAATTCATCTACCATCCAGTTGATGACGGCATTATCCATATCGGTACCGCCCAGTTGCGTGTCGCCGGAAGTGGAAAGCACATCAAACGTTCCTTCCGCACCCATTTCCATAATGGTTACATCCAACGTTCCGCCACCGAGGTCAAACACCAATACTTTTTGTTCTTTGCCTGCTTTATCAATACCAAAGGCCAAAGCAGCAGCCGTCGGCTCGTTGACCAAGCGGACTACCTCCAACCCGGCAATGCGGCCCGCGTCTTTGGTGGCTTGGCGTTGGTTATCGTTAAAATAAGCCGGAACGGTGATGACCGCCTTTTCTACTTTATCGCCCAAAAAGGCCTCGGCATCTTTTTTGACTTTTTGTAAAACGAAAGCCGAAAGTTGCTGCGGTGTAAATTCCTGTCCGCGCAAATTATATTTGTAATTTTCCCCCATTTTGCGTTTGAAAGCGGTAACCGTCCCTTCCGGGTTGGCAATCGCTTGGCGGCGGGCCGGTTCGCCCACGAGCCGTTGACCGTCTTTGGTAAACGCTACATAAGACGGAAATGCTTTCCCGCCGATAGAACTTCCTTCCGCAGACGGAATAATGGTTCCTCTGCCGCCTTCCATCACAGCCGCTGCCGTGTTGGAAGTTCCTAAGTCAATACCAATAATTTTTGCCATACTATTATCTCCTTGTGATAAATTCTTGCGGACAAAGCCGCTTTTGAAATTTTTATGCTTCTGTATGTTGACCGACAATCACCCGCGCCGGACGCAGGACTTTGCCGTCTAACATGAACCCCATTTGTACTTCTTGCAAAACAAGTCCGTCTTGTTTTTCTTCTGCCGGAATCATAGCCACGACTTCTTGAGTAGCCGGGTCATACGGCTTATTCAAAATGTCCATCCGTTCAATGCCCTCTGCCCGGAATGCTTTTTCCATTTCGTTTACAATCATCCGGATACCGCTCACTACATTTTTTAACTCATCGGAAGTCTCTTTTGAAGTCTCTTTTTTGTTTAGTTCTTCCCGTTGCTTGAGCAAAATTTCATAAGACGGTAATAACTTTTCGGCCAGTTCTTTTTTCCCGTAGGAAATAAAGGCCGCTTTTTCCCGTTCGGTACGTTTGCGGAAATTTTCAAAATCCGCACTTAGACGTACAAATTGTTCGTAATAATCGGGCCGGGCCGGTTCTGTCGAAACAGTCTCCGCCGCTTCTTGCGCTTCGGCCGCACACGATTCTTCCATGTCTTGCTTTGCTGGCTTGGCGCCCTTAGTTGTTTGTTGATGGTGTTTACTCATAATCGTCCTCTTCACCGGGTAAGGGCAAGGCCGTCCAGTTTTGCAACGTGCTTTCCAATAATCCGCCGATAAAATGCACCAAAGACATCACCCGCGTATATTCCATATGCTTCGGCCCGATAATGCCCAACATCCCCACAGTTTTATCCCCCACACGGCACGCGGTGGAAACAATACTCAAATTTTTTAATTCCTTGAGTTCGTTCTCGCTGCCGATACTTACATTAATTTTTTGGTTGGATTTCTCCATCCCGGTCATTTTCTCGCTTAACAGCGAAGAAAAACGGTCGCGCTCTTCCACAACGCGCATCATCTGTTTTAAATCTTCAAAATCATCTTCCGACGTATTTTCCAACAACTGGCCAAAACCCTCTACATACAATTCGTTGTCGGCTTGTGGGCGCTCCATATCTTTTAGAACTTGGGTAGCCAAGTCGGCCATGCCGGCAATCTCGCGGTGGCCGGAGTGAACGTGTTGCCACAAAATTTGACGGGCTTGCGCCAATGTATGGCCCTCTATTTCTTCGTTAATAAAACGGCTTAACACACGCAAACGTACCGGATTGACTATATAATTTGTACGCACCGGCCAATGGCGCACCGCTCCCGATTGTGTAACTAACACCGCCAATACAGCCCCGGGAGCCAGGGGAATAAAATCAAGCCGCTGCACGCGTTGTTCCTGCACGTTAGATGTATATACAAACCCCGCCGCGCCGGAAAGCATCGCTAGCAGCCGCGACGTTTGCACCATCATATTATCCACTTCGTTGACGCGGGCATCATACGCTTCCTCAATACGTTGGCGTTCCCGCGCGGCCATTTTTTGCACGTTGGCTAAATAATCCACATAATAGCGGTATGCTTTATCGGTAGGGATACGCCCGCCGGATGTATGCGGTTGATAGAGGAATCCTTCTTCTTCCAGTTCTGCCATAATGTTGCGAATCGTAGCACTGGAAACATCCGGCAATGCCTCGGACGCAATCATCTGTGAGCCGACCGGGCGGCGTGTTTCCACATATTGCTGAACGACCCAGCGCAAAATTTTTTCCTTACGTGCTTTGGCAACTTCCGGTTTTAAAATTCTCATAAGAATGTGTGGCGGTGCAGTCTTTTATTTTAGCACTCGCTTTTACCCTCTGCTAAAATTATATGCAATTATCTTATTTTTGTCAACCCCCTTTTTTGAGTGCTAATTTTGAGAAGGGTTTCCCCCAGCGAAAAACCGGGACAAACAAAAGGCCCGCCGGAAAAGGCGGGCCTATTACATCTAATTTTATGCCTTGTTAAGGCAAGAACACATACTCACGTATACGAGCACTTTCGTAATCCATAGTTCCTTTTAAAATTTTTTCGCAATAACTGCCGGGGGCACCTTGAAAGGGAACGTTGCCTCTTTTCAGTTCGGCACAAACAAAGTGATCTCCTCTGTTTCTTTCCCCAAGGGTTGCCGGCCCAGTGTCAATGCCCAGTTCAAACCCGGCCCCTTTGTATGGCCCGGTCAACCGACCCGCTTCCAAAATTACGGCTGGGGTCCCATCCGTAATATTGGGACCACGCAGTATCTGAAAGGACCATTCATTATTTGAAATAGTATCCGTAACAGCTGATGAATTATCCCACTTTGTTGTTCCGGTAAACGGGAGATTTACATTTAAGTGCTTAAATTTCGCAGCATATTCCCGGTTTTGCAAAAAATAGGAGTGTTGCGCTTCCGCAAGGGCCAAAAGTGTTTGCCGCGCTTGCGTAGAGCGGGCCCGCTCTATGGAACGTTGGTATTGCGGCAAAGCAACGGTAGCCAAAATACCGATAATTAATACTACTACCAACATTTCAATCAACGTAAAACCTTTTTGCATAAGCAGCTCCAAAATTTTTTACTCCGGAATTCTGTATTGACGTTCGTAAGGTCCGTCAAAATCAAGTACTCCTTTCAACACGTTTACGCAGTAACTGCCGGGTTCCCCTGTAAAAAGAATACCCCGGGCTGTTCGTTCCTCGCAGACGAACCAATCCCCTCTGTTTTCATCGCCGTTATCGGCGCTACCGGTATTAAGGCCTAGCGCAAATCCAGCCCCTTTATAAGGGCCGTTTAATCTTCCGGCCAAGATAACCATGGACGCACCACCGGTCCAAACCCGCAATTGGAAAGACCATTCTCCGTTGGAACGAGTTTGTGCATCCGTCCTTGCGGAATCCCATTTCTCCGTACCGGTGAATGGGAGTTTTATCCCCAAACGATTAAAATCTCTAGCATACTCACGGTTCTGTAGGAAATACGCGTGCTCTGCCTCGGCAATAGTCAAAAGCGTCTGCCGCGCTTGCGTGGCGCGGGCTCGCTCAATAGAACGCTGGTATTGTGGCAAGGCAATGGTAGCCAAAATACCGATAATTAATACTACTACCAACATTTCAATAAGCGTAAAACCTTTCATAAATAGCTCCTTTGATTTCAATTGGGAATCACATACTCACGATAATACGAGTTCTCATAACTGGGACGCCCTTTTAATACACTCTTACAGAAAGAACCGGGCTCTTTTTGAAAGACAACTCCTCTTGATTTTTTTTCTGTACAAACAAGTATCAGAGAGCCACGCGTTTGTAGTGTGTCTAAACCTACCGTAAATCCTGCCCCTTTATAGGGCCCGGTCAGCTTTCCGGCAAAAATAACCACCGCCGGCCTACCATCCTGCTGATTATGATGAGGATAAATCTGAAAAGACCATTGCCCGTTGGAACGAGTTTCCTGAATATTTGTTGATGTATCAAATTTTTCCGTTCCGGTAAAAGGAACTTCTACATTCAAAAGACTAAACCTTCCCGTATACTCCCCATTTTCCAAAAAATAAGCCTGTTCGGCCCGAGCAAGAGCCATTAGCATTTCTCGAGCCTGTACGGCGCGGGCCCGCTCTATGGAACGTTGGTATTGCGGCAAGGCAATGGTAGCCAAAATACCGATAATTAATACTACTACCAACATTTCAATAAGCGTAAAACCCTTTTGCATAGACCGCTCCTTTCGTGACCTTTCCCTTTATTATACTAGATTTTCTTGGAAAAATTCCCCCTTCTTACATCCTTTGTAAACCGCTTGCACATTTTCTTCGGGTTTTTATTATAATATAGGTAACGTTGTACCATATTTAACTAAGGAGAGAACACATGTGGTATGGAATCGGATCCTTACGCTGTTTTGAACAATACGCGTTATTCGGCGTATTACTCATTGCAGTGTTAGGGCTGTTGTATGCGTTATTTTTACGTAAACAAGTCATGAGTGAAAACACCGGCACACCGGAAATGTTAAAAGTCTGGAGTGCTATTCAGGAAGGCGCCAACGCCTACCTTAAACGGCAATTAAAAACTATTTTGCCGCTAATCGGATTATTGACCGTCTGCTTATTCTTATCCGTTTACATTGTTCCTGTGTCACAGGATTCCATGGAACGTTTTGCGGGCCTGTCGTCGGAGCGTGTTAAATTAATCGCCGCATTTGGTCGTGCGGGTGCATTTATATTGGGAGCCGTGTTTTCGTTACTCGTCGGACAATTGGGGATGCGCATTGCCGTAGATGCCAACGTGCGCGTAGCCGCGGCCTCTAAACGCAGTTTCGGCGATGCGCTGCGCATTGCGTACCGCGCCGGTACCGTAACGGGTATGTTAACCGACGGGCTTGGCTTATTCGGCGGAACAATTATTTTTATCATTTTTGGTATTGCCGCGCCGGATGCGTTACTCGGTTTCGGCTTTGGCGGTACGTTACTGGCCTTATTTATGCGCGTAGGCGGTGGTATTTACACGAAAGCGGCCGACGTAGGAGCCGACTTGGTAGGCAAAGTGGAAGCCGGCATCCCGGAGGATGACCCGCGTAATCCCGCCGTCGTAGCCGACCTGGTAGGAGACAATGTGGGCGATTGCGCCGGTATGGCCGCCGACATTTTTGAATCGTACGAGGTAACCATTGTATCGGGCTTGATTTTAGGGATTGCCCTGTGGCGTATTACCGGCCACCACGAATGGATTGTTTATCCGCTGCTCGTGCGCGGAATCGGCGTATTGTGTTCCATCATTGGTACATACGCCGTAAAAGATTCCAAACGCTCTGCCGGAAACGCCATGAAAGCCATCTTTAAAGGATATTCCATTTCCGCGGCTATCTCTGTGGCGATTTTCGGCGTATTGGCGTATTTCTACATGGCGGATGTCCCCGGCGGGTGGTGGCGGCCGTTTGCGGCAACGACCATCGGTATTTTGTTGGCGATTTCCATTGACCGCCTGACAGAATACTTTACAGGTACGGAAGGGAAACCCGTACAGGAAATTAAAAAAGCTACGGCCACCGGGTCGGCCACGACGATTTTGTCGGGTATTGCCGTCGGATTTGAATCAGCTGTGTGGACAACATTGGTCATTGCCGCTTCCATTTTCCTGTCGGTATTGGTGTTCGGCACAATTGACGGCTTATCCCCGGTGGAGAAATTTAATTTCATCCTCTACGGGGTAGCCATGACGGGTATTGGTATGTTGACACTGACCGGCAACAACGTAGCCATGGATTCCTTCGGCCCGATTGCTGACAATGCTAACGGCATCGGCGAGATGAGTTGGCACGGTCAAAATGATGACGAAACAAAAAAAGCCCGCCAAATCATGGCCGATTTAGACGGTGTAGGAAACACCACCAAAGCCATTACCAAAGGGGTGGCGATCGGATCGGCGGTTATCGCTGCCGTATCTTTGTTTGCTTCGTACATGGTAGATGTGAGTAACGTCCAACGTTTGTTAAACGACGCCTGGGCCGCCGCCGGAGACGGCAGAGTGTTGGAGTTGTTGTCCAACGTGGGTATTGTGGTTTCCAACCCCGTCGTATTTGTGGGGATGCTTATTGGTGGCGCGCTCCCTTGGCTGTTCTCTTCCTTTGCGATTAACGCCGTCAGCCGTGCGGCGGCACTTATTGTGCAAGAAGTTCGCCGACAGTTCAAAGGTGGCGTATTGGAAGGCAAAGCCAAGCCGGATTATACCCGCGCCGTCAACATTTCCACCGTGGCCGCTCAAAAAGAATTGGTGATTTTGGCCCTGCTCGGGATTGTATCGCCTATCGTAGTAGGTTTGGCTTTTGGCGTGGAAGCCCTGGGCGGATTTTTAGCCGGGATTATCGTCTCCGGGCAACTGTTAGCCGTGTTTATGTCCAACGCGGGCGGCAGTTGGGATAATGCTAAAAAAGTAGTGGAAGACGAACCCGCTGACATTGCCGCCAATACCGGTAAAGGGTCCGAACGCCACAAAGCCAGCGTGGTGGGAGACACCGTCGGAGATCCGTTAAAAGATACCGCCGGCCCCGCCGTCAACCCGCTGATTAAAGTGGTCAATATGGTGGCCGTCATCGTCGCTCCCATTATCGTCAATTACCACAACGACTACACCCCGCTGGGTAAAGTAGGGTGGGTGGTTGTTATCTTGCTATTGGCCGTGCTGAGTTGGGCTATTTTAACTAGCAAAAAGCCGGCGCAGGATTTCAGCCAAAAGTAAATTCATGCGTGCAAAATCCCCCGTCTGGTACGGGGGATTTTATTTTTTCTTTGTGAATTTGATATCTTTTTGATATGATATAGGTATGATTTGGATTATTTCTTTTTTTGTGGCAGCTTGTGCCGCCGGTTTGGTGGCTACTACACGCACCCGCTCGGCCCAACTGGCCAGTATCGCCAGAGCCAACGGGCATACGTTTGATAAACGTAAAGATTCCATCACTACACAACAAACGGCCGGCCGGTTGGAATTTTTCACGTTGTTCTTTCACCAATACCGCAACGTGTTTACTTTTTCGGATCCGTTGGCGTTTATCCGTTTGGCGGATGATACGATTTTTACCGACGACAAACCCGGCACAAAACCTTTTCCCGTTACCGTGTTAACGGCCGAACTCAAAAAGAAACAATTTCCGCAATTTAAAGCGGCACCGCTTTCTTCTCCGTTTGCGCCGTCTCAACAAGCCCTCATGAAAACAAATATTGCCGAAATTGATAACCGTTACCGCATTCATGCAACTTCGCCGGTAGCCGGGATGTTGTTTACTCCTTTTATGATTAATTTATTTAAGACGCGCGACAACATTTATTTGGAACTTAATGAAAACGCACTCGTCTACCACGAACACACTCTTGTTCCGTTAGAAGAAATGGAAAAGTTCCGTTTTCGCGCCATTCAACTGCTAGGGGAATTGGAAGAATTTTTGGAACAAATGGAACAGAACGACCCCATGGATACGGCTACAACTTTTATCACGGCCAATAAAGAATTTGATGAAGAACGCGCCTCGTCGCTTCTGCAACACGTTAGCAACCGAAGCATTAAATACGATGGGCAAAATTCCTGGCGCGGGTTTTGGTTTCTGA
>JAEEGL016186013.1_pt1 | contig 39753 bp, 32 predicted proteins | sample 9134231 | NCBI WGS metagenome assembly JAEEGL01 (sample SAMN16246548, study PRJNA631951) | gut metagenome | biome: gut microbiome; feature: rumen; material: fiber-attached | host: Bos | place: Iran: Karaj | collected 2018-10
TAGATTGATATTTTCTTCTTACTCCCAATTCAATTGTACCATTATCTTCTAAGAACTCCTCTATCTCTACAGCATTAGGAACTAACATTATCATCTTCTCTTTAGCCCTTGTAAGTGCCACATAAAATAACCTTATCTTCTCGGATACTTCCTCCTCTAAATAATTATACTTTACAAGATACTTATACATAGTATCTTTAATTCCATTTTCAAAATACGGAGAAATAATACCATATTTATTATCAAACATAAATCTAGCTTTTAAATCACTTATATTAAATTTCTTATATAATCCACTAAAATAACAAATATGATATTCTAATCCCTTCGACTTATGTATCGTCATTATTTTAACAGAATCACTATCTGACATATCAACACTATATTTCATATCATAATCAGTCTCTAATAACTCTTTCAAATAATCATTAAAAGTATAAATATTATATCCTAATCCTCCCAGATTTTTGGCCAAATCTATTATTTTACTTATTCTAATAATACCTTCTTTAACTTCACCTACAGATATAATTTTTTTATACAAATTTGTAATAGCAATGATTCTTTCTATTATTTCTCTTATACTAAGATGATTTATATTATTAGCTATAATTCTAAAATCTTTATAAATATCCGTTTCTTTAAATGAATTATTTTTAAATGACTCAAAAATTTCCGCATCACTTATATCATATAGATAACTTCTAGCAACACTTATAAAATCATATTTAAACTGTTGGTCCAATTCATTTCTATTTATCTTAATTAGCATATCAATAATGTTTTTTAATATATATATATCATATGAATTATTTAATTTATCATCTTTAAATAGTGTTAAAGGTATTCCTTTATATTCAAATATTTTTTTATACAAATCGAAATCAGTTGTCCTATCCATAAGAATTACAAAATCACTATATGTAATATCTCTCAACACTTTTTCATCTTTGTCAAAAACCTTGTATTTACTATTAACTTTACTGATAATATCCTCTGCTATAGAAAATATTTCTATCTCTTCTTTAGTATATTTACTATTTTTATCATATGAGTATTCTAGCAATTCCATATTATAATTCTGTTCGGTTTTACCTTCTTCTTCATAAGATAGATTACCAAAAACCATTCTATGAGATTCGTAATATTCTGCTCCACCAATTGCATTATCCATCAAAAAATTGAATATTTCATTTATATTATTTAACACTTCTTCTCTAGATCTGAAGTTCTTCAACAAATCTATTTTCAAGCCACCATTTGAATCAGCATAACTATCATATTTATTCCTAAAAATATAGGGATTAGCATTACGAAATCTATAAATGCTCTGTTTAATATCTCCCACCATATATACATTGTTATTTTCTATCATACTTATAAAACTTTCTTGTATATCATTAGTATCTTGATACTCATCTATCATTATTTGCTTAAAAGATTTTTTCAATTCTTCTCTTACCGTCATATTATTCTTAAGAATATCAATTGATAATAATGCTATATCTTGAAAATCATATATTTCATTCTCTCTCTTGAATAAATGTAATCTGTTCAAATACTCTTTTATTATCTCTATTATTGTTAAGACGTATTCTTTACTACTCTCAACACCTTTTTTTATCTCATCTTCATTTCCATAAATATTAACCGTTTCTTTAAGAGTATCTATCGTCTTCTTTAACTCATCCTTATACCGTTTTGCCTCATCAGAAGATCCCTTGGGTAAATTAGGCAATCTAATACTATTCAGAATTGTTAATAACCCGTCAAGATTATCAGCTTTATGTATGTTCTCTAAAACACCTCTAACTCTCTCTTCATAATCACCTTCAACATAGTAATGTAACTTCTTTTCCTTATTCTTTATATCTAGTTTCAATCCCTCTATTATTTTTTCATACTCTTCCATGCAATTATTATAAAAATCCTCTGTAAAATAGTTATTTTTATAATTAGCCAAATAATTATCTCTATCAGACATAGAATCTATTCTATCCGCTATTCCTAATATCTCTTTTTTTAATCCTTCATCATCTTTAACACAATAATCATAAACTAATCTTCTAAATCCTTCAGTAGGATTTTCGTAATAAAAATCCATAACCTCATCCAGTATTCTTTTTTTGTTCAAATCAATAATAGATGAATCTGATATTTCTATATCCTTAGATATATTAATCAAATAATGATATTTCTTCACAACCGATAACGAAAAAGAATCAAAAGTTGTTATATATGCTTGATCAACTAATTCTAATTCTTTTGCCAAATTAGGATTATTTTTCACTCCTTCTTTTATCTTTTTCCTTATTCTTTCTTTCATTTCACCAGCAGCAGCTTTAGTAAAGGTTAGTATAAGCATTTCATTAATATGCACTCCATTATCCAAAAGACGCATAGTTCTGGCCGTTAACACAGCTGTCTTCCCAGAACCAGCTCCTGCAGATACAATAATATTTTGCCCCGATTCATTAATCGCCAATTCCTGTTCTTTCGTCCACGCCATCTTTTTCACCTCCTAACACTTCCTCAATTGTTAGTCGATCCAATTCAACTATATCTTCATTCTTTTTATAACAAATGTCTTTATAATTACAAAAGACACAACTTATATTCTTATTCTCAACTCTTTTAGGCGCAATTGCAAACGATGCTCCAAGTATACCATCGGCACCCTCATTGATTTTTTCTACAACAATATTTTCAATAGTACTCATCTCACCATCAGTTAGTACTTTACTATAAGCAGAGAAATCCCCATCCTTTTTTACTTTCATACCCTTTATAAGATTACTATCCTCATAACTACTATCCATGCTAGATAGAACATTAATATCAGCGTTGCTATACCCTTGTAATAATAGTCTCTTCCTTTTCATAGCTTCATAATCATTATCATCATTATTACTCTCTTCATTATTAAGTATTTTCTGTAAATAAAAACCGGCAATCTTTACATTTTTAAATCTTTTATTATTTTTGGCCAAAAATATATAAGCTGGCAATTGCAAACCAATGCCATATGGCAACATAGTTAAATCAACATCTGCATTACCAGTTTTATAGTCAATTAAAGCAACTATAGTTTCTCCTGCTTCTTCTTTATATTTTATCTTGTCAATCACTCCCGTAAACTTAACACTTGCTTTACCATCAAGGGAGACATATATTTTTTCTTCGTGCAATTCATCGTGTAAATCTGTAATCGTCTCCTGGTATTCAATAGTTTCTATTACAAATTCTAGTTCTTTCTTTAACTTAACTAAGAAAAAGAAATCTTTAGAACTTAATTTATCTTTTAACAGTTCCAATTCTTGCCCCCAAATATCATCAAAAGTCCCCTCTTTATCAAAATATCTCTGTAATGTAGTATGAAACAAAATACCTATTACCTGATAAAAAGAATCTTCAAAAACATTAATCTTCAAAATTTTATCTAAATAATAACTAAAAGGACATCTAAAATACTTATCCAATGAAGAATAAGAAAGAACAACTTTATTATCAATATATTCGCATAACTCTTCTTTATCTATTCCTGTAAATTCATTATTATAAGAATTATATCCAAAACTCTTATAATAATTATCTAACATATTCATCTCCTTACTTACACTCCCATATTTATTATATAAATCCTTCAAAGAAGCTAAATATAATTTGTTATACAAATTAGAATATCTGCTAATTCTCTCATCAGACCTAATCACATCAAATCTTAGCTCTTCATTTATATTAGCTACTTTATAATCTTCACCATTATAATATTCTTTACACGTAATTATTAGATTCTTAGTATTATTAATATACTCAATAACTTGATTTCTTTCTAATATATTCTTATCTACAGTCAAAGATATACCCAACTCTTCTTTATCATTATCACTTAAAAACTCTTCATCTTTATATACTCTAGGAATAACTCCCTGATTAAAGTTCAACATAAAAACATATTCATCATCTATAAAACCATGATCATCGCACTCTCTTACAGCATTAAGATACTCTTTATGAGGTTTTATAACCCTCTTTAAATCTGCTTTAACCAATTCTTTAATAGATATATAATCATCAAAATCAACATACTTATTAATTACTCTTACAATACTATCAAATAGTTCCTGATCCTCATCATTATTTACATACGCTCTTAATTCATCTAATACTTTTTCCATATCATTATCATATAGTTCTAAAAACTTTCTAACGAAAAAAGTCCCAAATATAGTATCCTCTGTCTTTAAATTACATCTTATATTAAACATCGGAAATACTCTTCTAATTACTTTCCTATACTCTTCATCAATATTAACTAAACAGATTCTCTTAACATCTATACCTGATTCTATTAATTCACATATTTTATTAGCAACAAACACAATTTCATCCTCTAACGTTTTCAAAACATAAATCTTGTGTTTATATTTTTTATTATTCATACTCATGAATTCAATATTATACGTTAGTTTACTCAACTCTTTAGTTTTTCCAATATCATAAAAAAGAATTCGTTTATTTCCCAAATATTTTTTAAACAAAGCATTCTCAGTTAACAAACCCTCTCTTTGCAATTCGTCTTTTAATCTCTTTAAAAAATTCAGTTTACTACTTTTATATTCTTTATCATCAATATATCTGATATTATCCAAATATATTTTAGCTACATCACCTATAACGTTATACTTACTCATTACATAATAAATCGCCTTAACATCATACGAACAATAAAGCTTATTGACAAATTCTTTTAAAGTATAGATTTTTAAAGAATTTAATTCTCTTTTACTAATTAATTCTCTTTTTTTATTAGTAACAATTATGTCATATGTTTCAAACATATTATCACTCCAATAACTATTCTACCACACAATACAATAAAAATAACACATCATAACAGATGTGCTATTTTTACTTACATACATGTATACCATGATGAGGAGCAGGACTACTTTCATCCAAGGCCTTAAAAGTAAAACCATTATTTAAACCATATTTAATTATTTCCTCAACAGCCTCAACTGAAAACTTCTTAATATCATGTTGTAATACTACCGAATTATTACGCATATTACTGGTTACATTTTTTACTACTTGAGCAGTATTCTTTGCCCCTCCCGCATCCTTGCTATCTAGATTCCAATCAAAATAAACATTACCACTCTCGTTCATTACATTTATAATATCATGAACGGCAGTTTTATTATGACCACAATAAATAGTATTAGAGCTTCCTCCAGGAAACCTAAATAGTTTGGTCCTTTTACCTGTTTGCTGTTCAATTATATCATTCATCGCATTAAAATCTGACATATAGGCATCAACACTATCATAAATATTCCACTTGTGAGTTAAAGAATGAACAGCAATAGCATGCCCTCTCTTTGCCTCTTCGCCAATCAAATGCTGATAATTAGGAAATTGGTTAGTAACAAAGAATGTCGCTTTTACGTTGTACTTATCTAACACATCTAACAATGCTTGAGTACTTGCACCAGGTCCGTCATCAAACGTCAAATAAACAACCTTATCCCCATCTTCTCGTTCCTTAACATTTATAATTCTTTCTACAGAACTACTATTTCCACTAGAATCAGTAGCAGAGTAAGTAACTTTATAGGCCCCAACTGTATTAACATCAACTTCTCCTATTTTCTCTATTGTTATCTGATCGTCACAATTATCCTTTACATTAGCCCCCTGATCAACATAATCCAAGCCTTTAACTATCGACATTTCTTTCTTGCCATTTATAGTAACAACTGGCTTTTCATCATCATTTGGCTCCACTACAAATCTTTTACTACTTTTATTTCCCGAGCCATCTTGAACCTCTACTATTAATTCTTTTCCCTGTAATGAGGTTTTACTCTTACCAGTTATATCCCCATCTAAATTATCATTAACACTTATATCAAGTTTTAAAACTTTACCATTAGGGCAAACTTTAATCTTCTCATCATTTAATACTATTTTTGGCGCTTCTAAATCCTTTACGATAATCTTTTGCTTAAGTATCAATCTTTTCTTTTTATATTTATAAATAAATTCAATCGTTTTTTCTCCAATAACTCGTGTATCAACCTTGCCCTTGATAGTAGCTTTTACTTCCCCACAGCTTATCCCACTCCCATAACAAACTATCGGAGCTTTCAAACTGTATTTATCTCCATAGTTTATTTCAACAACATCATCAAATTTATCATATCTAAACTTGGAGGTAGCTTTAGAATAAACCACAAAAGCAAGCAGAATTATCAGTATAACACCAAAAACATAAAACAAACCTCTTATCTTGACAGATATTTTTCTACGATTATTACCATCATTCATTCGATTTTTATTAAGTTTTATTCCTACATTACTCTTACCATTATTTACCATATTAACCACTACCATTATTATAATACATAAGTTTAAAAAACGAGCAAAAAAAAAATACTAACTTTATATTAGTATTTTTATTCTAATCTTTCAAAATGCATTCCTGTCCATACCTGAACAGTAGTATTACCATCATACACCTTGTTCTCTGACGTACTATACCATTTACCAGGTAGCAATCTATAATAATCCCCTTCTTTAACTAGATACTTTTCCTTATTCTTAACCACATCATCACTTGTAGTTACCATCCAATATCTTTCATTGTTCTTCATTATAGGTTTCTTAATCATTTTACTATTTACTATTAACTCTTTTATGTAATCTTTAAATGATTGAATATTTCCCTGATTCTTGGCTATCAACACACCAACTTCTTCGGCTCTAAAACCCTTAAACAAATAATAAGGCAATACATTTTCCACCTCTTTATAATCTACCTTTATTACCTTCCTATTCTTATCCCAAGCAATATTTTCATCAAACTTATATAAATTACTTATATCAGTATAACCATCAGTAGTAATAAAATCATTTGTAATTATATTCCAATACCTAGTAGATGCTACAAAATAATATTCAATTCTTTTATTTATTCTTTTAATTTTAGTAACCTTAACTTTCTTTAACTTACCTTCATTTACTTTCAAAATAGTACTACCTTCATGAAACTTTTCCTTATCATCAACACTTACAAACTCTTTGTAATCACTATTAAAGAAAGAATGTGCACCAACTACTCCTATACTAGATCCATCACTAAACTCAATTTTTGTATAGCCATTACTTACCTTTTCTTTCTCCATCCATATCGGATACTCTTTAGTTAATTTACCAGTCTCATAATTCCAAACCATTAATAAATCATCATACTTAATATCTTCAATATTTTTATAAGTATTATTAGCAAGCAAAACTTTGGTGCCTTTAATCAAACATACATTACCTGTTGTAGCGCCAGTAATATTCAAATCCCCTGTCACATTAGGAATCCGCAAACTACCATTATTAGCATTATACGTATAATTATTATTATTTAGATTTTGGCCACCCATAGTTATAGTCAACGTATTTGGCAAATTTCTTCTATTATTTGCCGTTATAGTTGTTTGAAACGTTTGACCATAATCTACCGTATAATTACCATTAGGCCCACCTTGAGTAATTTCAATCGAAACATTCATTGTCCAAATATAATCTTTTGCTTCGCTTGAAGCTTCAGCTGTTAAACCACTAGTATCCTCTGCTATAACTCTAAAATGATAGTTACCATCAGCAAGATTTGTAACAGTATAGTTCCTTATATCAGGTCCTAACTCCCTAGTTTCTAACAAAGCATTATCCTTATATATTTCTAATGTAAACTTATTAATACCAACATTATCAGAAGCTGAATAAGATACTAAAATACTCCCCTTGTCAGTCTGCAAAGTACCAACAACATTGCTAATAACCGGCGGCGTTATATCAACCAAGTCGGGGTCTCTAGGCACAGTCAACCTAACCAACCCCATACTAGTCTGCCCACCATCATAAGACAAAAATATATTAATATTTTGATTAGCAGATGCAAATCTAGCACCAGATTTAATTCTTATATAAACATTATTATGCGCTTCAGCATTTCCTTCTACAGTATAACTAGACAAATAATTACCATTACTATCCACAAGTTCAAAACTATCGTTGGTAACAACAATATTATATGTTTTGACACTTTCAAAACTATTAATAACGGTAGTTTCCACCAAAATCATATTATTATTAACTAAATCTCCACTCAAATCTCTAGGAATACTTCCTAACAAACTTCCCAATTCTTCATCTTGCTCTAAATCAACATCAAAATCGCCAACAATAGTATAATCCCCCGCATCATTAGGAACCATATTTATAGTCAAATAAAATGTTTTGGATTCCTTAGAAGGTATAACTTCGTCTACTTCTATCCCCTCAAGAAGATAACTTATCTCTGCAGATTCTTCCTGAGTTGATATAGAAGGATGAAAATCCCCGGCCGAAAAGCGATAGTCAAATACAGAATCATTAGTTATGGTTATTTGATAAGTTGCATAGTATTGATCATTCAAAGCTTCTTCAGTTCTAGCAACAAAAAAATTCAAAGAAAATGAAATGCTTTTTCCATTTATTGTTGGATTTACAGGATTTTGCAAATTATTATAATTCGTTAATACAGCATTAGAAATAACAACATCACCATTACCATAAAGAGCTGCCGTCCCACCAACATTCGTCCTAATAGAATAAACCGCATAACCTATAGACATACTAAAAAGAAGAAAAAAAGCAATTATTGTTACAATAAATCTTTCTTTCCCCTTCATCGTCTTCTTCTCTTCTTTCTACGTAATATATATTCCCAAATAATACTATCACTTAACAACAAGAAAACACTATAATCTTCATTCTGATAATAATTAATAGGTTTTCTTATCTCACTATGAGCATCTATTAATTCATCAAAGCTCTCAACCTTAATAACATCATACCCATCTATACTAGGAATATCTTTAACATTTACAATTATACTATCATAAGTAGTCAATATCTTTTCTAATTCCAAATCATATTTATAATTCCTTTTGTAAACTCTTCTGCTTCTAATTAAAACAAAAACTAAGAATAAACTTAACACTGTACAGAAAGATCCTAGAATAACTAGTGCAGAATAGAATACTCCATCTTCTTTAACACTCTTTTTTATTTCTTCTATATTATTAGAAGCGTCACTATCTATCGTCGCCTCAATAGCTAACTGAGACAAAGGTAATTTTAAAACTAAATCACTTTTAATTGGTGTACTAATCACAGAAGAATCAACCTTACTATTCACAATTAAATAAACACTCAATAAACCACTAGAATTAGTTAAACCAACACTCTTTTTAAAGCTATTTAATAACTCATTATATTCATTATAATTTATACTGACCTGTTGATATATAGAATAATGAGAATTATTCTCTATCTTATTGCTTGCATCCCCAGTAATATCAAATTCTTTAGTCCAATAATTACCTTCAGACTCGTTATCAGATTTATTAGATTCTATTTTGGCCATTACTCTATAGGTATATTCAGCATTAACCTTTTCACTAAAATCTATATTATATTTAAAAGCAACCTCAATATGATCTATCAAACTAGTTATATATGTCTTACCTTTATCTATATATTTTTCCTCGAAAAAATCATTATCTTTTAAATATACTTTATAATCGATGTCATTATCTTCTTGATATTTTAAAGAAACAACTTTCTTAGTATTTAATCCAACATACAAACAAACTGTTCCTATAATTAAAAACACTAAAAGAAACACAAAAATCAAAAATTGTCTTCTAACATACGACTTTTTCATTGTTCTGTCTCCTCTCTTGAATATATGTCATTAAACCATAACGTCGGATACCCAACATATTTTATTCTATATTTAACTACACCAAGGACTTCTTCTTCACTAACGGTCCACACATCAGGTGCATTATTAGCATCCCCCTTAGTAGTTATTTTAAAACTATCCTTGTTTTTAATTATTTTAACTATCCGGTGTGTTATTATTCTATTGCTTTTCTCAAACGCTATTATCTCACCAGCATGTAATTTTCTAGGATCAATCTTCTTATATATAACAGCGTCTCCTTTTTCATAAATTGGTACCATAGAATTACTCCCTATAGCAACCATAGTATGTGAAAAAAGACCAGATACTAACATGGTTAATACTATAGTGACTATTAATATAGGAATTAATATCAATCTTCTAACTATTTTATCCCTATATATTTCAACTTTATCTTTATAACTAATTAACTTACTAACAATATAATAAATCAAATAAGGTAATGCCGTACTCATCAAAGAGTACAAATAATTACCGAGATTAGGTATTATCGGCAGTACGTATTGATAAAGCGACATAAATAATACACATATCAAAGCTGGAACATAACTAACCTTATACGTCAAATATGAGCATAAAGCCTGCATAGAAATAGAAGGTAACACTACAGTTGTAATAAAAACAAAAACCTGTTCATTATCTCTTAAATTATAACCATTTATTTCTACAATAACGCTTAATATTATTAATAATATCGTATATATAACTAATGGCATTCTTTTATGTTGAGTATTTCTCGCAATTATATATCTTATTATCTCCCTCGCAACAATTACAACGCTTTCTAAAAGCAATACTTTTAAAAAATAGTCAAAAGATAGAGAAAATGGTGTTTTATTAAAGCCCAATAATAAGCCAAGTAAATAAATAGTAATAGAATATACTAATATACATGATACAACCATTTTAGATACCGTTCTTTTAAGATAATTATTATCCTTCATAAAACCAAATCTAATAATCATATATAAAGCAAGTAACACAAAAAAAACATCTTGCAAAACTTTAATTTCAAAAATAATATTAAACATTATAATAGAAATAAACATAAGTATTTCTATTATATAAATCTCGTACTTTTTCATACTACACAACCCCATTAATAGTTATAAGAATTATCTATAAAAGATAATTCTTATAACAGATGGTTATTAAGCTGCATCCTGATAATCAAAAGCAGCAGTTAAAGATACATTAACATCTTCAGCAGGTAAATCAGCTGGATCAGCAGGCAATACATATGCCACAGTAACTGTTACAGTATGAGATGCTTCAGCTGCCAAAGGAATATTTAAGCCACTTGTAGAAGCAGAATAGCTAGTACCATCATAATTAACAGTATAAGTTATATATTTAGCTTGATCGGCACTTAAACTTGTCATTGATAGATTAACCATTTTTGCAGCAATAGTACCATAATTCTTTGCATTAATAGTAAAGCTATAAGTATCTCCAGGTTTTGGTAATGTAACATTAAACATAACACTAGTGTCTGAAACTTGATGTGAAGTTGATTGAATCGTACTAGTTTCAGAATAAGAATCAGCATCAAAATGTACATCCCATTTAGCCTTATTAAAAGTAGCTGTACTATTATTAATAGTTAAATTCCGAGTAAATGCTGCATAACCAACAGTCATCACCAATACAGTTATAGCTAATACTACAATAATTATGTTTTGTACTCCATTTTCCTTCCTCATTTTTTATCCTCCATTCTTATATCTAATTCTAACATACAAACAAATCACTGTAAATATAATAAGCTTACTATTAGACACTACTAATACAACTGTAACATCACAAACAAAAAACTCAATTTTAGCAATTGAGTCTATCTGGAAGTCGAAATATTTCGACGATTTTCATAAATGGGGCGAAATATGGGGATCGAACCCATGCATACCGGAGCCACAATCCGGCGTGTTAACCACTTCACCAATTCCGCCATAAGCACACATATAATAACATCTAATTGAATAAAAAGCAAGTATGTAATATAATTCAAGCAGGATGTGATAATATGGAAATGATAAAAACCATTCTTCTAGAAGCAAACAAAAAGAACGACCCATGGTATATATCTATATTCAAAAAAATTGGAAAAGAAATGGCCGATTTAGGCCGTGACTTTAAAGACTTTTTTCTTTTAATCAAAAAAAACACCTATGATATACTAATCGAAAAATTTGGAGAAACTGGCGTAAATATGGTACTTATATTAGCTTTAGTAATTATATTCATGATAATCGTCACTAAAGTTATAAGGGGAAACGGCGAATAAATATTGATTTAATACGTGAAAATGTGTAAAATAAGGCATAGGGAGGTATAAGAAATGGCAAAGGAAAAAATTAAAGAAACAGTTGCTGACGAATATGAAGAATTAACTCTTGAAGATAGAGTTATAAATATTGAAAAGAAAGTAAACTGGACCTTTGGATTAGCAGTAGTAATTACCATTATCTCTGTACTAATATTAATTTTTATATTAGCTGATGGAACAGAAAAAGCTGGAACTACTGATAGTCAATCAGGAAAACCAACAGAGGTTTCTGCAGATTATGATGTTAGCGCATTCAAAGAAATAAAAGCTCAAGATATTAAAAAAGAATCCAAGGGAAAGAACATACTTATTTATGTAGGTAGATCGTCTTGTGGATATTGTGTACAATATGTTCCTGTATTAACTCAAGTACAAGAAAAAAGCAAAAAATACCAAACTTATTATATTGATATAGCTAAAATTCTTGACTTTAGTAGTGCAACAGGAGGAATACTTGACCAAGAAGCTAACAACATAATGCAACAACTAGACAAAGAATTCATGGAATCCAACTGGGGGGCTACTCCATTAACACTAGTTGTTAAAGACAGCAAATTAGTTGATTCAGTTGTTGGATATGTTGACGCTGATACTTTAGAAGCACTTATCAAAAAGAATGGATTTGTAAAATAATACGCAAATCCTTTTTTTATGCTACAATATTACCTGGTGAGAAATATGAACATAAAAGAGCTCAGTATGTCATATGGATTACAAACCATATTCGATAATATTAATATACAAATAAATAGCAAAGAAAAAGTGGGAATCATCGGCGTCAATGGTGCCGGAAAATCCACCTTATTTAAACTTATATTAAAAGAAATAGAACCTGATAAAGGAAAAATAATAATTAAGAATAACCCTCGTATTGGTTTCCTTCCCCAAGTAATAAAAGACGAAATACCTAACGAAAACATTAGCGTATTTGAATACTTGCTATCAGGAAGACCAATAAAAAAACTTGAAAAAGAACTAACTAAAACATATGAAAAAATATCTACGGAATCTAATGAAATCAGAATCAAATCATTAATGAAAACAATCAGCAATTTGCAAGCCAAACTAGAATATTATAATGTATATGAAGCAGAAAACATTCTTTTAAAAATAATTACCGGGATGAACATAGATACTGATCTACTAGATTTACCATTGTCAAAGCTATCAGGTGGACAAAAAAGCAAAATCGCCTTTGCAAGGTTATTATACTCCAACCCAGAAATACTTCTACTAGACGAACCTACAAACCATCTAGATCAAGACACAAAAGAATATATAATCAACTATTTAAAAAACTATAATGGAATGGTTTTAGTAATATCACACGATATAGACTTCTTGGATTCCGTAACTACGTCAACACTATACATTGATAAAATGTCACACAAAGCAGAATTATTCCCCGGTAGTTATAAAAAATTCAAAAAGATTAAAGAAGAAAGAGAAAAAACAATAGAAAGAATATCTCACGTTCAACAAAAAGAAGAAGAAAAACTAAAAAGAATAATAGCAAAATATATTGGTGGCAACGAAAAAAAAGCACGAATAGCTAAAGATCGTCAGAAAAAACTAGCCAGATTAGAAAAAGAAAAAGTTGCCACTATTAAAAAGAATAAAGAAGCTAACTTCCAACTAAAAATAGAAGAAAAAAGCGGAATAATTCCGATAAAAGTTACAAACCTTTCTTTTGGATACAACAAAAATCTACTATATAAGAATTTAACATTTGATATCGCTAGAGGAGAAAAATTTCTAATAATTGGCGAAAACGGTATAGGTAAATCTACCCTCTTAAAATTACTAATGAACTATCTTCAGCCTCTATCAGGGACAATAGAAATTAACAACAAAACTACAATCGGTTATTACGCACAAGAACACGAATTACTAGAGAATGAAAAAAACATATTAGAAAACTTCGATAATGCCAATTTGAGTTCTAATCAACTGCGATCATATTTAGGAAACTTCCTATTCACTAACAATGAAGTATATAAAAAAATAAAATATCTTTCCCCTGGGGAAAGAAGCCGTGTCGCTCTAGCAAAAATATCTATAAACAAACCAAACCTACTAATATTAGACGAACCTACTAATCATCTAGATCCCGAAACACAAAGAATAATTGCCAATACCTTTAAAGACTACGACGGAACCATACTGCTCGTCTCCCACAACCTTGAATTTGTAGATAATCTAGGAATTAACCGGATGCTTTTGCTACCAAGCGGAGAAATCAAATACTACGACAAAAATATTGTTAAACATTTTCAAGAAATAAACAAGTAAAACAGTAGATACTAATAGCTTTTTTTAGTATAATATTATTATCATAGAGAAGTATGTGGGTTGATAATATGTATAACGATGAAGAAAAAGCAATAAAATTTATTATTCAAGCTTTTAAAGGCAGCAAAGACAAGATTGACAATATGGAAAAGTGCTTTCATTCAATCTTAGTTGGAAATGCCATAAAAGAAATAACTAATTCTGAAGAAATTATAACCGCTGCTTATCTTCACAACATTATCAACAGTACAGAATACGGCTATGAAGATATAGAAGAAAGATTTGGTAGCATAGTGGCTGATATAGTATCAGAAATCAGCGAAGACTGGTCTCACACAAAATGGATAGATCGAAAAAAGGAATTTATTAGAAGAATAAAAATGTCCCAAGATATAAACAATATAAACATAATAGTAGCCGATAAAACCCAAGATTTATTATCATACAGAGACCTATTTGCTAGAAAAGGTAACAAGATATGGAAAGAATTAAACATCAACAAAAGCGATGCTGCATGGTTCTATAGAGAGCTATTTGGCATAGCAATTGCTAAAAATGCTAATGTCAAACTAACAAATCGCTATAAAAGAGAGATATCTTTTTTCTTCGGTGATGCCTCATGAAAAACAAAAGGCAATATACAATAATCACAATAAACCTTTTTATCTTTATAGTAATAACTATATTATTTAAAACAAATAATATAGCTGCTTTCGACAATAAAATATACCAATTAATAACCAGCTATAAAAACGACTACTTAACTACTTTCTTCAAATTAATAACTTTTTTATGTAGTCCATTTTTTATAGCTACTCTCACCATAATTCTTTTATTTTGTTTGAAAAAGGAAAAAATCGGTTTGAAAATAGCTATAAACGTAATAATCTGTACAATACTAAATCAAGTATTAAAAAATTTATTCAGAAGGCCTAGGCCAGTAGGTATTAGTTTAATAAAAGAAAATGGATTTAGTTTTCCATCAGGGCATTCAATGGTCAGCTTAGGTTTTTATGGATTTATTATTTATATACTTAACAATTCTAAAGAATCAAAAACTAAAAAAACAGTCCTATCAATTCTTTTAAGCTTTTTAATACTCTTAATTGGCGTTAGTCGTATATACTTAGGAGTTCATTACGCATCTGACGTTCTAGCAGCCTATGCGATATCCCTCGTTCATTTAACAATTTATACAAAGTATTATAAAAAAATTGGATAATAATTATCCAATTTTTATTTTAAATACTCATCTAATTTTCTTACTCTATACTTAGGCTCTCCCATCTTACTTGTCGGAACAAACCCTGCCTCTGCATTAAGAACATCCGGTATCCTATTAACAATATTAGCACAAGTCAATTCAACAGTAGACGGCTGCTTTATTGTAACCTGAGTTTCAGGTTCCCCTATAATCGTCCATTCATTAGTATCCACCTCTTCAGAGCTATAAACCTTGCCAATACACTCCGCTTCTATTACTGTCCCCTCTTCAGTCTCAGCAGTTACTACCGCGCTCATTCCTATTACGTCCCCAGCAGCAATTGTAAGTTTCAAAGTAGATGAATGTAATTCTTGAGAAGAGATTTGAGGTACACAAGCTTGCACTATTTTCGTTACATGTAAATCCAATTTATCAGCTAACCATCCTACGGTATTCCACATATAAGAAGGAATATAATCTCCTGCTTCAATAATTCTTCTTCGCTCTTCATCACTCATTCTATCTACTGATGCAACATGTTCATCAAATTCTTCCATACTCAAGCCAACTCCATGAGCTTTCGCCAAGGCAATACCATAATCTTCAACATTATATGAAGATGATCCTTTAATTTTAGCGATTTTATTTGTGGTCCCAGCAAGTACACTTACCAAGTTCCCCCAAAAAACATCCTGATACCCACTACCGGTTACCGTCACGCCATTAGCTTTCGCTAAAACATCTATCTCTCTCCATAATCTCGGATTAGAATTCTCTGGATAAAAAGCCTCTTCACAAGTCGTAATTACATTCACTTTATTTGAAACACAAACTCTTACCACATCTCTAATATCTCCCAACAAACTCATTGTCTCGATTATAGCAATATCTGGTTTTGAATCGCTTATCACCTTTTCAATACTATCTAAAGAATCAATAAAAACACCCTTATTATCTCCGCCTATAACTTCCCCAATATCCTTACCAACTAAACCTTTATCAACATCAACCGCACCTACTATACTAGCCTCGTGATCAAAAACATATTTCATTGTATACTTACTCATTTTTCCACAGCCAACTTGCAATACTTTTATCACATCAACCACTTCCATTCTACTTTTATTTTATCACCATAACAACAATAAAAAAACAGATATTAAGCAGTATCTGTTAAATCGACGTTTTCTTCTTTAATCAAATCAGCAAAATCAATTTTAAATTGCTCAATAGATTTTGCTTTAGCATCATCATATACATTTCTGGCATTACATATAGCTTTGTAAATATGTTTAATACGACACACATGTTCATTATCAAACAAAGCATATGTAAAGGCATTAGACAATATAGTTAAACAAATATCTGGATACCTAGAAGAAATCTCATATACTCTTTTATACTCGTCCGTCATATCTACTATAAAAGTCATTATTCTTTCAATAACATATGGAGTATATTCAAAATGAACACCTGTTTTTTTCTCTATTTTAGGATATGTTCCCATTAATATTTTTACACAAGTAGGCTGATCAACTTCGAATACATCAATTTTTTGAAAACGCCTTAAGAAAGCCCGATCTCTCAAAATATATTGCGCATATTCTTCATCAGTAGTAGCACCTATCATTTTTATTTCTCCACGGTCCAATCCTGCTTTAAACATATTAGCAAAATCTATACCTGACTCTCCGCCACCTTTATTAACCAAAACATGCGTTTCATCCAAAAACAATACTACATTAGGATTAGCAGCCAGCTCTTTTACCAATAAATCTACTCTACTTTCTGCCTCACCATCTACATTAGTTTTACCAAGTAATGAAGTAACATTTAGTTTATAGATTTTTTTATCGAGTAAAGCATCTGGAACTTGCTTATTTTGAATTCGATACGCAATCCCTTCAACAATAGAAGTTTTACCAGTACCAGCTTTACCAACTAACAAAGCGCTTTTCTCAGGTGTTAACAAAGTCATTATTACTTGTTTAACCTCTTCCGTTCTTCCTATTGCAGGATCGGTAATATACTCTCTATCCGTTAAATTTTGCCCATATCGCTCTAGTATACTTACACCCAAAGGTTTATTCAAATCATTCTTTCTATCACTACTCATGTTAGTATTAGAGCTCTCAGAACCAACTGTATAAGAAACAGGTTTACCAATCGGCGTTTCATCTAATGCTTCGTACATAATTCATCACCATCTCAATTATAACACTTATTTCACCCATTTTTGAACTAATTATACCCAAAAACAGATGTTTTTTATAATTTTATTGTTGACATGAGTTCATAAAATGATATAATTAAAGAGCAATGCCTCCTTAGCTCAGTCGGTAGAGCGCACGGCTGTTAACCGTTAGGTCGTAGGTTCGAGTCCTACAGGAGGCGCCATTTAAAAAATACTTGGAGAAATCCAAGTTTTTATTTGTTATATTCTACATTTTTAATAGAGATACTATCATTATCATATACAAAATAGAATTTAACACTTACTATATAATACTCAGAAGTACTAAGATTTTTATCGCTTAAACCAGAAACATCTGCTTCCCTATTATTAACTTTAATATTTACTATATAAGAATAATATGTATCTGTTATCTTTTTATAAAACTTAATATCAGTAATTTCAAACTCGCCCCAACTAAACACTTTATCATAAGTCAATATATTATCCCTTATTTTTCTATTTAGTATCTCATCAAGATACTCAGTAATAATCGGCCTTTTATCAATAAAACGGATTTTATCAGGCTCTACCGTCGCTTCCTTTTTAGGTTCTTCCGGCTGCTTTTCTTTTATAAAAACCTGATTTAATTCCTTAAACACCTCTTCGCTATTATCACGATTATCATAGTACGTCTTAGCTACATAAATAACAAGTATTATTGCTAATAATAAAGAACCATATATAATAACATTTTCTCTTGTTTTATGTTTCATAGCATCATCTCTTAACAATTATACCAAGTATTTATTTTTTTAACAATTTATCATATAATAAATATGGTGAGAATATGAAAAAATATATGAGCAATTATATCAAAAGCATCGACCAATACATCCAATATAGACACTACAAAGATATAGAAGAAGTATTAAAAGAACATATGCGAAAAATCAGATTTTTTCAACACGAAAGATTAATTCATTTATTAGTAACCCTAGCGTTCGCTTTTTTTTCAACTATCTTTAGTCTATGCATCACCTTAAATAATGCTTTCATTCTTGTATCATTGATTTTTTACATTGTTTTAATTTTTTACATCTTCCACTACTATTTTTTAGAAAATAGTATACAATATATGTATGTACAACATGATAAACTATTAAAAATTGCTAATCGTTTTGATTAGCATTTTTATTTTCACTCAAATTATTTAAAGCCTGTGTAGGCTTTAATACAACATCACTATGTTCTATTAACACCTCGGGCTCTTCCTCAATTTTATCATTTTGTTCTTCAGCAACGATATTAGTAGATGTTCTTTCTCCATTTAGTACCGATAAAGCCTGTTCATTTTCATCAATAGCATCCAAAGTTTCATAATTAGCATGATAACTAGTACTCTTAGGATTACCAAATATTACATAATGACTCTTAAAGCCAAAAAATCTAGCCAAATATTGCATTGGAAAACCTGAAGCAACTTGATTATACCTAAAAGCATATGTATTATACTCTTTTCTAGCTAAGGCCACGCCATTATCCAACGAAGTCATTTCTGTTTCATTAAACACACCAATATCATTCATTTTTACCATAGAAGGATACTTATCCAAATCCACATTTTTACTTAATCTAAACTTATTTATCGCATTACTAGTAGTAACTTTATCATTAATATCACCAGATGCTCCTTTTTCTATAGCTATCATTAATCTATTAATCTCCGTACTAACAGCATCCTCACGCCCATATTCAGATAATATAGTATTCATAACATCTTTAGCAAAATTAATCTTCATATTAAGATACTCTGTTAATACTTGATCAAACCTCTTTTGTAACTCTTTTCTATATTCACTCATCTTTCTTATTTGCGAAGCTATATAAAAAATAGCAACTACTATTAATATAGGAATAAAATTATTAAATATAAGTTCAGCTAAACTTCCACTAATCGACATACAACCACCTTATTCTATGTTCATTATATCACTTATCTAGAAAATAACCTATCAAATTCTCTAGGAATACCTTCCTCAAAGCGTTGATTATTATATTCTAATAAATAAGCATGTAATCCCAATCTATTAAAAGGATTCTCCTTACTTCCATACTTTTTATCTCCTACCACAGGGTGCCCAATATAACTCAAACTAGCCCTTATTTGGTTCTTACGTCCCGTTTTAATATCTATTTCTAACAAACTATACTTCTTATTACTCGCAATAACCTTATAATCAGTTAAACATCTTTTCCCTCTTTTTTCATCTACCACCACATTTAACCATTTAGTTTCATATAACATAACATCTATTCTTCCTCTACTAGGGAGCAACTCTCCTTCTACTATTGCATAATACTTTCTAATAACATTACTCCAATTAGATTGCCACCGATTCTTTTCCGCTTCGTTTTTAGCAAACAAAACAATTCCACTGGTATCTTTATCTAATCTATGTACAACAAAAATCTTATTCTTAGGATATTGTTTTTTTACATAATTCTTAACTTCATTATAAAGAGTTCTATCTCGTTCTTTAGTATTACCAATAGTAAGTAAACCAGCTTCTTTATTTACAACTAAGATATTCTTATCCTCATATATTATTTTTAACTTTTTCATTTATCAACACCCTTTTCTTACAAGCAATAGAAGTAATAATAGCTGTAAGAGGTATTATCACGAATGAAGCAATACCACTTATCATTATTCTTGTAAATTCTATAGCAAATATTTTTGAATTAATTATAGTACTAAAACTATATTTAAAATCTTGAAAATATATAAATAAAGTCATACAACTACCTAAATAAGCAAAGAATAATGTATTTGTAGTAGTACCTAGTATATCCTTACCTATATTCATACCAGATATAAACAATTCCTTAACACTTAATTTAGGGTTATTAACATATACTTCATATAAAGCTGAAGAAATAGCAATTGATGTATCTATTATATTACCTAATAAACCTATTAAAACAATAGATGTAGCTATCTGCATCATATTTAGTCCAGTATCATAAACAACATAACTAATTGCTTCTATATTCTCTTCCGTATAACCTTGTATATATATTCTGTTATTAATCATTATTGTTAATAATAAAAAGAAGATTAGAACAATAATTACTGATACTAACGAACATATCGTTTTAATATTAATACTATTTAAATAAAATAATACTAATAAAACAATAAATACACTAATTATTAAAGTTATAATCAAAGGATTAAAACCCCAGCCACATAAAACAACAAGCAATATTACCAAAAAAAGATTAATATAAATTGTTAAAAATGTTTTTATTCCTCGTTTTCCACCAATTATAATTAATAACAATAATAATACTAAAGATAAACATTTAATCATTATTTAAACCTCCTTTTATAAATAAAAAGAGAAGTAAATATGGCAAGAGGAATTGTAATTACGACTCCTATTGCTCCTGTTAAAGCTCTTGTAATCTCTAAACTTATATATTCACTCATTAAATGACCTATAGTTATCCCATTTCTAAAATAAATAGTCAAATTTGCTATTCCTGTACAAACATATGTAAAAAATAATACATTAATCATCGTTCCCATAATATCTTGACCAATATTAATTCCTGATTTAGTTAAAGCTTTAACACTAATTCTTTTATTTTTTTCAATTAATTCATTCAAAGATGAAGAGATGCTAATAGATATATCCATAATTGCTCCTAAACCACCAAGTATTAATTCTGATATAAATATTTCTTCATAAGGCCTAGTAAGCAGTTCCATTTGTTCAAATCTAATTCCTTCATAATTAGTAACTTTGATAACTACTAAACTAATAATAGTTATTAAGACTATTCCTAATATACTACTAATAATAGCTGCCAAAGACTTTTTATTAAATCCTGATACCAATAATAAACAAACAATACTAAATACTATTGCTCCCAAAAAAGATAATAACACTAAATTAGCAGATTTAACCGCATTTAAGCGTACTAGAAAGCCAAATATAATAATATTTAATATAACACTAACAAATGATAAAAAGCCCTTTAAATGCCCTATTAAAACAATTATTAAGATAAATAGAATAATTAACAATACAATATACTTATCTCTTTTATACCCACTAATACTAACTGATTTTATTTTATTATCTCTTATATATAAAGAAACAAATAATTCATCTCCTTTTTTAAATCTTTGATCATAAGCTTCCCCTTTATGATATTCATTATCTATCTTAACTATTTGACCTTTATACTTACCATTTAATACCCTAGCTTTTATTTCTTCTTTATACAAATCTTCTTTATAACCAAAAGTTACATCTTCTGTACTACTATACTTATCTTTAGTATCTATTACTTTAACAATAGTCTCTTTATAATACTTATAATTATTATATGTAAAAATAACAATACCTAAAGATATTATTATTAATAAAGAATAGATAACAATAATCTTTTTATTTATTTTCATAGAAACACTTCCACTAAAAAATATGATAATATTTTATCATATTTTTTATACACTTAAAATTCAATCATATTTAAAAGTATGTTTTACACAATCATGTTCTTCCGCTCCTTTACCATCTCAAACTCTCCTTCTACCTTTTCATAAGTCAATTCTATCATAGCTATAAAAAAATAATTTTTTTGTCAAAAACGGCCAGTTTAAAAAAAATTAAAAAACTCGTTTACCGAGTTTTTCATATATTCTACTTCAAAATATTCTTTAAAATAATTGTTTTGGTTCGAGACATTTCTTTTAATGTCGTCATAACCCCCTCATTGCCAATACCAGAATGTTTCCATCCGCCAAATGGCATTTCAAACGATCTAAAGAATGACGCACCATTAATAATTGCTCCACCACAATCTAGTTGATTAGCAATCTTAATCGCATTATTTACATTCTTAGAAATAATACAGCCACACAATCCAAATGAAGATTGATTAGCGATTTTAATCGCTTCATTAATATCATCAAATCCAATTATTGATACTACTGGACCAAAGATTTCCATATCTTTTGCAACATCCATGTTTTTAGTAACACCATCTAATATAGTCGGATCGTAGAAAGCGCCCTCTCTCTTTCCACCTATGACAATTGTCGCCCCTTGAGAAACGGTTTTTTTCACCTGCTCTTCAACTCTTTTTGCAGCATCAACCGATACCAAACAACCAAGCTGAACAGTCGGATCGCTAGGCATCCCTCTTTTAATCTTAGATATTCTTTCTTTTAGCTTTTTAATATATTCTTTCTTAACAGAATTATGTATTAAGAATCTCTTTGAAGCACAACATACCTGACCTGTATTATAAAATCTACCCCAAATAGTTTCTTCTACAGCTAAATCCACATCACCATCTCTATCTAATATAAAGGCGTCATTTCCACCAAGTTCAAGCATCACATGAGTTAGATTAGAACTACATGTTTTCATCGTTTCCATACCAGATTTAGTTGCACCAGTTAAACTTACTAAAGCTACACCAGGATTAGCAGCCAAGGCTTGAGCAGCGTCGCCGGCCGTCCCATTTATAACACCAATAGCACCAGGCGTTACACCAGCTTCCAGTAATAATTCCGCATATTTATTTAATGTCAATGGATTATGTGGAGACGGCTTCATAATAACTGAATTCCCCATCAACAAAGCTGGTGGTATTTTCTGGCAAAACAAATCACTCGGGAAATTAAAAGGAATAATAGCAACCACTACGCCCAGCGGTTCTTGCACAGTATATTGAAGTGTATTTTCATTACCAGCTTCTTGACCGGCAGGTATCATGTTCCCATACATGTGCTTAGCTTTCTCACAAAAAGCAGGAATACCAATAGATACATTAGCAATCTCGCCATAAGCCTCAGTAATCGGTTTACCAGTCTCATCGCTTAACAATTTAGCAAGCTCATCCTTGTTTTTTTCGACAAGTTCTACAAACTTCATTAGTATTTTAGCTCTTTCATGGATAGGTTTCTTACCCCACACCTTCTGAGCCTTTTTAGCTGCTTGAACAGCCATATCACAATCTTTTTTTGTGCTCTCTGGTACAGTATCAATTAAAGCACCAGTAGCAGGATTAGTAATTCTAATTAATTTACCATCAGAAGAATCTGTCCAATCAGTTCCAATTAAATTCTTAGCCATCTAATCACCTACTTTGAAAATCCTGTAAACGACAATGACAATCCGCAAATAGTCGCTCCAGAATGATTCATTTGACCATATTCACCAAATGTAAACGCAACGATAAATGGCACATTCCCACACGCATTTTTAATAGCAACAAAATCTTCATCTACTCTATCACCAATATGCAGTTTACGACCACCGCAATGAACCAAGAATAATGCTGCTGGATCAAAATCCTTTTTAACGTCTTTTACTGTTTGTACAGCCCCATTTATTAAGCCATCAACATCGTTCTTCAACTGAATAATCGCCGTTTTAGGAGCCACCTTTGCGCCAACATTAAATGAATAATCAGGATTCCCTATCATTGGATGACGAACAGCAGTCAAATCTCCTTGCAAAGTTTTAACGCCTAAAGCACACGGAATAGAAGCAACCAACAAGTTTTGTCCCATTAAATCATCCGCATTCAAACCATTCCATTCAGCGAACTTCTTTAAAGCAGGCACATGATCTATTTCACATATTTTTCTATCGTTCTCCACCTTTGTTACTATTCCAACTTTATCAGTTTCTTCATAAGCACCAGTAAATACATTCTTAATATCTTTAGTTGTATAGAAAAATGCAACTGCACAACCATCTCCAAAAGTTTTATCTTCGCAGAATATTTTCCAATCTCCAGCAACCGCATCATCTGCTGCACTACCACCAAACATTGGAATTTCACCTACAACATCCTGAATTCCTTTCAAATAATACTCCTCTTCAGCAGGAGAAGCAAACATAGCAAAAGCCACCGGAGCAAATTTTTTACCAGCATCATTCATAGCTTCTTTTGCTATTTTTCTACCCGTTTCTCGAGGATCATTTCCTCTTGGAGAGCCAGCTACACCAACATTCAATTCATTATCTTCTAATAGCATCATCCCAGCAAATCCATTATCAGAAGAAATAATTCCTTCCGGAGTCATAATAGCTCCAGAAGAAGTACAACCTATTACCTTTATATCTTTATTTACTGATTTTACGCCTTTAATCACATCATTCTGATCATACTTAATAGAAGTAAATAGTAACCCCACTTTTGGTTTCTTAAGACCTTTCATTGCATTTTTTGCTGTTTCAACACCAGCTTCATAACTATTAGCTAAAATACTTGAGCCAACCATTGCTTTCATAAAACATCCTCCTTATTCTTAGCAATACGAACTAGTTTATAGTCCTCTATTGTAATTATACCCTTCACCCAAAACTATATCAACAAAAAAAAGAGGGACTAGACAGTTGATACATTCATAACTCCTTTACTTTTCAAAAGCACAAAAAAAGAGAATAAATAATCATTCTCTTCCAACCAAATCATCTGCATCTAATGCAAACAACTCAATCATTTTTTGCATTTATAAGTTTAACAATAAACTTCCGTATAGCAAGACGAATATGACATACTATTTGATAGTTTTTCATCAACATTTACGACATCAATCATCCATATTCATATAATTATTGCATAAACGTTCAACTATACTGTTGTATAAGAGTTCTCCAATTCATCGCTAATATTTATATTATACGAGCTCCCACGATATAGTTTATCGCATCGCCTCTGGGGGGATCAACCACCAAAGAGAGTACTCAACACTTGGATTACTTGAACAATTTTCGAAACAAGTTTAAGACTCCGCAATTATTAAACGCAGTCAGATTAATCCAATTATTACACTTGCCTTACATTCCCAGATTATAGAGTTCTATTATCTAATAAGCAATCAGAAACTCACATAATAATTCCTGTAAGATAGTTATAATAAAATTCATAAAATGATCTTTAAATGCATAACGTATACGCGATTAATTCACAAAAAATTAACCAAACTAATACGAAAGCCCTCCATCATTTTCATCATCACAATACCACCCCATATTAGGTCAATAGAAAATGCTAACTATTGGTAAAATAACAACGGCAATTCAGTACATTGATTACTCAAAAAATAAACAACTGGTGATGGAACAATAACCAGCCAATTATTCATATAAGACGACCAGAATGCATCGTAATGACACACCCTCTTCAGACATATTGCGTATGCTGGAATGTAACTTGGGGTCTTAGTAAACAATTACTAATATACAAATATGCTTTGCGAACATACATGTTACAAGTTACGAAATCTCAAACTCATTATACTGCAAATATAATTCATTTTTCGATCCCTGAATTCAGCTTCAGTTAAGTTTGCATTCTTAACCTCCACCTATATTATCATAAAATGCTATTTCACAAACAGAATAGTCTTTCAACTATTTCTCACTTTATCTCAAGTTTATGCCCTATATACATACTATAATAATAACATAGCCGTCCTCTATATACCTCCTTACTATACTAAGTATATACTTTTTACACTATTTAGTCAATTAAAAAAACCCTTGATTGATAATTGATATACAATATAAAAACATATTTTACGTCAAGAAAAAAGATGTATTTCTACACCATGTTATTAACCTTATTTGAATAATCGTTCAACACATTAAATATTTCTGCGCTTGACTTACAACTCATCACCCTGTTTTTCATTTCTTTTGAACCCGGCATCCCTTTCAAATACCAAAGAATATGACTGCGGATTTCTAATAAAGCAACTTTTTCATTCTTATCTTTACATAATAGTTCATAATGTCTCTTCATCATCTCTATTTTCTCTTCAAAAGACACAGGCTTCGGCTCTAAACCCTTATCAAGATAATCAACGCACTGCTTAATTAACCAAGGATTCCCCAAAACGCCTCTGCCAATCATTACAGCAGCACAACCAGTATATTCCAACATTTCTTTTGCCAAATAACAACTGGTAACATCTCCATTCCCAATAACAGGTATATTAACCGCACCACATACCATCTTTATTATATTCCAATCGGCTTTACCACTATACCCTTGCTCACGGGTTCTGGCGTGAACTGTAATAGCGGCAGCGCCTGCTTTTTCACACACTTTTGCAACCTCAACAGCATTAATATGCTTATTATCCCAACCACTTCGAATCTTTACAGTTACGGGTACACTTACAGCCCTACACACAGCCTCAACAATCTCTCTAACCTTATCGGGATTTTTAAGCAAAGCGCTTCCCGCTTGCGCTCTTAAAGCAACTTTTGGTACGGGGCAGCCCATATTTATATCTATAATATCAGGATGCATTCTTTTCTCAATTTCTATCGCTGCTTTAACAAAAGATTCCTTATCGCTTCCAAATATTTGCTGTGCAATAGGTCTTTCAAATTCATCCATTTTAAGCAAATCAAAAGTCTTTTCATTTCCATACATTATCGCCTTATCAGAAACCATTTCAGCATATATTAATCCAGCCCCCATCTCTTTAATAATCTTACGAAAAGAGGTGTTTGATATCCCCGCCATCGGCGCTAATACAATCTGATTTTTTATCACTAAATTTCCTATCTTAAATTCCATAGTTATCCCTCAACAATAAATATTATATATCATTTATTAACAGATTTCTACCGAACCCACCAATTAGCACTTGATATCGGCAGGTGCTAATTGATATGCTATTCTTAAACAAGAAAGAAGGAATAACATGTTAAATCCAATACCAAGAGGTTTTTATTTAGATGACATCTTTGACGATAACAAGATTAATACTTCCGACCAAATGAAATGCGATATATATAAAGACAAAGATGCTTATTACATCGAAATAGATATTCTAGGATATAATAAAAACGAAATAAAAGTTGAATATAGCGAGAATCTTCTTACAATTAGTGCTGAAAAGAGAAGCGAAGAACATAATATAGAAAATAAAAAATATATAAAAAGAGAAAGATTTCATGGTAAAATAACAAGACAATTTAGTTTTACAAACATCGACGAAGATCATATAGAAGCAAAATTTGAAAATGGTACCCTACTATTAACAATACCCATGAAAAGAATTGAAACCAGAAAAAACATTTTTATCAATTAAAAAACAGCTATTAAATAGCTATTTTCTTTTTTTGGATACTTCTTTTTCCACAATTACAAACTTATAGAATAAAGCCGCTAAAACACCACCAATAAGTGGGCCAACTATAAATACCCATAATTGACTTCTTGCTAAAGTACCAGTTGCATTTGTTAGTATTGCTGGTCCAATACTTCTAGCAGGATTCACACTTGTTCCCGTAAAAGGTAACCCAAGAATATGAACAGCAGTTAAAGCAAGACCAATGATTAATCCACCACTTTTGTTTTCAGAATCAGCAGAAACAGTTAGTACTACTAATACAAAAACAAAAGTTAATATCGCTTCCAAAACCAAAGCAACAGGCAATGTTACTATAGCTACGCCTAATGCACTAGCAGTTTCAAAACCATTTGCTCCCAAAGACTCATAAGATCCCATTAGGAAGCCTAAAACAGCCGCACCAGCTACTGATCCAAGAATTTGTCCAACAATGTAATAAACACATTCAAAGATACTAATTCTACCATCAATTAACATAGCTACGGTAACTGCTGGATTAACATGAGCGCCAGAAACTTTACCAATAGTATAAGCTAACGCCATTAAGATTAAACCAAAAGCTACAGCAATTAATAGCATATTAAACGCTAAAGCAATAGATGATCCACCAAAAGCAGTAGCAACGTACTTATTAGCTGCAACAGCAGTTCCACATCCAAATAATACTAATAACATAGTACCTACAACTTCAGATATAAACTTCTTTACCATAATTATCCTCCTTTCCTGTATTATACTTTTTTCTAACAAAAAAATAAAGACATTTCTGTCTTTACTCATCTAAATTACTAGGCAAATAGTTCTTAATTACATAATTAATTAATAATTCTTTGTCATTTTTTACCTTACCATCCAAAACCACTCTATAAATCTTTTCCAAAGTAGTACCAACTTTTACCTGAGAAATACCCAAATTAATTAAATCTTTTCCGTCAATCTTTAATGAACTCTTCTTTATAACCTCATCTCTTCTAATTAAAGATCTTACCCTTTCGAAATCCTTACTTAATCTCTCATTATCACTCATATAATCGGGATTTTTAGCCATTACATTAGCATATTTCAACTTAAATAGTTTTTCCAACTCTTCTCCAGTAAAATTAGATACAAATCTTTTCAATTCAACTTCCTTCAAAGGGAAATCCTTATTATGATATTCTACTAATTTAGTCACTACTTGTATTTGCTTCTTACTATATTTTAATCTATTCATAATATCTCTAACCATAGCCGCACCCTTTTGAGCATGGTTAGGAAACCATCCAACACCATCAGAATCTTCTTCATAAGTAAGCGGTTTAGCAATATCATGAAATAATATCCCCAAACGTAATTCCAAATCATTTTCACATGTCTTTAAACACATCAAAGTATGCTCCCAAACATCATATACATGAAAAGGACTATTCTGTTCAAAATTTTCCATTAAAGTTAATTCCGGTAAAAACACTAAAAAAATATCAAAAAACTTTTTTAAATAGAACGAAATTCTATCCAATACCATTATCTTAGAAAACTCATCACGAATTCTCTCGGCTGGAACTTGTCTCAACAACTCTTTATTCTCAAACATATACTCAGCCGTCTGAGAATCAATTTTCATTTTATATTCCCCGGCTAACCTAATAGCTCTTAATATCTTTAAAGGATCTTTTATGAAGTTTTCATCCTCATTACCGTTAAGCCTAATAATAGAGCTCTTTATATCCACTAATCCAGAAGCATAATCTAATAAACCATCTTCATCTGAATAAGCCAAAGCATTCATTGTAAAATCTTTCGTTAACAAATAACTCTCAATATTATTTTCCTTAGTACCATATTTTATTATTTCCATTGGAAACTTAGAATTAGGAATAATTAACGTTTTCTTTTCGTCACCAATAATATAAGGTTTATATATTTTGAATTTTTTTAATAAATCATCTAGATTGGCGTTAGTTGCTATAGTATATTTTTTAGGTTTAATATCTAATACTAGATTTCTTACCGTACCGCCTACCAAATAGCCATCATAATTATTATCATACAGAATCAACAATACTTCATTTACTGGTTTAGGAATAACTATATTCATACTAACACCTCCTACTCTATCATAAATATTATACCTTATTTTCATTTATTTTGTATATCTTTTAACAAACATAATGTAAAAGAAAGACTACTACTTATGCTCATTATTTTCCATCAAGACTTCTACTATTACATCACAAGTCTTATTAAAGCCATTAAAATCAAATCTTTTATATGATTTAAACCATTCACACTCTTTTTTCACAACATTTTTAAATCTCTTACTAACATAATCTTTATCTCCAAAAATATATATATAACTTAAAATGTCATAATAGTAATTTTCATTAGTGTTCAAAACACTTAAATATTCTTCTTTAGTGCCTTCTTCCAAGAGTTTTCTAAAGCCCTCCATATTATGATACAGTTTATCTCCATAAGCATTTCTTTTGGGCATATATTTAGCCAAAATTAACATTCCTATTACGCAAACAATTCCAAATAAATAAGCAATCTCATAGATACTATTAGTCCCAAATATAAACGCAAATATCAATAATAGCAAAATAATAGTCAATATAACTGGCACTAAATAGTTTCTAATTCTATTAAAATCTATAAGCGCTATAAACTTATTAATCACATAAAAGCTAATAAATTCTATCAATAGAGCTAATAACAAAAACAAAGAATTATTAACAGCTATAAAAGGATTAATAGTTATTAATACTAAACATATTATAGCCATACTTATTATCATATTCTTTTTACTACTTGTATCCCTTTCAAAATACTCATATTTTTTCTTTTCCATATTTTCGTTAGCTAGTATTCTATCCATTGTCCTTATTATTTTTACATCCTTAACACTAATGTCCGTACAATATTCTTTCTTTTTTTTATTAATTACTTCTTCAAAAGTTCCAACAAAAGTCTTCATAAATATAGCATCAAATATTAATCCCTCACTATAAGAATGACCAGTATAATTCCTAAGCCTAACAAATCGAATGTCATCCTTAGTCTCTTCAATTTGCATGAACCCTTTACTACACAAAGAAAAAATCAAACTAATTATATCTTTTCTATTTATCTCCTCGTTATATAATCTTGCCACCTCTATTAACGATAACTGTCTCACAGGATTCATTCTCTTCTCTATTTCTTTTCTTCTATCTTTACCATAATAATACCAAAGCGCATAACTAAAACCCAAGCAAACAACAGGAAAGACAAAAGAAAAAATAGTTAACAGACTAACGCTACTCTTAACACTTCTTTTAACGCGAAATCCAACCACATCATTACTTCTCAAATCAGTAAATTTTATAGAAATAGTATTATCATTAACAAAACCCTTATACTCTCTATTTTCTTTTCCATTGATAAAAACGGTTAAATCTTCAGCCTCATAACCCTGTTCAAACACTATTTGTACAATTAATGATTCAATATTTTTATCTATTCCTTCTATTATCTCAAAGTATTCATAACTATCATTTTGTTTATAACTAATATCATACTCAGAGTTAATAACAACTCTCTCTTGATCAACTAAATTGTCTAAAAAGATAGTATTATCTCTCATATTATATTTTATATTACTATTAACATTATCTAAATTAACATGATAGCCAAAAAGGCTCCCTGGCATCTTGCCGCTCATCGGAACGCGAACAGCCAATTGATTATCTGTATTATCTATAACTATTTGTTTATTTATATGATTTTGATCGTTTATTACCATTACGACTTTAGCATTATCTATAGCAAAGGCTATGTTCATGTCAATAAACAACATTAAGAAGAACAGCATCATCTTTTTCATGGGACACCTCCTTATTTTATACATTATATCATAAAAAAAATGGTAAAAACCATTTTTTACTCATCAGCTAGATTATCAAAATATCCCTGTATAAACACGACAGGAGTACCTTTATCTCCACTACCACTGGTTAAATCACACAATGACCCAATCAAATCAGTCAATCTTCTTGGCGTAGTTCCTTGCGTAATCATTTGTCCTTTTAAATCTTTATCCTTTTTCCTAATCTCATCTTGGATGGCCTTTTTTAACTCATCTCCTTTTAAATCAGGATATTTATTATCTGAAACAAACTTTAGTTTTATTTCGTTAGGAGTACCATCAAGACCACTAGTATAAGCAGGCGAAACAACAGGATCTGCCAATTCCCAAATATGCCCAACCGGATCCTTAAACGCGCCATCACCATATACCATCACTTCTATAGTCTTACCAGTCGCTTCTTTTAATCTTCTTTGAATTCCTTCAACTAATTTTTGTCCAGTCCTAGGGAACAACTTCAATCGTTCTTCCGTAGATTTATTAGAGCCTAACATACCATATTTTTCATTATAACCACTACCATCAATCGGTTCATTCATAATTTCATACAAGCCATAAACTTTTGCCCCATTATCAACAAGCAATTTTTTTGTCTTCATTCTCGTATGAATATCACAACTTAATACATTATTAGTATATTTCAAAATATCTGTTGCCTTATTAGAAAGAACAAATACCGCTTCACACCCTTCTTTTTCTATTAACTCTTTATAAAATTTAATCATATTAATTCCTGTAAATGGATGTAGCCAATCACCAAAAGTTTTCATATACTCATCTTCGGTAATAATACTACCCAAATTATATTCACTATTATCCAATCTTTCTTCATCTAATATTCCATTACCAACTTCATCACTCGGAAAAGATAATAATACATACAATTTCTTCGTACTTCTAGCAATAGCTTTTAAAATAATAGAAAATCTATTTCTACTCAATATTGGGAATACTATTCCTAACTCCTGTGGATTATTAAACTTGTTTTTTATATCTTGAGTTACTTGATCTACAGTAACATAATTACCTTCACTTATTCCTACAACAGCTTCTGTAATAGCAATAACATCTCTATCATGAAATTCAAATCCATTATTCTTTTGGGCTTCCAATACTGAATTAACTACTATACTCTCTAAATCATCATTTTCTTTAATTATAGGGGTTCTTATCCCTCTTACAACCGTTCCTAAATCTCTCATTATTTAACCACTCCTATGATTAAATTATATCATTATATCTTATAACCAACTATAAATAATTCATTCGTTTTACACAAAAAAAGATATAAATATTTATATCTTAATCTCTATTTTACCATTCTTCTTATTTATATTTACAAACGAATCAAACAAAGAACACAAAGCTAGCGATATCAAAATTCCTCCAATAATATCCGTCAACCAATGTACTCCTGATGCTAATCGCGTTAATACAATTAAAACCATCAAAACAATTGTAAGAGCATTAAAAACATTTAAAGCACTTTTTTTACTAATAATACTTTTACTAACTATTAAACTACTAACACATATACATATTGCCAACATAGTATGTGAAGAAGGATAAGAAGCTTCTAAACCATCCAGCAATACCGGTCTATAATTAATAACAATAAATTCAAACAATATATATACTAATCCCACCAAAATATAAAACATTCCTAACAGAATAATATTTCTATCAACCTTAAAAAAACTTTTTCTTTCAAATAACTGTTTTATACCAATTGCTCCATACAGAACTACCAACAAAAAAGGAACATACCCTAACACTGTACTTATCTTATAAAAAGCATCGTTATACGGCAAAATATTCTTAAACGAGTTATTTATAGTAGCCAACCCAACTGCACTACCATTGGGTCCAATACTATGAACATCAACATTTTTAACTACTATAGTAAAAACAACAAACAACAGAAACAAAACACCACTAAAAATAAAACTTTTTTTATTCTTTGACATTCAAAAATCTCTTCCTTACTATAACTCTCTATTACGAGCTCTCCACCATTTTAACATATATTAGAACAAAAGCAACCATCAAAACTATCTATAATAATAAAACTGTTGTTTTTTATGTAACTAACAACAGACTATTACAAGATCAGATAGTTGCCTAAGTATCAAAGAAATGCTATAATTAAAAAAGAGGAGATGAGCATTATGAACAAAAATATAATAGATACATATTCAACAGTCATAGAATTAAAAAATGTTATAAGAACAGGATGGAAAGAAGTCGGAGTTTCCCCAAATAAAATCGAATCTATAATGGATCATATTGGTGGTAGTGTATTTCTAGCAATGATAATTAGTACAGAAAAGAATTATACATTAGATATGACTAAAGTATACGAAATGATAGCAATAAACGAAATCAAAAAACTTGAAACCAATAGTGAGTATTCTATAGGAAATACTACACAATACTCTGAAGACTTTGTAATGTCGCTTCTAGGCAAATTATCAAACAGTTCTAGATTAATTAACATATATAAAGAATTTAAAAATGGTGAAACAGAAGAAGCAAAATTCGTTGGTATGATTCTAAAACTCGAATCAGACTTCCAAGCAAAGAAATACGAACTAGATGGTGAATTTACCCTAGAAAATGCCAAAAAAGATATTGAAAATTATCCCGAAGAATTAAAAAGTCAACTTACAGATATCAAAAAAGCTTCTGATGGATGGTTAACATACGATAAACAATACTATAATAACGAATTCAAAGAAATATCTGAAGAACTTGGAGAACAATAGAAGACAGAAGTCTTCTTTTTTATTGGTTTAAAAAACATCAGATTATTAATATACACGTGATATAATAATTATATAGAAATAAGAATTACTCTTAATAGCACAGGTGATATTATGGAATTGAATCAAATAAGTGAAAGCAATTACATCGACACAACTAATGAAGAAAGCATTCAAAAATACAAAAAAAATCTAATCGCTTTAATCAGTGAAACACAACAGAATGGTATTAATAGATTTGTTACCATTCGTAACGACGACTTCTTCCCAGAATCTTTCGAATGGCTAGCCAACTGCAAACATACTTACGGGGATTATTTTACTATAGCAGAATACAAAACTATAGCGTCAAAAGAAACAGCAGCCACTAAAAATGGAATTAAAGGATTCTTGAGCAAATTGATTGGGCAAGATAAAATGGCGAATAGCATTTATACCTTAGAAAAACTCAAAATGTTTTTACCAGTCTCATTTATATCAACTAAACACTTCACCGTAAATACCGCATTAGGATTAACAGGGGAATACAACGGAGTACCATCAAATAGAGTTTTTACATTTATAGACGACTTAGAAGTATTTTTAACATCAGGATACGGATACTCTTTATCAGAAAAAGACGCTTATTGCGACGTAACTCACGAACCATTAAAAATATCTCCAAATGCAGTGGTAATGGTATCTGTTGAAGATTACAAAAAGTTAAAAAACAACACAAAAATAATGAACTTGTTATCAAAAAGAAAACTAATAATATTTAAAGGCGATCGCATTCGTGCAATAAACATGTTCCTAACAGAAAGTGGAATACTACCATTTCGTATAGAACCCGAATATGATTATCTTTATTCTCAAGAACTAAAAGAGCAAATCGCAGCGGCACTCCAAGAAAAATGCCAAAAATACGGGCTTTACTATAACCATAATCATGGCGGGACACAAGATAGCTCCCATTTTACATCGCTTATTTCAGATGGAGACAATGGCGGAAAAGAAGTTGTCTCAGAATTTATTCGATTAATAAACCAATCATTAACAGAAAGCCGAACTGATATAGATGAATTAATTCCAGACCAAGCAGAATTATACTCGTCATTATATAGCAACAGAATACAAAATAACTGGGACGATATTATAGCGAAAATTGGCATTGAAAAATTCAAACAGTTACTAAACCAATTCAATAAAGAGCAAGAAGAAAAAACACTTCAAAAAAGGGAAAAATATATTGAAGAAAGGAAAAGAATAACTTCTTCTGAGCAAGAACTATTCAGAAGTACCGTACAATTATTAAACGCGAATAAAGGCTTAATAAACATGGTTAATTACGATGACGAATTAACAAAAATGATTCGAAAATTTTATATATCATTCTATATTAGCGAGCAACGCGAAGCAGCAATTCGAATTCAAAGTTTAATAGAAGATTATACAGCAAAAAAACAAAAAGCAGCAACAGTTGATGACGCCGCAGATACTCAGATACGAATATAATATGCAATTTTTATATCAAAAAAACAACTATATAACACTTATAAAAGAAGAGTTAAAATTTTTCTGAATCTTCTTTTTATTTTCGTGAACCATTTGAATTCACTTCAATAATAATCTGATTTATCAACAAAAAACCAACCTCTTTGAGATTGGCTCTATTATATTGATCAAACATTTTCCATAAAAACATTGAATAACCCAATTCATGTTCTTTTGTCTTTGATTTAATAAATCCAACACTATCATGTGTTTATCCATATACATTATACGTCTACCCCAGTTGGGTGTGAAGCTATAAAACGTTTATTTATTAAAAAGTTTCACACTATAAAATATATTATTCGATTGGCAAAAAACAGTTTTTATTCATCTACTAAATATTATTGAAATCCCAATGTTTTTTTAAGCAATTAAAAACGTCGATTAGTTCGGCGTTTATTTCAAATGGAGCGGATATGCAACAGCTTACTAACCATAACGCTCTCTTTCTAAAGATTTATATATGAATCATTATTAAATTACAATGGGAGTATATGAAAAAAAACAGAAATTATGATAAAATACCCATTGAAGAAGTGGAGGTCTCTATGGGTATAAGAAAAATTAATGATATTAAGAAAAAAGATGATAATATAATTAAAAATGTTAAAGAAAGTAATGAAATGTATGAAAATGAAAAATATGCATATAGTCTTTTAAAAGATAATATTCCAAAGTTTATTGAAAGTGATGATGATACAAATACAATAATTATAGAAAATATAAAAGGTAGAACTTTAAAAGAAATAGAAATAACTAACAAAATAATTATAAAGTTAGCTACTGCTATTAAAAAACTTCATAATCATACTAAAGATGGTAAAGTATTTGTACATGGTGATCTTCATAAAGAAAATATCTTATATTATAATGAACAAATTTATTTTATAGATTTCTGCTGTTCAAGATATGATATACCAGAGGTTGACTATAGTGCTTTAGAAATTCATGTTTTAGATACAAAAGAAAAGAAAGATTTATTTTATAAAATATTAGGAATTAATGCTAATAACAATTTGTTAAAAAAAGAAAAGGTCAAGCATTGTTTAAATCACTTAACTTGGGCTACTATTGATAATTTTAGGAACATTAATATAAAATCTAAAAGAATTATTGAAGAAAATGATGAATTATTAGAAGAATATGATTTCGATTATCTTGGATTAATTAAATTAAATAATTCAGAAAAGATTGAAAATCTAGTTAGTAAAGTTAATGATGGCATATTTGTAAGTAGATCAAGTGAATATTATAAGAAAAAAACTTATAATGAGTTGGTTGATTTTAGGGAAGATTTAAAAAAATTATTTCCATTAGAAATAAAAAAAGCATTTATTGTTTGTGAATATATGTTAAATGCTAGTTATAGAAATTTTTATGAAGATTATAAAAAAGCCTTAAAAAAAGAAGCAAATAATATTGAAATATCTCAAAAGTGTATGGAGGAAGATGTTTCTAATGTTATAAAATGTTTAAGAAATAAAGTAATTGATACACCTTGTTATTCATTAAAAAAAATTGATAGTGATGTATATGTTGAAAATAGATTAATTGAGGGCGACCATAAAATGCTGCTTTTTAAAACAATATCTAATATAAACACTGCTAATCATATAGTTTGTCCACTATATTCCGCTATTTTGATTGGTCCGTTTTTTAAGGCTTTACATGGTGTAGATTATTCTTATGTTAAATTTGGTGTACACGATCAAAATATGAAAGAATTATATGAAAAAGGTGATATTAAACTTAGCGATATTAGTATAAATTCTAATTTTCCTAGTAATGTTGAAATTATTGATGGTAATATTGGAACTGGATTAACACTAGTTATATTAAAAGAATTATTTACTAAAAAAAATATAGGTGTAAAAACAGGTTCGCTAGAAATTAGTTATGAATATATGGATAAAAACAAAGATTTTTCTATTATGAAAAATATAGACTATAAAACTTATATATCTACTCGTCATCATACTATAACTGATGATTTAGTTTCTACACTTTGTAATAATCATGAAAATTATATAAGAAAACTTAGAAACTATGGATTTCAAAATCAATTTTTAAGTGATATAGAACTACTTTATAACAGAGGAAAGAGCATTTGTGAAATGAATAATATTTCATTTAATTCAATAGTAAAATATGATTCTAATTTTGTTTTGAGTATGGATATAATGAATAAAAAAATAAGATATTTGGAAAAATATCCATTAGAAAAAGCAATAAGCATTATTAGAGATTATCCAAAAGTAAATATTATTGACCTAGATAGATTTTATGGTGATAGTCAAAGTTTAGAAATTATTAGCGAAATTATGAAAGTAAAAAAAGTTCGTGTTGGTGGAGGAATTAGAAAAAAAGAAGAAATACAAATGTTATTAGATATGGGAGCTGAAAAAGTCATAATAGGTACTCATGCTACTCCAGAATTGCTTAAAGATTTTGATCCAAAAAAAATTATTGTTGGATTAGATAGCATTGATAGAAGGACAAATACAATTGTCAATATTCCAGAAAAAATAAAATTATTTGAACCATATTGTTCTGAATTTAATTATGTTTCAGTAGAACATGATGGAAAAGCTTTGGGTGGAGATGTCGATAACGCTATAATGTACTCAAAATTAACTAAAAATATATTTAATTGTGTTGGTGGTATTAGTACAAAAGAAGAAATGAATAAATTAAAAAATTATGATATAGGATGTACTATAGGTAGAAAGATTCAGGAGGGTTATTTTGAGTAAATATATTTTAATTGATTTAGAAGATACCATCACAATCCACAATTATAGCAATAGATTAGAATCTGTTATGTTAAAATGGCTAGAATTTAACAATGTATCTAATCCGCTTAATGTATATAACAACAGTGATTTTAAAAATAGAAGTACGAGATTAAAATTATTAGGAATTACTGAAAAAGAATATGAAAAATGGTATAAAAATTTTAATGATGTGGAATTTATAGAATATTTAAAAAAATATGAAAATAAAAAAATATCAATAGATTCATCTGCAATTTTATTTATAGAAAAATGTAAAATACCTTTAATTTTAGTTTCTAACTCAAGTCCTAAATGGGTAGACTTCATATTAAAGGAATATAATCTTACAGATAAATTTAAATATATATTTCATAGAGATTATTCGGTAGATGATGTAAAAAAACCTAATCATATGGTTATCGATATAATAGAAAAAAATATAAATGATAAAATATCTAAAGATTCAATAGTAATTGGAGATTCATATAGTGATTATAAATTTGCTCAAAATTGTAATCTTGAATTTATCAGTATGTATAACAAATTTGATAATTGTAAAGTATGTAAGGATTTTAATATGCTCTTAGATTTGATTAATAATTAAGGGTATGGGAATTCCCATAGTAGAATTAATGCGGGAGTATAAATTCAGTGCTGGCTAGACACGACTTTTACTCCCACTTTGCGAAAAATAGAAAAAGAGGACTAAATTATTTTGATAATTTTTCCTCTTTTTTTGAGATTATTTATACAAAAACATATTCATTTAAGACAATTTCTTCAGCCATATTTTTGTAATTATTCATTAA
>JAEEGL012881179.1_pt1 | contig 39748 bp, 32 predicted proteins | sample 9134231 | NCBI WGS metagenome assembly JAEEGL01 (sample SAMN16246548, study PRJNA631951) | gut metagenome | biome: gut microbiome; feature: rumen; material: fiber-attached | host: Bos | place: Iran: Karaj | collected 2018-10
CAATGTTATCCCGGCTTGCACGTGTATCGCACTGTCCCTTCCCGGCAGGACTGTTTAACGGTACACCACAGAGCGGCGGATTAGGGCTCACGTCCGCCGGTGTGTTGACCGGGATAACGTAGCGGCTGAATTGCTTCTGCCACTGTGGGTAGTCAACCCGGACCTGAAGAACCGTATCTTACGATTCCCAAGCCCCCGCCTCTACAGGCGGCGGGTAGTTGACATTTTCATTACCTCATAGACAAAGTCTTTGATCTTTCTGTAGGCTTCCTTGCTCTCGGGCAATACCGGAAACGCAGGGAAAATATGCATCGTCTTATGGAATACGCACAGTCTGCTCGTGACTCCCGCCTTCTGAAGCTTTTCATGCAGGAAGACCGAGTCGTCCCGGAGAAACTCCGTATCTGAGCAGATGAGCATGGTGGGAGGGAATCCGCTGAAATCTCCGTAGTACGGAGCGAAGTACGGATCGTGGAGCTTCTCCTGGTCTCCGCAGTACACATAATCAGCCTTGGTCTCTTCGGATATGCCGGCGACTATGCAGTCGGACTTCAGGTTTTCGGTGTAGCTCGGGAAATCGATGTCGTACTGTACGGTCGGCGCCATTCCCACGACGCACTCCGGGAGGGAAAGCCCATCGTCTTTCGCGTGGAGCACGGTCCCGAGGATCAGGTTGCCGCCTGCGCTTTCGCCCATGATGAGCAGGCGCTTCCCGAAGGGCTGGTTCAGCAGCCACCGGTAGGCGTTCATGCAGTCCTCGTGGGCTGCGGGATACTGGTGCTCAGGGGCCAGACGGTAGTTTATACTGAGCAGGTTCAGACCGAGGGTTTTGACCAGATTGCCCGTCAGGGGACGGATGGCCTTCGTGCTTCCTACTACGAAACCGCCTCCGTGTATGTACAGGACGGTGGTGTCCTGCGGGTTTCCTTCCATATACAGGAATTCACCCTGTACCCCATCCTCGTCGACGGGCCTGGACATGACGCCTTTCGGTAGCTTCTGCGGCGTTATCCTGTCCCAGGCAGTACGCTGAGCCCGGTAATCGAACCTGTGGCTGCGGTAGTATGCCGGCAGCACGATCCGTATGACACCGTATGCCACTGACTGTTGTATGCTCATCACTTTTCCTCCGGCAGTAACAGTTTTCATCATACATTATACCGTACTTTTTGCCCGAAGTATTGCATTTTTGTAAGGAATACCGTATATTTGTAATACAAAATGTGTACGGAGGCGCTTTTTATGATAGATTACGAATATCTGGCAAGATCCCTTGCCGGGCTTTCAGGAGTCCCGGTCCGGATATACAGGGAAGGGGAGGAGATCTGCCGGAACTTTCCCGCCGGGCTCCCGAGGGATCCGATGGATCTTTACAGGAAGGAGATATTTTCCGTCACAGGGCACGTGGGATACTACTGCACTCCGCTGTTCCACTACTACGGAGTCATGAATGCAGATGACATAACGATAGTGGCCGGACCTACCGCCCAGATAATGGCGGACGAGCAGAATCTGAGGAAGCTGGCCTTCGAAGCGGAGGTGCCTCCCGAGGAGGTACCGGCCTTCGTCGAAGGAATGAACTCCATAAGGAGGATTCCGGTGGAGACTCTGCTTCAGATGCTCTGCACCGTGAACCACTTCCTCAACGGCGGGGAGAAGCTTGAGATCTCCGACCTTGCCATCAGCGAGGCACAGCAACAGGAACTGAAGGATGGCGTGGAGAAAAGGCGCACTTCCAGGGTGTATGAGGAAGCGGGAGCCCCTCAGAAGCACAACACGCTTGCGATAGAGGAGGCGCTCATGAGCATCGTCAGGAAAGGGGACAGCGTTGCACTGAGACGGTGGCTGGCCTCGGCACCGGCCGTGCGGAGCGGGACCATAGCAAAAGACCAGCTCAGGCAGATGCGGAATCTGTTCATCGTGACGGTGACACTGACATCGAGAGCCGCCATAGGGGGCGGGATGAGCGAGGACGACGCCTTTTCCCTGTCAGACGCGTATATACAGAGGGTAGAGCTTCTGAACACCCACGACGGGATCCAGAACCTGCAGTACCACATGCTGCTGGAGTTCACCGAGCAGGTGGAGAAGCTGCACCGCGGCAGGCATGCCACCAAGCTGTCGCTGGACGTGGCGAACTATGTGAGGCATCACCTTTCCGAGCCCATCAGCGTGGATAAGATGGCGGAGGAGTTCTTCTTCAGCCGGCCATATCTCTCCGGAAAGTTCAAAAAGGAAACAGGGCAGACCCTGACAGACTTCATCCTGAAGGAAAAGACGGAGGAGGCCAAAAGGCTCCTCAGGTATTCGGACAGGCAACTGTCGGCGATAAGCTCCTATCTGGGGTTCTCGTCCCAGGGGCATTTCGCCAGGGTATTCAAGAAATATGAAGGCGTGACTCCGGGAGAGTACCGGGAAAAGCACAGGAAATAGGCAGAAGAAAAAGGGGCAGGAGCCGTGACGTACTCCTGTCCCTGTATTTTTCTGTTCTGCCAGTTATTTCGATCTTATATACTCGTCTATGGACTTTGCGGCGGTCTTTCCGGCTCCCATGGCCAGGATCACTGTGGCGGCTCCGGTTACGGCGTCCCCGCCCGCGTATATGGCGGTCCTGGACGTCAGTCCTCCGTCGTCCGTTACGATCCCGCCGTGCTTCGTGACCTCAAGCCCTTCCGTGGTGGATTTGATCAGCGGGTTGGGGCTCGTTCCTATGGCCATAATGACGCAGTCGAGGGGGATCTCAAATTCCGATCCCTGTTTTACCACGGGACTCCGTCTGCCGCTGGCGTCCGGTTCACCCAGCTCCATCTCCACGCATCTGATACCGCATACGTTTCCTTTATCGTCTGAAAGTATCTCGACGGGATTCGTGAGCAGCCTGAAGATTATGCCTTCTTCCTTCGCGTGCTCCACTTCCTCGGCTCTCGCGGGAAGCTCCTTCTCGCTTCTTCTGTATACGATATATACGTTCTCGGCTCCCAGGCGCTTCGCGCAGCGGGCCGCGTCCATGGCTACGTTGCCTCCGCCCACGACGGCGACGGAGCGGGAGTGAGCGATCGGGGTCGATGATCCCTCTCTGTATGCTTTCATGAGATTGATCCTTGTGAGGAACTCATTGGCGGAATAGACTCCGCAGAGGTTTTCGCCGGGTATCCCCATGAACCTCGGAAGTCCTGCGCCTGTGCCTATGAATACGGCTTCGAACCCGTCTTCCATAAGCTCGTCTATGGATATGACCTTGCCGATGACCATGTTTGTCTCGATTTTCACGCCCAGTTCCTTCAGGGTGTCGATCTCCTTCGACACGATGGATTTCGGGAGCCTGAACTCGGGGATGCCGTATACAAGGACTCCTCCGGGAGTATGCAGCGCCTCGAATATGGTGACGTCATAGCCTTTCTTTGCAAGATCCCCCGCGCAGGTAAGGCCGGAGGGACCGGATCCTATGACAGCCACTTTATGGCCGTTGGGCTCCGGAGCCGTTAGCTTTTCAGTGAAAGTCTCGTTGTGCCTGTCGGCCACGAATCTCTCGAGCCTGCCGATACCGACGGGCTCTCCCTTGATGCCTCTCACGCACTTTGCCTCGCACTGTGTCTCCTGGGGGCATACCCGTCCGCATACGGCGGGAAGGGAACTGGCCTCGGCGATGACGTCATATGCGCCGTCATAGTCTTTCTCGCAGATCTTTTCTATGAACCTCGGTATCTCTATTCCCACGGGGCAGCCGGATACGCAGGGCATGTTCTTGCAGTTGAGGCACCTTGCGGCTTCGTCGAGGGCGATCTCCTCAGTGTATCCGAGGGCCACCTCGTCGTAATTGCTCTTCCTTATCTCCGGAGCCTGGGACGGCATCTCGTGCTTTTTCGGTGACATGTTAGGCATTCCTGTCCACCTCCTTGCGGAATAGGTTGCAGTTTTCCTCGCGGGCCTTCCTCTCAAAGTCGCGGTACATTGCGCCCCGCCTCATGGCTTCGTCGAAATCCACTTCATGTCCGTCGAAGTCCGGCCCGTCGACGCAGGCGAATTTGGTCTTCCCGCCTACGGTGAGCCTGCAGCATCCGCACATCCCGGTGCCGTCTATCATGATCGGGTTCATGCTGACGACCGTCTTTATGCCGAACTCCTTCGTGAGGGCGGCAACGAACTTCATCATTATGACCGGTCCTATGGCGATGACCTCATCATATTCCTCGCCGGACTCGATCAGTGCTCTGAGGGCATTGGTCACAAGACCCTTTTCTCCCCAGGTACCATCGTCCGACATCCTTACGAATCTGTCTGAGACGGCTGCGAAATCGTCCTCGAGTATTACCAGGTCGCGGGACCTGAATCCCACTACGGAGTGGACCGTACATCCAAGCTCATGGAGCTTCTTCGCGACGGGGAAAGCGATGGCGCAGCCCACGCCTCCGCCGACGACGGCCACTTTTTTCAGTCCTTCGGTCTCAGTGGCCTTTCCGAGTGGTCCCACGAAGTCGTGTATGTATTCCCCTTCATTCTTTTCCGCCAGTGCGTCCGTGGTGGCTCCCACCTTCTGGAAAATGATGGTGACGGTGCCGGCGTCCCTGTCGTAGTCGGCTATGGTGAGGGGAATCCTCTCGCCGTCCTCACCGACCCTAAGTATGACGAACTGTCCGGGCTCTGCCTTTTTTGCGACGAACTTCGCCTCCACCGTCATCTTTATGACCGTGGGGTTCAGTATCTCTTTTTTCAGGATCCTGTACATGGCGCCTCCCGATATGATTTATCATTTGTTGAGAGGATTATACCACCTGCGTTTTGGCGTGTAAATAAAAGGAAGGAAAGTTTGTGAAAATATCCGTTTTCAGACCTTTCTGAGGGGCGTGCTTTGGCCAATATTGTTGACAAACGTCGTTTCGGCGTATATAATCTTTATGTCGAAACAAATCGAGAACATATGGAGGGAATCATGAAAAAGATTGCTTTGATCATTGCCCTTGTCGCACTCGTCGCTCTGGCTCTTGTGGCCTGCGGAAACGGCGGTAACAGCAACAAGGTTACGGTACACTGTTCAGTCTCCTTTGTAGTGGACGGTGTGTATATCCTTGACGGATATGAGTATGACGCGGTGGGTACCGCAGACGCCGCGCCTTCTGTCCTGAAAGCAGCCGAGGACGCCCTGATGGTGAACGACATCGGATATGAGCTGGACAGCAACGGGAAAGCCTTCGCAATGGTAGCCGACATAGACGGTACTGAATACAGGACCGGTACCGACGCTGCAGGCGAGAACATCTGCGCATGGGTGTTCACCGTAAACGGCGAGGAACCCAAGGCGAGAGCCGGTGATACGACCCTTACGGCCAACGATGTTATCGAATTCTCATATTTCAAGACTCCCATCGGAACTTCCGGCGGAGCTGAGGAATAAGTGAAAAATGAGCCGGATCAGGGGTTTTACGCCCCTGATTTTTGTTTCCGTAAAAACAGCGGGCACATTTTTGAAAAAAGTTATTGCAATTTGAAAAGTAGTATGATATAATCTCCCGACGTGAGTAACTATGCATTGAGGTGAAAAGAAATGAAGAACGGCATCCATCCCGATTATAAAGAGGTAACGATCCGCTGCGCTTGCGGCGAGACAGTCGTTACTCATTCTACGAAGAGTGATGCAAACGGCGAGCTTCGTGTTGACATTTGTTCAAAGTGCCATCCTTACTACACAGGTAAGCAGAAGTTCGTTGATACCGGCGGACGTGTTGACAAGTTCAAGAAGCGTCTTGAGCAGACCGCGAAGTAATAAAGAAGCATACCTTATTCGCAGAAACAGTCGGGTAGGAATATGGCGAGACCGTAATCCTGTCCGGCTTCTTTATTTTTTCCAAGGAGGCAGCTTATGACGGAAAACATCATCAATAATGAAAAACAGAAAGTCATTCTGTGCGCGATATACAGGCAGGGCATGGAGCCGGAGTGTCTGGTCTCCCTTGATGAGCTGGAGCAGCTGGCGGACACCGCGGATCTCGAGTGCGCGGCAAGACTGACACAGTGCAGGGAAACTCCCGATGTCAAAACCGTATTCGGGAAGGGCAAGATAGATGAGCTGAAGGAATACTGCGAAAATCTTTCTGCGGAGCTCGTGGTATTCGACTGCGAGCTTTCACCGTCCCAGATCCGTTCCATAGAGGATGCCATAGGCGGAGTTTCGGTGATCGACCGGAGCATGCTCATACTCGATATATTCGCAGCCCATGCCAGGACCAGCGAGGGCCGGCTCCAGGTGGAGCTCGCCCAGCTGAAATACAGCTCCCCGAGACTCATCGGAAAGGGGAAGTCGCTTTCAAGGCAGGGCGGCAGCGCGTCGTCCGGTTCAGTCGGAGCAAGAGGCCCCGGCGAGACGAAGCTTGAGATCGACAGGCGGCGGGTCCGCGAGAGGATATCATCCCTGGAGCAGGAGCTGAAAAAGGTGGAGAAGAACCGGCTGGTCATGAGGAGCCAGAGGGACAGCTCCGGACTTACGAAAGTGGGCATCGTCGGATACACCAACGCGGGGAAGAGCACCCTGCTGAACTATCTGACGGGAGCCGGGATCCTGGCCGAGGACAAGCTTTTCGCCACTCTTGATCCCACTACAAGGCAGTTTACGACTCCGAACGGAACGAAACTGCTCCTGACAGATACGGTCGGGTTTATCAGGAATCTCCCTCACCATCTCATCAAAGCCTTCAAATCCACACTTGATGAAGCCGTATATTCGGATATAATAGTGATAGTTATAGATTCCTCCAGTCCGGAGTTCGCGTCCCAGACCGAGGTCACCACGCAGCTTCTTGAAGAACTGGGAGCCGCAGGCAAACCCACGGTTTATGTCTTCAACAAATGCGACATATGCACTGACAGGGACGCTCTGATACACATGAAGACCCTTGCCGCCGGCACCGGCACCCAGGTGGTGTTCATCTCGGCCAAGACCGGGGCGGGATGCGACACACTGGTCTCGCTCATCGAAAAGATGTCCATGAGCGGGAAGCACAGGGTGGTGCTCCACATACCGCCGGAGGACGGGGCAATCACCGGCATCATATACAAGGACGGAGACGACGTGGAGATGGAGTACACGACGGAAGGCATCGACTGCAGGTGCGTCGTGGACGACAAGCTCTACGCCAAGATCAAGAAATATATCATTGAAGAATTGTGAGAGGCCAATGACAGATCATAATCCTGAAAACGGCGAACTGAAGACTCTGGCCAGGGAGGCTGAAGCGGAGATCGAGGAGAAAAGGTCCCGGTTCATAGCTGGAGCCGTACCGGTCTCGGATGAGGCGGAAGCCAGGGCGTATATCGAGTCCAGGAGAAAAAAATATTTCGCTGCGAAGCACCATGTCTTCGCGTATATGATATCCGAAGGATCCCTAGTCAGGTATTCTGACGACGGCGAGCCACAGGGGACGGGAGGTATCCCGGTCCTCAATGTGCTGAAGTCGTCGGGGGCGACAGATTTCTGCGTCGTGGTCACCAGATATTTCGGAGGCATTCTGCTTGGTACGGGAGGATTGTCGCGTGCGTATTCCGCTGCGGCCAAGGCGGCCGTGGAGAAAGCGGGATTCGCCGTATACAGGGATTATGACGTGTACGAAGTGTCGGTTTCGTATTCCGATTACGGGAAACTGACCCAGTCGGTACCGAAGATAGGGGCCGTGGAAGACAGCGCGGAATTCGGCGAATGCGTGAAGATGACCTGCGCGGTCCTTTCGGCGGATGCCGGGAAATTCGAGGCTCATGTAATCGACGCGACCAACGGAAAAGCGCTCTGCGCATTCATAAAAAGAGAAAAAAGAAGGGCGGATTGCTGAAAAAAGAAATTTACACGTATATTATAAGTGGAAGAACAATTTGATATAACTGACGGAAAGCGGGGAAAAGACATGGCGGAAAACAAATGCGTCAGAGAGATTTTCTACGAACGCGAGAGAAAATTCCTTTCTCCCTACGCCTTCCTGACCGAGAACACCAGGGGCCGGGACTACCCCATCACGGAATGCCGCAACAGGACGGAATTCCAGAGAGACAGGGACCGGATACTGCATTCAAAGTCTTTCAGGAGACTTATGCACAAGACCCAGGTGTTTCTTTTTCCCACTGACGAGCATTACCGGAACAGGCTGACCCATACGCTGGAGGTCACCCAGATAGCGCGGATCATATCCAGGGCCCTCATGCTGAACGAGGACCTTTGCGAGGCGGCAGCTCTGGGACATGACATCGGGCACACGCCCTTCGGCCACGCCGGGGAGATCGTCATGCAGGAATGCTTCTCGAAGGATTTCACCCACTACAAGCAGAGCGTGCGTGTGGTGGAGAAACTTGAGAACAACGGCGCGGGGCTGAACCTGACCTGGGAGGTTCGTGACGGGATCATGAACCACACGGGAGACTGCATGGCTTCAACGCTCGAGGGAATCATAGTGAAATTCGCGGACAGGATCGCGTACATCAACCACGACATAGACGACTCCATCAGGGGAGGGATAATCACTGCAGACGATATCCCGAAACAGCTCAGGAAAGTGCTGGGAAACACCCACAGCGAGAGGATAAACACAATGGTGTCCTCGGTGATAGAGAACAGCACCGACAGGAACGAGATCAGGATGGCTCCTGAGGTGGAAGAGGCCATGATGGGCCTCAGGCAGTTCCTTTTCGACAACGTTTACCACAATCCAGTTGCGAAGCGGGGCGAGAAACAGGCGATGGATCTGTTGAGGTATCTCTTTGAGTATTTCATGAAGAACACGGACAAGATGCCTGAGTTCTTCAGGAACAGGATCGAGCAGGAAACTGCGGAGAGATGCGTCTGCGACTATATCTGCGGCATGACCGACAGATATGCCATAGAGAAATACAAGGAGATTTTCATACCCCAGAGCTGGGAATCTCCGGACAGGATCTGATTTCAGGCGCGTGAGTCATTTTCGGTGCACGGGATGTGCTATCGTTAACAGGACAGAAAGGAGGGCCTATGATTCCGAAGAGCGTTATTGAAAACATAAAAGCCAGGTGCGACATTGAGACCCTCATATCCTCTTACGTGAATCTCAAGCGCACCGGGTCGAACCTGAAGGGACTGTGCCCGTTCCACAGTGAGAAGACCCCGTCGTTCACGGTATATCCGGGGACCCAGAGCTTCTACTGCTTCGGGTGCGGAGCCGCCGGGGACGCGGTATCCTTCCTCATGAAGGCGGAGAACCTGGATTACATGGCTGCCCTGGAGAAGCTGGCACAGAGAGCGGGGATAAACCTCTCCGAGTACGAGAACGATTACAGGCAGAAGAGCTCGGGCGTGACCAGGACCAGGGTACTTGAAATGAACCTGGAGGCCGCGAGGTTCTTCCGGGACCAGCTGAACGATGAGCAGACCGGCGAGAAGGCCAGAGCATATTTTTTCGGGAAGCGCAGGCTTTCGACCCATATAGTGAGGCGCTTCGGCCTGGGCTACGACCCGGACAGGGGAGATTCTCTTGTAAAAAAGCTTACGGAGCTCGGCTATACCAAAGAAGAGATCACGAAGGGATTTTTCGGTAGAGAATACAACGGGCGCCAGTATGACTACTTCAGGGGAAGGGTCATGTTCCCGATAATAGACACCGCGGGACAGGTGATCGCTTTCGGCGGAAGGGTTCTGGACGATTCGAAGCCCAAGTACCTCAACACGAGCGACACTCCGGCGTTCAAAAAACTGAAAAACCTGTTCGCCCTGAACTACGCCAAGAACTCGAAGGCAGGATTCATGATCCTGTGCGAGGGGTACATGGACGTCATAAGCCTACACGACGCAGGATTCGAGATGGCGGTGGCCACTCTGGGAACGGCCATAAACGACGAGCAGGCGCGCCTGCTGTCAAAATACACGAACAAGGTGATACTGTCGTACGACTCGGACGAGGCGGGACAGAAGGCTACGAAACGGGCTATAGACATCCTTGAGAAAACGGGTATCGAGGTCAGGATACTGAAGCTCACCGGGGCCAAGGATCCGGATGAATACATAAAGAAGTTCGGCGCGGACGCTTTCAGAAAAGTCATAGAGAGCAGCCTCGGTAAGTTCGAATACAAGATCGACACTTTGCGGGGCAAATACGATCTCAGCGTGTCCGAACAGAAGATAAGGGCGCTCGACGAGGTGACATACTTCATAGCGGACACACAGTCGAGGGTGGAAAGGGAGATCTACATAAAGCAATCCTCAGAGATCTTCGGAGTGTCGCAGAAAAGCGTAGAGGAAGACGTGCTGAGAAAACGCAGGATAAAAGAAAAGAAGAACAGGGGCGAAAGAAAGGACAAGCTCATCGCCCAGACCGCAGGCCTGAACGACAGGGTGAATCCGGACTTCGCCATAGATCCGACACTCGCCCGGGCTGAGGAGGCCGTGCTCGGGATGATCTTTCTGAGAAACGAGTACATCTCAAGGACTGTGGACGGATCACCTCTTTGTGAGGAGGACTTTTCCACGGCCTTCGGTGCCAGACTGTTCCGGTTCGTTTCAGAGAACAGTCCGGACGGAAGATTCGACATGACCCTGCTGAACGAGACCTTCAACGAAGGCGAAGTCGCCAGGGCATTCCGGATGCTGGCCGAGAGGAACGAACTCGAAAACAACGGCAGTGAGGCCTTCGACGGCTGCGTCAGGGTCATGAGAGACAGTAAGGCAAGAAATTCAGCAGGATCTTCACTGGAATCCATTCTGGAGTTCAGAAGGAAAAACAGCAAACAGTAAAAAAAGGCGGTCCGAGATACCGCAAAGGCATATACAGCGAGGCAAACGAGGCATATCATGAGCAGAGAACGTAAAAAAGAAGAATTTCAGGATTTTCTCGACAAGGACAAGGACCAGACGGATCTTTCCAACAACGACATAATGGAAGCGGTCCAGTTTGCCGGATTCGAAGTCAACCAGGTCGAGAAGATCCGGGAGGGCATAGACAGCGACGGCGCCGAGATCGACGGAGGCAGCTATTCCGGGACCGTGCCGGAGTTTCCTGAGGAGACTCCCGTGGAGATCGAGGACAGCGCGGACATAGACAAGTTCCTCTCCGACGAGGGCGTTGCCATCGATGACCCTGTCAGGATGTACCTTAAGGACATCGGCAAGATCCCCCTTCTTGATCCCGACAAGGAAGTGGAACTGGCCGTAAAGTGCAAGGACGGCAATGAGAGCGCCAAGAACGAGCTCATTGAGGCGAACCTGAGACTTGTGGTCAGCATAGCAAAGAAGTACGTCGGCAAGGGAATGTATTTCCTTGACCTGATACAGGAAGGAAATCTGGGCCTGATCAAGGCGGTGGAGAAGTTCGACCATACGAAGGGATACAAATTCTCGACGTACGCCACCTGGTGGATCAGGCAGGCCATCACCAGAGCCATAGCGGACCAGGCAAGGACCATCAGGATCCCGGTGCATATGGTGGAGACCATACACCGGGTGTCGAGGACTTCCAGGCAGCTCCTCCAGGAATACGGCAGGGAGCCTACGGTGGACGAGATCGCGGAAAAGCTCGGCATGACGCCTGAAAAAGTCCGCGAGATAATGAAGACCGCCCAGGAGCCGATATCGCTCGAGACCCCGATAGGAGAAGAGGAAGACAGCCATCTCGGCGACTTTCTTCCTGACGAATCGACTCCCACGCCCGCAGAGGCGGTTTCCGCCCAGCTCCTCAGGGAGGCTCTTGAAAAAGTGCTCCACACCCTGAGCGAGAGGGAGGAAAAGGTGATCAAGCTCCGGTTCGGGCTTGAAGACGGCAGATCCAGGACCCTCGAGGAGGTAGGCAAGGAGTTCGGGATCACGAGAGAGAGAATCAGGCAGATCGAGGCAAAGGCCCTCAGAAAGCTGAGGCACCAGAGCAGATCCAAGGCTCTCAAGGGATTCCTCAGCGACCTCTAATTGGAGACACAGAACGAACCGCAATCTCCCAACTTTATATATGGAGGACTACGATGATTTCAACTGAAGACGAAAGAAACGAATATTACGACGATATCGAAGACTATGACGAGGACTATTCACTGGAGGAGGCCATCGAGAGCAGCGAGGACATAGATGACCTGGAGCTGATAGACGATACAGATCTGTCCCTTGACGAGATCGACATCGAGCAGGTCGCTGGCTCTCCTGATGAAGTCGCTAACCTGATCTCTCCCGAGGAGATGGAGGAGCTGAACGGCGAAGTTGAATCCCTCGGCACCGCGAAGGACATGGAGAAGGCCCTGGAACAGGAAGGCCTTACCGTGGACGATCCCGTGAGAATGTACCTCAAGGAGATCGGATCCATCCCGCTGCTTTCCGCGGAGGACGAAAAGATGTACGCCAAGCGCACCACCGAGGGGGACAAGGTAGCCAAGGACAAGCTCGTGGAATCGAACCTCAGGCTGGTGGTAAGTATCGCCAAGAGATATGTCGGGAAGGGGATATATTTCCTTGACCTGATCCAGGAGGGCAACCTGGGTCTCATGAAGGCGGTGGACAAGTTCGACTATACGATGGGATACAAATTCTCAACATACGCCACATGGTGGATCAGGCAGTCCATAAGCCGCGCCATCGCGGACCAGTCGAGGACGATCCGCATCCCCGTGCATATGGTGGAGACCATCCATAAGGTATCCAGGACCCAGCTGAAGCTGCTCCAGCAGCTCGGCAGGGAGGCGACAGTCAAGGAAGTGGCGGACGAACTTGGGATGCCAGAGGAAAAGGTCCGCGAGGTCATCAAGGTGTCACAGGAACCGGTGTCCCTCGAGACTCCCATCGGCGAGACCGAGGAGAGCCATATCGGCGACTTCATACCCGATGACTCCACTCCCACGCCTGTTGACGCCACAACCCACATCCTGCTTAAGGAACAGATAGACGAAGCCCTGAAGACCCTGGACGCGAGAGAGGAAAAAGTCCTCAGGATGAGATTCGGCCTGGATGACGGCAGGACCAGGACCCTTGAAGAAGTAGGCAAGGAATTCAACATCACCCGTGAGAGGATCAGACAGATTGAGAACAGAGCCCTGAGAAGGCTCCATCAGCCCAGCGTCTCCAAGAAACTCAAGGATTTTCTGGAATGATCCGCTTATAAAAAAAAGTAGCTAATTTTTCGTTTTTTTGGGTCCGGAGAGGCCGTTTCGTCTTGACACGGTACCCGAATTAGTGTAATATAAACTTGATATGTTGTGCGGTTTCAAGCGACGGAACTGCATGATGGAGGTATCTGATATGGTAAAGAAGATTATATGTCTGGTGCTTGTCCTGATCATGGCGGCCGGCCTGCTGGCAGCCTGTTCGGAAAACAACAACAATAACGGCGACGTAACGGCGGATACGAAGGAATCTTCCCGTATTCCAATGACGCTGTCTCTCTGGCTCCCCACGGATCCCGGGACCACCGAGGAGGCGATCCAGCTGGTTTCCGAAGCGATCAACAAGATCACACAGGCAAAGTACAATACAGCGATCGAGCTTCATCTCATTTCCCGCGACAAATATCAGGAAACCATAGATGAAAAGCTTCAGGCCGTCAAGACAGCCAACGAGGAAAAAGCGGCTGCAGAGGAACAGAGGCGCAGGGAACTGAGAGCCCAGAAGCAGGGCGGCGCCACGGCCACGGAAACGGAAGAGACCGAGCCCCCGGCCGAGACGACCATCAATGAATACGGTATCCATGTCACCACGTACCCGACGGTGCCGGATACCCAGCTCGATATCTTCCTGGTACAGGGATACGAGAACTACACGAATTATGCTTATTCAGACCTGATACAGCCGATCGACACTGAACTGAGCGGATCCTCCAAGGTCATAAGTTCGTACGTATATCCCACCTTCATAAAGGCCATCTATGATTTCGGCACCTTCGGCGTACCGAACAACCATCCGGCAGGAAAGTACCAGTACCTGCTGGTGAACAAGAGCCTGGTGGACGAATATGACTACAACATCAGGGAGCTGTCTTCGCTCCTGAGGTCAAAGAACTTCATCATCGACATCGGAAACCAGCATCTTGAGGACGTCGTTCCCCTTCTGGGTCCCTTGGACGCCAGCGGAATGGTGTATTTCTCCGATCATGTCGGCGCCGAATGGTCTCTCATATGCGCCCAGCTCAGCGATATAACCACATACAAGGATCAGGTCGTACCGACATCCCTGCTCGACAACAACTCGTACATCAACACCCTTAAACTCGTAAAGGAGCTTCAGAGCTACGGATACGTGGGCGACGGCACCCTCAAGGAAGGCCAGCGCTTCGCCATGGGTGTGATCGAAGGCGATGAAGAGTCTATCAAGGCATACGAGGACGATTACTATATCAGCGTATATACCAAGCCGATGTTCACCGAGGAAGATATCTACGGCTCGATGCTTTCGGTCTGCGAGTACTCGAAGAACGTGACCCGAGCCATGGAGATCATAACCTGCATAACTACCGACCAGGAACTCAGGACCGTCCTGCAGTACGGCGTCGAGGGTGTGCACTGGGATTACGAGGATCCCGACAAAAAGGATACCATCAAGGTCATCAGCGATGACTACTCCATGGACATCAACGAGACCGGAAACGTGTTCATGACATATGCCGGCGAAGGAAAGACAATGGATTACTGGGAACAGTTCAAAGCCCATAACCGTGACACCATCTCCGATCCGTTCATGAAGATGCCCGACTACGTAAACGACAACAACAGGGAAGACATCGAAGAGCTTCTCAGACTGAACGAGGAATTCAAGGCAAGGCTGGACGCTGTCTCATACCAGGATCTCAATGCCGAGATCAAGAAAATGAAACAGGAGCTTGCCGAGAACGAGGCGTTCATGAGGCTTCTCGACGAGGAGAACGAGGACTCCATCGTATACCAGTATGTAGACTGGCAGGAGACCACGTACTGATATACCGGGATCAAACAGAATAACGAAAAATCAGCTCCCGCAGGCTTTTGAAGCCTGGGGAGCTGGTATTTTTCTGCCGTATCATTTGCTATATATCTTTTCGAACGCTTCCAGATAATGCCCGGCGATGAGCCTGTGACCCGTTTCAAACGGATGGATACAGTCCCCGGAAAACATATCCGGCCAGACGTCCGGGCCCACAACGCTTTCTGCGAATATGCCGTCAAGAGGCACGAACGCGTCGGCGAGTTCCGCCGCAAGGCGTCTCGTGACCCTTATCTTTCTGCAGAGATCGTCATAAAAGAGCTGGTTGAATGTGCCATGGTCCACGGTGAACGGTTCCAGCACGATTATCTTTGCCTTCGTCTTTTCCCTGGCCGTCTGCAGGATCTCCCGGTACATCTCTTCGAATTCATTGTCCTGGAGATAGCTTTTCGGGTTGAGATAGTACTTCAGACAGTCATTTACTCCTATGAGCACGGAAACGACGTCGGGCTGCAGGTCGATACAGTCCTCCTGCCACCTGCCTGCCAGATCGCATAGCCTGTTGCCGCCGATCCCCCGGTTGATGAACTCAAAATCGAGCTCCGGGTGACTGTTCCGGAGCAGTTCAGCCGCGAATCTCGGATAGCCGTATCCCAGCCCGTCCTCTGTATCGAGACGTGAAGCGTCAGTTATGCTGTCGCCCTGAAAAAGGACCTTCAAGTGCTTCATTCGTGTTCCTCGCTTTCCGTAAGATAGGTGCTGGATGACATGAGCCCGCTGAAGCCGTTCTGCCTCAGGACTTCATATACGGCGACGGCAACGGAGTTCGACAGGTTCAGGCTCCGGAGCCCGTTCAGCATCGGAAGCCTGACACAGCGTTCCAGGTTGGATCTCAGCAGGTCCTCCGGAAGGCCTTTCGTCTCCTTGCCGAAGAACAGGAAAACCGGGCAGCGGTATTCGGCTTCGGTATAGCACCGGGGCGCTTTGGTAGAGAACAGATAGAAATCGCGGCAGGGATTCTTTGAGAAGAAATCCTCAAGGCTGTCGTAGTAAGTTATGTCCAGAAGGTGCCAGTAGTCAAGGCCGGCTCTCTTAAGCTTCCGGTCATCTATCTCGAATCCCATGGGGCGTATTATGTGAAGGGCCGCGCCGGTGGCAGCGCAGGTCCTTGCTATGTTCCCGGTGTTCTGCGGGATCTCCGGCTCGTGCAGCACGATATTGATGTCTTTCACTTAATCGTCACCTCTGTTTTCCGAATCATTATAACCGTAAAACCTTTTTTAGTCAATCAGGGCGAAATCCGGCGAAAGTTCACATTTTCCACTGTACTTATATATACCTTATGATGTATAATATTTATGTATGTGTACATTCTGAAAAACGATGGAGGGACCGGATATGAGTCTTTTAGATAAAATCATAGGCACCTACAGCGAGAGGCAGATCAGGAAGATCACTCCCGTGCTGAAGAGCGTCAACGCGCTGGCGGAAAGATATTCGCAGATGTCAGACGCTGACATGAGGAAGCAGACGGACATATTCAAGGACAGGCTGGCAAAGGGCGAGAGCCTTGATTCCATCATGCCGGAGGCCTACGCCTGCGTGAGAGAGGCATCCGACAGGATCCTGGGCAAGAGGCCATTTGACGTGCAGATCCTCGGCGCGGTGCTGCTCCACCAGGGAAGGATCACGGAAATGAAGACCGGTGAAGGAAAGACCATCGTCGCCGTCCTGCCTTCATACCTGAACGCGCTGACGGGAGAAGGCGTACACGTTGTCACGGTCAATGACTACCTGGCGAGACTAGGATGCGAAGAGATGGGCAGGATCCACGAGTATCTCGGGCTGTCCACCGGGCTTGTGCTCCACGGGCAGACAAGGGCCGAGAAGCAAGCCGCCTACAACAGCGATGTCACCTACGGTACAAACAACGAGTACGGCTTCGATTACCTCAGGGACAACATGGTGCTTTACAGCAGGGACCGCGTGCAGCGGGGCCATGCCTACGCCATAGTGGACGAGGTGGACTCGATCCTCATCGACGAGGCCCGTACGCCTCTCATCATATCCGGCGAGGGCGCCGAGATCGACGCTCTTTATGACATGACAGACAGGTTCGTCAGGGGCCTTTCCAAGTTCGTCATCAAGGAGATGGACAAGCGTGAGGAATACACTGACGTCCAGCAGGACTATATAGTCGACGAGAAGGCGCGGACCACCACGCTGACGGCCCACGGCATCGAGAAGGCAGAAAAATTCTTCGGCATCAACAACTTCGCGGACCCCGAGAACGCCGATATCTCCCATCATGTCTACCAGGCCCTGAAGGCATACGGGATAATGCACAGGGATACCGACTACGTGGTCAAGAACGACGAGGTGCTCATCGTTGATACGTTCACCGGCCGTATAATGCCCGGAAGAAGATATTCGGACGGGTTACATCAGGCAATAGAGGCTAAGGAAAGGGTCAAGATCCAGAAGGAGAACAGGACCATCGCAACGATCACGTTCCAGAACTACTTCAGGATGTACAACAAGCTTTCCGGGATGACCGGTACCGCGCTCTCAGAGGAGAGCGAGTTCCGCGAGATATACAAGCTGGACGTGGTGGAAGTCCCCACTAACAAGCCCATGATAAGGATCGACCATCCGGACGTGGTGTTCAGGTCCAAGGCCGCGAAGGACAGGGCTATCATCAACCAGATCAAGGAGTGCCACGAAAAGGGCCAGCCGGTCCTGGTGGGCACGGTATCCATAGACAAATCGGAAGACCTTTCGAAAAAACTGAAAGCTGCTGGCATCCAGCATACGGTGCTGAACGCAAAGTATCACGAGATGGAAGCTGAGATCGTGGCCCAGGCCGGAAAACTCGGTTCGGTCACCATATCCACCAACATGGCAGGACGCGGTACCGATATCATGCTCGGAGGGAACGCGGAATATCTGGCGAAAGCCCAGATGAGGAAGGAAGGCTACGAGGAGAACCTTATAGCCCTGGCGACAGGTTCTGCACAGAACGTCAGCCAGGAGGTCTTCGACGCGAGAAAGTATTTCAAATCCCTATATGACAAATATCAGGAGGAGATCAGGCCCGAAGCGAAACAGGTGTGCGATGCCGGCGGTCTCTTCGTGATAGGCACCGAAAGGCACGAGGCACGCCGTATAGACAACCAGCTGAGAGGCCGTAGCGGACGTCAGGGAGACCCGGGCGAATCCCGCTTCTACCTGTCCTTCGAGGACGATCTTTTGAGACTGTTCGGCTCCGACAGGATGATCAACCTGGTCGACCGTCTGAGAATGGACGAGGATACCCCCATAGACGCGAAGATCCTGTCAGGCTCCATTGAGAATGCCCAGAAGCACCTGGAGGCCCAGAACTTCAACAGACGTAAGAACGTCCTTGCCTATGACGACGTAATGAACCAGCAGAGGAGCCTCATATACAGGGAAAGATCCCAGGTTCTGGACAACGCGGATCTCAGGGACAAGATCAGATCCATGATAGAAGATACGCTGAACGAGGCCGTGGACACGTTCCTGCATGAGTCCGACACATCCGCATGGGATGTCGAGGGACTCAGAGCGAGATATATGGGCCTTCTTACGGCTGACACAGACTTCAGAGACATCTCCGGAGACGCACACGAGCTCAGGGAGAAGATCAGGGAAACTCTCAGGGAACGTGCGGAGACCCTTTACGCCAAGAAGGAAGAGATATTCGGAGAGCAGATGCGGGAGATCGAACGCATCATCCTGCTCCAGAACGTGGACAGGCACTGGATGGATCATCTCGAAGCCATGGACGATCTCATGGAGGCTATCGGCCTTCAGTCCTTCGCCCAGAGAGATCCCGTGTCGGAATACCGTATCCAGAGCGCCGATATGTTTGACGAGATGATCACCAGCATCCGTGACGACACTGCCAGAATGGTGATGTCGGTGATGCCGAAACCCAGGGACGAGATGAAGAGAGTCCAGGTGGTGAAGGTCGTTTCCGAAGGCGGCGGTTCCGCGGAACCTCAGAAGAAAAAGCCCGTAGTGAACAAAGTGCCGAAAGTAGGAAGAAACGATCCCTGCCCCTGCGGCAGCGGAAAGAAATACAAGAAATGCCACGGAGCCAACCAGGCGTCCGATGACGGGGAATAACAGGCGATGGGATTCGGCATACTGATCTTCGGATATTTTCTGGCCTTCTTCTTTACGATCCTGCCCCAGTATTTCTTCGCGGACATAATCGGGGCTGCGGTCATGATCGTGGCCTTCTCTAAGCTGAAGGCGTACAACAGATATTTCATCCGTTCCATCATTTTCTGCGGCCTGTTCGCGCTCGCATGTGCCGTTACCGCGCTTTCCTTGATCTTCAGGTGGTATGAGGTCGGATCCGTCCTTGACATAGCCGTCAAGTATGTGAGATACATATCGGCCTGCCTCATGATGGTCACGGTGTTCCTCGGCATAATCGGCCTTTCGGAACAGGCCGGTGCGTCGGGCCTCGTCATAAGGGCGAAGCGCAACCTGGTACTGACCGTGATTCTTTACGTGATTATGCTGGCTTACGTCCCGCTCAGCTCGTATCTGCAGGGGGAATGGGCCTCATACGTGATGGTGGGCATATACGTGTACGGGGCTGTGGTCCTGTTCCTGAACCTGTTCCTGTTCTACAGCTGTTTCGGAAAGCTGTGCGACGAGGACGAACAGGAGGAGGAAGTCAAGAGATCCAGATTCAAGATAGTCAACAAACTCAACGACAAGTTCGACGAGATACAGAAAAACAAGGAAAACTACCGCAATGAATCCATGAGGCTCGCCATAGAGGAAGCCGACAGGAGAGCGGCAAACAAGAAGAAAAAGAAGAAAAAGGGCAAAAAATGATAAGAATCGCGTTGTTGGTCATAGGCCTGCTGTGTCTGGCAAACCCGGTGATCAGAGTCGTGGATGTGGTCCCCGACGCCATCGGGTGTTTCCTGATCTGCCTGGCCCTGCTGAAACCGTCATGCTACACGGGAAGACTGGAAAAGGCTAAGAACCAGTTCTTCAGACTGGGGCTGGTGGAGTGCGCCAAGCTTCTTGCCATAGTCATCCAGGTCAAGGCGACGGATACCACGACACCGCTGCTCCTCGCCACGGTATTCGGGATAATCGAGATAATCATGTTCATACCCGCAGCGGTGAACCTGTTCGACGGGATACCTGACTGCACCAACGGACATTTCAGCCCGGCAGGCAAAAGGAGCGTCAAAGCGGACAGCTTTGCCAGAGTCAAGGTCTACGTCATCATATTCTACATCGTAAGGGTAGTGATGACGGTGCTTCCGGAACTGACGGAACTTGAGATGTTCGAACACTACGGATCGGTGGTAGAGGGCGCCAGGAGCCTAAGCTCCTTCAAGCCTCTTCTGTACCTTCTGACGGTATCGGTCGTCGTCGTAATGGCGCTCGTGTATATCGTGCTTATCCTCGTGCTGTTCATAAGGCTGAAAAGAGACAAGGTCTTCGCCAAGACCCTGGAGGACAGGTACACGGACGAGATACTTCCGAAGAAGACCTACCTCGTGTCAAAGAGAATGAACGTGGCCATGATCCTGATGATAGCGGCCGCCGTATCATCCACCACCCTTATTTTCGACAACATCAACGTGACTGTGTCTGCGCTGGCGGCCATGTTCGTGATCGGCTCCGCCGCAGCGGCTTCAAAATACAACAGGAAGATCCTGGCCGTGGCACCTGCGGCCCTGGCAAGCGGAGTCCTGTCGGTCTTCGGGCTCATCAGGATGATAAGGTTCTACGACGACTACGGCTTCTCCTTCATAGGGAGGAACGAGACTGCCACGGCGGTATATTACTTCAACGTGGGCATCGTTACGGCAGAAAAGGCCCTGATGCTCCTGGTGTTCCTCATGATGACCGTGTTCCTGTACAGGATGGTCTCCGGGCATATAAAGAAATTCCTGTATGCCACAGACCGTGTTGCTGTCATCGACAAAGAGAGGAGACACAGGGAGGAGATGCAGTTCGTAAGGCCCAGGTTCATCATATTCGGCATACTTACGGTCGTCAAATTCCTGAGCGACATCATATACTACTACGTGGTCACCACATTCGACATGGCCGTTTTCGTATGCATAGCGATATCGGTCATATACGCGGTATATTCAATTTACGCCCTGTATTCCGTGAACGACAGGGTATATATAAACGAGATCAGGATGTCATGATCCTGATTTTTCGTATCTTGCATGATCGGGAGAAAATATGGTTCATCAGTTTCAGCTAGACGGGTACAACATAGTGATAGACGTGGCGTCCGGTTCCGTCCATGCAGTGGACAAGGCTGCCTACGATGTCATTTCGATGTATGAGGAGTATCCGAAAAAGGAAATACTGAGAAAGCTTTCGAGGAGAAAGTACGGAGAAAGGAAACTCGACAGGTCGGAGCTCGAGGAGTGCTATGACCAGGTGACGGAACTCAGGGATGCGGGAAAACTGTTTTCCGAGGACAGTTATGCGTCTCTGGCAGGCGAGCTGAAGAAGCGCACGTCCGGCGTCGTGAAGGCGCTGTGCCTCCACGTTGCCCACACCTGCAACCTGAACTGCTCGTACTGCTTCGCCAGCCAGGGGAAGTATCACGGTGAGCGGGCCCTTATGACCACTGAAGTGGGCAGGAGGGCGATAGATTTTCTGATCGAGAATTCCGGCAGCAGACGGAACCTGGAAGTGGACTTTTTCGGCGGTGAGCCTCTCATGAACTTCGACATGGTGAAGGATACCGTAGCCTACGCCAGGGAGCAGGAGAAGAAATACAACAAGAACTTCCGCTTCACCCTTACCACCAACGGGCTTCTGATAGATGATGACGTAATAGACTTTGCCAACAGGGAGTGCAGCAACGTGGTGCTGAGCCTTGACGGACGTAAGGAAGTCCACGACAGGTTCAGGGTGGATTACGCCGGGAACGGCAGCTGGGACAGGATAGTCCCGAAGTTCCGGAAAATGGTCGAGGCTAGGAACGGGAAGTCCTATTACATGCGCGGGACTTTCACCCATAATAATCCGGATTTCCTGGAAGATATAAAGGTGATGCTGGACCTGGGATTCAGGGAACTGAGCATGGAACCGGTAGTCTGTGCCGATGACGATCCCATGAAGCTTACGGAAGAGGATCTGCCGGTCGTGCTCAGGCAGTACGAGGATCTTGCCCGTCTCATGAAGAAGAAAAAGGCGGAGGGCGATCCCTTCACCTTCTATCACTACATGCTCGATCTTACGGGCGGGCCATGCATATACAAGCGCATCTCCGGCTGCGGCTCCGGTACTGAATACATGGCGGTGACGCCATGGGGCGACCTTTATCCCTGCCATCAGTTCGTGGGTGAGGAAAAGTTCAGACTGGGCGATATCTGGAACGGAGTGACGAATCACGAGGTTCAGGATGAGTTCGAGTCCTGCAACCTGTACGAAAGGGAAGAGTGCAGGAACTGCTGGGCCCGTCTCTACTGTTCAGGCGGTTGTGCGGCGAACGCATATCATTCAACAGGCAGCGTGAAGGGCATCTACGAATACGGATGCAGACTGTTCAGAAAAAGGATGGAATGCGCGCTGATGCTTGCGGTGGACGATATTGTAGGGAATGAAGATGAAGACTCCGATTTGTGATTTCGTAAAGAAGTACTCCGGGGAAAACAGCATAAGGCTCCACATGCCCGGGCATAAGGGCAAGGGGATCTTCGGAGAGCTTGACATCACCGAGATACCCGGGGCGGACGATCTGTCATGTCCTGCCGGCATCATTGCAGAAAGCGAGAAAAACGCCGGAAGGATCTTCGGGGCAAGGACCCTTTATTCCACAGAAGGCTCCTCGCTGTGCATAAGAGCCATGCTTTTTCTGGCCGCCCTCATGGCGCGCGAACAGGGCAAAAGCCCTCTTGTAATCTCTCCCCGGAACGCCCACAAATCATTCATAACGGCCTGCGGCCTCCTGGATATCCCCGTCGGATGGGTCTATCCCGAAGACGGGGACAGAAACTGGTACATAACCGGCGGCTATAACGCGGAAAGCATCAGAAAAGCGCTTGAATCTAATCCAGGCTGCACCGCGGTGTATATAACATCTCCCGATTACCTAGGGAACGTGGCTGACATAAGGGCCATATCCGGGATATGCCGGGAGCACGGGGCCCTTCTGCTCGTTGACAACGCCCACGGGGCTTATCTGAAGTTTTTCGGCATGCATCCCGTGGATCTCGGGGCGGACATGTGCTGCGACTCGGCCCACAAGACCCTGCCGGTGATCACCGGAGGGGCGTATCTCCATATATCGGAGAACGCGCCGGCAATGCTCAGGGATTCCGCCAGACAGGCCATGAACATGTTTTCCACCACCAGTCCCTCATACTTGATACTGCAGTCTCTCGATGAGGCGAACCGGACGGTGAGTTCGCAGGGATACGCACAAAGGCTGCGGTCCGTGGCAGGCTCTGTGGAAGACGCCCGGGCAGAACTGAGGTCTCTCGGGATGATACCGGTCCGGAGAGGGACGGAGGAGCCCCTCAAGCTCACGCTGGAACCGGGGCGGTGCGGCCATACCGGAAACGGGATGGCTGACCTTCTGAGAAAAAACGGCATAGTGTGTGAATTCTCCGACCGGGACAGCTGCGTCATGATGTTTTCGGCTTCAAATTCCGTCCGGGACGCGGGAAAGGTGCTGAACGTGATCAAGAGAGCAGACCGGCTGCCTCCTATGGTCGGCGGACCGGATGGGTTCTCGGCGCCGGAGAAGAGGATGAGCCTCAGGGAGGCACTGACATCTCCCTTCGAGATCATTGGGACAGGTGAGGAAGCCATGGGACGGGTAGTGGCTTTCCCGTCGGTTAGCTGTCCCCCAGCAGTTTCCGTGGCGGTCCCCGGTGAAGTCATAGATGAGTTCACCGTATCCTGCCTCAGGTATTATTCGATAGAAAAAATAAGCGTAGTTAAATAACATATATCAGAAAGGTGTGGGAAGATGAACAAGATCCTGAAAAAAGCTGTTTTGGTATTTCTGGCAGTCATCATTGTGATGCCGGCGGCACCCGCCGTGCTCGCGGATGAGTCTGGGACATTTGTCAGGCGGTACGAATATGACGAGTCGGTTTTCTCTGACGTTGATGCCGGCGACTGGTTCTATGAGAATGTCAGAGCATGCTACCAGTACGGGCTGATGAACGGCAAGGGACAGAACAGATTCGATCCCGCAGGCAATATCACGGTGGCGGAGGCCTGCACCATAGCCGCAAGGGTACATTCCATCATAACGAGAGGCACGGAAAGCTTCGAGAGCTCAAAACCCTGGTATCAGGCATATATTACATACTGCCTTGACAGCGGGATTCTCTCCGAAGCTCCTGCGGAACCGGACGCAAAGGCCGAAAGAAGCCTGTTTGCCGCCCTGCTTTGCAGGTCGATGCCTGAGCAGGAGCAGATCAATAATGTCCCGGACGGATCAGTGCCGGATGTTGCAGAGAGTGACGAGTACGGGACAGAGATCTACAGCATGTACAGAGCCGGGATCCTCACGGGATCTGACAAAAACGGCACTTTCTATCCCGCGAACATGATCAAGAGATCCGAGGTGGCTGCCATAGTCACAAGGATAGCGGATACGACCCTGAGAAAAAAGGTGTCATTCAACACTCTCAGGATATATGTATCAGAGCACGGTGACGATGCCGCAGCAGACGGAACGGAATCAGCTCCTTTCGCGACCATTGCCGCTGCCAGGGATTTCGTAAGGGGGATCGACAAAAGCCTTTACGGAGGCATAGACGTAGTGATTCTCAGCGGTGAGTATATCTTGACCGAAGCTGTGGAATTCGGCGCGTGGGACAGCGGAACAGAAGGTTGCGTCATCAGGTATATCGGGGAAGACGGAGCTTCGATCGTGGGCGGTATCGCTCTCCGCGCTTCCGATTTTTCGGCCTGCGAAGGGGATCTCGTCAGCTACTTCCCGGAGGAAGCCAGAGCGCACATCGTGATGATCGACCTTGAGGGATACGGCATAACCGACGAGCTTATCGAACAGGCTCTTTCAGGCTCAAACTTCAGGTCCCGGGCGCCTTTCCTTTCAGCGGACGGCGAGAGAGAGAACATAGCAAGATTCCCGGACGACGACTGGATCAACTTTGAGGACGGTGTAGCCGTAGGCTTTGACGGAGAAACGATCACTACCTTCACCAATGCCACGAACGCTGATTACTACCTGATAAAATACGGCGAACAGTACTTTGACAAGGTCAGCTCATGGACCTCAACGAACAAGAAATTCGTCAGGGCAAGATGGACCAGGCTCTGGTGCCCTGATGACTCATATGTGATGGAGATCTCCCATGAGAAGGACGAGATGAAAGTCAAGTTCGCGGGAGGCTACGAGCCCACACCGGGCATGGTATTCTACTGGTACAACGTTCCAGAGGAGCTGGATGTTCCGGGGGAATACATGTACGACGGTAGCGTGCTTTACTATTATCCCCGCGACAACTTTGATTCAGCTGTCCTTACAGTGCCCGTATCGAAGGGTATCTTCAAACTTGACGGAGCTGACCATATCCACTTCGAAAACCTGATCCTCACCTCATGTCTCGGACATGCCGTCAATTGCAGCGACGTAACGGACGTAAGGATAGCGGACTGCGATATCTCGGCAACCGGTGATTCCGGCATATTCCTCAAAGGTGAGAACTTCGATATCGATATCAGCGGCAACTATATCCACAATATCGGTGACAACGGGATCAAGGCCGAATTCGGTTCATATTATCCGATCACTGACAGCAACTCGATCATTTACAACAACATGGTCAGGGACGTCGCTGTCACGGGCGCGTACGGATACTGCATCACCATGAGCGGTATCGGTTACACCGTTTCCCACAATGTCGCGTATGATTCCAATTTCAAGGGGATACATGTCGCATCCGGCATAAATGCCATCGTCGAGTACAATGAGATATTCGGCGTGTGCAAGCTCGCTGAGGACGTTGGAGTCCTCTCGGGAGACTGCCGTGTAAACGCGAACCTAATCGTGAGATATAACTACGTACATGATTCCGGTCCTGAAGGCACTCCCGCCAAAGTGGCCGAGGTCAACCCTGATTATGTGTATTTCCCCATCGTGGGCATATACTATGACGGCATGTCAAGTTATTTCACCACATACGGTAACGTGGTGCAGGCGATAGACGGCGGAGGCATCCTGCTGAATGCCGGGCGCGGCAATGTGCTCACCGGGAACCTTGTCATCGACGTGGCATATTCGTATATAGACGCTTCTGATTTCGGATACGGATCCAATATTAAAGAAGACGGAACGTACAAAAAGATGTCCAGGAAATACGAAGACTACGTTTATTCCGAAGAATACAAGGCCATCAACCCTGAACCGGCGCAGCTGATAACGAATTCGGCTGATGCTGACACGGATGACCCGTTGTTCTATCACGCCCCGGCCAATGTGGTGGTAAAGAACAACTGGTGCCATCTGAACAAGGCCAACAGAAAGGGAGCATGGGCAGGCTGGGGCGGAGCTGCGTATGGTATCGACAGTTATGTGTATAAGTATGCACACAGCCTTGATGACATTGATGTTCCGCAGGGAAGCCGTATCAATTCCAATATGTCAACGTACAGCAGCCGCAGGGAATCGGTGGATCTGGAAAAACTTATCACCGAGACCGCGGCAGGTGTCATAGAGATAACATGGGAACAGTTCAAAGAGATCGGCATAGTCAGAAATGACTGGCATCTCGATATACCGGTCGTCGGATACAATGCCCAGTAAAGTAAGGAAATAACAAAAATGGCTGCAGCGATGCAGCCATTTTGAGTTTTATAAAGCTTCCTATTTGCTTATGAGGTCGCTGAGGCGCTTTCCGTAGAAGAAATCATGGGTCATCTTGTCGAACTCAGCCCACAGGGGAAGCGTCTGGCAGTTTTTGGCCCTGGGGCAGGGAACGGCTCCCTCGGCCAGACAGGCGACAGATGCCATGGAGCCTTCCATGAGCTCGATGATCTCGCCTATGGTGTATTCCTCCGGCTTTCTCAGGAGCTTGTATCCGCCTCCCTTGCCGCTGGCTCCCACAAGGAGCCCTCCGGATACCATGTCCTTTACTATTATTTCCAGATATTTTTTTGAGATCTCCTGCCTTGCGGCGATATCCTTGAGAGGGATATAGCTGCCGTTGTCATTTTCAGCCAGGTCTATCATCACGCGGATAGCGTATCGTCCTTTTGTCGAAATCATGCCGGGCCTCCAGGTATTTTTTCCTATTATACAGTAGGCAAGTAGGTTTTACAAGACCTGTGCGCGAATTCGAGTTAAAAACCTATTGACACAGTAGGTAAAAGGGAATATAATGTAGGTGAAAACAAAAAAGAAAAGGAAAGGAAGAAATGATATATTGTGACAACGCCGCGACGACAAGGATGAGCGACGCGGCACTGATAAAAATGACGGAGCTGATGAAAGAGGTGTGGGGCAACCCGTCGAGCCTGTACAGCCACGGCCAGAGAGCGAAAGAAGTGCTTGAAGAAGCCCGTGAGAAGGTCGCTTCCGCGATCGGGGCGCAGCCCGGTGAGATCTATTTCACTTCCGGCGGAAGCGAAGCTGACAACCAGGCGATACGTTCAGCTGCCGAGCTTGGCAGAAAGAACGGGAAGATGCATATCGTATCCTCTGCCTTTGAACACCACGCCGTACTGCATACGCTTGAGAAGCTGGAAAAAGAGGGGTTCGACGTAACTCTGCTCGACGTACACGAAAACGGTCTCGTGGTGCCCGGAGAAGTCGAGGCGGCCATCAGGGATGACACGTGTCTCGTAACGGTGATGTATGCCAACAACGAGATAGGTACAATCCAGCCCATAAGGGAAATAGGGGAGATATGCCGGCGGAAGAAGGTGCTGTTCCACACTGACGCTGTCCAGGCCGTAGGGCATATACCGGTGGATGTCAGGGGTGACAATATCGACATGCTGTCCGCGTCGGCACATAAATTCCACGGACCCAAGGGCGTAGGCTTCCTGTATGCGAAAAAGGGCATAAGACTCACGAATCTGATAGAGGGGGGAGCTCAGGAAAGGGGAAAACGGGCCGGAACGGAAAACGTGCCCGGGATCGCGGCCATGGCTGAGGCTCTGGAAGAGGCTGTCGGAGGAATGAAAGTGAACGGGGAGCGCACTGCGGCCCTGAGGGACAGGCTGATAGAAGGCCTGAAACAGATACCTCATTCAGCACTTAACGGTGATGCGGTGAACAGACTGCCCGGAAACGCGAACTTCTGCTTTGAAGGGATCGAAGGCGAATCACTTCTGCTGCTCCTCGATGACAAGGGAGTACAGGCTTCGTCAGGAAGCGCCTGCACGTCCGGATCGCTTGATCCGAGCCATGTGCTCCTTGCGATCGGAAGAGTGCACGATGTGGCCCACGGATCTCTTAGGCTGACCATAGGAGACGATATCACTGAGGATTACGTGGACTATGTGATTAAATCGGTCAGGGAAGTGGTGGAACTTCTGAGAAGCTTCTCTCCCATATGGAGAGACCTGATGGCAGGAAAGAAAGAATTCATACTGTAAGGAGATAAGAGGATGGCTTTATACAGCGAAAAGGTGATGGATCATTTCCGCAATCCCAGGAACGTGGGCATAATCGAGGATGCCAACGGGATCGGAGAGGTAGGTAACGCCAAATGCGGCGATATAATGAAGATGTATATGAAGATAGAAGACGGCATCGTGAAGGACGTGAAGTTTGAGACTTTCGGATGCGGCAGTGCCATAGCTTCGAGTTCGATGGCAACCGAGCTCATCAAGGGAAAGCCGGTAAGCGAGGTGAAGGAACTCACGAACAAGGCGGTCGCGGAGGCGCTGGACGGACTGCCGGCATACAAGATGCACTGTAGCGTGCTGGCAGAGGAGGCCATCCAGAAGGCTCTCGAGGATTACGAAAAGAGGACCGGAAACAAAATCTGAAAATATTTCTAAAAACCTATTGACATAGTAGGAGAATGGAGATATAATACGGAAAACGCGAAAGAAAGAAGGCGCAGGACATGCTGAATTCTGTTACTTATGTGCAGAACGGATACTGTTATTGTCGAATGCTTATCTCCCGGGCATGTAAAGTGGCTGGGGCGTTTGACGTAGCATCGTGTACGTCCGTGCGCCGGATATAACGGCAAAAGAAAACTGCCGTTTTATCAAGCCTGTTTGCCCGGGAGCTTTTCAGACAGTTCCCGGGTCCTGTTTTTGTATCCGGAAAATCAAAAAACAAGGAGATTCAAAAGATGAGCAAATACAGATTTGAAACACTTCAGCTGCATGTGGGGCAGGAGCAGGCGGATCCCGCCACAGATGCCCGCGCGGTACCGATATACCAGACGACTTCATATGTTTTCCACAACAGCCAGCACGCTGCGGACCGGTTTGGCCTGGCTGACGCCGGCAATATCTACGGGAGACTGACAAATTCGACTCAGGATGTTCTTGAAAAAAGACTTGCCGCTCTTGAGGGAGGCACTGCAGGCCTGGCTCTTGCCTCGGGAGCTGCTGCCATAACGTATACCATAGAGGCCCTTGCTGCGAACGGAGGGCACATCGTGTCACAGAAAACTATATACGGAGGCAGCTACAATCTGCTTTCCCACACTCTTCCGCAGTACGGTATCACGACGACATTCGTTGACGCCCATGACCTTAAGGAAGTGGAATCATCCATAAGGGAAAACACAAGAGCCATATATCTGGAGACCCTCGGAAACCCAAACAGCGACATACCGGATATAGACGCGATATCGGAGATTGCCCACAGGCACGGACTGCCGGTGGTCGTTGACAATACCTTCGGTACGCCGTATCTGATCCGTCCCATAGAGCACAGAGCCGACATAGTAGTCCACTCAGCCACGAAATTCATCGGAGGGCACGGAACGACCCTCGGCGGCATAATAGTAGAGTCCGGAAAGTTCGACTGGAAAGCCAGCGGGAAATACCCGAACATCGCAGATCCGAATCCCAGCTATCACGGCATATCGTTCTATGATGCAGTGGGACCGGCAGCTTTCGTGACATACATTCGCGCCATCCTGCTTAGAGATACAGGAGCTTGTATCTCGCCGTTCAACGCCTTTCTGCTGCTGCAGGGCGTCGAGACGCTTTCACTGAGACTTGACCGCCACGCGGAGAACACGAAGAAAGTCGTGGAATTCCTGAGCAATCATCCGAAAGTGGAGAGGGTCAGCCACCCTTCGCTTCCGTCTCATCCGGATCATGCTCTGTATGAGAGATACTTCCCCAACGGCGGGGCCTCGATCTTTACGTTCGACATCAAAGGCGGCAGAGAAGAGGCATGGAAGTTCATCGACAATCTGAAGATATTCTCACTGCTGGCGAACGTGGCTGACGTGAAGAGCCTTGTGATCCATCCGGCTTCCACGACCCATTCACAGCTTTCCGAAGAAGAACTTCAGAACCAGGGGATCAGACAGAATACGATCCGCCTGTCCATAGGTACGGAACACATAGACGACATAATCGCGGATCTGGAAAACGGATTCGCGGCAATATAAGGTAAAAAGAAAAGGAGAAAAACACCATGGCAAGGATATACAAAGGAACACTCGACCTTATAGGAAACACACCTCTTGTGGAGGTCGCAAACATCGAGAAGGAACTGGGTCTTGAGGCAACGGTCCTGGTAAAACTGGAATACTTCAATCCGGCGGGAAGCGTGAAGGACCGCATCGCTAAAGCCATGATAGAGGATGCGGAAGAAAAAGGGATCCTTAAGGAAGGCTCAGTTATAATAGAGCCTACCAGCGGGAACACGGGCATAGGGCTGGCTTCCATAGCCGCAGCCAAGGGGTACCGTATAATCCTGACGATGCCTGAGACCATGAGCGTGGAAAGGCGCAACATACTGAAGGCATACGGCGCTGAACTTGTGCTGACGGAAGGCGCGAAAGGCATGAAAGGCGCAATCGCGAAGGCAGAGGAACTGGCTGCCGAGATCCCGGACAGCTTCATTCCGGGACAGTTCGTGAACCCTGCCAACCCGGCAATCCACAAAGCGACTACAGGGCCTGAGATCTGGAACGATACCGACGGCAAGGTCGACATATTTGTCGCGGGAGTAGGGACAGGCGGTACAGTTACAGGGACCGGAGAATACCTTAAGGAACAGAATCCTGAAATCAAGGTCATCGCGGTCGAACCCGAGGATTCGCCTGTGCTGTCCGAGGGCAGGAGCGGACCTCATAAGATACAGGGCATAGGCGCCGGATTCGTTCCGGACGTGCTGAACACAAAGATATATGATGAGGTCTTCAGGGCATCGAACAGCGACGCGTTTGAAACGGCAAAGCTCCTGGCGAGAAAAGAAGGCATATCGGTAGGTATTTCTTCCGGCGCGGCTCTGTTCGGAGCAATCACACTGGCGAAGAAGGAAGAGAACAAAGGAAAGGTCATCGTGGCGCTGCTTCCCGACAGCGGGGACCGTTATTACTCGACTCCGCTTTTCACTGAAGGCTGAATGTAAACAGGCAATAGTATACCCCCGGCTCAGAATTGAACCGGGGGTGATTCTGTTTAATAGGTTGTGAGACCGGTCAGCATGCGCCGTGAGCGAGCATCGCGTCCACGACTTTCGTGAATCCGGCGATGTTTGCGCCTGCCACGTAGTTGCCCTTGAGGCCGTATTCCTCGGCTGCGCTCTCACAGTTCTTGTAAATGCCTATCATGATGGATTTAAGCTTCGAATCGACCTGGTCGAAGGTCCAGCTGAGTCTCTCACTGTTCTGGGACATCTCAAGTCCGCTGGTTGCGACACCGCCTGCGTTGGAAGCCTTGCCGGGAGCGAAGAGGACGCCATTTGCCTGCAGATACTTTGTGGCATCGATGCTGGTGGGCATGTTCGCGCCTTCGCACACGCACTGAACGCCGTTCTTCACGAGCTCCTTCGCGTCATCCAGAAGCAGTTCGTTCTGTGTGGCGCAGGGAAGAGCAATATCGACGGGAACGGACCATACGCCTTTTCCTTCGTGATATTCGCAGTCGGGCTTCGCGTCCTTGTACTCAGAAATCCTTCCGCGGCGCACTTCCTTGATCTCCTTCACGAGATCGAGGTCTATACCGTTCTTGTCGTAGATCCATCCTGTGGAGTCGCTGAGCGTGACTACCTTGCCGCCGAGCTGGGATGCTTTTTCAGCTGCGTAAATGGCAACGTTTCCGGCTCCGGAGATGGCTACTTTCTTTCCGTCCATTCCATTGCCGTTTGCCTTGAGCAGTTCATCCGTGAAGTACAGAAGTCCGTAGCCCGTAGCCTCTTTACGTGTCAGGGATCCGCCGTATGACAGCCCCTTTCCGGTGAGGACGCCTTCGAACAGACCGGTCATTCTCTTGTACTGTCCGAACATATATCCGATCTCACGGGCTCCGACACCGATGTCACCGGCGGGAACGTCCATGTCTTTTCCGACGTATTTATAAAGCTCCGTCATGAAGCTCTGGCAGAAGTTCATGATCTCTCTCGGGCTCTTGCCCTTGGGGTCGAAGTCGGAACCGCCCTTTGCGCCGCCCATCGGAAGGGAGGTGAGGGAGTTCTTGAATACCTGTTCGAATCCCAGGAACTTGATGACTGAAAGGTTCACTGAGGGATGGAGCCTGAGGCCGCCCTTGTATGGACCTATGGAGTTGTTGAACTGTACGCGGTAACCGGTGTTGATACGGATCTTGCCGGTGTCGTCGACCCACGGCACCCTGAACTGGATCTGACGGTCAGGCTCAGTGATGCGTTCAAGGATCGCATTGTCTTCATACAGCTTTTCATTCTTCGTGATCACCTTTTCAAGGGACTCGAAGACTTCTCTCACTGCCTGGAGAAATTCAGGCTGGTAGGAGTACTTTTTTTCGATTTGGGCAAGGACATCATTTAAGTAACTCATTGGTATGACCTCCAATAAAATTTCGCAAATAATATATCATAAGCTGAATAAAAATGCAATAAAAAATCTTAAATAATCCAAATCATGCATATATTATCTTGTATTCTGACAAAATCTGAATAAATATGAATCAGCGGTTTGTGAAACCTGCATTTTCAGAATTTAAGCAAGGGCCTGCAGACAAAGGACTTTATGCCTTCGTCCTCAAGTACGCGGTACGCCGCAATGGCATCTTTGTGCTTCGTGAATATGCCGAAGAGGGAAGGACCGCTTCCGCTCATGAGAGCGGCAGATGCGCCGAAGGATATGAGCCTCTGCTTGAGCTCGGCTATATCAGGCCTTTTCGGGATGATCACATTCTCAAAATCGTTCTGCAGATGCTGCACCGGTATCTTCCCGTCAAAGAAGTCATCGAGGATATCCGGTATGCTCCCGTCGTATTTCGGCCGGGATCTTATGTATTCGTCTATTTTCTCGTAGGCTTCCGGTGTCGAGACCCGGCCTCCCGGACTCACAAGGAGGATGGTGTACGACGGAGTTGCGTAGGTGTCGATACGGGAAATGCTGTTTCCTATCCCGTAGCACTCGCATGTGCCTCCGACAAGGCAGAAGGGGATGTCCGCGCCGATGCCGGCTCCGATTCTCCTGAGTTCTTCATCTGAGAACGGATGCTCCATGATATCATTCAGGGCGAGGAGGACCGCCGCACCGTCAGAAGAACCTCCCGCTAGCCCTCCTGCCATGGGTATCCTCTTCACTATATCGATCTGTACGGATATGTCTTTTTCACCGAGTCTGTCCAGGAATACCCTGGCGCATCTCCATGCGATGTTCGAATCGTCACACGGTACTTCGGGATCAGTACATGTAACTCTTATCGCGCCTGTGTCTTTCCGGGTCGTAACGGTGACTGTGTCTGACAGATCGATCTGCTGCATGATGCTTGCGATGTTGTGATATCCGTCAGATCTTCTGTTGACGATCTTCAGGTACAGGTTTATTTTCGCGAATGCCTCGCGTACTCTTGTCGGCATATGGAATCTCCTAGTGGATCATCTTAAGTATCGGATTTCTCTTCGCTTTCACGGCACCAACCGGGCACAGTTCCTGACAGCAGTAGCACTTTATGCAGTTTTTGCGGTCGATCTTTGCTTTCTTCCCGTGCCTGTCTGTCATCTTTATGGTCTTCCGCGGGCATGAGGCCGCGCATCTCCCGCATCCGACGCATTTTTTCCTGTCGACGACGGGGTGCACTTCCACCAGCTTCACGAATCTTCCGCCCATGACCGAAGAAAGGTTCTTGACCAGGCTTAGAGCATCCGATTCAGGCCTTTTGAAGTCGAGGCAGGGAACCTCTTCGCCCCCCAGTATTTCGATATCGGGAAAACTCCTTGAAGTGAGTCCCAGGTCACGTGCGGCGTCAAGGTAAAGGATTTCTCCGTCCATCCTCATCATATGCTCCGCCACTGTGTCCAGCGAGAATACGGAGCGGGATGCCAGTACGTATCCGGTGAATTTGGGTTCACCCTGGGACGGGCCGTTGCCCTCGTGGGACAGGATGGCATCGCACAGCGCTATGACGTTCTTCTTCCTGCAGGCGTAATCCGCCAGGTCCGCGAGCATTTTTGAGAAATCGCCTATATCAGGGAAAGTCGCATGTAATTCGAATTTCTCTACCCCGGGGATGAGGCCGAATAGGTTTTTCGTGGCGCAGGTCATCTTGGTCAGGGAATGGGTCTTCATTTTGCAGAGATCGATGACCACATCAGCCTCGAGAAACGGGTTTATGACATTGAAATTCTTCAGCATCACGCCGTCCGTCTTCTGCGGGGCGAAACCGTAATCCGTGTTGATTTCGTACCATTCACTTGCCGTGATCCCGCATGCCTTGCATATCGCAGAGAAAGAGACGGCGTTGTATGGTCCTCCGGGGGACTCCGCAACGGTGACCTTTCTTGCTCCTCTCTCTCTTACAACTCTTGCGCATGCTTCGAGAAAGTGCGGGTGAGTGGTCACGGCGAACTCCGGTTTTCTGCCGAGTATGAGATTGGGTTTGAGCATGACGTTCCTGTCTGCAAACACGTCAGGCCCGGCTCCGATGGAATCGAATGCCCGGGAAATAAGCGGGACAAGAACGTCAATGTCGTAGGATTCGCATTTCGCGAGAAAAACTGGTTTGTCTGAACTGTTCATTTCTACTCCAAAAAAGCGCGTGCGGAGGCACGCGCTTTCCTCAGCTATTTCTTCAGTGAATCGTGGGGAAGTCCCAGCATATCTTCAAGTGTATTTGTGCATGATCTGGCATTTTCGGATGCATTTTCATAGTCTTTGCCGTTTGCCAGGATATAAAACTTGATCTTTGGCTCTGTCCCGGACGGGCGGGCGACCACGACGCAGCCGTTCTCAGCCAGATAATACATTACATTGGATGAAGCGAGGCCGGTACCGGTCACTTCTCCCGTAAGGACGTTCTTCGAAGTCTGTGCGAGATAGTCGCGGACATTGACTACACGGCTTCCGGCAAGAGTCTCGGGGACCATGTTCCTGAGCTTTTCCATCATTGCGGCGATCTTGTCCTTGCCGTCCAGGCCTTCCATGTAGATCTCGGCTGAATACTCCATATAATAGCCGTATTTCTTATACAGCTCATCGATGGCGTCTATGAGGGTCATGCCGCGGAGGGAGTAATATGCGGCCATCTCGCAGATGAGCATGGCGGCTACCACTCCGTCCTTGTCTCTTGAATATGAGCCCTTCATGTATCCGTAGCTTTCCTCATAACCCAGCAGGAAAGCTCCGTGATCGGTATTCTCGTGCCTTGCCACCGCTTCCGCTATGTTCTTGAATCCGGTCAGGCAGTTGTCCAGCTCCACGTTGTGCTTCTTGCAGATGGCAGTCGCCATTTCGCTTGTGACTATGGTCTTGACAGCGAAGGGCTTCTCGGGCATTTTACCTTTTTCTTCAAGAGCCGTGAATATATAGTCAAGAAGCAGGGAACCCATCTGGTTTCCGGTCACGCACTTGAACTCTCCGCTCCTGTCCCTTGCCATGACGCCGATCCTGTCGGCATCCGGGTCGTTCGCGATTATGATGTCGGAGTTGACCTTTTCAGCTACCTTTATGGCTTCGATGAAGGCAGCGGGATATTCGGGGTTCGGTTTCGGCAGGCCCGGGAAATTCCCGTTTGGGGTCATCTGCGCGCCGACCGTGAAAAGGTTCTTTACGCCGACTCTGTGAAGAACGTCAGGAACGATCCTGTACCCGCATCCGCACAGGGGGGTATATACGACCTGGAGATCGTCAGCAGCCTTCGCTATCATATCCGGATATACGCCTTCGGAGAGCACGTTGCTAATGAACAGCTCGTCGAAATCCCTGCCCACCATGGTGATCAGCGACTCGTCGGCGTCTTCCGGCTTCGGTACGCTGAAGATATCCGTGGACTGCATGAACGCCGAGACTTTGTCGGCTATCTGGAAAGTGGGCTGAGCTCCGTCTTCCCAGTAGAACTTATACCCGTTGTAGACAGCGGGGTTGTGGGAGGCCGTGATGTTTATTCCGGCTGCGCAGCCGAAGTGCCTTACGCCGAAGGACAGCATCGGAGTGGGGCGCAGTTCGTCGAACAGATATACCTTTATCCCGTAGGCGGTCATCACCTCAGCGCAACGGCGGGCGAATCTCGCGGAGTTGTTCCTACAGTCGTAACCTATGATGACACCTCTTTCCCTGGCGTCAGGGAAGGCTTCCAGCACCGCCTGTGCAGCGCCGGCCGTGGCATGAGCGACGGTATAGATGTTCATCATCCCGTCACCGGCGCACATCTTGGACCTGAGTCCGCCGGTCCCGAATTCCATGAAAGAAAGGAACCTAGTCTTGATCTCGTTCTCGTCGTCCTTGATGGCCTTCAGTTCCGCTCTCGTGTCCTCATCGATATAGTCGGATGTCAGCCAGTCGATGTATCTCTTGAGATATTTTTCCATACAGCACTCCTTTTTTGAGCTTTTAGTTGATCATTCCCAGGATCCGGTAGCTGTCCTTCAGGAAGTCCACCAGTTCCTCGGATGAGAGCTGCCTCTGGGAAAGGGCAGCCAGCCTGTAGATCTGCCGCGCCATGGTCTCGGCGGCCTCCCCGTTACCGCTTTCGATCTCGTCTGAAAGCTTGTCTGTGAGAGGTGATGAAAGGTTCATGATGAGTGTCTCGTCCAGGGGCATGCCGTCCATCCTGTACATGGCCATCATGTCGTTCATCCTTCTGCCTTCCTCGGATACGTTCAGGATCGCCGGGATCGTGTCGTCCTTGAAGCGGTCAAACTTGACGGTCAGTTTCTCGCCGGCCACTTTCTTCAGGAGTTCCGCCACCTTAGGCAGTTCCTTGATCTCGCCGTCGCCCTTCAGGTCGTCGGCCACCTCGGAATCCACCCGGATGAACTTCACGCCTTCCTTGTTCTGCTCGATCACGTTTATGAACTGGGAGTCAATGATCCTGTCCAGAAGCACGATGTCTATGCCCTGGTCATTGAACATCTTTATGTATCCGGACTGAGCGACCTTGTCGTTCGCGTAGTAGATCTTGTTTTCATGCTTTTCCTTTGCGGCTTCCAGATATTCGTCGACAGTCTTGAATTCACCGCCGGTCTGCTCGAGCAGTACGGTATCCTTGACTCTGTCGTAGAACTTCTGGTCCCTGAGGCATCCGTATTCCACGAAAGTCTTGAGGTCACGCCAGATCTCTTCGTATTTCTTTCTGTCCTGCGTGAACATGGAATTCAGCTTGTCGGCCACTTTCTTTGTTATGTGGGCGGATATCTTCGAAACATATCCGCTGTTCTGCAGGTAGCTTCTTGAAACGTTCAGAGGCAGTTCGGGACAGTCAAGAACTCCCTTGAGCATCAGAAGGTATTCCGGGATCACTTCCTTGATGTTGTCTGCCACGAAAACCTGGTTGTAATAGAGTTTGACCTGGCCCTCAAGGCTCTCGAATTCGCTTCCGATCCTCGGGAAGTACAGGATCCCTTTGAAATTCAGCGGGTAATCAGCTTTCAGATGGATGTGGAAAAGAGGTTCCTTCCAGTCGCTGAATACTTTCCTGTAGAAATCCTTGTATTCGTCTTCCGTGCAGTCGGAGGGGTTTTTGAGCCACAGCGGATGGGTATCGTTGACGGGTTTCGGCGCTTCGGGCTCCTTGCCTTTCTCAGGCTTCTCCTCTTTCTTGTTCAGGTCCTCGAAGTATATCTCCTCAGGCATGAAGGCGCAGTATTTGTCCAGGACGTCCCTGAGCCTGTAGGAGCTCAGAAATTCCTTGCCTTCCTCGTTGATGTGCATGACGACGGCAGTTCCGAAACTGCCTATCAGGCCTTCCTCATCCTCATAGTCCGGAGTTATCTCGTAATTGCCTTCGTCTGTGCATGACCATTTGATGACCGGGGCACCTGTATACGATTTCGTGATGATGTCCACCGTGTCGCTCACCATGAACGAGGAATAGAATCCCAGACCGAAATGGCCTATGATGCCGTTCTGCTGAACATCGGCTTCAGTGCCTTCGTATTTCTGGATGAAATCCAGTGCTCCGGAAAGAGCTATCTGGCAGATGTATTTCTGCAGTTCCTCTTCGGTCATTCCGATACCGGTATCTGTGACCGTGATTGTGGAGGCCTTTTCGTCCAGGAGTACCTTTATCTTCTGTTCGCCCAGTTCGATGCCGCCGGCCTGGCCCAGGGACACGAGCCTGCGGAGCTTTGTGATTGCGTCGCACGCGTTTGAAACTATTTCACGGAGGAATATCTCCTTCTCGGAATAGAGCCATTTCTTGATGATCGGGAATATATGCTCGAGTTCTATCGAAATCCCGCCGTGAATCTTGTTGTCTTCCATGATTTTTCGGATCTCCGTTTCCTTGGTTAACGACCTATTATATATATTGTTAAGAGTTGCACAAAAACTCAAGCCGTGTATGAACACGGCCGGGTTTCTTAATGAAGGGTGCCTTCGAGCACTTCTCCGTCAGCTGTGAAAAGGGGAAGCTTCTGAAGGTATACTATGTCGTCTCTCGTCTGGGCATCGCCTTCGGCGAGGATCGTCATCTTCCCGACGATGATGCCGCCTGCGGCCTGCACCAGTTCCTCAATGGCCCGGAGAGACTCACCGGTCGAGATGACGTCGTCCACGATGAGCATTCTTGATCCTTTGATCATTTTAGCATCCGCGCCGTCAAGGAACAGGCTCTGGACGCCTTTTGTGGTGATGGAATGCACCTTGACTTCGAATACTTCCTTCATGTAGGCTTTTTCTTTTTTCCTTATGACGAAGTACTTCTGATTGCCTGCGAGACGGGCCATTTCATGGGCCAGGGGGATACCCTTGGATTCGGCGGTGATTATGTAATCGTACTCGGGCGCCAGCTTCAGGAGTGCGTCTGCTGCAGCCGTGCAGATCTCGGGGTCACCGAAGATCACGAAACCGGCTATGGCAAGGTCATCTGTCAGTTTGCAGATCGGAAGTTCTCTGTGAAGGCCTGCGATTTCGATAGGATACGTTGTTCTCATCTTGGTTTCCTTTCTCTTTTTTATTTTTGTTTTCTTCATCTCAGTTTGATGTTGAGTTCCTTTTCAAGGTTTGCGAGTATGGACTTCACCGCGCCGTTTGCCTCTTCATCGTTCAGGGTGTGATCCTTACCTCTGAGCATCACGCTGTAGGACATGCTCTTCTTATGCTCGCCGATCTGCGGGCCGCGGTACACGTCGAACAGCTCGACGCTTTCCACCAGCTTGCTGGAACTCTTTATGACTTTTGCTATGGATGCGGCTTCCACATCCTCGTCGCATACGAAGGAGAAGTCTCTCTCGACTGCCGGGTGCTTCGGGATCTGCCTGTACTCGACCACCTTGCGTCTTTCCTCGAA
>JAEEGL015074783.1_pt1 | contig 39743 bp, 21 predicted proteins | sample 9134231 | NCBI WGS metagenome assembly JAEEGL01 (sample SAMN16246548, study PRJNA631951) | gut metagenome | biome: gut microbiome; feature: rumen; material: fiber-attached | host: Bos | place: Iran: Karaj | collected 2018-10
AGTGGCAATGCCGTCAACAGACTATTGGTATGAGTGTATCATCCGTGAAATCGATAAGGTCTACACTGGACACTTCACATTGATAAGACGATAACTAATCTATTAGTTGAGATAACAAAAAAGGTTGCGAGTACTCGCAACCTTTTTTGTTTATGTTTGAGTGTCGTTTATGAATATGGATACTTTTATTTTTGTATTAACGAAAAGTCCGAAAGATTTTATTCTTTCGGACTTTTTATATTTAGATTATGGAATGTTGACTTTATTTGTGAAATAAATTAGTAAATCCTATTCATAACACCGTCATCATATATTACCATTTCATTTGCTTTGAAGACACGATCGCCTGTAGTGATGAACGAATCCTGGATATCTGTAGTGTCTCCATATATGTTTTCAGTTTGAATGTCTAAAATCCATTTGACTTCATTCTTTTCGCCTATTGTGTATGTTTCTTTTTTTACCTTCAACGAATTTGGATTAGGAAGATAGTTTTTGTAAAAACGCATATAAGCCTCTCTTCCCTGACTGACTTTTTTATTTTCACAAGAGGAAAATATAGCGATTGATAGGATTGTAAAAAGTAAACATTTAGTTGTATTCATAATACTCATATTTTCATTGTTCCAAATACAAAGTTACAAAAAAAAAGTGATATCTTACGTTTGTCAATTAAATCAAACTTTTGTTCAAAATTATGTATATTTTTTTTGTCCTTTCTCTTCCTAATTTTATTATATTTGCACTACATTTCAGAGAAAGGAAATATTAATAAACAATAAAATATAAAGTTATGGCTTTTTTAACTAACGAGAAACTTGTTATCGTAGGTGCTGGTGGTGCAATCGGCTCTAACATGGTTCAGTCTGTACTTATGCTTGGTTTGACTCCAAACATTTGTCTATATGATATTTTCGAGCCAGGTGTACATGGTGTTGCTGATGAGATGGCTCACTGTGCATTCCCAGGTGCAAACATTTCTTGGACTACTAATCCTGCAGAGGCATTCACTGGTGCTAAGTATATCATCTCTTCTGGTGGAGCTCCACGTAAAGAGGGTATGACTCGTGAGGATTTGTTGAAGGGTAACTGCCAGATCGCTGCTGAGTTTGGTGACAATATCAAGAAGTATTGTCCAGATGTAAAGCATGTTGTGGTTATCTTCAACCCAGCTGACGTTACAGCCCTTACTGCACTTATCCACTCAGGTTTGAAGCCAAATCAGTTGACTTCTCTAGCTGCTCTTGACTCAACTCGTCTACAGCAGCAGATTGCAATGCAGTGTGGTGTACAGCAGGATCAGGTAACTGATTGCTACACATATGGTGGTCACGGTGAGCAGATGGCAGTTTTTGCTTCAAAGGCAAAGGTTGCTGGCAAGCCACTTTCTGAGTACAATATCCCAGCTGACCGTTGGGCAGAGATCAAGCAGGCTACTATCCAGGGTGGTTCTGCAATTATCAAGCTTCGTGGCCGTTCTTCATTCCAGAGCCCAGCTTATCAGGCTGTTAAGATGATCGAGGGTGCTATGGGTGGCGCTGAGTTCACATGGCCTGCAGGTTGCTATGTAAACTGCGACAAGTGCGGTTTCAAGAACGTAATGATGGCTATGCCTTCAAAGATTGACAAGAATGGAGTTAGCTTCACAGCTCCTTCTGGTACTGCAGAGGAGATGGCTGATCTTGCTAAGTCTTACGAGCACCTACAGAAGATGCGTGATGAGCTTGTAACTCTTGGTATCATCCCACCTGTATCAGAGTGGAAGACAATGAATCCAAATCTATAATTCTTGATTGGGGTTTATTTCATAATACAAGCGAGTGTTGGAGACAACACTCGCTTTTTATTTTTCATCACTGAACAATAAATATTGATATGTAAATTTATTGTATCTTTGTGACACCTTTTGGGGGTCAGTTTGATAAAATTTATGAAGCGATTAATTAGTTATTTGTTTTCGACATTGTCCTTGGCGTTAGTGTTTTCTTTTTTCACTATTTCAAGAATCGACACTATAGACTTTACTGCATGGATCTATTTGATCTTCTCAAGTCTGTCGCATGCGTCGATGATAATGTTGATCCCGTTGATTTTGAGTTTTATTCCATATGCATTATGTAAAAAGGAGAGTAATGTTCCGTTTTGGACAATGATTGGATTGACCGCTCTGCTTTTTGTTATTGTTTTCGCAGATGCAAATGTCTACGACCTTTATCGTTTTCATATTAATGGTATTGTCCTGTCCATGTTGTTTAGTGCAGGCTCTAAAGATATCTTTACTTTTGAAGGACCGATGGTGTTGACTGTAGTCCTCAAAATTGCAGCTATCATCACTTTTTTTGTCGTAATGGGATGGTCTATAATAAAGATTGAGAGTAAAGTTAAGTTGAAGATTCTTCCGATAGTGTTGACGTTATTTGGGATTACCCTTGTCGCCCAAGGATTGAATGTATATGCTCAGGCTGTACGTCATAGCATATGTATTGATTGTTGTGAGAATCTACCTCACTATTATCCGTTGTCGGCGAATAGAAAATTGGCAAAAATGGGATGGATAGATTCTTCAAAACGCCCGCAGATAAATATGTCCTCTGGCAAAATCAAATACCCTTTAACCGACGCGAATTTCGTTAAGCCAGATACCCTTCGGAATTTTGTCTGGCTGATGATAGATTCTTGGAATGTACGTAGCTTCGATAGTATCACGTCTCCAAATATATATCAGTTTTCGAAGCAATGTGAGATTTATGAGAATCATAAAAGTAGTTCAAATGGGACAATCAGTTCTATCTTTGGAATATACACAGGAATCAGCGACTATTACCGTGAAGATTTTGAATTGTCGGATTGTTCTCCATTACTGATTGACCGTTTGCAGGAGTTGGATTATGATATCCAGTTTTATCCATCTGCGTCGCTAGACAATCCTCCGATTGTCAGGACTTTATTCACGAAGATTAAGAATCTTAGACACGATACAGGACTTGGAGATAGCTATAAAAACGATTGTAAGCTGGCTAAAGATTGTAATGTCTACCTTGATTCTGCAGTCAAAAGAGATCAGCCTTTCTTCGCATGGTGTTTCTTTGATTTGCCTCATTCATTGAGCCAACCTGACAACGTAAAAAAACACTTTGAACCAGCTTGGAATTCAGCAGACTATACTGCTCTTAACAATGATATGGATCCTACTGAGTTCTGGAATCTTTATCGTAATAATGTATATTTGGTGGATTCTATGATTAATACAGTGCTTAATACATTAGAGAAGACGGGAGCGTTAAAGAATACTGTGGTGATGATTACAGGAGACCATAGTCAGGAATTTAATGAGAACCATAAGAATTATTGGGGACATAATGGTAATTTCACCAATGCCCAGATCCAGGTCCCGATGATGATATATTATCCTCAGTTGGAAAATCCATGCAGGTATTCGCATCAGACTACGCATTATGATGTTGCATATACAATGTTATACAAATTCTTAGGACTGACCTCTCCCGCTTCTGATATCTGTATGGGACATCTTATGAATGAACCGTCGGATGCACAATATTTCATCTCAGGATCAAAGCAGAATTTTGCACTTGTTTCAGACAGTTTCATAGTGGAAAAGCGTCCGGGAGGTAATATAAAAGTGACGGATAAGAACCTTAATACTGTGGATGAGAGTAAGGTTGATTTTGCGGTTATAAGTAAGGAATTGACGGATTTGAATAGATTTTATAAATGATTTAGCATAAGTTTTGTCAATCATCCCTTATGCTATAACAAAAAAGAGACGCTGCTTATGCAACGTCTCTTTTATCATATTTGATTGAATGATTACATTCTTTCTGGAACCTCGATACCAAGCAATCCCATACCGCTTTTTACCACTTTCGCAACTGATTTTGATAGAAGCAGACGGAATGCACGAACATCTTCGTTTTCCTCCTTTAGAATAGAGAAATCGTGGTAGAATGAGTTGAACTGTTTTACCAAGTCGTAGATGTAGTTGGCAATCAATGCTGGGCTGAACTCTTTTCCTGCCTGAGCAACAATATCTGGATATGAAGCCAAAGCCTGGATCAAAACACCTTCTGTATCAGATATCTGCAAATCCTCATTTAGCTTGTTTGGCAATGTTATACCCATTTCTGCAGCCTTTCTCAATACCGAACAGATACGAGCGTGTGTATACTGGATGAATGGACCTGTGTTTCCGTTGAAGTCGATCGACTCTTTTGGATCAAACATCATATTCTTGCGAGGATCAACCTTTAGAATGAAATACTTCAATGCTCCAAGACCACAGATTCTTGCAACTTCGTCGACTTCGGCCTCTGAGCAATCCTGCAATTTACCAAGCTCAAGCGACATCTGTTTTGCATCCTCTACCATCTTGTCCATCAAATCATCCGCGTCTACTACAGTTCCCTCACGGCTCTTCATCTTTCCTTCTGGTAGCTCAACCATACCGTAAGAGAAGTGAACCAAATCTTTTCCCCACTTGAATCCTAGACGGTCGAGTAGGATAGAAAGCACCTGGAAGTGGTAGTTCTGCTCATTTCCTACAACGTAGATCATGCGTGAAATATCATAGTCACGGAAACGTTGCTGTGCTGTACCGATATCCTGAGTCATGTAAACAGAAGTACCGTCGGCACGGAGAAGAAGTTTCTCATCCAAACCATCCTTTGTAAGGTCTGCCCAAACGGAACCATCCTCACGACGGTAGAAGACTCCCTTTTCAAGACCTTCGTTGACTTTAGCCTTTCCGTCAAGGTAAGTCTGAGACTCATAGTATATCTTGTCGAAACTTACGCCCATACGCTTGTAAGTCTCATCGAATCCTGCGTATACCCAGTTGTTCATCATCTCCCAAAGATCACGAACCTCCTTGTCTCCATCCTCCCATTTCTTAAGCATCTGTTGAGCCTCTACCATTAGAGGGGCATTTTTCTTAGCGTCTTCCTCGCTTTGACCCTGAGCCATAAGCTCCTTCACTTGAGCACGATACTCCTTATCGAACTTGACATAATAGTCACCAACCAAGTGGTCGCCCTTCTTGCCTGAATTCTCTGGAGTCTCACCGTTGCCGAACAATTTCCAAGCGAGCATAGACTTGCAGATGTGGATACCACGGTCGTTCACGATGTTAGTCTTCACAACTCTCAAACCGCAAGCTTCAAGGATTCGGCATAGAGAAGAGCCAAGAAGATTGTTGCGGACATGTCCGAGGTGAAGAGGCTTGTTTGTGTTTGGCGACGAGTATTCAACCATGTAAAGTGGCGACTCTGCTGTAGGAGTCTTTTTACCGAAGTTGTCGTCAGCAAGGATGTTGTTAAGAGCGCTTACCCAATGACCCTTTTTGATGACCATGTTAAGGAAACCCTTTACGACGTTGAATTTTTCAACTTCAGATGCGTTTGCAACAAGGTAGTCGCCGATTTCCTGAGCTGTCTCTTCCGGCTTTTTCTTAGAAGCTTTTAAGAAAGGGAATACCACCAAAGTAAGGTCACCCTCAAACTCTTTTCTTGTTGCAGACAACTGCACTGATTTGTCGTCTGCTTCAATACCATATAGAGCAGACACTGCAGCCTTAACGACTGCTGATAGTTTTTCTTCTATATTCATTTTAAATGTATCTTCTAAGAAATTTTATGCAAAAGTACGAATTTCAATGTTAAATGTGAAATACGTAAGGATAAAAATAAAAAAGTCACCCTAGGATCGGGTGACTTCGTAACGATTTTTTCAATCAAGATAAAGGAAAAATAGGATTAGTAACAGTACAAAAAAATACTTATGAAAAAGTAAGTCTTTTCAATTAACTGTTCCTCAAAACAACAATGCAAAGATAATGCCTTTTTTGAATATTTAAACAAAAAATTGAATAAAATGTGTAATTTTATTAATAATTTTAATGGTTGATACAGATGATAAATGTGAAAAAATGACGTTAGTACCATAAAATCTTAAAAAATGTTAAAATTCTTACCTTGTTTTACACTTTTTTATGTATTTATATGCGTATATGGATATAGTGGCATTATTTTTGCTATTTTATATGTGTAGTACATAAACTCTATGCAACACACACATGAATAATTTTGTTTTGATTAAGATTATGTTTGATATGAGAAAGATAATACTGTTGTTGGTTACTTTACTTGCTTGCAGCTTGGGTTATGCTCAGATTGACAAGTATGACGCTGTATGGTCGGGTTCCGGTAATTATGGATTTATAACAGTTGGAAATACAAATCATAGATTAGCTGCTATCTCTGAAAATACTTTTCCAAAAACTAAAACAGAAGAAGACAAGGAGTTGGGAGGTATTACAGCGATCAAGAATCATTCTGAAGTGTTTGAACACATTTCTACTATAAATAATTGTAATTATGCCGACTTTATGGTAAGTCGCCCAGAGGAGGCTACTTGTGATGGAAAAGCGATAATTAAAAAGGCATTTCTTTCTTGGGGAGGCCGTTCTAAGAACAATAATAAAAATAAGGTACAAGTTGTATTAAGAGATAGAGCTGGAAATATTGGAGAACGAGAAATTAGTGCGACTCCGGTAGAAAGAGATCTTTATGGAAATAAAAAGGCAATGTATCTTTGTCATAAAGATATAACTGATTTTGTGAAGAGTTCGATAGAAAGTTCTCCAGATAGTATTTTCTCTATTCATGTAGCCAACCTGCAGACAGAATATAACGAGAAATATGCAAGTGGAGATTCTATCGGTAAGTTTTCTGGTTGGACTTTTACGATTATTTATGAATTTAAGGGATTGCCTGAGAGATCAATCCTTTACTATACACCTGATAAAATTGGAGATGTAAAAGGACCAGGTGCACCAAATGATATACAACCATCTTTGTTTGAAATGAATCTTTCAACAGTGAAGAAATCTTTAAATCTATCAGAGAAGGCTTCGATGGTGATTTCTTCATTAGGAGCGTATTATACAGATGATGGAGATATGCTTGTTGCAAATAAAGAACAAAAGACAGGTGATAATGGTTTGCGTAAAAATACTCCCCTTTATTCAAATACAATTGATGGAGGTAATGCTTTTAATAATACAATAACGTATGAATATAAATTTTATGATCGATCTATATCTCATACTGCGGGGACTTATACGCGTGGTTATGATCTTCATGCTTTCACGTGTGATGCAAAAGAATGTGTTTTAAAAGATACTTCTTCATTTAATTTCGCTATCACTCTAGAATCTGAAACCCATTTGGTTTCAGATGTAGTCTTGATGTTTGGAGAACCCAATATGCCTCAGACTGTATTAAAGGATGAAGTGACACCAAAGATAGAGCCTGGTCAGACTATTCAATATAGTTTGACAATGGCATTAAATGAGAATAAAGAGCAGTATAAGGATTTGGTTATTTCAATTCCTTTCACTGAGTATATAGATACAATTGTCGATATTAGTTTGTCTTTTCCTGCAAGAGATCTTTCGTCTAATAATAGTAATACAAAGTGGAAACCTGATCCATATCCGAAACCTAATAATAAGTATACTGTATTTTATTTGAATACAGATGGCATAACTGATGTCGCTATTGAAAACCAAACAGATAGGTGGGAGTATTGGAATTCTGTTAAGAACTCTACTTTTTTGAGAAACCTAAATACAATGATGCGTGAGGCTGATGATGATAATTATGACAGATTTTTGGAAAATCCAACTAGCATCAAGCAGCGTGTTCTTAAATTGAAGTTAGATAGTGTAACAAACATAATGAATGTTAAGAGTGATGAAGCCATTATTATTACACTTACGATGAAAGTTAAGGATGCTGGAGATTGGGCATACAATAAGAATAGTCTAAAGGGGAAACAGACATCATATGTTCCACAGTCGGAAATGACATTTACGACTCCATCTGGACGTTCTTCTGTTGTTGAAAGTATTGATAAAAGTGATAAAATTGATTGGAATGACTTTATTTGTAGACAGCGAGGACGAGGCCTTGGTGATGGAGGTTTTGATGGAGGTGGTGGCCTTGGAGGAGGTGGTTGTGATGAGAAAAGTTCATATTCCGACAATAAGGCATCATCAAAAGGTCTGTATGTTAAAGATCCAAAACATGTAGAGGTTACTGTACAAGCTACAGCCAATTGTCCAGACGCTAATCTTCCAGATAGCATAGTATTTAGTTTTTGTGGAAGTGGTCTAACTATAAATACAGGTGAAATTGTAGCTTTGTTGGCCAATAAATATGATTATGATATAAGGGAGTTGCGTAAGCGAGATTCTCTTACTTGGATTGATGTTAAACAGGATTCCATATACATGATGGCTCGTCGTCATGGTGTCAACCGTTCTGATTTGGAAGGCTTGATAGATTTTTCTAGCTTGTCAGCTAAGGCTAAAACGAAGGATACTATAACTGCGTTGGCAAAGTGTGCCGATGGACGCGATTTAAGCCTGTTTGGTGATAGTATCAATACGGTTCTAAAAGATCCTGTTGATCTTTCCAATGTTTATATGTTGTTTGAGGATGAGGACCGTACATCACTATATCAAACATCAGATACAATTTCTGTGCTTGATTATATGATTTATAATTTTACCAAGAAGGGTAAATATTATATTCGAATTTATTCGCCATGGAATGCTGGAGAATGCTCTAAAACAATTCCGTTGGTGATTAATGATTTTACTCCTGAAGTGCCTAAAGTTTACTATGCAGGTAATGAAATTTCTCAAGATACTATTATATATGTATGTAATGAGGCTGATATAGAAAATATTAAAATAGAAAAATCAAATAAGGTTTATGATGTTCACCGTGAAATTAAACAAACTCTTACTAAAGCAGATTCTGCGATTAATGTGAATTCAGATAAAATATTCACTTGGAATCTTAATAAAGAAATTGATACAAAGATTTCTGGTGATTATGAAATTTCTTTATGGCTTAAAGATCTAGGATGTGAGAGTGAAAAATTCAATTTCACTATCAATGTGACTGATGTGGCTATTAAAGAACATCCAGATATGATTTTGGATGATACTACAGTTTGTCGTTTGCCTGAAGGTGAAAGAAAAGTTGATCTTTCAATTAAGAATGGTTATAATTCAAAGTTGGTTCCTGTTTGGTATCTTGAGAATCAAGTTGATTCTTCTCGTACTGTAATAGGTACCAAGGTTGATAAAATTTCTGTGCCGATTGATTCTGCAGGAACTTTTATTTATTCAGTCGCATTTAGAAGTGGTCAGTGTATCAGCGATTTGCGTGATTCTGCTAAGGTAAGAGTACTACAACTTCCTGATACTCTTGCATCGGATACATTGTTTGTATGTGCTGGATATCAGATAAAGGAATCGGATATTAGTGACTGGCTTGCAGCCAAAATCCCAGATTCTTTGAAATCTATTAGTACTATTGAATATTATATATCCCCATCGAAAGGAGAAGAAGAACCTGATGGTCTTGCTTCTATAATAAATAATGTATTGAGCACTGATTGCAGCAATTTGTCTTCTGATGTTTTAGAGAAATTTTTCTATGTCCGTGTTAAGACCAGTTGCTATAGTGCACCTTCAAGAATGGCTGTTTTTGCAAGATGCTACAATACAGACGCTCCTAAGTTTGCGGAAGGTGTCGATTCAGTTCTTTATTGTATTGGCGACGTCGTTGCTTCCGATCTTAATGTGTTTGTCGACGCTGGAGAAAAATCAACTTATTCGGATGGTTACCGTTGGCAGTGGATCCTTGATGGAGGCACTTTGCCTGAGTTTGATAATAAGACTGATTTATACAGCGTTGTTGATCCTATATATGGTTCAAATTTGGATGCGAAGGTCAAAGATCGAGAACTATGGTCGGTCGTTCGTATAGATTCCAACAACTGCGTCAGCAAGGCTGATACTTTTGAGGTTATTGTCGATGAAAATATCACTACTTTCCCATTTGTAGGTGATACAACGAAGACAATTGTGAAGAATATTGATCCTTTGACAATCAAGACTTGTCAGAATGTTCCATTCTATGAGTCTGCTGATATCCCTACAAAACCAACTTCTGAGGATTATACAATAGAGTGGTTTGAAAAGACAGATGACGTAATAGGACCAAGGGATAGTGTCTTCTTGGATAAGGTGTTCGGTCAGTATACTGTCGTTGGAATGCGTCAGTATAAAGTTCGCCAGAGCACAAAACTTGGATGTAAGGGTCAGTGGTTGGATGTGAACTTGTTGGTAAATCCTGAGGTCACAGATGCTCCTGAGTTTGACAGAGTCAATCTTTGTTTTGGTGACGATGCCGTGAAAGTGGTCAACAAGAATACTCCGACTGATGCTTCAAACTTGACTTTGAACTACTACTACTTTAAGGATTCATTAAAGGCGTCTCCATTGAGCAACATATCTATTAAGAGTGACACAATCGGAGAGTTCTTGAATAAAAATAGCCTTTATACGGCTGCATACCGTAATGTTCAATCTGGTTGTGAGGGTAAGTTTGTCAATGTTGAGGCTATCGTTAGTGATCTTCCTCATCTTCCATTGTTGGATAGAGATACTGTAAGTTTGTGTATAGGTGCGGAGAAATATGATTTGGTTGATGCGACTGGTGCTACAGTCAATACAATAGACAATAATACTCGTCTGTATTGGAGTGCTGCGACTGGTGTGACAGTTGATGAAAATGGTTTGGCGACAATCGCGTCTGCGAAGAAGGATATCAAATATTTCGTTAAGCAGCAGAATGAGTTGACTGGTTGTGTCGGAAAAGATACAACGGTGGTTGTGAATATCGACAAGACATTCTCAATCAAACGTCAGAAGGATACGGTAAGATGTTACGGAGAGTCATTTGATTTGTTGAAGGCAATCACTGACAGCTTGCGAATCAAGAATGATATCATCGACGCGGATGTATCATTCAAAGTTTATAAGTTGACGGGAAACACTCCGTCTCCTTCTCCAATCTCTGATGCAAATCTTTCTGCTGTCAAGTCGGATGCCGGTCGTCATGAAGACCAGTTGAAGAGATTTTTGGTTCGTTATGAGGATGCTGTAGGAGGATGTACTGAAAATGATACTGTGGCATTGTTGTTCAAGGGATTGCCTACGATTAAGCAACTTCCAAATATCGACACTTGTTTCGCACAGCCATTCAGTTTGCCTGCACTCGACAATGATTATGAATACCAGTGGTATCGTAACGACAAGTCAACTAAGATAACAGAGAAGAAAGTTGCTCTTGAAGAGACTGAAACACTTTATCTGATCGCTATGGATAAGCAGGAGTGTGCGGATACTTCTTCTATTGTGGTGACTGTGCACAAGAATCCTATTGAGTCGTTGGTGAAGGATACTACAGTCTTCTGTCAGAACACTGGAGAGAAAATAATCGATATTAAGGCTCAGAGTTCGGATGAGAATGACGCGTCTAAATTGAATACAATCATTTATGATGCTGCTGGAAATGAAGCTTCTCGATCTATAAATACTGATACAGTCGTAGTAAATGGCAAGTCGAAGGTGCTAAACTATGTTGTGGTGCAGGAGAATATGATCACTCATTGTACTTCAAGAACAGATTATCATATTGAGGTGAGAAAGGCTTTCTCTTTGGAAGCTGAGGATTGCAAGGCGGTTTGTGAACCAGATGAGGTAGATTTCGCAAAACATGTTCAATTATATTTGAGCAACAACGAATCTTCTATCGGTATTATAGATTTGGCAAAACTTAAGGTTGATTACGCACGTATAGATGGAAACAGTGCTGTCGCTTTGGATGAGACAGCTGCGTCGGCATTGACTCATATCGCTGGACGTGACACTGTGAACTATATATATAAGATCAGTGATGCTGATGATGTGTGTGTGGCTTCAGATACTGTCGCTGTCACAATCAATTTCAAACCTACAACTCCAGAAATAGTGGATTCACAAGACACTGCGTTTTTGTGTTCAGACAATGCGGATCTTAAACTTTCCGCCGTCGACACGAATAAGGATAAGACAAATACAGCGGTGTTCTGGGGTGAGTATAAGAATGGTGTGCAGGGCAATGATTTGTCGGTTGTCGCTTCTGCTTCACATGTCGCATATACTGCGTTCTCTAAGAATCTGAAGAGCGGATGTGTGAGTGATTACGACACTACGTTCGCTGTAGTCGCATCGCCTGTCAAGGTGGATGTGATTGAGGATTCTGTTTCAAAGAAATGTGCGGGAGAGAAGATAAACGTTTATGACGCTCTTGTCAACTCATTCCATTTTGACGCTTCCATTTATCGCTCATTCATTAAATATGAGGCGACACAGAATGGCGTTCCAGCTTCGAAGTCTGAACTTTCTTCTGTCAGCAGAACTGTTCAGGATACGATTAAGTTTGAAATGACAGCGACAGACACTTTGACTGGTTGCTCGGCTTCAAATTCAGTGACTGTCATTTTCCACAACCGTCCACAGAATAAGATTGTCGCGCCTACTATTGCTTGTGTCGGCAACCCATTTGAGGCAACGACGGTGGGAGAGGAGAGAAAGGCAGCTTATTCTTGGCAGAATGTTGATGGTACGGAACTTTCGTCTATCGCTTCTGTAAAGATTAATGCTTTGGCACACGACACAACTTTATTACTGATCACAAAGATAGAGGGAACAGGTTGTGTGGACACTCTTGAGCATAAGATCACTGTACATGCCACACCTGATAGGTTGGATGCTCAGGATCCGTTCAGATTCTGTCAGACAGATGCGGATGTGAAACTTGAAATCACACGTGATGCAGACGACGTCGCTGCATATAAGTTGGAGTGGACTTCTGAGGTTGACAGTGTGGTTGTTGATGCTTATGTCGCTTCTGCAAAGAAAGATACAGCTTATAAATTGACAGTAAAACAGTTGAATATCACTACAGATACTGTTTGTAAGTCTGATCCAATAGTTGTTGACGTTGAGATCACTAAGCAGATTTCAATTGCTCTTGCTGACACTGCAATCTGTATGCCACTTGACTTTGATTTGGCTAAGTATGCTCAGACAAAGAAGAGTGTTTCAGATGACGGTTTCTTGCCTGAGTTGACATCTGTAAGATTTTACGATGGAGGTGTGACTAAACCTGTGGATGATTCAACTTCTGTGACAACTCCTGGACTTTATGAGATCGGATACACAGACAAGTATGGATGTCCTGTCTTGACAAATGTTAAATTGGCATTCATCAACAAGCCTACAATCCCTGTGCTTGATACAGACAGCTCTTTCAACCTATGTCTGAATAACGACACTGTTGTGACTCCTGTGGTTGTGGCTGGTGATTATGAGTTTGTATGGAGAAATGTCGGTGCAAACAAAACTTTTGCTGCTGAGTCGTTGAAGATTGATGCATCAAAACCAGTTAGTGATGTTGTCTATAAGGTTGTGAGACGTGATACAGTATATGGTTGTGAGAGTGATCCGCAGTCGTTGACTTATAGTGTTATGGCTCCGTTTGCATTCGATTCTGTTCCTGATGTTGATATCTGTGAATATGAGACTGTAAACTTGGATTCGTTGGCTAAGAAGCATCTTCGTCCGCTTGACAATCTTGAGATTGACATCCATCGTGGCGGATATAGTAGTAACATATCATCCGTTGATGTTGAGGCTGTCGCTCTTGAAGGCGTTTATGTGATGGACATCGTTGATACAGTTTCTACTTGTGTGGCAAGCAGAAGTATGAAGGTCAATACACATAAGAAACCGGCTATCACGGTTTCTGGCAACAAACCTATATGTGAGGGTAATGATTTGTCGCTTACTGCAGAAGGCGCGGACTATTTCTATTGGAATGATTTGAAGACACCATCGGCTACATACAAGGTTGCAAGCTCGGATGATAATGATATCACAGTTTCATTGCTTGCTCGTTCGGTAGTCGCTGAAAACAACAAGACATGTGAGATGGATTCGTCGTTTGTGGTTAAGGTCCACACGACTCCTGGTGTACTTGATGCTCAGGATCCATTCCGTTTCTGTCAGACCGACGACGATGTGAATATTGAATTGGTTCGTGATGCTGCCGACGCTGCTGCATATCAGCTTGAGTGGACATCTGCAGTAGACAGTGTAGTTGCCGACAAATTCGTTGCATCGGCAAGAAAGGATACAGCTTATGAATTGACAGTTCGCCAGTTGAACATCAATGCGGATACAGTTTGTAAGTCTGATCCAATTAAGGTTAAGGTGGAGATGACTAAAAAGATCTCTATTTCTCTTGCAGACACTGCAATATGTATTCCTCTTGAGTTTGATCTTGCTCAGTATGCACAGACAAAGAAGAGAGTTTCAGATGAGGGATTCTTGCCAAAACTAACATCTGTGAAACTATATGAGGGTGGAGTAGAGAAGGATGTTGCAGATTCAACTAAGGTGACTGTCGCCGGAAACTATAAGTTGCTTTACACAGACAGATTCGATTGTCCGATTGCAGCGTCGACGAATTTGAAATTCATCAAAAAGCCTGAAACTCCAGTTCTTGATGTTGATCCATCATTCAATCTATGTGTAGGAGTTGAGACTACAGTGAAGGCTGATGTTGTGGCTGGTGATTACAAGACATCTTGGACTATGGTCGGCAACGGAACAGAGTCGTTTGGTGATACTCTTGCTTTGAATGTGGAAAAACCGATCACAGATGGATACGATGTAGTCAGAATAGATACAGTGTATGGATGTATGAGTGAGAAGACTCATTTTGATTACAATGTGATCGAGCCGTTTAAGGTGGCAGCAAACAGAATTATCGATATCTGTGAGTATGAGACAATCGACCTTGATTCTGTATCAAGAGTAATGTATCCGGATCCAGATTTGAAACTTGAGATTGTCCCTACCATGACTCTTGACGCCACAATGCCATTTGTACCTTCGAAGGCTTCTGCTGAAGGAGTTTATGTCTTGAAGGCAGAACATCAGATTTCGTCATGTAAGACAGAGTCGGAAATCAGAGTCAATAATTATAAGAAACCTGTAATCACAGTAGCAGGAAACAAACCAATCTGTGAGGGCGACACATTGTTGCTTAAGGTAAGTGGAGGTGATTTCTACTATTGGAACAACTCCTCTATAAGTGTAGATTCTGCGTTTGTTCCTGGATTGGAAGACGGTGAGACAACCGTCAATTTGAGTGTGAGCAAGTTGGTCGGTGATGCCGGCAAGACTTGTAAGGCAGACAGTGTTGTGACTGTGATTGTAGAGAAGGTTCCTGACCTTGTGGCATCAAAGCTTGATACCGCATATTGTCAGGATGGCAAAACAAGTTCTCTACATTTGGAGCCAACAGATAATAATGCAAAGATCGTATGGTATTCTCCAGAAGACAACTATCAGACAGCACGTCCGAATGCCTCTTTCGCACCGTCTGCAACAGATGCAGGTGAGTTCATTTTCAAATTCAAGCAGGTGCTTGGAAACTGTAGCACTAAGCTTCAGGATTATGTTGTGACTATTGAGGACAAGATCACAGATATTCCTGTAGTGAACGATACTTCATACTGTGTGGGAGAAACTCCAGTTGAGCTGATCGCAAAATGGAAAGATTTCGCGTGCGATATCAAGTGGACGGATAAAAACCAGAATGATGTCGATTTACTTCCGTCGACTGCAGTATCTGGTCAGACTCAATATTGCGCACGTCTTACTCGTGGAGCTTGTATAGGTCAGCCAGTATGTATGACTGTATATGTGAAAGACAGATTCAACATTCCTGCCGATATTCAGGATACATTCAGATTCTGTGCAGGAACAGGTGTTCATCGTCTTGAGCCAAACACTACAATCCCAGGCGTACGTTTGAATTGGTACAGTATCCATGATGTCAAGCGTGCCGATTTCGCGGAGTTTGATGCGGATGGCAATCAGAACAGCGACACATATTATGTCACACAGTCTGAGATTGACGGTTGTGAGAGCGACAGTGTGAAGGTAGAAGTTGTGAAGGTTCCAGCTGTATTTGAGCAGGACTTTATGATTGATACTTGTAAGGGAGTCTCATTGACAGCTGCTGATGTGATGGCTGAAAACAAGGTCGATTATGAGTTGAAATCGTTGGCTAAGGTTGCTGTGGACGGACACGACAGCATCATCCCATTGGGTGGAAATATCGGATTCGACGGTGTTTATAACCTTACTGTACAAAGTCAGTATGGTTGTGTCGGAGTCGAGAAGATCCACGTCAACATGATTGAGCCAGAACATTTGACTTGGCCAACAGACGGAATCACATCTTGTCCTGGAGACACAGTTGAGATCAGCGCAGGTTCATCCAACTCATGGTTCAAGGTGTTGGATAGTGATAGCACAGAATTGGCTTATCTATATGGTGTGAATGAATCATATTCATTTGTCGCTGACGAGTATAAGCAGTTTGACATTGTCGCTATGGTCAAGGGACATGAGTCTTGTGTGGCAAAGAAGACATTGAGTTATTATGTGCATACGCCTGAAAAACCAGTCGTGTTTGGTAAACCAGGAGTCTGCAAGGGTGATGAGTTGAAATTGAGTGTTGGAAATATTGAGAAAGATTTCAGCTGGAATTACGATGGTGAAGTGTTGAGCACCACTGATGAGTTCAGATATGTGCCAGAGAAGAGCGGATATCTTCGTGTCAGCGGAAAAGACAAAAACGGATGTGTAGTGAGCGACACAATCGCAGTCAAGGTGGTTGATGTGTTGACTCCGAAGATTGTGTTGCATCCAAGAATCTCATCTACTCAATATCATATCAACAGAGATACAACAGAGGTTGATTTTGAGGCAAAACTCAATACCGTCGACGATGGAATGTTCACATATTCATGGGATTTTGGCGACGGATCTGTTCCTGGAATTTCGCAGATGGAAAACCATGTTTATTCAGATACTGTTGTCAAGTTGTCGCGTCTTGTCAATGTGGGATTGACAGTGACTCATGAGTTTGGTTGTGTTGGAACTGCTAATGCGACACTTTATATCGATCCATCGATCTATGTTCCTAACACATTTGTGTTTGGAACGGATGAGGAGTTCATGGAGGACTACGATCTTGAAATCTTCGACCGTATTGGAAATCTTATCCATAAAGGAATTGGATGGGATGGCACTTATGACAAGAATGGAGATTATGTATTCCACGACACTTATTTCTATTCGTTGACTTATTATGTAGGTGGAGAAGAGCAACATAAGACTGGTTATATAACAGTGGTTAGATGATGAAGAAGATAGCATTATATATAACGATGATTATAAACCTTGTGTTGGCACATAATGTGTCAGCTCAGGAAGACGTGTTGTTTACCAATCGCCAGTTGAGAATGGCTTATACCAACCCCGCTTATATTCCAGAGATTCTTGAGGCAACAATCACTCTTGGAGGAAGAACACAATGGCGTAATATAGAAGGTGCTCCAAACACATTTTTTGCGAGCGCACGTTATTTCTTCATTGGCGCGCATTCTCAGGTGGCACTTACTATGTTGGGCGACAAGATCGGATATACCAAGACGACGATGCCAAAGTTGACATATGCGTATATGGTGCCGTTTAACGAAGACTGTTATCTTAATCTTGGAGTCGGAGCCGGATTTGTCTCGCGTCGTTACGATTTCGACCAGATGACCACGATGGGGGTCAATTCTGAGAATGTGGCTATCGACAAGTTGGATAACTATACAGCTCCGGATGCTGAGGCTGGTTTTGAACTTTTGCTTCAGAATTTTGAGTTGGGAGCCTCTGTCAACCATTTGATTACGACTGGAGAGGAGAATCAGAAGATGCACAAGTTGTGGTCTGGTTACGTGAATTATCTGATGCAATCGAAGGAGTGGTGGCGATTGATACCGTCTTACTCATTCTACAAATACGAAGACAGAAACAAACATCAGTTGAGTGTCTGTTTCCAGTATCTGTTCGATTTCGAGTTTCATCCTAAAGACTTGTTTTATGTCGGCATGGCATACCGTTTCAATTATGAAGGTTCTGTGCTGTTTGGAGTCAACATGTTCTCATTCCTTTCTGTGTTCTATTCCTACGACTATTTCTTCGGCTCATTACGTCATGACAACCGAGGAACTCACGAGCTTGGTATAGAAATCAAGATTCCTCAGAAATTCAAAGGATGTTTCGCAAACTATGGCAAGAGCCATAAATACACGAGGTATACGAGAATCAAATAGGCAAGTCTGTTTCTTTGTCAACCATCAATATTATTGTACATTTGTGTCGAGAATTTTAAAATATTAGAAGGTCTCCAATAGACTACCAATGAAAGATTTCACTATTTTATCTGTATACAATAACAGACAACTGTTGAATGATTGTCTGGTTACAAGTGTGGAGCGTCAGGTTGACGTAACTGTGGAAACAAAATATGTCGACAATACCGACGGCAGATTTGCGAATGCTAAGGTGGCTTACGAAAGTGCACTCGACAATTGTTCGGGCAAATATATCATCTTTTCTCATCAGGATATAAGATTGATGGAAGAGAGCGAGTTGCATGATATATTCAACCGTTTGGAGTCGATAGTGGATTTTGGTATCGTTGGCGTGGCTGGAGTGAACGGCAGGGACATCATCAGTAACATTTATCATGGTGCGACTCCTATCAAAGTTACCGACTATAATATCACGGAGGAAACACTTTGCGAAACAGTTGACGAATGTCTCTTCATCATTAAAAACGACCCCAAATACATAGATATATTTAAGAATCTATGCTGTGATTCATGGCATATGTATGCGGTGGAATTTTGTCTTCGATGCAGACAACTTTCAGAAAAGGTATACGTTATCCCTGCTAATATTTATCATGTTTCTCCTGGTAATTCATACGATGAGTCTTACTACACTCAGCTGAAGAAGATTGCCAAGAAATATAAGAAAAGTTTTGACAGAATCAATTGTACTATGGGTTTCTGGCACACTGGCACATTACGACTTTGGAATCAGATACGTGTGCGACGCAGAAAAGACATCCGAAACGGTACGCTGAAACATTGATACTATGTGTTAAAACTCTGTTAAAATGCCCATTATGGCATAACAGAGTTTTTTTTATTTTTACATTTGCATGGATTTGATTGTGAAGGTATGGGCTCTATTATAATTTTACTTGTTTTATTGATTTTTGGATTATTTGTATGTGGTGCGTTTTATGTCTTATATAAAGTAATCATGTCCATTTTGAATTTTTTCTTCTCGTTAAATTCATCGGAAGGAAAGATTTCTGAAACAGAGAAAGTGATGGTTACAACGTTTGTGGCAATGGCAAAACTTACGCAAGACTTTCATTATGATCATGACATTGCTAATCAACTTCGAAGTCGTGTGAAATCAGCATTTCTAGAAAATGGATGCTCTGCCAATATAAATACTATAATGAAAGAATATGATAGAGTTGCTCTTGAAACTATCAAAGTAAGTCACTTGTTGGAAAATTTGAAATTTCTTGAGACAAAAGAATCCTGTTTTAAAAAGGAATTTATGATTGATCTTTTGTCTGTCGCCTATATTAATGGTAATCTTGATGAGAATCAGAAAAAACTGCTTGATTTGGTGAAATTTGGGATAGGTATGACGGACACACTCTATTCAAAAGCGAACTCTGAGTTTTGGACTAGAATGAAATTTGGCAAATATATGAATTATGAGGAGTTCAAGCAGCGTCGTGCTGAGTGGTATGAACGTGATTTCAAGAAAAAAGCAAGAGAGCGTAAAGAAAAGGAGAGTTATAGCCAGTATAATTATAGCAATAGCAACAATAAGCAGGAGGAAAGACGTGAATATAAACAATCTTCTTCATATTCCCGTGTGTCAACAGAATTGGAAAAAGCCTATTCTGTACTAGGTCTATCCTCAGACGCTTCAGTCGACGATATCAAAAAGATGAAACGAGAATTGCTGAAGAAATATCATCCTGATCTGTATACGAGTCAGGGTGAGATGGCGGTGGAACAGGCTACTATAAAATCTCAGAAAATCAACCAGGCATATGAGATGATTATGAAAAATAGAGGATTGTGATTTCTGTTACATTAATATCCGAAATTTTTATAGCCTTGAGTTTGAATAACACTCGATAATAGAATTTAATATTCGCAAGAACTTATTATTTAGATATGGAGTATTATATTATAATAATTATTATGGCCCTTCTTTTTTGGGGAGGCTTGCTTTATTGTGTATATAAAATCATTTCGCTTGTTTTCAAATTTATTTTTGGAAAGCCGGTGTCTTCCACTAATTTTTCAGAGAATGACCGACGAGTGATTGTCCATACTTATGTGGCAATGGCAAAAATGATTCCAAATTATGGAGTTGATAAAACTCTTACATCTATGGTTTGTGATTATTCGAAGTCCGCTTTTAAGAATATTGCATTTGCAGACAATTGTTATGCTCCAATAAAAAAAATGATGACTGAATTTAGGGGAATGCCGAATATCAATGAGTCATATTTGCAAAGAGAATTGACTGTTTTTAGAACAAAAGATTTTCCTTTCAAAAAAGAGTTTATGATGGGATTGTTTTCTATCGCATACCTTAATGGAGAATTCGAAGGAAACAGGGAAAACCTAATCAATATCATCAGGGATAGTATCGGAATGTCTGATTCAGAATATAATAAGACGAGGATGTTCTGGTCGAGAATGATGTTGGGAAAAATCGCTAATCTGCAAGATTTGGAGCGACGTCGTGCTGAGTGGTATGAGCGTGATACCAAGAAAAAAAGCGAGCAATTCAACCAAGAAGACGAGCAGGATTATCGATATAGTGGTGAGGAATACGAAGATTATGAGGATAAGACCTCGTATGATTTTCACATTTCTGCTGAATTGGCAAAAGCTTATTCTATTCTTGAACTTCTTCCAAATGCTACCGTCGATGAAATCAAGAGTAAGAAACGAGAATTGCTGAAAAAATATCATCCTGATCTGTATACGAGTCTGGGAGAGCAAGCGGTGGAGGATGCCACTAAAAAATCTCAGGAAATCAACCAGGCATTTGAGATGATCATGAGAATGAAAAATTAAAAATGCAGAATGCCAAATTATAATCTTTTTCCGCAGTGTTTGCAGAACAGAGAGTCGCTTCTGTTGTTTTTTTCGCCACAATTCTTACAAGTCTTTGCTTTCGATTTCTCATAGCCTTCAAGCATGGAAGACGAGACTACTCCCGTCGGCACAGCTATAACTATATAACCGAGGAGCATTACGAAAGTGGATATGATTCTTCCCATTGTGGTGATGGGAGCGATGTCGCCATAACCCACCGTCGTCATCGTCACGACAGCCCAATATATGGAGACGGGAATGTTGTTGAATGCGGTGCCCTCTTCGTCGCTCTCCACTATATACATCAAAGCACCGAGTGAAATCACCACCAGCACTACGAGAGAGAAAAATACGATCAGTTTTTTAGAACTGTCGCGGAAGGCGTTGATCAGAGCCTCTCCTTCGCTTAGGAAATAGAAGAGACGGAATATTCTGAAAATACGTATGATTCTGAAAATACGTATCACAGCCAATGAGTGGGCAGACGGTGTGATGAGGCTTATATATGTTGGCAACGTCGAAATCAAGTCTATAATTCCGAAAACACTGAAGATATAGTTCAGAGGTTTTTCCTCACAGTAGATACGCATGATATATTCTATCGAGAAGAAAATAGTGAATATCCATTCAAGCACCTCAAACTCCGTGCTGAAACGGGTAGCGACAGCTGGCACTGTGCCGATAATCACCACAATAACAGACAGAAGGATAAATCCGGTAAGAAGAACATCAAACAGTTTTCCCTCCGGAGAATCGCAATCAAACAATATTTTTCGGCACTCTTGTTTAAGACTACCGTCTTTTATATAATTAAACATATAGGTCATCTTTTCGTTTGCAAAGATAGTTTTTATTTGGCTGTGCCACAAATAACTAACCATCAATCATCAATCGTGCAAAATTGTCATGTCTTTTATCGCTTGTGTGCCAAAAGGGCAGATTCGGCATTGAAAATCTGAGATGGCATGCATTTTGATTTTAAGTAAGCGTAAAAAAGAAACAAAAAAAATTAAGATATATGGCTACAGGTAATATTGGCGTAACGACGGCGAACATCTTCCCCGTCATCAAAAAGTTCCTTTATTCAGATCACGAGATTTTCTTGCGTGAGATTGTTTCGAATGCTGTAGATGCGACAAGCAAACTAAAAACATTGGCTTCGGTCGGTGAGTTCAACGGTGAACTTGGTGAACTTAAGGTTCGTGTCAAGATTGACAAGGAGGCTGGCACGCTTACTGTTTCCGACTCAGGTATCGGTATGACCGCTGATGAGATTGAGAAGTATATCAACCAGATTGCGTTCTCAGGTGCTGAAGAGTTTGTGGAGAAATATAAGAACAACGCAAATGCCATTATCGGTCACTTCGGACTTGGTTTCTACTCTTCATTCATGGTGTCGAAGAGCGTCGACATCATCACTCTTTCTTATAAAGAGGGCTCGAAAGCTATGAAGTGGAGCTGCAACGGCGACACTGAGTACACTTTGGAGGAGACAACAAAGGATCATCGAGGCACAGATATTGTGATGCATATCGATGATGAGAACAAGGAGTTCCTTGAAGAGAACAAGATCAGCGAGTTGCTGAACAAATATTGCAAATTCCTTCCTGTTGAGATCGCATTCGGTAAAGAGACAGAGTGGAAAGACGGTAAAAGCGTGGAGACTGACAAGGACAAGATCATCAACAATCCGTCTCCGGCTTGGACAAAGAAACCTACTGATTTGAAGGATGAGGACTACGTTAATTTCTACCACGAACTTTATCCTATGGCTGATGATCCATTGTTCAATATCCATTTGAATGTGGATTATCCATTCAATTTGACAGGTATCCTTTATTTCCCTAAGATCAAGAACAATTTCCAGATTCAGAAGAACAAGATCCAGCTCTACTGCAATCAGGTGTTCGTGACTGACTCTGTTGAGGGTATCGTGCCTGAGTTCCTTACTCTTCTTCACGGTGTGATCGATTCTCCAGATATTCCGTTGAATGTGTCGAGAAGCTATTTGCAGAGCGACCAGAATGTGAAGAAGATCTCTTCCCATATCACAAAGAAGGTTGCCGACCGTCTGCAGGAGTTGTTTAATGCCGATCGTGCAGATTTCGAGAGCAAGTGGGACAGCCTAAAGATTTTCATCGAATACGGAATGCTTACAGAGGAGAAATTCGAGGAGAAGGCAAGAAAGTTTGTCCTTTTGAAGAATGTAGACGACAAGTATTACACTCTTGAGGAGTACAGCAAGTTGGTTGAGGCTAATCAGAAAGACAAGAACGACACCGTCGTCTACCTATACGCTACTGATAAGGAGGCTCAGTTCTCATTCATCCAGAAAGCGAAAGACAAGGGTTATGATGTGTTGTTGATGGACGGAGAGTTGGATTCTCACTTCATGTCTATGCTTGAGCATAAGAGTGAGGGTGGAAAACTTCGTTTCGCCCGTGTCGACGCGGATACAATCGATAAACTTATTCCTAAGGGAGACGAGAAGAAGGTTGAGATGACGCAGGAAGACCAGACTGCTCTTACAACTGCATTCCAGAGCATCCTTCCAAAGAACGACAAGTTTAACTTCATCGTAAGCTATGTAAATGCTGATGCTGACTCTCAGGCTGTGGAGATTACGCAGAATGAGTTTATGCGTAGAATGAAGGAGATGTCTCGTAACCAGGGTGGAATGAATTTCTACGGTGATATGCCTGACTCTTACAATTTTGTCGTAAATGAGAACAGTGGATTGATCAGCAAGATCCTTCGTGACATCAAGGAGAAAACAGCAAGCAGTCTGACTCCAGTGCTTACTGAGATCCGTGAACTTGAAGACAATATCTCTAATCTTCGTAACCAGAAGGATTCAGATGGCAAGATCAAGCCAGAGGCTGAGTCTACAATCAAGGAGTGTGAGGCACGTCTTAGTGAAAAGCAGACAGCACGTGATGCCGCATACAGCTCGTTTGCAGCAGAGAGTGATGAGATGAAGCAGTTGGTTGATTTGTCATTGTTGAGCGTCGGTTTGCTTAAGGGTTCAGCTCTAGACAACTTCATCTCAAGAAGCATGAAGATGTTGTAAGAAAATGCAGAATTATAAATGCGAAATGCTGAATAGAATTGGCATTTTGAGATAAACGAAAGGCAGTGGATTTGATTCCACTGCCTTTTTTGTGTGGGGAAGGGGAATTAATTAATTGTGACTCGAGAAACTGCTGGTTCTTTATTTTCTCTGAATGTCGAAAGTTAATTTTTGCAATGAAGAAAGCGAGTTTTTATTGAAGATGGAGGCGTGGTCCGTATCCTTTAAGAATCTTTGCAGTGCTGATGCCGTAAAACTATATCTTATTTTTCTTGTATATATGGTTGGTAATCATTATGTTGTATTACGATCGCAAATTAAGCACGATTTGTCGTGCTTAATTTGCATGGGACTCTACAATCCGTACAAGAAACGTGTGTTCTCTAACGTGTTTCGAGCTACAGTATATGCATAGCAAGCTACTGGCATAAAATGGAGTACAACATTATCCATTTCCTTCTTCATAGTCACAGTTTCGCTTGTGACTATAGCATCTGTTAATCCATTCTTTGGCATGTACCATAATAAAGACTCTAGTTCTTCAGGACGTTCTGCGTATCTATCTGACCATTTGATCTCAACGGCCCATTGAGGCTTTTGTCTGCCTGTATCAATTCCTACAATATCAACTTCGCCTTGTGTTTTTCTGTTGAGTCTCCAGTTCGCAAAGGTGATGACAGAATCTGTGCTTTGTCTTGGAATCCATTGTGCATATACAGCTGTTTCCACCATATCGCCAATCTCAGCGTCTGTCACCTTGATAGGCTGAAAAAGGGCACATCTTAATGAAGGATTGGTCAAATATATTTTGAAACTTGTTTCTCTTTGGTATTTTTTTGCATTATCATCAGTTCTATGTATTACCCGAATTAAGAAAGCTGCTTCTAAATAGCTAATATATTTTCTCAGCAAATCTTTTCTTACTCCAGATTCCTTTGACATTGTCTCGTATGAGAATTGGTCGCCTGAATGATAGGCTATCATTGTGAATAAGGAATTAAGTTCTTGGACATCTTGGATTCCATATAAACTAGGTAAATCTCGCAATAACACTTTATCAATAATGTCATGACGGATAAACTGTCCTGGATTTTCTTGGATCTTTTCCGAGAAAACTACTTCAGGATAACCTCCATAGTTAATGTAATCGATGAATAATTTGTTTAGTTTATCAATATCTATTGAGTCAAAACAGTCAATTTCGTCACCTTTCCATTGCATCTTGCGGGGAATCATTAGCGGTTCATATCCTTTCAAATGAACATATTCATAAAATGTCAATGGGGGTAAACTGAAATCGGTGAATCGTCCAGCACCACTTTCATTGCTTCGTCTTTTAAGCTCGGCAGCAGCAGATCCACTAGCAACAAATTTCACATTTTTGTATGTATCAACCAAAGATTTTAGGTTTATCTCCCAATCTTTTAAGTATTGAATCTCATCGAAGAAAACATAATATTGTTCACGATCTTCTTCAGACTTACCTAAAGTCTGTTTTGAGAGGTTGAACAATTGCTCCAAATATATTTTGTTATAAATTGGAGTTTCAACAGAAATATAAATAATGTTCTGTTGTGGTACTCCTTCTGCTAACAGACGGGCTATAGTATGGTATATCATAACTGTCTTGCCGACACGTCTAGGTCCCATCAGAATTACAGCACGTTTCAATTCTGTATTTGTGACTAGAGAATAGAAAATATCCAGATATAGCCTTGGTTGCATGTCTTGATAGAAATCTGGTATTTCATTTTCAGTCCACCAAGGATTATCAATTCGAAGTCTTCCGATAATTTGCCTCTCCAATAATTCTGTATAGTCCATATAATATATTTATTATATTAAATATGACACTAATTTACACATTTAGCTCAAAATAAGCAAAAAAATATAGTCTTATTTTGACAATATGTGGCTATTTTAGAAAAAAGAAATGTTTTTACAACCTAAAATGCACAAAAAGACGGGATTGCTCCCGTCTTTTTTAATTATATATAGAGATAATAGTGTGTTTATTTCACAACTACTTTTGCGACAGTTGTGTTTTCTTTTCCATTGATTCTTATGATGTAAGCTCCTTTCTTTGCAATATCAAACGCTATGAAATCATTGTCATTGCCTACGACTGATTCGTTGTGTGTTCCATCAGCTCCGATGATGTCGACGCTTTGAATTCCGTCGGCTGACTTGGCAAAAAACTGTCCGTCTGACACAGTAGGGTAGACTATGGCATCTCCTTTGGCAATGACTGGTTCAACTCCCGCATTGACACTGCGCAGAAGAACTGCCTTGATACTTTTGGCTGGCAAGGATGTTTTGACGACTCCGTTTGAAATTGTAGCGTCGCCTTCCACAAGAGCATTCTCTGTATGGCTTACGAATGTCTCCGACGCAGGAAGATTAGACAATGAAAGAGTCTTTACGTTTCCATCTGCGATCTCCATTCCAGACACCGCAACTTCCACGTCGGCATCATCTTTTGTCGATCGGTTGACAATCAGCAATGTGGCTTCTGTATTGTTCTTGTTGACCGTGACATAACTCTCCACCATATTGACATCCGACGATTCGCTAGGCACGTAATATTCCTTGCTGTAACGTGCCATCAGATGTATGGCTTCCCACATTCCTACATTCCAACCCCATGGAGTGAAAAACTCTCCGTTGTTTTTCATCAATTCTCCCACGTGGCTGATATATGCGATCGCATGAGTGATTGGCTCAAATTTACTGCTGATATTGTATTCCGACACTGAGAATGTAACTCCGTGATCCTCACCGATATATTTTTTCATCCAGTCGTCGCAGCGTCCGAGAATATACTCTTTCTTGATATTGGTGTCCCATCCGCCATTCAAAGTGTAAAGTCCATTCGCTTCTGGATTGTCATATTCACGGTCGAAATATGTGCGGTGTGACTGTAAGTTCACCTCTTCACTCTTCTCTCCGCTTGGGTAGTAGTGGATATCAAGCACGTCAAGAAGTTTGACACCATGTTTTTTCTGCTCCTGACCGATACGCATGATGAAATATTCAAGCCAAGGCATCTGCTTTCCTTCCCATTTAGGGAACTGGTTTGTCGTGCCGCTTGTGGCGAACCATGTCCACTCGCTTCCTGCAACAGGTCCGCAAAGCTTGATGTCCGGAAATTTTTGTTTTGCCGCCAATGCCACTTTCACATATTGTTGCACGTAAAATTCAGGATCAAAATCAGGTTGCACATCTTTATGTGTCCAGCTCCACATCTCCGGCTCATTGTCCATATTCCAGTAGATGAACTGGCTCATGTCACGTTTCAACTCATCCTTCCAATAGGTGAGGATGTCCGTCGTCTGCTCAGTGCTCCATTCTTCAAGATAGAGCGACGTGTCTCCTGCCTTATATTCCTTTTTCTCGAGGTCGATCACTTCACCGCCTCCACACAATGGCCATGAACACCATTCTCCCCATTGACTCTGGTTGAATTCCCAGTCGTTGAAATTATGCTCTTTGGAAGACGCTACATATCCGCATAGCTGGAACGAGTACATTGCCTGGATACCAGGAAAACTTTCATTCATCACTTTTGATGACATGTCCCAGTCGCAGTCGTAGATGTTGCTGTACCAGTCGGGATGACAAGTGAGATGCTTCTTGTAGTTGTATTTTGTCGCATTGTTTCCGTTGTTGAGGCGTACAAACTTGATTCCGCTCTCTTTCAAAAGAGATTCAGCTTCAGGGTCAAGTGTCTTTCCTGGCTGATACGGGATGTCTGAGGTGTTCTTTCCAAACAAATACGGACTGTATTTATAAGCCCCACTTTTTGTGTCGACGGAAATCTTCACATCCGCAGCATTGACAACTGTAGACGATGCCGCAAGCAATGTAAGGAATAGTAAATCTGTTTTCATGGTAGTATATGATTGAATATAAATTATCCTTTTGTGTCTTACAAAAGTAATATATTATTCAAATCTTATCGCTTCAGCAGGAGAAATATTTTTGATAATATAGGTAGGGGCGATCAAAATCAAAGTGCTGATTGTAGCGATTCCGATATTCAATAGGATTATTGTCGACGGTACTATTTCGGCTGGTACGTGATCGACGTAGTAAGTTTCGGGATCAAGCGGAATCAGGTGGAATTGCATCTGTAGCCAGCACAATGCGATGCTGATGATGTTTCCGATCAGCATTCCTTTTCCTACGAGGAACAACGACTGGTAGAGGAATATTTTTCTGATACTCCAGCTGTTTTCTCCCAAAGCGAAGAGTATTCCGATCATGTTTGTTCGCTCAAGGATCAGAATAAGCAGGCTCGACGCGATTGTGAATCCTGCCACACAGATCATCAGTATCAATATGATAGCCACGTTGATGTCGAGCATTTCAAGCCATGCGAAAATTTGTGGGGATAATTCCTTGACACTCTTCAAGATGTATGGGTTTCCATCCTCGTCGAAACGATTTCCGATAGTTCGGAAAATCTTATCATAATGTTCGTCAAGGGTGTTGAAATCAGCGATCTGTATTTCGACGTGAGTGACTTTGTCTTCGCTCCAAGAGTTAAGACGTTGCAGATGACGTAGATCGGCGATCACTATTTTGTCGTCGAAGTCGGTGAATCCGGTGTTGTATAATCCTGTGATTGTCAGTGGGCGGACACGTATTTTGCCATCGAGCACGAAGTAGATGCGCATCTTGTCGCCCACAGAAAGATTCATTTTTTGAGCGAGACGCGATGATATCACAGCCTCTTTGCTTAAGCTGTCTTTGGAGATGTCGGCTATCCTTCCGTCGACGATGCTGTTCTCAAAGAAATTCCAGTTGTAATCGCTGTCCACACCTTTGAAGATGATGCCCTGCACATCCTCCTCCGTTTTGAGGATAGCTCCGTAGTTGCATACTCTCTGGGCATGTTTGATGCCGTCGATTCTCTGAATTTTAGAAAGAAGAAGCGAGTCAACACTGATTGGTCTGCAATCAATGCTGCCTCGCTCCGATAATCCGCAAATCTGGTAATGTGAAGAAAAACCGATAAGTTTTTCTCTGATCTCATTTTTGAAACCTGTGATGACGCACATGGCGATGATCATCACGGCTGTTCCGATTGCTGTACCCAGCACTGCGATTTTCACTGCAGTTTTCGACACACGTTTCTTGCCTTTCTGCTCATAATGAAGACGTTTGGCAATAAACAGTTCGAAATTCATATCGGGTACCGTCTATTAAATCGTATTAAATAGTGCGTCCTGGATAAACCTCCAACGCCTTCTTCAATACGAACAATGCTTTAGTCAAGTCCTCTTTCTGAAGCACGTAAGCCACACGCACCTCATCCTTGCCAAGTTCAGTGGATGTGTAGAAACCGCTGGCAGGAGCCATCATCACTGTCTGACCCTCATACTCGAACTCCTCAAGAAGCCAAGCACAGAACTTGTCAGCGTCGTCGATTGGCAGACGGGCAACAGTGTAGAATGCACCCATTGGGATAGGGGAGTAGACACCTGGGATACGGTTCAAACCGTCGATCAAGAACTTGCGTCGCTCCACATATTCATTATACATCTCAAGCATATAATCCTGAGGTGTGTCGAAAGAAGCCTCGGCTACGATCTGGCCAATCAAAGGTGGAGAAAGACGAGCCTGACAGAATTTCATCACGTTCTTCTTTACCTCCTCATTCTTTGTCACCAAAGCTCCGATACGGATTCCACATTCGCTGTATCTCTTTGAAACAGAGTCGAAAAGAACAACATTGTTTTCGATACCGTCAAGATGGAACGCAGAAATATAAGGGGCACCTGTATAGCAGAATTCGCGGTAAACCTCATCAGAGAACAAGTACAAATCGTACTTCTTCACCAAGTCGCGAATCTGGTTAAGCTCATTTCTTGTGTAAAGATAACCTGTTGGGTTGTTAGGGTTGCAGATCAAAATACCCTTTGTGCGTGGAGTGATCAACTCCTCAAACTTCTCAATCGGAGGCAATGCGAAACCTTCCTCTATAGTAGAGACAACTGGTTTTACCACAGCTCCACAAGCGATGGCGAACGCAGTGTAGTTGGCGTATGCAGGTTCAGGCACGATAATTTCGTCTCCTGGATCCAAACAAGCCATGAAAGCGAAGTTTACAGCCTCGGATCCACCACAAGTGACGATGATATCCTTTTCAGTGACATCAATCTTGAAACGGTGGTAGTACTCCTTTAGCTTTAGACGCAAACTTTTATAGCCGTCAGATGGAGAATACTCCAAAATCTTTCTGTCGATGTGTTTAAGTGCATCAAGCGCGACTTGTGGTGTACGCAAATCTGGTTGACCAATATTCAAATGGTACACTTTAACACCACGCTCCTTGGCACGGTCAGCCAATGGCACGAGTTTTCTGATAGGCGACTGAGGCATCTGCTGTCCTCTTATTGATGTCTGCGGCATTTCTTAATTATAATTTGTTCAATTTCAGTGTAAAACTGAAAGTATCGTCTCAATTTTTAGTGAAATCACGCTCTTTATGCGTGTAATTACACAATCTTGTGCAAAAATAATCTTTTTTTGTCACAAAATGCAAAAATATGTCAACCTAATTTGAAGACGATACGTAATTTTCCGTCTGCGTAGCTGTGGCTTGTGATGCGGAACTCTCCTATTTCAGATGTGTTCTGCACATGGGCACCGACGCAAAGACACACGTCGTAGTCGCCGATGTATACAAGACGGAATTTGTCAGCACCGTCTGGTAGGGAAGCCCGGCTCACATTGTCGGGAATCTGATCTTCAGTAACGTACTCATACCTCACGTCGACATGGGAATTGATGACCTCATTGACGCGACGGGTGATCTCATCCACCTCATCCTGAGTCAGATCGTGGTCTATCATATAATGGCATTTGCTCTTCTTACGCTCGATATGATTCTCCACCGAACGTGGACAACCATAGATATTAACCATTGTGCGGTTAAGAATATGTTCAGCCGAATGCATCGGCGGATATTCCTGTTTGTTATGCTCAAATACTGGTTCTTCCATACTGCTAATTTTATGATGCAAAGATAAGGATTGGCAGAGAAAGAAGCAATTTATGGGATGGGGAAGACTGCAATAAACAAGTGTGTTTTATCCATTTGAAAAAGATGAGAAATTATCAAAACTCGATTTGCAAAAAGCCTGATTTCAGTAAAATAATTTGGAAAGGTATGAATAGCATTAATTTTTATCAGACTAGCAGAAATAAATAGTCCTTCTCGCTTTTAGCAAGAAGGACTATATTTTGTGATATATTCTGATATCAGTTTTGTTAGAGATGTAATGTTATAACAAGCTTACTTCTCTAAAGATTCGAATTTAGCCTTTAATTCAGCGTTTTCTTTCTCCAGACGAATCAGGTGTAGAGTCAATTCCTCAACCTTTTCCAAAAGCAGGTTGCTCATTTGGGATAGACTGACTCCATTCTGCTCTATTTCTGTCGCAGAAGGGACTCCAGGAAGGTGTTTGTTTTCCTTGACGAATGCTTCCACCTCGCTCAATGATTTCAAGTCGTAATTCTCGTCAAACACGTAGTCCGCTACATTGTTGATGTTGAAGTTGACGTCTTTTGTGTTTAATGAAATTACATTTATCTCATTCTTACATGTGATTTTGCCGTTGACAACCATGTCCCCCTTGTCAAAAAGATATTCTTTTGCTTCAAAACTGATTGGGTAATATTTTGCGTCAGGCCCGGCGGTATAGCTGCTTGTTGAAAATTTGAATTCATTTTCGTCGCCGATGCCAATGTTGAGCTGTGGAGAACAACAATGCATAGCTGACTGAGCCTGAAGATGTAATGAAGTGCCTCCAATTGCGCCATTGCCGTAAACGTAGAACATTGTGTTATATGAAGGAAACTCATTATTTACTGCCGAGATAAAATATTGTCTTTTTTGGTTAAGTGTTAGGTATGATGTCCCTTTTACATTTAATGTTTGCGTAGTGGCTTCGCCTTCAACCTCTAATGATTCAAAAGTCTCAGCGTTTGCTATAGCTGAAAACGATATGATTCCAACAATAAATGGTAAGAATTTTAGTCTCATTTCTCTATTGATTTAATAAAATAATTAAACATAAGCTCCTATATAAAAGTCGCTTGCAGAAAATACTCTGCAAGCGATATTTTTATTTATACCGAGTATGATTATTTTAGCACAACCTTCTCTGTATAAGATTCATTTCCTGTCACAACATTAACCAAATAGACGCCTTTGTTGTATGAAGACATATCAACAGTCACATTTCCTGATGCTGTCTGAGAGAAGATGATATTTCCTAGTATGTCTGAGACATTGACATTGGCTTTGATGTTACCCAAGACAACAATGATGTTTCTGTCTTTAACGTATACATTCATGTCTGTTTCTCGACTGTTGAAGTTGGTTGGTTCAACCTCTTCTATTGCTACGTTGTTGAAACCATATATTTTGCTATACGCTGGCTTTTCTGCGTCATTATAAGAGCTGTTTGGAGCTTCTGCCGCATAGACACATATAGGTATCTTAACGTCTTCAATACTAGCCGTGAATTTTTTGTCGGCCTCGTAGAGTTTAACAGAGAATCCTTTTCTAAATGTGATTGATTTAGCCGCATGATAGTTTACATTCACGTCTTCGATCAATACATTTCCAACTTCTTTATCTACAGTGACGGAATCTCCGGCTTCAATAGCATTGGCTTTTACATCCTCGTCCGCGGTGTAAGTCTTGTTTTGGATAAAGATTATTGAATCCAAACTGTTGGCATACTGACTTTCTGAATCATAAATATATGGAACATAGTTGTGTTTGTAAACTGTCACAGCATATTTGAAGTTTATGCCATCGAATGTCGCTTCTGAAACATTATCATACGACTGTACGTAAGTTTCTCCTGCGTCTTCAGTGCTGCTTAGAGATATACGGCAACCATTGACTGGAGTTGTGACTTTTACAGTTGTACCGCTTTTTTCTATAGTGGCATTCAAACATGCTGGTGTCTCTGTACGTAGTTCCATACTTGGGTCTCCAAAGTAGTGGAAAATATGGTTTGTGTATTCTGTTTCTGATTGGATGTCTCCATATATCTGAGGCATCATCAGCAAACCTTTGTTCATCACATGTCCCATATTGTAGACGGGATCCTGATCTGAAGGATTGTTTGTGTTTCCGTTAGCCCATGTCGTTGAGACACCTGGGTTAGGGTACATCGCGTCAAACATTCCGATTGTTAATCCATCGTTCGCTCCTGAATGACCGACTGCTGTGGCACCAATGGCTCCGACGGCACCGCCATTGCTTTGGCGAAGGAAAGCCTCGCAGAAACAATCCTTTTGGAATCCTCCTGTCAAGCTGTTGATGCTGAACACAACTGGAGTCTTCTCTCCATTTGTCAATGCATTGACATTTGTTGTGTCGAAACTAGGATCTCCCCATCCAGTGTATGCACCGTTTCCTCTGTGTAATACATAGGATGCTCCTTCATTGATGAATTTAGTCAGATCAGCTGCGGAACCCTGCCATACCGGACCATATCCTTCCAAATCTGATGGCAATTTTGCCCCGTTGGAATATCTGCTGGAATTGCTATAGTTGTGTGGCTCGTAACTTGAAGAAAATCCGTATGATGCCCAATCCACAGCTGAGTAAACTCGGTTCACATCCTTGCCCCATCTTGTCAGATAATCGCGGATTTCCTCACTTGTTAATACGAAGCGACGATCCTCTTTTCCATCATCTGGAAGCATGTGTCCATTCTTAAATATATAATCTTGGAAATATGCGCTGTGTAGTCCAGTGTAGTAAAAGTCTTCGTCTAATACTGGATTCTGCTCATACTTGATAATCTTGTCAAAAACAGTATTCGCCTCCTCCAAACTGCGTACTGAAATACGGCCTCTTGCCATATCCGCTGTGTAGTCGTCATCTCCGTCCATACAAGCATATTTCAAATCGGATGCCCATGGTCCAAATGACGCTTGATCGTTACGGTCTTTATGATTTGTCATAAACGACGGTACGTCTTCGATATCTCCAACAATCAGCAGATATTCTGGCTTTTCATTATTTTTGTATGCGTCCTTTATGGCTTCTCTTACTTCATTTGCGGATTTCCCTTCCGCAGAAATGATTTTGCACTTGTATCCTAATTTTGTCTTCCAACTTTTGAATTCATCCACTGCAGACTTGAATTTGTCTGTTGTGACAATCAGATAGTCTGCATTCTCCTTGGAAACAGACGCGTCTCCAGATCTTAAAGAAGATGATTTTGTTGTGGCTGTAGACGGTACATAATCGGCCACTACACCTCTCAGCAATGATGGCATCATCTTGTAGTTGAGAGGTAGGTTTTCATCTCCTGCTGTAGCTGACTCAGAAAGGAAATCTTTTTTATTCCATGAGACACGGTAAGTGATTTCTGTACAGCATTTTATCGTCTTCGCAACTGGATTATACTGGATCGGACAAAGTCTGACAGATGCAAACGGATAAGATCGATATGACTGGACACTTAATATCTTTGCGTTGCTTTCAGGAAAATATGCGTCCTTATTGTACACATCTGAATATGCCAACTCGTTAGAATCTACTGTCGCTGATTGATATCCGGATCCCTTAGAAGGTGCGATGTTGAATGTCTTGTATTCCTTGGTTGTCTGATTGATGACTTCAACCTTCAGATTCGACGATGCAACACTCAACAAATCAGTGATACTAGGTAGTTCTGGAAATCCTTTTTCACCCAGTACTGGCACATTATTTATATGTATAGAATGGAAATCTTGATTGGCGACAGTCGCTTTGTCAACTGAAAATCCACCAAATCGATAGGTGACCTCTATATAGTTGGCTCCTTGTTTCACTTCTCGATCCACCTGAAACTCTCCATTCTCCACCACACCATCAGTGTAGGAGTAGTTAGTGGCATGCACAGAAGCGGCAAAACATAAAAATATACTTAATAATGAATGTTTCATCTTAAAGACTGTTTATTTTATTTCTCTAATGCTTCAAATTTAGCTTTCAATTCTGCGTTTTCTTTCTCCAAACGGATCAAGTGTAGAGTCAACTCCTCAACCTTCTCCAAAAGCATATTGCTCATTTTTGCCAAACTGACTCCATTTTCTTCCATTTCTGCTGCTGAAGGAATTCCTGGAAGGTGTTTGTTTTCTTTCACAAAAGACTCTACCTCGCTTAACGACTTCAAATTATAGTTCTCGTCGAACACGTAGTCTGCTACATTTTTCATGTTGACGTTGACGTCATCTGCGTTCAACGACAATACATTCAATTCATTTCTACAAGTGAGTTTGCCGTTGACAACCATGTCTCCACTGTCGAAAGTGTAACCTCCTGCTTTAAAGACAATTGGATAGAATCTTTTTTGTTCTCCTCCGTATGATTCTGTGTCAATAAGCCAGGCCTCGTCTGTCTTGTTATAACCACAATGGAATTTTGCAGAATAGCCGTTGTCTAAAGGAGATGCACTTAATCCTAAAGACACTGCTCCTACATGTCCATCGTATGATACCTTGAACATGTTGTTGTAGGCAGGAGTAAGGACATCATGGCAATCGATGAAATTTCCGTATACCCTTTCCTTTGCTCCTGATTTGTCGACTTGTATAGTAGGAATGTTGATTTTCAATGTGCTAAGATTTGTCTCACCCCATACTTTTACATCTTCGCTAAAAGTAGCTCCATTTTTTACTTGTAGTGTAGAGTCTAGAACTGTCACACCATTAACTTGTAGCGTAGAGTCTAGAACTGTCACACCATTAACCTGTAGTGTAGAGTCTAGAACTGTTTCGCCCTTAAGCTGTAGTGTAGAGTCTAGAACTGTCTTGCCCTTAACCTGTAGTGTAGAGCCGAGAACTGTCACACCATTAACCTGTAGCGTAGAGTCTAGAACTGTCACACCATTAACCTGTAGCGTAGAGTCTAGAACTGTCACACCCTTAAGCTGTAGTGTAGAGTCTAGAACTGTCTTGCCCTTAACTTGTAGTGTAGAGCCGAGAACTGTCACACCCTTAACTTGTAGTGTAGAGTCTAGAACTGTCACGCCCTTAGCTTGTAGTGTAGAGTTGAGTACTGTCTTGCCCTTAACCTGTAGCATAGAGTCTAGAACTGTCTTGCCCTTAACCTGTAGCATAGAGTCGAGAACTGTTTCTTTCTGAACTTCCAAACCGCCTCCATTGAAAGTGAATTTATTGGCATCAAACGAAATAGGATAATTATGGTTATAGCCAGAAGTGGAAAATTTAAATCCATCCTCGTCTTTGTTGTAAGTACAGTGAAGTTTGCCATTGTATTGAGCTCCTACATTTCTTTCTGTCACCACCCAGTCTTGACATTCGAGCCCTCCTTTGTTAGTGACTGCGAATATACCGTTGCTTGTAGGTAGGTTTAGATCTGAAGCATAAATAATATATGGTGGATTCTCTCCTTGGGGAATAGATATGTCCATAAGTCTCGCATTTCCAGATACAACACCACCTCCGATAGCAACACCACCTTTTAATGTCGTAGCTCCATTTACAACCATGTCTCCCTTGTCGAAAGTGAATTCATTAGCTGAGAAACGCATTGGGTAATATTTCTCGGGTAGAGTCCCCGGATAACTGCTTGTTGAAAAACTAAACAAAGTCTCATTTTTATCAAAACCAATACCGAGTGCTGGTGAATAGGTATGGTCTGCAGACGATTCTTTGATGCATAATCCAGTGCCGGCTATAGAACCAGAACTAGTTACTGCGAACATTGTGTTGTATACTGCTATGTTGTTGTTTCTACATTCGATAAAATTAGAATAATTTTCCGCTGCTCTAGGAAGGTTGATTTTTAATCCACCACTTCTATTATTAAGTTCCATATTACCATAAATATAGGTATCGTTTGCACTAAGACTTTCGGTTATCACTTCATCGAAAGTCTCAGCGTTTGTGGCAGATGATACGACCATCATTCCGAATACAAAAGGTAAAAATCGTAAGTTCATTTTTAAAATTTTATAATTCAACAATAAGCTTTATGACAAACAGAGATAAATATCTTCGTTATGTACGTTAAACTTGACATATTTTAAGATACGAGTATGTCTTCTCATAAAAATTAGTGCAAATGTACGGAGATATTTTGAAATGAAACAACATACTCAAAAAACATTTTGTTTTGAGTGTTAACGAACGTAAAATATGAATGATTATTAAATGAATGTAGAAGGAAAGACAAAATCGCCTGCTATAATTCCGCAAGCGATTTTTATGAGTTATATATTGAGCTTGATTATTTAAGCACAACCTTCTCAAAATGCTTATGCAAGGATATAAACCTTCTAGCAATCTTTTATTTCTCCAATGATTCGAATTTGGCCTTCAATTCTGCGTTCTCTTTCTCCAAACGAATCAAGTGTAGGGTAAGCTCCTCTACTTTCTCCAAAAGCATGTTGCTCATTTTTGACAAGCTGACTCCATTCTGCTCTATTTCCGCAGCAGACGGAATGCCAGGAAGGTGCTTGTTCTCCTTTACATATGACTCAACCTCGCTCAACGACTTCAGGTCGTAGTCCTCGTCGAATACATAGTCCGCAACGTTGCTCATGTTGACGTTGATGTCATTAGTGTTGATGTTTGATGTGTTGATTGCCACAACATTCAACTCTTCCTTGCAAGTGATCTTGCCATCGACAACCATGTCTCCCTTGTTGAAAAGATATTTTTCAGCCTTAAAACTGATTGGGTAATACTTTTCGCTTGCAGTACCGGGATAACTGCTTGTTGAAAAACTAAACAAATTCTCTTTGTTATCAAAATAAATACCGAGTGCTGGTGAATAGGTATGGTTTGCAGACGTTTCTTTGATGCATAATCCAGTGCCGGCTATATAACCTTTTTCTGATACAGAGAACATTGTGTTGTATGCTCCAATTCGATAATCTTTACATTCGATAAAATTACTATAATATTGGGAACCTGTTTTTGAGATGCCGAGATTCAATCCATATTCTTTAGTTGTCATGTTCAACCCTTCGTTAATAGTAACATCTCCAAGATTAGCCTCTGTTGCTTTTAGTGATTCTGTAGATACTTTGTCTGCAGACACTTCTTCGAAAGTCTCAGCATTTACACCAGTAGAAACCAATGACATACCAATTGCAAATGGTAAAAATTTCAAATTCATTTTTATAATTTTAATTTAACAATATGCTTTATGGCAAACATGCCCCACGTTAAGCTTCAAGAGTATGTCCCTCATAAAATCATGCAAATTTACGTAGATATTTGAAATGAAACAACATACGAAGAAAACATTTTGTTTTAAGTGTTAAGAAACGTAAAATATGAAATGTTATTAAATGAATGTAGGAGGAAAAACAAAAAATCGCCTGCGGATAATTCCGCAAGCGATCTATTTAAGGAGTTTTATATAATGAATTTGGATTATTTCAACACAATCTTCTCTGTATAGGAATCATTCTCAATCACAACATTTATAAGATAGATGCCCTTCGGATATGAAGAAAGATCGACCTCTGTATCACCTAATGCGATCTCCAATCGTGTCATCAAATCCTTTGTCTGAGCGACTGTGATACAGTTTAAATTATAGTCGGTCTTTTCTTCAAGATATGCTCTTGCATATTGTCTTGCTTCGGATTCTGTTATTTCTGCGTTAGCAAAGACAGAGACCATCAGCAAAAGACTAACAATTAATCCGAATCTCTTCATTCAATTACTTCTTTAGAGATTTAACCTCAGCCTTCAAAGCTGCATTCTCTTTCTCAAGACGGATCATGTGAAGTGTCAACTCTTCTATTTTCTCCAAAAGTATGTTGCTCATTTTAGACAAACTAACGCCATTTTGCTCAATTTCTGCTGCTGACGGAATTCCTGGAAGGTGCTTGTTCTCCTTTATATACGACTCTACTTCGCTCAACGACTTCAAGTTGTAGTCCTCTTCAAACACGTAGTCTGCTACGTTGCTCATGTTGAAGTTGACGTCATCTGCGTTCAGCGACAATACTTTCAATTCATTTTTACAAGTGAGTGTGCCATTGACAACCATGTCTCCACTGTCGAAAGTGTAACCACCTGCTTTAAAGATAATTGGATAGAATATGTTTTGTTGTTCTCCGTATGATTCAGTGTCAATAAGCCAAGCCTTGTCTGTGTTGTTATAACCACAATGGAATTTTGCACAATCGCCGTTGTCTAAAGGAGATGCACTTAATCCTAAAGACACTGCTCCTACTTGTCCATCGTATGATACCTTGAACATGTTGTTGTAGTCAGGAGTCAGGGTGTCATGGCAATCGATGAAATTTCCGTATGCCCTTTCCTTTGCTCCTGATTTGTCGACCTGTATAGTAGGAATGTTGATTTTCAATGTGCTAAGATTTGTCTCACCCCATACTTTTACATCTTCGCTAAAAGTAGCTCCATTTTTTACCTGAAGAGTAGAGTCGAGCACAGTCTCACCCTGGACCTTTAGCATAGAGTCGAGCACAGTCTCACCCTTAACCTGTAGAGTAGAGTCGAGCACCGTCTCACCCTTGACATGAAGAGGGGAGAGCGGCATGGTCGCAACCTTGGCATGTAGCGGTGAGCGGAGCATCGTTAAAAAATGAGCATGGAGAGTAGA
>JAEEGL013908220.1_pt1 | contig 39741 bp, 32 predicted proteins | sample 9134231 | NCBI WGS metagenome assembly JAEEGL01 (sample SAMN16246548, study PRJNA631951) | gut metagenome | biome: gut microbiome; feature: rumen; material: fiber-attached | host: Bos | place: Iran: Karaj | collected 2018-10
GTTCTGAAACTGCTGAGTCACATACAGCGACTTGTGCCCACCGTAGGTGGTGTTCACCGCGGTGTCTAAGGCCAGGTAGTTGTAGCATGACCCGTTGACAAGAGTCCAATGAGAGTTCTGCACTTCGCTCTCAAAGTTGCAATGATAAGGCACTGTGTCCACGGTCGATTGTGCCCACGAGACCGTCGGCAAAAGAATCAGCGCCAGCAAACAAAGCAAATAATTGTATTTACTCATAAGGTGTGAATTTATTGTTTTAGGTTCTTTTGTTTAAATGCAGACAGGAAAGAACCTGTTACCCTGCCTGCATTAACCGTTTTCGAGGGTGCAAATGTACAAAAACATATGTATTTTTTGCCTAAATAATTTCGATTTTATGGTTATTTAACAGTGCTATGTGCTTTAATATGCAGTGTTTTAGTTTTGTATGAGATAGATTTTTTTGATTTCTTTTTGCTTGATTGATATTGTCAAATCAATGTTTCGTAGGAGGCGTAGAGTTGTCTTTTTTTTGTTGGAAAAAGGTGTTGTTGTGTCGCAAGTGAGGCGCTGTAGTCACCGTGTCTGTCCGGTACGCTGAAAAGTGGAGGGAGGGGGTGCGGCGGACTGTTTCAAAAAAAAATCATGCCAATCCAAAAATAATCCGTATCTTTGCGGTATGATTACAAACAACGACATGGCCATTAAAATGGCAACTTTCTTACTGCAAGTCAAGGCAGTAAAACTCAACAACGAGCACCCCTTCACATGGGCGTCGGGTCGCAAATCGCCTATTTATTGCGACAACCGCGTGACTCTTTCCTATCCCGAAATCCGCACCTTCATCCGTCAGCGCTTCGTCGATGTGGTGAACGAGAGCTGGGGCGACGTGGATGTCGTGGCCGGCGTGGCCACAGGCGGCATCGCCCAGGGGGCATTGGTAGCCCAGGAGCTGGGCAAACCTTTTGTGTATGTGCGTTCCGAGGCCAAATCCCACGGCCTTACCAACCAGATAGAAGGCGAGATTCATGCCGGGCAGTCTGTGGTGGTGATTGAGGACCTGGTGTCCACGGGCAAGAGCAGCCTCATCGCCGTGCATGCCCTGCGCGAGCGCGGCTGCGTGGTGAAAGGCATGGCGGCCATCTTCACCTACGGCCTTTCTGTGGCCGAGAAGAACTTTGCCGAGGCCGATGTGGAGCTGCGCACCCTCACCGACTACGACACGCTTATCGAGGCTGCATGCAAAGAGGAGTATATCCGTGCCGCCGACCAGGAGTCGCTTGCCAACTGGCGCAAGAACCCCGAGGCATGGAGCGATGCCCACATGAATGCATAAAATTGAAAAGTGAAAAATGAAAATTCGTTAATTCGTAAATGTGTTAATTCGTTAGTCAAGGACTCACACATTCTGAACTCGTTAATTCGTTAATTCTTGAGTCTTTGATGCGCCAAGGACTAACACGTTAACACGTTTACACATACACACATTTAATCAGACAATCAAGCAATTTGAAACGGTACTTCGCCATACTCATGCTTTTGTTGGCCGGAGTCACACTCCGGGCACAGCTGGTATCGGATGTCTCCTTCACGCTCCACGACGACAGCCTTGCCATCTCCTACACCCTTAGCCGCAAGGCCGACATCTGTGTGAGGGTCTCGCTGGCGGGAGGACGCTACACCGAACCCCTCAAAGGCCTTTCAGGGGCTGTGGGGAAGGATGTCATGCCGGGCGAAGGGCTGCAAATCACTGCCGTGCGCCTGCCTGAAATCCGGGGCGTGGACTCGTCGGAGATCAGTTTCCTCGTCGAAGAGGACGACGGCGCCCTGCTGGTGTATGTGGACAAACTTTCATTCCGCATGATGCCCGTGGAGGGCGGCACCTTCACCATGGGCTGCACCCATCCCCGTGGCGAGAAGCACACCTATGCCGACGAGCTGCCTCTCCACAAGGTCACGCTGAACAGCTACCTCGTCGGGCAGCACGAGGTGACCCAAGCGCTATGGAAAGCCGTCATGGGCGAGAACCCCTCCAAATGGAGCGGCAACGACAGCCTGCCTGTAGAGCAGGTGTCGTGGAACGCCGTGCAGATATTCATCGCCCGTCTCAGCCAGATCACCGGCTACCGGTTCCGGCTGCCCACCGAGGCCGAATGGGAGTATGCCGCCCGTGGCGGCAACCGGAGTCACAACACCCCCTATCCCGGAGTGCGCAGCCAGATGTGGGAGACCTGCTGGTATGGCGGCAACAGCAACGGCCACAGCCATCCTGTGGGACGCCTTATGCCCAACGAGCTGGGACTTTACGACATGGGCGGCAACGTCATGGAATGGTGCAGCGACTGGATGGCACCCTATACCGCCGCGCCCCAGAGCAGCCCCCAGGGACCGCGTACCGGCGAGAACCGTATCCTGCGCGGCGGCTGCTTCAACAGCCCCACATGGGGATGCAGCGTCTTCGAGCGCGGATGGTACCTGCCCGACTACGGCTACAGCTACTTCGGCCTCCGTCTGGTGCTCGACAGCGCAGAACAGGAAGTTGATTAATTGAATTCGTTAATTCGTAAATTCTTTAATTCGTTAGTCAAGCATTCTCAATTCTTAAACCCTTGAACCCTTAAACCCTTGACCCCTTCAACCCCTAAAACCCAATAACAGCCCATGGAAAGCATTCAAGTATTAGACAAGACATTCCAGCTCTACATGCCCGAATCGGAGATACAGAGCGTTGTCAAGCGTGTGGCCGCCGAGATATCGCGCGACTACCAGGGCAAGAAACCCCTGCTCTGCCCCATACTCACAGGCAGCTTCATGTTCGCCGCCGACCTGCTGCGCGAGCTCGACCTCGACAGCAACGTCTCCTTCGTGCGCTACTCCTCCTACGCCGGCATGGCCACCACCGGGCAGGTTAAGGAACTCCTCGGCTTCCCCAAGGACTGCCGCGGCCGCGACGTCATCATCATCGAGGACATCATCGACAGCGGTATCTCGATGGAGTTCATGATCGACCAGCTCAAACAGCAGAAACCCTCGAGCATAGCCATCTGCGCCTTCCTCTTCAAGCCCGGCAGTTTCAAGCGCAACTACAAGATAGACTATATCGGCAAGGAAATCCCCGACGACTTCATCGTGGGCTACGGCCTCGACTACGACGGCATGGGACGCACCTACCGCGACATATACGTTTACAAAGGATGAAAAAACGCTTCTTATCATACTGTCTGCTCCTGACGGCAATGGCCGCCATGGTCGGCTGCACCGAGAAGGCCGAGGTGGTTGTGGACCGGAACGCCCTCGTGGGCAAATGGCAGGCCACCGACAACACCTCAGAGTTCTGGCGCTACAACGCCGACGGCACCGGCAAGACCTGGGACGAGTCCGACGACGTCCACGAGACCGACACCGTCGGTGTGCTGCACTTCAACTGGACCACCGTCCAGTCCCACATCGAGCTGGACTACTACGGCGAAATGGGCCAGCATGCCTACGAAAACTACACCGTCACCCGCCAGACATCCGACAGCCTGGTGTGGAAAGACCTCTACGGCGATTACCGAACATTTGTCAAGATACAATAAATGAAAAAAGGTTGGAAAATAGCCCTCATCTCCCTCGGCTCTCTGATAGGGACAATAGCCATTGTGGTGACTGTGGCGTGCTGGCTGCTCTTTACCCCCGCACGGCTCACATCCATTGTAAATAAACTGTCCGACAAATACCTGCTGTGCGAAAACCACTTCGGCAAGGTAAGCCTCTCCCTCTTCAAAACCTGGCCCGACGCCGGTCTGGAGGTGGAGGACGTGGTGCTGATAAACCCCTACCGTCTGCCCGAAGGCAACGCACTGGCGGCAAGTGCCGTGCAAAACGACACACTGGCTCGGATGAAGTCGCTCACCGTAGGCATTGACCTGAAGAGATTCCTGAAAGACCGGACCATCATTGTGCGGCAGCTCAGGGTGGATGATACCTACGCCAACCTCTATACCGCTCCCGACGGCTGGAGCAACCTCGACATCTTCGCCCCCGGCGAAGAAACACCCCAAGAGGAAGAAAGCACCGGTGAACCGATGCAGGTGCAGCTGGAAAAAGTCAGTGTCAACAACCTCTCGGCGCAGTACTGCAACCTGCAGCAGAACATGCTGGCCAGTTTGGGCGGACTTGACATGACCCTCAAGGGCTCCATGCTCGACGGGACGGTGGATGCCGACCTCGATGCCGAAGCCCCCAACCTGATGGTGGATATGCGCGACAGCGTGGGCAACCCCTCGCTCTGCGCCCGGGTCGCCGACCTAGCGCTGCGGGCCGAGGGCAAAGGCTCCACCGACACACTGCAGGGCTGCCTGAAACTCGTCATGCCCAAAGGACAGGTTGTCATGGGCTCCACAGCCTACACCACCGATGCAATGCTTGCCTCACGCCGTGACCTCCTGACGCTCGACGTGCCTTTTGCCGCCAATCTGGACAAGATGCGCTTCTCCCTGTCCGATGCATCGCTGCAATTGGTCGATTATGAAATGACAGTGAACGGCGATGTGGCCCTTGCCAATGAGGGAAACCCCATGGCCATGGACCTCCGTCTCGCCGCCGACCGCTGGCAGGTGGGTGACCTGATTGCCATGCTCCCGCCGTTCATCACCCAAAGCCTCAAAGGCATGCGTGTCGATGGCAAAGCGTCGCTGGCAGCCCATGTCTATGGACAGATGGCCGAGGGACGCATGCCCCTGGTCGATGCCGAAGTGGAGTTGGCCAAAGGCTCCTTTGCCGCACCCAAGATGCTGCCGGCACCCCTGCGCGACATCGACGCCAAGCTCTCCGCACGGCTCAACCTCTCGTCCGACACCGCTTTCAGCGGCATATCCAAAGTTGATATTGACCATCTCAATGCCAAACTCAAGCATTCCACGGTAAGTGTCTCCGGCACAGTTGACGACCTGATGGGCGACATGCTGGTCGACGCCCACATCAAAGGAAATGTGGAAATGCCCGACCTGCAGTGTTTTCTGCCCGACACCATGCCCCTTGACATGCAAGGCACCGCTCGGCTCAACCTCTACGCCAAGAGCCGCCTCTCGGCGTTGACCGATATGGCTCTCGAAAAGATCAAGGCCACCGGCACTATGCGGCTCAGCAAGCTCGATGTCACCTACGACAGCATCCATGCCAACTCCCCGCAACTGGATGTGGCGCTGGCTCTCCCCACCAAACGACAGAGCAGCAAAGTGGCCGAACTGATAGGCGTGCAGGTGAAGGGTGGCAGCCTTTATGTCAAAATGGACAACCTCAACATGGATGCCCACATCGACAACCCCGATATCAAGGTTGGCCTTCCCAACATCCTGAACGACAAACAGCCATTAGCCGCTGCCTTCAATATCAAGGCCAGCAGGATAAATGCCGAAATGGACTCGATGATCGTCTATTCCGACACACTCCTGCTGAAAGGCAGCGTGCGCAACGACACCACACAGGACAACGTGCTCAAGCAGTGGAACCCCGATGTTGATATCGACCTCCACCGCGGTGTGGTGGCCATGGCCGGCATGTCCGAGGCCGTGCGCATGCCCTCCTTCAAGTTCAACTACAAACCCGAAGTGTGCCAGATAGAGCAGGCCGACATCCTGTGGGGAGTCTCCGACTACCACCTTTCGGGCAAAGTGTATGGCGTTGAAGACTGGCTCAGCCACAAAGCCATGCTCCACGGCACACTCGATTTCAGTTCGCAGTATGCCGACATCGACCAGCTCATGGGCATCCTCAGCGGCATGGGCACCGACGAAGACACCCTGCAGCAGCAGCGCATGGAGGACAACGTGCCCGCCGAGGCCAACCCCTTCATCGTGCCCAAGGATGTCAACGTGCGCCTCAACACCAGCATCACCCGTTGTGTGGCCTTCGGCAACGACCTCAACACACTGGGCGGGTCGCTCACAATCAACAACGGTGTGGCGGTGCTCGACCAGATGGGTTTCACCTGCAAGGCCGCGCGCATGCAGCTCACCGGCGTCTACAAGTCGCCCAGAGTCAACAACCTCTTCACCGGACTCGATTTCCACCTGCTCGACATACAGATAGAAGACCTGCTCGACATGATACCCTCCATCGACACCCTCGTGCCGATGCTCAAGGCCTTCAAGGGCAAAGCCAACTTCCATCTGGCGGCAGAATGCGCCCTCGACGCCTTCTATAAGCCCAAGATGAGCACCCTCCTCGGAGCGGCGGCCATCAGCGGCAAAGACCTTGTGGTGCTCGACAACGAAAGCCTTGCCTCCATGGCGCGGCTGCTGCAGTTCAAGAATTGGCGCGAGAAAGACAACAACATCGGTGTCGATAGCATCAGTGTCGAGGCGCAAGTGGTTCGCCGCAACATCACCGTCTATCCCTTCCTGCTCAACCTCCACAACTACCAGCTCTGCATCGGAGGCCACCACTCGCTCGACAACAAGTGCAGCTACCACCTCGAACTGCTCAAATGTCCGCTGCCGGCGCGACTGGCCATCGACGTGACGGGCAACATCTCCAAGCCCAAGATAGAGCTTGGCCAGGTGATGTATTCCGATATGTACAAACCCGAAGAGAAAGACTATCTGAGCGCCTACACCCTGCGGGTGAAGAACCAGGTACGTCAATACCTTGAAGCAAATGTACGGTGAAGCGAGAGTGCAGTAAATGCTTGAATGCTTGATTGTGTTAATGCTTGAATTATTACTTGAATGCTTGAATGTGTAAATGCTTGAGTGAAAAAACTCAAACAATCAAGCAATCAGACAGTCAAGCAATCAATAAGACGCTTGCCGTTTCTCAACTTTTTTTGCGTTTTTTCGAGATAGGGTGTAAACGATTGTCGGTCTCTGGAATGTTAAAAGTGGTGTGGCTGTTTGTGAATGCTGGATTTATTTGTATTTTTGTATTTGTGGATACTACAGTGATTATGAGCCTGTTTATCAGTTTTCCCCCATATATGAATTCTATTTTGACAAACCTGTCAGCGTGACCGGTACTTTTTTAGCCACGGCTACCCTTAATTCTGATGGTCTTTTGTTTGGCGACGTAGCCCAATGGGGAAATCTACTAAGAGGATATGAAGCATGGATACAAAAGGAGAAGCAGAAAATATATGGCCTTTGGTATGGTAATCTCGATGATGAGGATTTCTATTATGATTCGGCAGGATTGCCGGCACCCGATATTGAACTTCAAGGAATAGTAATGAGAAAAGCACAATGGTTGTTCCCGATATTGGTGCCGGAGGGGACTACGGCAATCCCGGCGGTGGAGGGTGAGACCTTTGGGGTGCAGTTGAAACCCAACCCTGCCGCAGAGCGGGTGGTGGTGGCTGCGGAGGTGGGTATCCGTAGCATCGAGGTGGTGGACATGACGGGACGCACTTTTATCCGGCGTCCCTGTGACGCTCTGCCTCTGAGCGTGACACTCGAAGTGAAAGCCTTGCCCCACGGCATCTACGCCGTGAAGGTCGATACCCCGCAGGGCTTTGCCACCAAGAAACTGGCAGTTGAGTAGCCCTATGGAATAGAAAGAACTAAGAATAGAGGTGAACAAATCTTAGTTCTTAACACTTAACTCTTACTTGTATCTTTTGGTTTAACCCAAATCGGTCGTTAGGGTTTATGCCAGATTAGTATTTGTTTCGAGCAGATTGGCCGCATCGCTGTCGAAGTCGTAGCGGGCTACGGCGAGACAGAGATGTGGACAAGATGCCGAAAGAAATGCTGATATGGCATAAAGAGACCTGTAAAAAGCGAGATTGATTGAAAAGTCGGTCTAATGACCGATTTGGGTTTAAAGAAAGTAGTAGGTGAGGTTGAAGGACGACATGGTGTTGAGAGTACGGGGCATGCCGACGGCTTCGAAGAGGGGGTTGAGCTGGTAGAGAAAAGTGCAGCCGAAATTCCAGTTATAGCCCAATCGGAAGCCGAAGCCCCAGGCTATGCCGTATTGGTGGGTACAGCAGGGCGCCAGGTCGGTGGGAAGGGTGTGCGCGTGGGCAGGCTCTTGGATGTGGTAGAACTGGCTGGCAATCGAATAGCTGTAGTAGCCGCCGAAATTGAGGTATGCCGAGAAGGTGGGTTCGCCGATGTTGATCTGTAGCATTACGGGCACAGTGAGAGCGTGCTGGCGAAGGCGCAATGTGTTGCTGTATAGGTCGAGGGGGTCGGGGTAGGGTGTGCGTGAGTAGGTGTAGAGTATATCGGTGTGGAGAGAGAATTTGTTTTTTAAATTGAACTGCAGTGCGAGACCGGCCTGCCAGCCAAGGAGTTCCTTGCTGTTGAATGCGGCAGTGGGGAAGCTGAGCCGGGAGTTGTTGAACCCTGCGCTGATGCCTATGTTGATGGGGGTGGTCATGCTTCTGTGCTTGGGTGCCACCTGTCCGGAGGGGATAGGCTCGTGGCGGTTGGCGGCGCGGAGGGCGAATGCTGCCATGTAGTCGGTGACGAGGCTGAGACCGTCGTAGTCTATCAGGTTGGCATCGTCCTCGGGTTTGTGGTAGGGTGATTTGAGGCCGGTGGTGACTGCCAGGGTTGATACGCCCCGTTTGGCAAAGGGCTCGGTGTCGGTGGCGGTGAAGATGGAGTTCTCGAAACGCTTGGTATTTATCTTGATGGGGATGCCGAGCAGTTCGGGGTCGGTGAGTTGGTTGCTGTGGAGCAGTGTGCCGGTGCCTTCGAGGGTCAGGCTACCGCCTTGTTTGAGCCAGCCCACCATGTCGATGCTCACCATGAGCTGCACACGGCCGATGAGGTTGTTCTTTTGCATGTATTCTGCCAGGGCGTTCGAGCCGTAGAGCCCCATTTCTTCGGCGTCGAAGGCGCAGATGATGACACTGCGTTTCAGTTCACCTTGGTGTGCCAGCAGTTGGCGTGCCACCTCGATGACACAGGCTGTGCCGGAGGCGTTGTCGTCGGCACCATTGTATATCTTGCCTTTTCTCACGCCCAGATGGTCGTAGTGCCCGCCGATGACGATGTACTCGTTCTTAAGTTCGGGGTCATTGCCTTCGATGATGGCTATGAGGTTGTTGTATCCACTTGTGCCGTGGGTTTCAAAAGACATTCGGTAGTCATTGTTCCAAAGGGGTTTGAGCCCCATTTCGTGCCATTGGCGTGTGATGTAGTTGGCGGCACGGACGGCGTCGGGACTGCCGGCCTGGCGCCCGTTGAGGCTGTCGGCTGCAAGGGTATAGACGTGTTGCTCCAGCCGCTGGCGCTGGGTGGTGCTTTGTGCCGTGAGGGTTGCGGAGGCCAATAGGCAGATGCCAAGGACTAATGCGGAAATTTTGATGTGTCTCATAATAATTGTTTGAAAAGTTAAGAGTTGAAAGTTGAGAGTTGAAAATGTGTGAATGTGTTAACGTGTTAATGTGTGAGTCCTTGACTAACGAATTAACACATTTACGAATTAACGAATTCAATTTTCAACTTTCAACTTTCAATTCCTAATGAAACGGCTTTTGCCTTGTTTTATTGTGCCGGGGAAAGAAAAACACAGGGTTGGGCAATAATTGTGGAAAAGGAACGTTATCAGAAATTATTAATATTGTTGAATTAAACACAGTAGTTTGTTATGTCTTCTTTTGCTTCACTTTCTGCATGGGGATGGTTGATACAGTTCTTTATCATCGTCGTTGCCATGCTGTTGGCCAACCTTATCCGTTGCAATGTGCCGCTGCTGAAACGCAGTCTGCTGCCCTCGGCGCTGGTGGCGGGATTGATAATTCTTTGCCTGAAACCGTTTGGGTTTTTCTCGGCATTGGTCAGCAAACCATCCATGGAGATTATCACGTATCATGCCTTGGGTCTCGGCTTTGTGGCCATGGCCTTGAAGAACAAGAAAATCAAGAGTGCCACCACCACCATGAAGGTGGTGGAGACGGGAGCCGTCACGGCCAGCACCTATATCCTGCAGGGGTTGGCCGGGCTGCTGATCACTATCCCGCTGTTCCTGCTGTGGAACAACCGTGATTTCTTCTATGCGTCGGGTTTGCTGTTGCCCATGGGCTACGGGCAGGGACCGGGACAGGCTCTTAACTTCGGCGTGACTTATTCCGGCTGGGCCGAGGGTCAGGGCATCGCGTTCCACGGTGCCGACTTTGGCCTGAGCATTGCGGCCACGGGCTTTATTGTGGGCAGCCTGGTAGGTGTGATTTATATGAACATCCTGCGCCGCAAGGGCAGGCTGAAAAGGCAGGATGGCGACTACAAGGAGGAATACACGCTGGCCGACTACCAGTCGGAGAACGAGATTCCCCATGCCGAGTCTATCGACAAGCTGACGGTGCAGATTAGCATGGTGTTGATGGTCTATCTGCTGGTGTTCCTGCTTATGTACGGGGTGGAGAACCTCGACCTCGGCAATTTCGGCACCAAGACCCTCAAGCCCATGGTGTGGGGCTTCAACTTCCTGTGGGGTACCCTGCTGGGTGTGCTGGTGAAGGTGATTATCAACCGTCTGCGCAAGACCCACCTGATGCATCGGGAATATATCAACAACTTTACTCTCGACCGCATTGCCGGCACCTGTTTCGACTTCATGATTGTGGCCGGCACCGCTGCCATCGACTTCAACAACCTGCGCGGCATATGGATGCCGTTGGTGCTGGTGTGCACGGTGGGCGCCGTGGTGACGTTCTTCTATGTGCGCGCCTGTGCCAAGCACCTCTATCCCGACTACCAGTACGAGGGTTTCTTCTCGATGTTCGGCATGCTCACGGGCACGGCCAGCAACGGCATGATTCTGCTGCGCGAGATTGACCCCAAGTTCGAGACCCCCGCCGCCAACAATCTGGTGCTGCAGACCATCCCGGCCATCGTCTTCGGCTTCCCCGTGTTGCTGCTCATGGGGTTCGGCCCGCAGAGCATGAAGAGCTGCCTCATCACCCTCGGCATCCTGGCAGCGGCATTCCTTGTCTTTGCCCTCTTCATTTTCAGGAAGAAATTGTTTAAAAAATCCAATAAGTCTAATAAGTCCAAATAGTCCTATGAAAAAAGCACTTGTATTACTTCTCATTTTCAATTTTCAATTTTCAATTTTCAATTCCCTGAGGGCGCAGGATAGTGCCAATGTCCGCAAGGGCTGGACATTCGGTGTGCTGCCCAGCTTTGCCTACGATGCCGACCTGGGGCTGCAGCTCGGACTGCTGTCCAACGTCTATTACTTCGGCGACGGAGCCGTCTATCCCGATTATTACCATTCCTTCTACGTCGAGGCTGCCACCACGTCAAAGCATTACGGCCTTTACAGGTTTGCATACGACTCCAAGTACCTCATCCCCGGTCATCGCCTGAGCATCGACCTCACCTATCTGCCCGACCAGATGTGTGATTTCTACGGTTTTACCGGCTATGAGGCTCGGTATCGCCCCGATTACTCCGACCAGTCAAGTGATCTTTACCGCACCCGTGCCTACTACAAATTCAAGCGCGACATGTTCCGTCTCAGTGCCGACCTGCAGGGCACCATTGCCAAGCCTTGGTATTGGAATGCAGGCATCGGGCTGCTCTACTACAACGTGGGCACAGTCGATGTGGCACGGCTGAACAAGTACACCAAGGACGAAGACGCAAAACTGCCTGAGGGAGTCGGGACGCTCTATGACCAATATGTGACGCTGGGTTATATCGCCCCGGCTGAAGCCAACGGGGGCTTCCATCCCTACCTGCACGGAGGGCTCACCTTCGACACCCGCGACCGCCAGCAGAATCCCCGCCAAGGCATCCATGCCGACGCTTTCCTCACCTATTATGCCGGCTTGGGCAAAATGTCCGAATACAACGACGTCAAGTTCAATGCCGCCTGGCGGCACTATCTGCCCATCATCCCCAACCGACTCACCTTTGCCTACCGTCTGGGTACCCAGTTGAATGTGGCGGGCAAGAGTCCCTTCTATCTTAACACCTACCTCAACCAGCTGTATATGCAGCGCGTCATCTATGAGGGACTGGGCGGCGCCAACTCCATTCGTGGCATCATGCGCAACCGCATCCTCGCCCAGGGCGTGGCCTTCGCCAATGTGGAGTTCCGCGTGCAGGTGGTGCACTTCAAGATTGGCAAGGAGAACTTCTATATAGGCCTCAACCCCTTCATGGATGCCGGCATGGTGGTGCAGCCGTACGACAGAGTGGTGGCAGACCCTGAATATCCAATAGGATTAACCCAGAATAGGGACAATCTTTACACACCTCACCTCTCGGCAGGCTGCGGCCTCAAGGTGGCCATGAACGACAACTTTGTCCTCAGTGTGGACTGGGCTACAGCCCTCGACAAGCAGGACAACAACAAGTTCAGCAACCTCTACATCAAGATGGGATACATGTTTTAATTGAAAATTGAAATTATTGCTTGAATGCTTGATTGTGTTAATTCCTGAGTGGCTGGCGCGGTCAAATCACTCAAACAATCAAACAATCAGACAATCATACAATCTTCTAAATTTTCAATTTTCACCTTTCACATTTTAATCCAGATGGTTCCCAGTTGGTTTAAGCCGTTTGCATACTTGGTGTGTGCTGTCAACAGTCTGCTGCTGTTGCTGATTGCTGTAGATTATCTCCTGTGCGAGATAGACCTCTTCCTTTTTGTTTGGATATCCTCGATGATCCTTTTGGTGACAGTCCCTTTGGGTTTGGCATTGTTTGTCTATTCCCTGTTCCGCCTTCGTCACAAGGAGGGACGGGTCGTGGCTATATGGTCACTCGCTTTGGTGGCAGTCGTTTTCGTGGTGTTCTGGCTGCTGCCATCAGGCAGTTCGCGTGTCCCTTCGAAGATGGAGACGCATTGCATCAAGCATGAGGCCACCATGCTCTCCCTTGCGGCCGACCTGTACGGGGTGATGCCCGACAGCTCGATGCTGGAATACTCTCCCGCCAAAGGTGCCAGACTGTCGCACATTGCCTCGTGGGAAAACCTGTGGGGCTATCCTGGAATCGAGGATTCCATCGAAATGGCTCCCGTCAGCCTCACCCCGTCGCAGATAGACAGTGTCACCCGCGTGATGGAGTCGTTTCATTGCGATGAGCTGACAATATACAAGCCTAAAGGGCTGGCCTTGTTCAAATATCTTACCAGTGGCTTTGCCAGCTACTGGTTCGAGGTGTCGCTCACCCCCTACACCGAAGCGGCACGACAGGGACAACTCAACATGTACAATGTCATCCCCTTCTCGCAGCACGTCTGTTTCCGTTACCACGGCGGTGCCATAGGAGGGGATGACCCGTTCCCTTACAAGGAAAAGTATCTGGAGTCAAAAAAGTGATTATTCCGCCGCAGGGCTGAAGTCTTCCTTGCCTACGCCGCAGAGGGGGCATACCCAGTCGGCGGGCAGGTCTTCGAAAGCGGTGCCGGGGGCAATGCCGTTGTCGGGGTCGCCCTTGGCGGGATCATACTCATAGTGGCAGATGTCGCAAATGTACTTTTTCATGGTGTTGAGTTTTTGATTGTTGTTTTAAAAGATGAATTGTTTTCAAGGAATTTGAGAGTGCAAAAATACGCATTATTTCCGAAATAAACACTTTTCTTTTTATTTCTCTTTTCATAATAAATTTCACAAGTATGCGTTATAATAAAAACTTTTTTGCACTATGACTCGTTTAATAAGATTCTTAACGGCTGTTCTATTAGTGGCTTGTGCCGGTGTGGCAGGAGCCCAAACCAATATCACCATCCACGGCGAGGTAGTCGATGGGGCAGGGAAGGAGGTATTCCTCTACCGCTACACCGACATGCTCACCCGCACGGAAGTGATGGTGGACCATTCCACCATCAACACCAACCGCACCTTTGAGTTGAAAGCCTACGCCAACTACCCCACCATGATGATGCTGCAGATTGAGAACTACAGCCAGTCGTTCTTTGTAGAGCCGGGACGCGACTACGAGGTGTATGTGCCGCGTTTTGACTGGAACATCGACGAGCAGCGCAATGTCTTTCTGGAGCCCGAGGTGCTGCCCGTGGAATTCGTCAACATGCCCGCCGGCGAACTGAACGGGCTTATCTCGAATTTCGAGGCTGTGGTGGCCGATTATATCGATGCGCACCGGATGTACTTCGACGCCCGTTTCCGTCCGCAGAAACGCTATTTCGACAGCCTCGAGGCCGTGGTGGCCAAGCAATGCCCCGATACGAAAAACGAGTTCTTCAACCGCTATAAGCGCTATCAGCTGGCAAGCATGAAATACAGTTTCCATTTCGACACACGGCGCGGAATGGTGAACCGCTACATCAAGAACCAGCCCATACTGTACTACGACGACAACTACATGGCCTTCTTCACCACACTGTTTGCCAATTCGGTGTCGAAAGGAACAACGAAAATACCTGTGTGGCAGATGGCCTGGTGGGTGAACAATTTGAACGTGAACGTCTATCTCGACTCACTGGGCACCGACACACTGCTGCGCAACGAGCAGGTGCGCGAGCTGGTGGCGCTCCAGGCGCTGCAGGAAGCCTACTATCAGCCCCGATACTATGAGAGCGACAAAGTGGTGCAGATGATAGACCTGATTGGCAATCGCACCAAATTCCCTGAACACAAGGTTTTGGCAAAGCGGTTGGTGGAGTCGTTCCGCCAGCAGGAACAGGGAGCCGAGACTCCAGACTTCACCCTGCCCGACGTGGACAAGAAGCAGGTGTCACTGGCTGGTCTGAAAGGGAAGTGGGTGTATATGGCCTTTGTCCGAGTGGGCGACCCCAACTGCCTGGCCGAGATAGAGACCATGGCGCACTTCCGCGACAGCGTCTATGCCCGGAGCAAGAACGTCGAGTTTGTCACCATCTGCTGCGACCGCGAGTTCCAAAAGATGTACCATTTCCTGAAGAACAGCCGCCGTGGGCAGAAATACAACTGGACATGGCTGCACTTCAACGGCAACTACAAACTGCTGGAGCATTATCAGGTCGTTTCCTTCCCCTACTTCATCCTCATCAACCCCGAAGGGCAGATGCAGTATACCGTCACCCCGTCGCCCGCCAGCGGCTTCTTCCTCAATGCCCCGTGGCAGCCCAAACAGAAAGAGGAGGAACGCCCCTTCTTCCTGCGATAAAATATTGATTGCTTGAATGCTTAATTGTGTAAATGCTTGAGTGCTGGCGCAGTCAAATTACTCAAACAATCAAGCAATCAGACAATCAAGCAATTTTAACACTTGTTTGTTGAAAAAAGAACAGCCCGGATAGCGGGTAGTGTATTTATTATTAGTAATTTTACGTTTTGAATCAAGTAATCATTGTTTATGCAACGTATTAAATCACTTTTAGTTATTGCTGTGCTGGCATTGTCGGCAATGCCTGTTTTTGCTCAGAAGTCGTCGCCGGACGATGCCGTGAGGCAGCTTTACCGCCAGGCCGTGGATCTGTATCAGAAAGAAAAATACGCCTCGGCACAGAGTTTGTTCGACAAACTGACGGCCGATGCCGCCGCTGTGGATGCCGAGATGGCCAGCGAGGCCTGTTTCTACGGCGCCGTGTGTGCTGAGATGCTGGGCAACCGCGATGCCGACTTCCGGCTGACGGAGTTCCTCCGCCTCTACCCGCAGAACAAGCATGTGAATATGGCCAATTTCTACCTGGGCAACTACCACTATATGGCCGGTGACTACGCCAAGGCCCTGAAGTATTTCAAGAAGGTGCCCGCTCGCGAGGTGGAGTATGGCCACAGGAGCGAGTATAACTTCAAGGTGGGCTATTGCTACTTCGTGGATGAGGACTATGCCGAGGCCAAGAAGTTCTTCTCGCAGGACATCAACGGCCGCACCAAGTACACTAACGCCTCGCTCTACTATTATGCCCACCTGCAGTATATGGAGGGCAAGTATGACCTGGCTCTGCGCAACTTCGAGAAGCTGCAGTCGGACCACAAGTTTGCCAAGATTGTCCCCTCGTATGTGGCAAGGATTTACTATTATCTGGGCAAGAACGACGAGCTGCTGGAGATGGCTCCCACGCTGCTGCTGGAGGAGGATGTGTTTAAGAAGAACGAGATACGCCAGATGGTGGCAGAGGTCTATTTCAACCGTGGGGAGTATAAGAACGCCCTCGACTACTATATGGCCGCCATGCGCAACAGCGACAGGGAAGAGACCGCCCCCGTGCAGGACATCGCCCCCGGCACTGCAAAGGGCAAGAAAGCCGCTGGCCCTGCCGCCTGCACTCCGCAGGACAGCTACTACCAGATTGGCTATTGCCACTATATGCTGCACCAGTACGACTCGGCGCAGTTCTATCTCTCGAAAAAGACCGCCTGCGACGACAGCGTGGCACAGAACGCCCTCTATGTGCTGGGCGACGTGGATATCAAGCTGGACAGGAAGAACGAGGCACGCAGCATGTTCCTCCAGGCCTCGAAGATGGACTATGACCCCAAGATTAAGGAGGACGCCTTGTTCAACTACGCCAAGCTGTCGTATGAGCTCAACGCCAACCCTTACAACGAGTCAATCCGCTCTTTCGAGGACTACTTGGTCAAGTACCCCAAGAGCAAACACAAGGCCGAGGTGCAGGAAATACTCAGCTCGCTCTATTTCAGCACGCGGAACTACAAGGATGCCCTTACGCTGATTGAGAAGATACCCGACCGCAGCCCCGAGATGAACCAGGCCTATCAGCGCATTGTCATCAACCGCGGCATTGAGGTGTTCAATACGGGCAACATGAAAACGGCGGCCACCTATTTCTCCAAGGCGGCCAAGATTAATGCCCTGCCCAAGTACACCACCGATGCCTACTATCTGCTGGCCGAGTCGCGCTACCGCATGGGGGAATTCGAGGCTGCAGGCAAGACTCTCGACCGCTTTATGGTGAGTAGCAACGCCACCACCTCGCCCTACTACCGCCAGGCTCTCTACACCCACGGCTACCTCAGCATGAAGCGCAACAACATTGCCGATGCCGCCGACGATTTCAAGATTTTTCTCCGTCTGGCCGATGCCTCGATAGACAAGCACCAGATTAACGACGTGAACAACCGCCTGGGCGACTGCAGCTATCTGGACAGCAAGTATGCCGACGCCATCAAGTACTACGACCGTGTGATTGAGGCCAACGACGCCGACGCCGACTATGCCACCTACCAGAAGGCGCTCTCCTACGGGGCCATGGGCAGGTATAACGACAAGCTCACCTATCTGAACCAGATATTCGAGCGTTTCAACGAGTCGCCTTTGGCCGCCAAGGCTCTCTTCGAGATTGGCAACACCTATCTGGTGTGCGACAACAACCCGATGGCCTTGATGTACTTCAACAACTTCCGCAACAAGTACCCGCAGAACAGTCTTGTCAAGACCGCCCTCCTCAATATGGGGCTTATCTACTACAACACCGACCGCAATTCCGAGGCCCTCGACATCTTCGACGAGCTGCTGACCCATTATGCCGGTACCGACGAGGCACGCGACGCCCTCAGCACGGTGAAGAACATCTACGTGAGCCAGAACCGTGTGGATGAGTACTTCTCCTATGTCAAGCGCACCACCAAGACCAATGTCTCCACTGTGGAGCAGGACAGCACCCTCTACATGTCGGCCGAGAACCTCTATATGAATGGCGACTGCGAGAGCTCGGTGAGGGGCTTCGAGAACTACCTTGCCAAGTTCCCCGAGGGACTTTTCCACTTGCAGGCCCACTACTATGCCGCCGACTGCCTCTTCCGCAACGGGCAGAACGAGCAGGCTCTGCCTCACTACGAGGCTGTGGCCGCGGCCTATAACAACAGCTACACCGAAAAGGCTTTGCACAACGCCGCCAACATAGCCTACAACCTAAACAACTTCACCAAGGCCCTCGACCTCTACTGGCAGCTGGCCTCCATGGCCGAAAGCGACAACAACCGCCTTGCCGGACGCGTGGGTTACCTGCGCAGCTGGGTGCACCTCGGACAGAGCGACAGCGTGATCTCGGCTGCACAGCGGCTCCTGGCCGAGCCCAAGATTACCGATGCCCTCCGCGACGAAGCCCGCATCAGCATTGCCCGCAGCTACTACGAAATGCCCGCCACCTATCCGCAGGCCGACAGCGTCTATTCCCTGCTGACCAATTCCACCAACGGCGACTACAGCGGCGAGGCCTCCTACCGCAAGGCCGAAATACGCTTCCTCCAGGCCGACTACGACGCTGCCGAAAGGGTGATAGAGTCCATCACCGCAGCACCCGTCAGCGACTACTGGCTGGCCAAGTCCTTCATCCTTTGGGCCGACATTTTCCATGCCCGCGGCAACAACCTGCAGGCCAAGCAAACCCTACAGAGCATCATAGACAACTACGAGGGCGACGACCTCGTACAGCTGGCTCTGCAGAAACGCAACGCCATCCTCGAAGAGGAAAAGCCCGTGCAGCAACCCGAAGAGGAAGAGATAGTAATTGAACTTGAAAAAGAAACTGAAAATCAATAGCCATGAGATACAACCGAATCCCCGTCATCCTGACAACTCTTTGCCTGCTGGCCGCCGGCAACGTCTGCCGTGCCCAGTCCGACAGCAATGTATATAACGAGCGTGTGGTGGTCACCAGCCGCTACAAGCCCGTTGTGGAGGAAAGCCAGAAGGTGAACGTGGCACCCACCATCACCGACACCGTCGCCACCATGCCCAAAAACCTCTCCTACGACATCACCACCACCCGTCTCACCTCGCTCTACCAGCCCTCGCGCATCAAGGCGGCACGCATCATCGGCGAACCCGCCACGCGCCTCTACAACAACTACGTCAAAGTAGGCTTCGGCAACTACTGGTCACCCCTTGCCGAGTTCTACTACAACTCCCTGCGCAGCTCCGACCGCACCTTTGGTGTCCGTGCCACGCACCGCTCCTCGTGGGGCACCATAGGCCACACCGTTGACACCATCTACTCCCCCGACCACTACGGCCAGGCTCCCTTCTCCTACACGGATATCACCGCCTTTGGCAAATACATCACCAAGAATCACCTGCAGCTCAGTGCCGACCTCGGCTTCCAGAACGATTTCACCCGCTACTACGGCTTCTCCGACAGCACCCTTCACCGTGTGCTGGCCGTACCGCGCGACTCTATCCTCCGCTCCGACTACCGCATAGCCTACAACACCGCCGGACTCAACCTCGGCGTCAAAACCCTCAACACCGATGTCAACGCCCTCGGCTACGAAGCAAACCTCGGCATCACCGACCTTTTTGCAACATACGGCCAGAACGAGTTCAACATCAATGTGGATGGGAACATACACTACGGCTTCACCATCGCACAGCAGTACAAAGCCATCGCCTACCTCCACCTAACTTACGACGGCTATGCAAACAGCTTCAACCCCATGCAGCTCCCCCTGGGCTACGACCGGACGCTGGCCGTCGGCCTTGCCGACACCGCCAACGGCCGCTGTGCGCTCAGCGACAGCAAATACCGCCGTCTCTACAACGTCAACCCCTACATTGACTTCATCTTCTCGGGCTTCCAAATCCATGCCGGTGCTGTGGTGGCCCTCGACGGCTACAACATCCCCGAGATTGAGCCCCGCGTCTATCCCGATGCTGTCGTCAGCAAGTCTTTCTTCCACGACCTTGTCAACGTGGCACTCTCCGCCCGCGGCAACATCGAGGCCGTCAGCTGGAACAAACTCCGTCTCGTCAACCCCTATATTGCCCCCAACAGCGCTGTACGCGCCACCAGCCACTACGACTTCGGCGCCAATATCCGTCTCAACCTCAGCAAGAAGATTGACTTCAATCTTTACGGCTTCTACAGCTACCTGAACGACGACCTTTCCTTCCGTCTCAGCGAGCACTACCGTCTCCACAATGTCTTCACACCTGTCTATGACAGCCTCACCCGCATCAAGGTGGGCGGCTCCTTTGTCTTCCTCAACGACGAGATGCTCCGCCTCGAGCTCAAAGGCAACTACTACATCTACCATAACAACAAGACCATTACGGTCGACAACAAGCCCGTGGAGCTGCCACTCTACTACCGTCCCGACTTCGACGCTGCCCTTGCCGCCACCGTCAACTACAACAATAAGGTCATCGGCCGTGCCGAATTCCAGGTGCTGGGCGCCATGCCCTATGCCACCGTCAAGGACCAGACCGGAGCCGACAGCACCCTCACCCTTCCCATGCGCCTCGGCCTCAACCTCGAGGTCGAGTACCGCCACAACAAAGCCCTCAGCTTCTTCCTCAAGTTCGACAACCTGCTCTTCCAGCGCTACTTCTACTGGCAGAACTATCCCAGCTACCGTGGCCTCTGCCTCGTCGGTCTCACCTATACAATACACTAATAAATTGAAAATTGAAAGTTGAAAATTGAAAGTTGCTGCCGCACCTTCTGTCGACATTTTTTCAATTTTCAATTTTCAATTACAAAAAGTATTTCTATGACCTACTCCGAAACCCTCGACTACCTCTTCAACTCCCTGCCCATGTACCACCGCATCGGGCAGGCTGCCTACAAGGCCGACATCACCAACACCGTCAGCCTCATGCATCATCTCGGCAACCCCGAGCGCCGCTTCCGTTCCATCCACGTGGCCGGCACCAACGGCAAAGGCTCCGTGTCCCACATGCTGGCCTCCATCCTCATGCAGGCTGGCTACAAAGTGGGGCTCTACACCTCGCCGCACCTCGTCGATTTCCGTGAGCGCATCCGCATCAATGGTGCCATGATACCGCAAGAAGAGGTGACCCGTTTCGTCGAGCTCCATAAAAACTATATGCAGAGCCTCCAGCTCAGCTTCTTCGAGATGACCGTGGGGCTTGCCTTCGACTATTTCGCCGCTCAGCAGGTTGATGTGGCTGTCGTCGAGGTGGGCATGGGTGGCCGTCTCGACAGCACCAATGTCATCACGCCCGACCTCAGCATCATCACCAACATAGGTTTCGACCACACGCAGTTCCTCGGCAACACCCTGCCGCTCATCGCGGGCGAGAAAGCCGGCATCATCAAACCTGGCGTGCCCGTTGTGATAGGGGAGACCCACCCCGAAACCCGTCCAGTCTTCGAGAAAAAGGCCGCCGAAATGGGTGCACCTATCTACTTTGCCGACGACAACTACCGCATCGTCCCCGTCGCTGAACCCTCCTCCCCGTCCACCGACGAACTAACCTTCCCACAGCTAAACTTTAAAGTTGACAAAAATATTTTTCAATTTTCAATTTTCAATTTTCAATTTACCTGCCCCCTCAGCGGCAGTTATCAGCTCAAAAACCTCGCCACCCTCTTCCAGGCCTTGGAGTTGCTGCCCACAGTGGGCTACACTATTTCGCCGGACAATATACGCAACGGCATCGCCCGCGTGGTGCAGGACACAGGCCTTCACGGCCGGTGGGAGAAAATGGACGAGCATCCCCTCACCATCTGCGAAACCGCACACAATGCCGACGGCGTGAGAGCCATGCTCCAGAAACTCGGCGAGATACCCTATCACCACCTGCACCTCATCTATGGCTGCGTCAACGACAAAGACTTCCGCAGCATCCTCCAGATGCTTCCCCACGACCGCACCACCTACTACTACACCCAGCCCTCCGTGCCGCGCGCGTTGCCCGTCGCCCTGCTGGCCGAAGCTGCCGCCTCATGTGGCATGGCGGGAGAAGCTTTTTCACAAGTGGCCGACGCCATCCGTGCCGCCCGCGCCAATGCTGACCCCCGCCACGACCTCGTCCTCGTAACCGGCAGCATCTTCCTTGTGGCCGATGCTGTGGAGCACTATATGGGAAATAAGGTGCTTGAGTCAAAATCTAAAGTTTGACAAGTGTAATCAGTCTTTGAGCAATCACTCAAGCGTCGTCATTTATTCGCTCGTTATTCGATCGTTTTCCACTCGTTTTCCGTTTCGGAAAGGGAAAACGATGGGAAACATATCGAAAAACGATATGATAAAGAACGACGCAACATCGAGCCCGGAAGGCGCACAGAGGAACGTTGGGGACATATATGCGACACTTTCGGAACGTTGACGTAAGGCAGCGAAAGGTGACGTAATCCCGTACAGAAAAAAATGTAACTTCCGCGCGAAGCGGCAAACGTCTGTGGTTGACGGAATCGGGTGACTAAAATCACAGGCGGGACATACGCTTTGCGTGTCCCGCCTGTGGTAAAGATTATGTGGTTGCTGCCTGTTAGTTGGCGGGGGCGGAGCCGAGGGCCTGGAGCAACTGGATGAGGGCCGTGGCGGTGCCGACGTTGTTGGATATGGTGGCGGCGTTGACGTTGAGCCCTGTGAGATTGTTCATTGTGTTGATGATTTGGTTGACGTTGGCGGCAGTGATAAGGCCTGCACCGGCGGAGACCATACCCGCGGCAAAGGCTTTCTTGTAGCTGTCGTCGTTCTTGTAGGTCCGCATGTTGGTGTAGCCTGTGGCAATCATGAGGGCGGCGGTGAGGTCGGTGGGATTGCTGAGGCTGACGGTGCCGGTGGACCGGTAGGAGTTGTAGAGGGTGATGAGTGCATTGGCGGTATTGCGGCCGGAGGTCTTGGCGGCACTATCGACGGTGGTGTTGGCGGTGCTGCCGCACGAGACGAAGGCCATGGCGGCAACACACATGATGATGATACTTAATCTTTTCATGTCGGTATAAGTTTATTGTATAATTGTTATTTTCAATCTGCAAAGATACATTTTTTTTTGCATATCGAAAAAAAATCGTACATTTGCAAATCATTTTGCAAAAATATAGTAATAAACATCTGTTATATGAACAACACAATTTTCACGTTCCCAAAGCCTGAGAACGAACCCGTTTTAGGTTACAAGCCCGGCAGCGCCGAGCGCAAAGAGATCCGCAAAGCCTTGGAAGACCTGTACAAGAAAACCACCACTATCTGCCCCATTATCGGTGGCAAGGAGGTGAAGACTGCCGAGATGGGCGAAATTGTCATGCCCACCGACAACAAGCACGTACTGGCCAAGTACTACAAAGTAGGCGAGAAAGAGGTGAAGGCCGCCATTGCCGCAGCCATGAAGGCTCATGAGGAGTGGGCCAACACCCCGTGGATTGACCGTGCCAGCGTGATGCTGAAGATTGCCACGCTCATCAGCGGAAAGTACCGCTACCTGATCAATGCCGCCACGATGCTTGGACAGGGCAAGACTACTATGCAGGCTGAGATTGACTCGGCATGCGAGCTGGTGGACTTCCTGCGCTACAACGCCTACTACGCCTCGCAGATCTACAGCGACCAGCCCTGCAGCGACAAGGGCACGCTGAACTATGTATCTTACCGCCCGCTGGAGGGCTTCGTCTTCGCCATCACTCCGTTTAACTTCACTTCCATTGCCAGCAACCTGTGCCTGTCGCCTGTGCTGATGGGCAATGTGTGCATCTGGAAACCCAGCACGACGGCTATGCTGTCGAACTACCTGCTGATGAAGATTTACAAGGAGGCTGGTCTTCCTGACGGTGTGGTGAACTTCCTGCCCGGCAGTGGTTCGCTGATTGGCAAGGTGGCCTTTGCCGACGCTGACTTGGCAGGTGTGCACTTCACCGGTTCCACCGGCACATTCAACAGCTTCTGGAAATCAATCGGCGACAACATCGCCAACTATAAGACCTATCCCAAGATTGTGGGCGAGACCGGCGGCAAGGACTTTATCTTCGTGCACAAGTCGGCCGATGCCGAGCAGGTGGCCACAGCCATTGTTCGCGGCGCCTTCGAGTTCCAGGGACAGAAATGCTCGGCCGCTTCGCGCGCCTATGTGCCCAAGAGCTTGTGGCCCAAGGTGCAGAAGACTGTCGGCAAGATGCTCGACGAAATCAAGGTGGGCGATGTGCGCGACTTCAGTGCATTCGTGAACGCCGTGATTGACGAGGCTTCTTTCGACAACTGCATGCGCTATATCGAGCATGCCAAGAAGAGCAAGGATGCCGAAATCGTATTCGGAGGCACGGGCGACAAGAGCAAGGGTTGGTTTATCCAGCCGACGGTTATCCTGGCCAAAGACCCCAAGTACAAATCCATGTGTGAGGAGATTTTCGGACCTATCATCACCATCTATGTGTATGAGGACGCCAAGTATGAAGAGACCCTGCGTCTGTGCAATGAGACTTCGCCCTATGCCCTGACGGGTGCCATCTTCGCCACCGACCGCAAGGCTCTGCGCAAGGGTGCCGAACTGCTCAAGTATGCTGCAGGCAACATCTACTACAACGACAAGCCCACGGGAGCCGTGGTAGGACAGCAGCCTTTCGGCGGTGCACGCGCCAGCGGCACCAACGACAAGGCCGGTTCTTATCTCAACCTTATCCGCTGGACCAGCCCGCAGGCCATCAAGGAGACCTTTGACCCCGCCCGCGACTACAAGTATCCTTTCATCAGCGACGCTGAATAATAAGTAAGAGTTAAGAAGTAAGAACTAAGATTTGTCTGCCTCGCCATTCATAGCTCTTAGTTCTTACTTCTTAGTTTCAATTTTAACTTTTCAACAAACACAATGAAACATCGTATTATAATTTTCGCAGTCCTCCTCCTTGCAGGTGGATGCCTGTCGGCTCAGAACAACGGGACCGCTGCCGCCAAGGCCGACGGCGACACGTTGGCAGCCCCTACTTTTCCGCGTTGGTCGGTAGGTGCCGGCATTGGTTTGAATATTAATGTACCGGATGTTGAAACGGCCTATATGACCAATGTGGTCTATAATCCTTCTTTCGGTCTGGGCGCAAACCTGAGTGTGGCATACCAGCCTTATAAGTGGCTGGCTGTGCGTTCAGGCATCCATTTTGTTCCCAAGAACTACACCTATCTCCACTCCATTACAGTGGAAAATCAGGAAGGCTCGGTGGGCAGCAACACGAATTGCAATTACTTGGACGTTCCTGTGATGGCCGACTTCTCCATCGGGGGGAAAGTGCGGTGGCACCTGTTCCTCGGCGGATATGTGGGCTATTGGCTGAACGGGAATCGTAACGGAGCGGCGATTCCTCTCGGCAACAGAAACGACGATGGGTCGTTTGCGGAAAACTACGTTTTCAATAGCACCCGCGACAACCGCTTCGACGCTGGCATTATTTACGGCACGGGGCTGGGCATCGCCTGCTCGCGTGTTGTCGACATCAACATCGACCTGCTGAACCTGTACGGCCTCACCGACGTGCAGAAAAACTACATGAGGCAGCTCAACCCGCACTACAATACCACTTTTGTCCTGCAGGCTGGCGTCACGATTAACCTGCAATAGTAAAGGAATGCTTGAATGCTTGAATGTGTAAATGCTTGAATTATTGCTTGAATGTTTGAGTGTGTAAATGTTTGAGTGAGAATAACTCAAACAATCAAGTAATCAAACAATCAAGCAATCAAACAATCAAGCAATAAAAATAACTCAAACAATCAAGCAATCATACAATCAAACAATCAAAAGAAATATTATATGACTAACAATCATTCATTCAGCATAAAAGTTATGGCTTGCGGCCTTGTGTTGGTAGCTCTTTTTGCCTCGTGCCGCAAAGAACCGATAAAACTTGAGAACCCGAACACCACGTATTGCACCAGCTATGTGCACCAGTTCCAGACCGTGTGGGAAGGTTTGGACCACATCTATGTCCTGTGGGAGCGCGACACCGTCGATTGGGATGCGCGTTATGCCAAGTATCTCCCAGTCTTCCAGGAATTCGATGCGCGCATGAAAACCAACCCCGTGGATTCGGCCGAGTATCACAAGGCTTGGAAAGACGTTACGAAAGGTCTGCTGGATCATCACCTGACGATGCTCCTGTACAATCCTAACGGCAAGTACCGTATCGCTCTGCAGCCGGGCAGCAACAGCTATAGCCACGCCAGAGACTGGCAGGCTGAGACTGCAGCCCTCAAGCAGGTGCCGGGCATGACGGAATATGTGGATTATTATGACCCGAACAATTCTCTTGTCAACAGCATTTTCTGTCTGCTCCCCGGCAAGACGCAAGGCAAATATATCGCCTATTTCCGTTTGTCAGCGTTTTCGATAAGGGAGATGGCCGACAGCTCTTTTAATGGAAAGGCAGCCATGGAAGCACCCCTCAAGGCTTTCTATGGCAACGAATACCTGAAAGGCATCAGCAACGGTGCCGCGGCACGTGCGGATGTCGAGTCCATCATTATCGACCTTCGCGGCAACCCCGGCGGCAGCCTGAGTGACATAAGCCCTGCCATCGGCTCGTTGATGCAGGATCATTTCCATTGGGGCTACACCCGTACCAAGATGGGTTTGGGCAGACTGGACTACAGCGGCTGGACACAGTTTGACATTTTGTGTCCCGAAAATCACTTGAAGGCTTCGAAACCCGTTGTTGTGCTGGCTGATATCAATACTGTCAGCTGCGGCGAAATCAGCACCTATACAATCAAGATGATGCCTTTTGGCAAAGTGATTGGCGAGCGCACCTACGGCGGCACATGCGCACTGGTGCCCAACACCGACAAGACATTCACCCTTTTCTACTCCGGCTGCTTCGGTGACCAGAACCTTGCACCCTTCCTGGGCTCAGGAAAACCCACACACCCTGATTATTTCGAGCATTATGTGTATAGCGGGACTTACGACGTGGTCAACACTGACTATAAGAGCTTTGAAGGCGTGGGTGTCCAGCCGGATATCGAGGTTCTGTACGATGCCAATGCCCTGAAGTCGGGGGTTGACAACCAGTTGAACCGCGCGCTGGAGTACTTGCGTACCGGCAATTGAAAAATAAATGATTATGAATAAAATCAAACAGCGTTTGTCCGCCATCCCCATCGTGCGCGCCGTGATTCTCGGTGTGCTGATTGCCGCCACGACTACCGTGGCGGCCCAGGAGGACGGTGACAGTGCGGCGGCTCCTCGAACACGCCATTTCAGTGTTGGCATTATGGCGGGGCTTGACCGCAACTACCATATCGTCAATATGTCGTATATGGCAGACATGAAGTACGACAAGTTCAGGACGGGTACCGCTTTCGGGATAAGACTGGGCTATTCTCCTTGGAAATGGCTCTCTTTCAATCTCGGAGCGGTACTGCTCCAGAAGAACTACCACATGGACCATGTCTTTCAGTATTACAGGCTGTATTACTCCCTGCCCACGACAACCACCAACGAGTATATCAATGTCCCGCTTGAGATGAAGCTGAGTGTGGGACGGACTGTGAAAATACATGCTTTCGGTGGTATATACGGCGGCTATTGGCTAAAGAGCCACAGGAAAGGGGTGACCTACTCGTTCTCCAACGACAGGGAATATACCTTTGACGATGATGTGGAGTTCAACGACAAGCGCGACAACCGTATTGACATGGGCTTCACCTGGGGCGCAGGACTGAGCGGGAAGATTAAGGATAGGATAGAGGTGGGGGCCGAGGTGCGTTGGTACTATGGTGTCGATGATATCCAGAAACCCTATATGCGCAACCTCAATCCCCGCTACAATACTACCATTACGTTCCAGGCAGTGGTGGCTTACTGGCTGTAGCAATAAGTTAAATAACGAAGATTAATTACAATACCCCCTTTTTATGAAGAGATTCACGTTGGTTGCTGGCGCGTTGGCCATATTGGCAGTCTCCCTTGTGTCGTGCCGCAAAGAACCGCTTGACATGGTAAACCCGAACAGCCGCATCTGCAAGAGCTACCTGCAGCAGTTTGAGACGGTGTGGCAGGGAATGGACCAGGGCTATGTGTTCTGGGACAAGGATACCGTTGACTGGGACGAGCGTTATGAGAAATTCCGCCCTGTGTTCGAGGCTTTCGATGCCCGTCCGGCTAACAACCCGGTGACCCAAAGCGAGTATTGGGAAGCCTATACAGGCCTTTTCGAGGGACTGCTGGACCACCACCTCACGGGACGTTTTTATACCGCGAAGGGCATCCCGAGGGGCGCTTGCGAGGCTTGGGTGAGCCCCGGGCAGAACGATTACTATCACCCGACGGGCATTTCCTATGAACGGTCTCTCCAACTGGACATTCTCCAGAAGAAGGCCATTCCCGGAACCTATCTCGCGTCCGACCCGTTCAGCTATGCCCCTTTGGATTTTCCCGGCTCATATTTCTGTCTCATCAAAGGCAAAAACGAAGGGGAACTGATAGCCTACTTCCGTTTTACGAACTTCTACATCATGCAGCTGTATGCCTATCATTCGGCATTGCCCAATTCGTACACTGCCCAGGCTCCCATCAAGGCTTTCTACGGTCCCCGCTATAATGAGGGCATCACTGCAGGCGCAGGCTATGCCAACAACGATTCGGTGGTGGGGCTTATCATTGACCTGAGGGGCAACGGAGGCGGCAGTGTGGCCGATTTGGAGCCTATCATTGGCTCCCTTGCCCAGTCTGACACCCGTGTGGGCTACACCCGCGTGAAAGAAGGGTTCGGACGGCTTGACTACAGCGCATGGTCCGAGAGTATCGTGAAGTGCCCCAGCCTTCATCTGAACAAGGAGAAGCCCATTGTCGTGCTGGCGGATGTCACTTCTGTGAGCTGTGCTGAACTGGCCACCATGCTTATCAAATCACTCCCCAACGGTGTGTTTATCGGGGAACGGACCTATGGCGCCGTGGGAGGCCTCTATTCGGGCGGTTCCACCAATGTCTATCACGACCTGTTCTACGGAGGTTGCTTCGGCGACTACGATTATTTTGACAACGGTCCTGATCCCTACTCCGACATCTTCTCTTATTATGTCTACACCAGCACTTTCCACATGGTTGACAAAGACTTCAACGATGTGGAAGGCGTGGGTGTGAAGCCCGACATCGAGATCAAGTATAACAGAAAACGCCTGGAGTCGGGCTACGATGACCAGCTTGACCGCGCCATCCGCTATATCCGCGTGGGGCACTAATCAGGTGGACTATCGGCTCAGCTGTTGGCTGATAAATCTTATTGCATCAATGTTACGCGGCACCTGTAAATCAATGGTGCCGCTTTCTATTGCTATGATATGGTTTTTCTTGATGGCAGTGAGCCTGTTGTAGGGAGGCGTCGTGCAGAATGTGGCAGAATCCTCCCGCCTAATCATGATGTAGTCGGGGTCGGCCTGCATGAGGGCTTCAAGGCTATAGCTCCAGCCGGTGATGTCGGCGGCTACGTTGCGCCCTCCGGCTATTGAGATGATATCGTTGATAAAGGAGTTGCCGCCAGCGGTGAAGTTTCCCGAAGGGCCGAATCCCACCACGTAATAGACGCTTTTGGGCTCAGCCTGCTGGTTCTTCAGTCTCATTTCCTCGGCAACCTCAGCCGCCTGTTTTCTCAACTGCCTGTTCAAACTGTCGGCCGCCTGTTCACGGCCTACCAGTTGTCCAATCTTGCTGATGTTTTCGTATAGCCCTTCAAAGTTCTGCTTTTCAATGACGCATACGATGGGTACCCCCATCTTTTCCAGCTGGAGGGACCCTTTTCGCGGTATCATTGAGCCGCTGATGACCAAGTCCGGCTTGAGCGAAACAATCTTTTCCACATTCAGGTTGCTTATCCCGCCGATGCTCTCTATGCTTTCCGCTTCCGGCGGATAAACGCAAAAGTCAGTCCGTCCCACCAACAGCTTTTCGGCTCCCAGGGCATAGATAATCTCCGTCACTGCGGGCGATGTGCTCACTATGCGGGTAGGGGAGACGGGGACCTCGACAGTTTGCTGGTAGTCGTCGGTGTAGAGGGTTGTGGCTCCAGTGTTTCCGGTGTCCCCGTTCCAATTACAACCCGTTGCCATTGCGATGCATGCAATGGCAATAAAGAAAACTATTTTCTTCATTCTTGTAGCTTGATGGTTAAGCGTCTACCATGCCCCCGCACAGGTGCATGACATCGCCGGTATTGTAGCTGCCCAGCTCCGAGGCGTAGTACAGGCAGGCATTGGCCACTTCCTCCGGGCGGCCCGGACGGCGCAGCGGGATGCGTGTCTGCCAGTAGGTCTTCAGTTGTTCGGGCACATCGCCGGTCATCTCTGTGGCAATGAAGCCCGGCGCCACCACGTTGATGCGGATGTTGCGCGCCCCCATTTCCTTCACGGCTGTTTTGGTAAAGCCTATGATACCGGCTTTGGCTGCAGCGTAGTTGGCTTGGTTCACATTGCCGCCAATTCCCACCACTGAGCTGATGTTGACAATGCTTCCGCTGCCCTGCTTCCACATGTGGGGCTGGACGGATTTCGTCATGCAGAACACCGACTTCAGGTCTGTCTCGATCACCCTGTCCCATTGTTCCTCGGTCATGCGTTTGATGGCGGCGTCGTCTGTGATGCCGGCATTGTTGATAAGGATATCCACATGTCCGAAGTCATTCAGCACGGCGGCAACGAACTGTTGCGCGCTCTCCAGGCTGGCCACATTGGCGGCATACCCACGTGCTTTGATTCCCATGGCGTTCAACTCTTCTTCCACCGCAATCATGTTTTCGTTGCGGCTGCGCCCGCAAAAAGCGATGTCACAGCCCTCCTGGGCGAAACGGAGGGCAATGGCGCGACCGATGCCGCGTGTGGCACCGGTTATAATGGCTACTTTGTCTTTTAATAGCATCTTTAAAAAAATTTGGGCGGGCCGAAAGGAGAGACCCGCCCTATTAAGGAATGGATAAAAAGATGGACTTCTATTAGAGAAGTGTTGCCAGCTTGGCAGCCAGGTCGCCAACGCGGGTGCTGTAGCCCTTCTCGTTGTCATACCAGCTCACAATTTTCACGAAGTTGCCGTCCATCACCTGGGTCAGCAGGCTGTCGAAGATGGAGCTGTGGGTGTTGTCGATGATGTCAATGCTGACGATGGGGTCTTCCACATACTGCAGTACACCCTTCATGGGACCTTCGGCGGCCTCCTTGATAGCGGCATTGATTTCATCCTTGGTCACCGTGCGGTTCAGCTCGGCGGTCAGGTCAACGACAGAGCCGTCGGGAGTGGGCACGCGCATGGCAAAGCCGTCCAGTTTGCCCATCAGTTCGGGGATGACCAGACCTACGGCCTTGGCAGCACCGCTGGAGGTGGGGATGATGGAGACGGCGGCAGCACGGGCACGGCGCAGGTCGCTGTGCGGCTGGTCGAGAATCTTCTGGTCGTTGGTGTAGCTATGGATGGTGTTCATCAAACCGCGCTTGATACCGAATTTGTCGTTCAGCACCTTGGCCACGGGAGCCAGGCAGTTGGTGGTGCAGCTGGCGTTGGAGACAAGCTGCATGTCCTTTGTCAGAACGTTGTCGTTCACACCCATAACAATGGTAGCGTCCACATCGTCGGCTTTGCCGGCAGGAACTGTCAGGATGACCTTCTTGGCACCGGCGTTAATATGCTTCATCATCTGGTCGCGTTTCTTGAACAGACCGGTGGATTCCACTACGATGTCCACACCCAGCTCTTTCCAGGGAAGGTTCTGCGGGTCACGCTCGGCATAGATTTTCACTTTCTTGCCGTTCACTACGATGCAGTCGCCTTCGGCGTGCACTTCACCTTCAAAGTTGTCGTGAACCGAGTCGTATTTGAACAGATAAGCAAGGGTATCTGCACTTGTCAGGTCATTTACAGCCACGATGTCCAGTTCGGGGTGGTCAAGCATGGCGCGGAAGGACATTCTTCCGATACGGCCAAAGCCATTGATTGCTACTTTTACCATAATCTGTTGTTGTTTAAGTTTTTATGTATTTTATGTTCTCTTTTTTCAGTCTACAAATATACATTTTTTTTCTTATATTGGAAAAAAATAGTACTTTTGCAACCAATTTATTAACCTAATTTATTAATGCACCAAACGTGATGTTTAGATTTTTGAGTACGGAAATACCTGCCCCAATACGCCGCCGTCGGTGGCTTATTGCTCGCCGATGGTGTTTCTTTATACTCTTTTCGCTTTGCGTTTTCGCATTTCTGCTTTGGGGTAGTTCCAGTCCTATTCTTTTTTTGCGCATCTTGGCTTGGTTCATCTTTGCCTTTTGGCTCATCACGTTGATTCAGGTGGTTTGTTGCAAGTTCTTTCCCCCTGTCATCACCCCCTTGATGATTCATCGATCTTGTCAGCACCGCGGTGCTTCCGATTCCGTCCGTCAGCGCAAAGGTCATCGTTTTGTCCCCCTTGAGTCCATCTCCCCCTATTTGGTCAGTGCCGTCGACTGCTCCGAAGACATCAAACTCTTTGCCTACTGCCGTGGCTTTCTGTTTAAGGGTCTCAGTGTGGCTTATCGTATGAATCAGAGTGGCGGTCCCTTGCGTGGTGGCAGCTGCATCAGCCAGCAAACCGCAAAAAACTGTTTCCTTCCCCACAGCCGCACCCTTCTCCGCAAAATGATGGAGGCCTACTATGTGGTCCTGATTGAATTGTTCTGGGGCAAACGCCGCATCATGGAGGTCTATCTCAACATCATAGAGTTCGGTCTCGGCATCTATGGCTGCGAGGCTGCCAGCCAGCACTATTTCCATCATTCCGCTGCCTCGCTCTCCGAACACGAGGCCGTCCTCCTTGCCGTCACCCTTCCCTGGCCACTCAGGGCCAACCCCGACCACCACGAACCATATTTCGACAGCCGCGTCAGCCTCATTCACCGCCGCATGCAGGATTATACCCCCATCAATTGGGACGCACCCCTCTCCGAATTGGACCTCCAATGCATTGAGGAGGGCAACCGCGGCCTCCTCTTTTTTATCAAATGGTTGATGCTTAAAAAATACAAACAGATAAAACAGGTGTTATTTCATGGCTAAAAAGAAAAAACAAAAGAAGTCCCGCGCCTCAAAGGGTCGCCGCCGTTGGCGTCAACTCAGTTTCGGAGGAAAACTCTGGCGTATCCTCTGGGTCTCTCTGCTCGTTGTATGGGGCTTCACCGTTGTCCAGGTGCTTTTCTGTTCTCTTTTCAATCCTCCCCTCACTCCACTCATGGTCAAACGCTTCTTTCAGCAGGTGGGCGACCCTGAACGCACCGTGCGCTTCGAACGCGACTATGTGCCTATTAGCCAGATATCCGATAATCTGGTCAACGCCGTTGCCGTTTCCGAGGACGGCCTTTTCATGTATCACCATGGGTTCGACATCCATCAAATGAAGATGGCTTATGTTGAGAGCAAGAAAGGACGTCGCGAGCGTGGCGGCAGCACCATCAGCCAGCAGACTGCCAAAAACTGTTTTCTCCCCCACAAACACAGCATGTTCCGCAAAGCGGTCGAGGCCTACTACACCTCCCTCATCGAGTTGGTTTGGGGCAAGAAACGCATCATGGAATGTTATCTCAACATTATAGAGTTCGGCGATGGCATCTATGGCTGCGAAGCTGCCAGCCAATTCTATTTTCATCACTCCGCCGCCAATCTCTCCAAGCGCGAGGCAGCCCTCCTTGCCGTCTGCCTGCCCACACCGCTCAGGAGCAATCCTGCCCATCCCTCCCGCTATCTCAGTCATCAGGCTTCCGTTATCCAAGGCCGTATGAGATCTTATGGGCGTATCAATCTCGACGCCAGTCGTGAGGATCTCAACCCTCGTTACCTCAAGATGATGGAGGAAGAAAACCTTTGGGACTTTGCTTGGTGGGTACTCACTGATGGCGAAAACCTCCATAAGAAAAAGAAATAGTCACCCCTCTTTCGTTGCTCCTTGTCTATGGTCTTTTCCATTTTACCCGACCTGCAAACTCTTTAAAACCCTCCATCATGAGAGAAATCAACGATATCATTATCCACTGCACAGCCACCCGAAAAAAACGCCACCACACCGTCGACGAAATACGCCGCTGGCATCTTGACAGGGGATTCGATGACATTGGATATCATTTCGTCATCTACCTCGACGGTTCCCTCCATCCCGGCCGACCTGTCGACCAGATGGGAGCCCATGCCTATGGGCACAATCAGAACAGCATCGGCATCTGCTACGTTGGGGGTCTCGACCGCCGGGGGCGTCCGGCCAACACCCTCAACAAGGCGCAGGAACGTACCCTCATCACCCTTGTTAAAACCCTTCAGGCTATCTTCCCCCAAGCCGCCCTTCACGGCCACAATGATTACTCTACCAAGCAATGCCCCTGTTTCAATGTGGCCGAATGGTGGTCCAGTATAGACCGTTAACGCTCACTCGTCATAATACCAACAATGGACTGGCCGCGCTATACTAGGGAGTTTGAAACACAACTGCGTCTCGAGCGCAACCTGTCCGACAATTCTGTGCAGGCTTATCTCCATGACGTCGCTCTTCTGCGCAGTTTTGCAGAACCCTTGGGGATTGAGCCGCAAGACGTCACCGAAGAGAACCTGCATTCCCTTTTCAAGCAGCTCAACGAGACGGGCATTGCCGTTACCACCCAGTGCCGCATTATTTCGGGCTTGCGTGCCTTTTTCCGCATGCTGGTGATGGACAATGTGCTGCCCGACAACCCCGCCGAGCACCTCGCCATGCCCACACGGCCCAAACATCTGCCTGACGTGCTTGACGACAGCGAGATTGAGGCTATGCAGAAGACTTTCGACCGCAGCCTTCCCGGCCCGGCGCGCAACTATGTCATTGTCGAAGTTCTTTATGGATGTGGTCTGCGGGTGTCAGAACTGGTCAACCTCAAACTCTCCAACATCTACGCCGAGGAGCAGATGCTCCAAATCTTCGGCAAAGGCGACAAGGAACGCTGGGTGCCCATCAACCCCCGTGCCCTGAAACTGATGCAAGACTACATCCTCACCCTTCGAAGCCACCTGCCCATTGTCCCCGGCGAAGAAAAATACGTCTTCCTCAATCTCCGCGGACACCACCTCTCGCGCGTGGCTGTGTTCCAATTCATCAAAGAGGCGGTTGAGAAAGCCGGCATCCACAAAACCGTGTCGCCCCACAGCCTCCGCCACAGCTTTGCCACAGAGCTGGTGCAGAACGGTGCCGACCTCCGTGCCGTGCAGGAGATGCTCGGCCACGAAAGCCTCTCCACCACCGAAATCTACACCCACCTCACCAGGCAGTATCTCCGCGACACCATCAGCACCTATCATCCTCATTACAAAAAACATTGACCGCAATGGAACTCCTCCCTCAGAAAATAGAGCAATACAGCGAGCACTACGACGACCATTCGCTGTGGAACAAAATCAAGTCTGCTGCCGCCAAGGCGGGTCGCAAAGTCATTTACAATGCTCTTTTGCTGTACTACATGCTTACCGATGCCACCATCCCGCTCAAACACAAGCGTCTCATCGTCGGAGTGCTAGGCTACTTTATCCTGCCCATAGACCTCATTCCCGACTTCCTGCCCGGCACCGGCTTTGCCGACGACCTCATTGCCCTGCTCTATGTCGTCAAAGTGTTGCACGACAGCATCACTCCGGCCATCAAGGCAAAGGCCGAATCCAAATGCAACGAATATTTCAAGACAGATAACAATAGAGGGGCACTCCCTCCCGAAACCAATAGTTAACACATCAACCAATGGAAAAAGAACTTTATCTCGCAGCCGGATGCTTTTGGGGTGCAGAGCATTTCTTCAAGCAAATCCAGGGGGTCACCTTCACAGAGGTGGGCTTCGCCAACGGCAACACCGACAATCCCACCTACGAGCAGGTGTACACCGACACCACCGGCTATGCCGAAACGGTGCATCTGCGATACAATCCTTTGCAGGTCAGCCTCGGGTTCCTCCTCGAAATGTATTTCAAGGCCATTGACCCCACCAGCCTCAACCAGCAGGGCGAAGACCGTGGTACCCGCTACCGCACGGGCATCTATTACACCGACGCCGATGACCTGCCGTTCATCAATTTTTCCATGGCACAGGAGGCTCCGCGCCACGGACTGCCTCTTCAGGTCGAAGTGCAGCCCTTGCGCAATTTCTATCCCGCCGAAGAATATCACCAGGACTATCTCGACAACAATCCCACGGGCTACTGCCATCTGCCCGTAGCCCTCTTCGACTATGCCCGCAACAACAGCGACACGGCCACGCTCCAAAAGGCTGAGAAATACGCCCTCGCGTTCAAGCAGCTGCAAGCCCTTTCCGAAGGCGAGACCGACACCATCGCGCTTATGGCCAACACCGCAGCCCTGCTGCACGAAACCTTCCGTTTCTGGTGGACGGGCTACTACCGTGTGGTGGGCGACGAACTGCTGCTTGGCCCCTTCCAAGGCCCCGTAGCCTGCATGCACATCCCCTTTGGCCGCGGGGTGTGCGGCTCTGCCTGGAAGGAAAACCGCACTCTCGTGGTGCCCGATGTGGAGCAGTTCCCCGGACACATTGCCTGCAGCGCGGCCTCACGCAGCGAAATCGTCGTTCCCGTCAGGCGCAACGGCAGCATCGTAGCCGTGCTCGACATAGACAGCCAGTACCTTTCCACCTTCGACTACTGCGACCGCCACTGGCTCGAACGCATCGTGGCGCAGTAATGCAGCAACTGGAAGTAACAAAATTACTGTCCGCTAAAAACATATGATATTGAAATAAAATGGCTGGCATCTAATAGGATGTCAGCCATTTGGAGTTATTTGCAGTCGTCAAACAAAGCAAAATACAAGTCTATGGGTCAGATTTTTTTTTCTTTCTTCATTCTATCGATTATTATTTTAGTTAATTTGTTGTCAGTCTGATTTTTTTTTTTAAGAATTCGTCATAGTACTTTTTAGAAACCCTATTGTTCCACCCAGTCGCCGTTTTCTTTGATGAGGTTGACGAGTTCCTCGACGGCGGCGGCTTGGGGGATGTCGCGCTTGACCACTTGACGGCCTTTGTAGAGGGTTATCTTGCCTGCGCCTTGTCCCACGTAGCCGTAGTGGGCGTCGGCCATCTCGCCGGGGCCGTTGACGATGCAGCCCATCACGCCAATCTTGACGCCTTTGAGGTGCTGGGTGCGAGCCTTGATTTGCTGGAGGGCTTGCTGGATGTCGTACTGGGTGCGGCCACAGGAGGGACAGGCGATGTATTCACACTGACTGATGCGTGCCCCAACGGCCTGGAGGATGCCGTAGGCGACGGGAATTTCCTCGACGGGGTCTTCGGTGAGGGAGACACGGATGGTGTCGCCGATGCCGTCGATGAGCAGCGCACCGATGCCGGCGGCACTCTTGTAGCGTGCCTGCATGGCGTCGCCCGCCTCGGTGACGCCAAGGTGGATGGGGTAGTCCATTCCGAGGGCGTGCATCTTCTCGACAAAGAGGCGCGTGCTCTGCACCATCACCTGCACGTTGCTGGCTTTCATGGAGAAGACCAGCTGGTGATAGTCCTGCTCACGACACACCTGGGCAAACTCGATGGCCGACTGGGCCATTCCCTCGGGGGTGTTGCCGTAGCGCGACATGATGCGCTCGCTGAGGGAACCGTGATTGGTGCCGATGCGCATGGCGGTGTGGTGCTGCTTGCAAATCTCAATGAGGCGCGACATCTTCTCCCCTATCCGCTTCAGCTCGTCGGCATACTCCTGTTCGGTAAAATGGGTCTTGCCGGTGTTGCGGTCGGTGTAGTTGCCGGGATTGACACGCACTTTCTCCACGATGGTGGCAGCCGTCTCGGCGGCCAGCGGGTTGAAATGGATGTCGGCCACCAGCGGGACGGTGCAGCCGCGACGAGCCAGCTCGTTCTTGATGTTGTAGAGGTTCTCGGCGGCCTTGACATCGGGGGCGGTGATGCGCACCAGCTCGCAGCCGGCCTCGACGAGACGGAGAGTCTGCTCGACGGTGGCTTGGGTGTCCATGGTGTCGGTGTTGGTCATGGACTGGACTCTTATCGGGGCACCGCCACCAAGGGTGAGGTTGCCTATTGTGATTTGTTTGCTCATGGGTCGGAAATTTCGGATTTTTCGGAGTATTCTGATTATTCTGATTTTTCGGATTATTCGGATTACTTTTTCGTCTTGATATAGACTTCGGTGGCGCCGGCGCCGTAGAGCGAGGCCGGGGCATCGACATACTGCACGTTGTCGTAGAGGTCAAGCTCGTTGTGGATCTCGGTCTTCAGCACTCCGCGGCCCACACCGTGGATGAACACCACTTTCTTGAAACCGTTGAGCAGTGCGTGGTTGAGGCATGTGCGGAAGAAACGCTTCTGCATCTCGTGTTTCTCGATATCGCTGAGCCGCTCGGGATGGTCGGTCAACGCCTCGATATGCAGGTCCACTTCCGCCTCGCCGGGACGCACCATGTATTGCAGCAGGACGTTCTCGTTGAGCTTCTGTGCATTGTGCGACTGCACCTGTTCCAACCTTGACTTCAACTTCTTCACCTGGTCTTGAAGGCTTGCCACCTGCGACCGCAGCCGCACATTCTCTTCGCGCAGCTTGTCGATATCATCATCATCAGGCGAGCCGGTGAACTTTTCTTTGAGCTTTCTGTTTAATTCCGCTTCCTTGGCGGCGGCCTTAGACTCGGCCTCGGCGGTCAGCTTCGCCTCCTCGGCGGTAGGCAGCTCGCCCGGCACATCCTGGTTGAACACCTTGGCGACGCCCTTCTGGTCGGCCATACGGATTAACTCATTGGGCGGCATGGGCATATCAAAACCCGTGTCGTCGCGCACAAACACGAAGTCAGGCGTAATCTTGGTGACAACTCCGCCACCGATACTGTTGAGGAACTTTACCTTGTCCCCTATCTGAAATTTTGTCATATCTTTACTTTCCTTTCTACTATCTTTCACTATATCAACTCGTCGGCCAGCTGTTTGAAATCAATACCGTCGAAGTTGCCGCTGGACATCATGAGCAGATTTATTGCCTGACTGCCTGATTGCTTGAATGTTTGAACGACTGCATCCACCATTTGCTTGGAGTCGGTGAACACGCGCACCTTGTCGTTGGCAAAAGAAGCTTTCACCTGCTCGGGGTCGAGGTCGGGCAGTTTCTTCAGCTGCAGGGCATGCTGGCTGTAATAGACAAAGGGCACATCGGCGCGGTCCATCGTGCCGGCATACTGCTTGAGGAACTCGGCAGTGAGGCTACTGAAGGTGTGCAGCTCCATGCAGGCCACCAGACGGCGGTCGGGGTACTGCCCTTTCATGGCGGCAATCGTGGCGCGCAGCTTGGACGGCGCATGGGCGAAATCTTTATATACCGCACTATGCTCCGTAGCCTTGACCAGCTCGAGACGTTTGCTGGCACCGCCAAAGCTCTGTATGGCCTCGTCGAATTGCTCGTCGGTCACCCCAAGACTGTTGCAGGCATAGCGGGCAGCGGTGAGATTGAGCAGATTATGGTTGCCAAACACACGCAGCGGCACCCGGCCATGAGCGGTGTTGAGATAGGTGATGCCTTCCACCACCTCGTGCGGCGGCACATCGTAGGGCTGCTTGGCAATGTCGGTGCGGGTGTTCTTCTGCGCCACATCGCGCACCTCGGGGTCGTCGTTGCAATAAATGAGCCTGCCGCCCGGCTCAATGAGGTTGACGAACTGGGCAAACTGGTCTTTGTAAATCTCAAAGGTGGGGAAGACATTGATGTGGTCCCACTCGATGCCCGTGACGATGGCCACATGAGGCTTGTAGAGGTGGAACTTGGGTCGGCGGTCGATGGGCGAAGTGAGGTACTCGTCGCCCTCAATCACCATCACCCTGGCCGTTTCGCTGAGGCGCACCATCACCTCGAACCCCTCCAACTGGGCACCCACCATATAGTCCGCCTCGATGCCGCAGTGCTGCAGCACATGCAGAATCATGGCGGTAGTAGTGGTCTTGCCGTGACTGCCGCCAATCACCACACGGGTTTTTGTCTTCGACTGCTCGTAGAGGTATTCGGGATAGCTAAATATCTTGATGCCGAGCTCCTGCGCCCGAAGCAATTCGGGATTGTCTGCGCGGGCATGCATACCCAGCACAATGGCGTCGAGATTGGGCGTGATGCGCTCGGGGTGCCAGCCGTAGCTTTCGGGCAGAAGCCCATACCGCTCAAGTCGGCCGCGGGCTGGGTCGAAAATCTCGTCGTCGGA
>JAEEGL013478132.1_pt1 | contig 39738 bp, 30 predicted proteins | sample 9134231 | NCBI WGS metagenome assembly JAEEGL01 (sample SAMN16246548, study PRJNA631951) | gut metagenome | biome: gut microbiome; feature: rumen; material: fiber-attached | host: Bos | place: Iran: Karaj | collected 2018-10
CCGCTTGCGGTGCCCGAAAAAATCTGCGTGCCGCTGCCGCGGCTATACTTGATTTTTTCGACCGCTGCGCTTTCCTCGCCTTGCTTCATCCGCCCCCGGCGGCGCAAGGCTCGTCAACCCCCAAACCCCCTGTTCCCCTCCCATCAATTCTGATTGATGGGGCGCGCGACAGAAAGCCCCGAAAATTCGGGGGGTGGTGGGGTTTGGGGCGGTCAGGGGGGAGCGGGAGCCCAAAGAGCGCCGCTCGCGGCGCACGGTTCGTCGGCTCCGCCGACACCGATTTTATATAGAGGAGCAACTAATCCAAGGAAACAACCTCAACTTTCAATTCGGTAGAAAAAACCGGCTTGTCGATAACAACTCCGTTGTAAGCGCAATTTGCCTTAACCTCAATTTTTAATACAGCTTTTCCGGGCTTTATTCCCGTAATTTTAAGTCCGGAAATTTCAACAATATCGTTGCCCTCAATAATTTCAACCCTTTGATCAGTCCATTTTACAATAGGCGTTCCGGTTGTATCCGGATAAATTATCTCAATATCAGCCGAAGCTCCTTGAATCAATGGCTTCGGCTCATAATCCGCAGCAATATTATCAGCCGGCAATACGGGATCACAGCCGACGGCGAATAAAAGCAAGATGAACATCAAAGCCGCGATAAACGATTTAACTCTTTTCATATAGCCTTTTACTTATCAAAAATTACTGCGCGCTGTTAACAGACGCATATTCGTACTGAAAACTGTTGCCGTCCGAGGTAACGTTGACTGTCACGTCATATTTTACATTTCCGCCTGTTTCCACAACACTGCCGACAATTATCTTGAACGTTCCCTTTAACTCTTCATATTTCGCGTCGTCAGGGAATTCAACCGAAACAGGATCACCGTACGTTGATTTGAAATACTCGTCATTCAGTATAAATTCCTTGACGTTGTTCTGTATTCCGTTTTTATATACTTCCTTTTGATGATTTGCCAACGCCTTGTATCCGAAAAAGCATACTACGTTAAATAAGATAACGCCGACAATAATTGAAACTATAATTATGATTTTCTTCTTTTTCATTTTGGCATCCTTTCTTTTACCGGTAACGCCGCGCCCCCACAATCTCTTCGGAGATTGTGGGAGGGAACCGGAGGGTTCTTCGCGTGACATGGTCGCGCGGAGATTCCGGAGGGGATAGGGGGTTTGGGGGTTGACGAGCCTTGCGCCGCCGGGGGCGGATGAAGCAAGGCGAGGAAAGCGCAGCGGTCGAAAAAATCAAGTACAGCCGCGGCAGCGGCACGCAGATTTTTTCGGGCACCGCAAGCGGGAGGGGTGGGAACCCCCAAGAATAATAATACCATACGACGGATATAAAAATCAACGCAAATTTGTGAAAATAAAAATAAAAATGCAATTTGACGGATTTTGTGCCGTAAAAATATAAAAACAACGGCAAATCATACATTGACAAAAGCTTTGTTTTGTGATATTATGTAGAAAAACATAAGATCCGGGAATATGATATGAGAGCAAGATACGTTTTTGAACATATAATGCTGCCGTATTTGCTTGACAGGCGCGGCGGAGATTTCGTTTCCGTTCTGATGATACAGAAACAGACGCTTTTATACAGGCTCTGCGTCTCCGCTTACGCGCAGGAGGGCTGCGAATTTGACGGCAAGCCCGACGATTTCGGCTTCGAGGCGGCGCGGCTTGACGATAAGACCGCGTGTATGACGCTGAAAATGCCGGAGCCTGAGATCCCGGGCGACTGTAAATACATATATATCCTGTCCGACGCCGATCCCTTCAGGACCTCGTTTTTCACGGTCGAGCGCGATGATGAAGACGGGCTCATGCTTTGCGGACAGAACGGCGACGTTCACTTTACCTTCGGCAAGTTCGACGATGAAAAAAAGGCGCTCGCGCTGATGCTTGGCGTACACAGAGATAATAAATAAGGAGCAGAAAACAATGTCTATAGTAACGAAGTTCGGCGGGACTTCCCTCGCCGACGCAGATAAATTCAAACAGGTTGCCGATATAATAAGAGCGGATCCCGACAGGCGGTACGTTGTCGTATCAGCGCCGGGCAAGCGCTTCAAGGGTGATTTCAAAATAACGGATATGTTTTATCTCTGCTACGAAAAAGCCGTTGCCGGAGAAAACATAGACGTGCTTTTCAATGAAATATCGGAGCGCTATCACGAGATCATACAGGGACTTAATCTGAACATATCCGTCGACCGCGAGCTTGACCGCATAAGGAACGGAATGTATAATATGACGGGACGCGATTACGCCGCGTCGCGCGGAGAATATCTGAACGCCATAATTTTATCCGCGTATCTGGGATATGATTTCATAGACGCGCGCGAGGTCGTGTTCTTCAACAACGACGGCACGTTCAACGCGGAATATACGAACGACGTGTTGTCGGCGAGGCTTAAACGCCATGAGAGAGCCGTTTTCCCCGGCTTTTACGGCGCGATGCCGAACGGCACGATAAAAACGTTTTCACGCGGAGGCTCGGATATAACCGGCTCGATCGTTGCGCGCGCGGCGGGAGCTAAGCTGTACGAGAACTGGACGGACGTTTCGGGCTTTCTTATGGCTGATCCGAGGATCGTTGATAACCCGAAGGTCATAAACACCATAACCTACCGCGAGCTGCGCGAGCTTTCTTATATGGGCGCCACCGTTTTGCACGAGGATTCGATCTTTCCCGTACAGATCTCCGGCATACCGATAAACATAAAGAATACGGACAGACCGGAAGACAAGGGCACGATGATAGTCGCGGAAACGGAGATATACGACACGAAAAGCGTCATAACGGGCATAGCCGGCAGAAAAGGCTTCACCGCGATAAACATCTCAAAGGATCTGATGAACGTTGAGGTCGGCTTCGGCAGAAAGGTCCTGGGCGTTCTTGAAAAAAAGAACATCTCCTTTGAACATCTGCCGTCCGGAATAGATACGATGAGCGTCATCGTCAAAAGCTCGGAGCTGTCCGGGAGGCTCGATTATATCCTTAACGGCATACAGCAGGAGGCTTGCCCCGATACGATAAGCGTTGAGGAAAACATAGCGCTGATAGCGGTCGTCGGACGCGCGATGGTCAAATCAAAAGGTACGGCGGCAAAGGTATTCAAAGCCATCGCCGAGGCTGATATAAACGTAAAGATGATAGATCAGGGCTCAGACGAGCTGAACATCATCATAGGCATTGAAGAAAAAGACTTTGAAAAAGCCCAAAAAGCAATATATTCGGAATTTATCAAGGGCTGATTGTTTACAAATTGTTTGTTGATTTTTACGCTCTTTAATGATAAAATCACAAAAAAAGAAAAGCGTTGACGGAGAAAAGTAAACGCACTGTATGTTTGCAGAGAACGCGCGGGCGGTGTGAGCGCGTATCATACGTACGTTGAAGCTCGCTCCCGAGCTGCGGCGCCTAAAGCTTACGTGATTAAGTGTCGCCGGTTTCCGCCGTTAAAGGGATAAGCCGTAATTGCGGTAAGAGTTATAAACGCGGGTGGTACCGCGGGATACGTTTGTTATTTCGCCCCGACGTCATTTTGGCGTCGGGGCAGTTTATTCGGAGGACGGTATGTCTGATTTTATCGAAAGGACAATAAGCGGGCAGGTGGAATACATTGCGAAGATCATGCCCGATCATCCGGCTGTCTTATATCATTCCGGCTTCAGCTTCAGAAAGACGTACAAAGAGCTTGACGAAGAGTGCGACAGAGTCGCAAAGGCTTTTCTTGCGCTCGGCATCAAAAAAGGCGACCATATAGCCATGTGGTCGACCAATTATCCGCACTGGATAATAACGCTCTTCGCGGCGTCAAAGATCGGCGCGGTGTTTGTGACCGTGAACACCAACTACAAAATTTACGAGGCGGAGTATCTTCTGAAGCAGTCCGACAGCGCCTGCCTCGTCATGAGCCGCGGCTTCAAGGACACGAGCTACGTCGATATAATGAAAAAGCTCGCGCCCGAGGCGGCGAAGCAGGGCGACGGCTTCAATTCAAAACGCCTGCCGGTGCTTCACCACATAATAACGATCGACGAAGATACAGACGAACCGGGAATGCTCCCGTGGGAACAGTTCAAAAAGCTGGGCGACACGATCTCCGACGAGGAGCTTGAAAAAGCAAAGGCGAAAAACGATATACACGACGTAGTGAATATACAGTACACGTCGGGCACGACGGGCTTTCCGAAGGGCGTTATGCTGACGCACTACAATATTCTGAACAACGGTCTGTCTATCGGCGACTGTATGAAATTCACGCCGGAGGACAAGTTATGCATACCCGTGCCGTTCTTCCACTGCTTCGGGCTCGTGCTCGCTATCATGGCGTGCATAACTCACGGCTCAACGATGGTACCCGTAAATTATTACAGGCCGCTCGAGGTGCTTGAAACGCTTGACGCGGAGCAGTGCACCGCGGTCCACGGTGTGCCGACGATGTATATAGCGATGCTCCAGCATCCCCGCTTCAAGGAGTTCAAATTCAATCTCCGCACGGGAATAATGGCGGGTTCTCCCTGCCCCGTTGAGATGATGAAGCGCGTCATAGACGAAATGGGTATGCGCGAGATAACCATAACGTACGGTCAGACCGAGGCGTCTCCCGGCTGTACGATGACGACGACGGACGAGACGCTCGAGCACCGCGTGAATTCCGTCGGCAAGGCGATGCCGCACATAGAAACGAAGATAGTCGATCCCGAAACGGGCGCAGATCTGCCGGACGGAGTGAACGGAGAATTCGTCGCCCGCGGCTACAACATAATGAAGGGCTACTACAAAATGCCCGAGGCTACGGCCCAGGCGATAGACAAGGACGGATGGCTGCACACGGGCGACCTCGCCTGCCGTATGCCGGACGGTTATTACAAGATAACGGGCCGCATAAAGGATATGATAATCAGAGGCGGCGAAAATATTTATCCGAAAGAGATAGAGGATTTCCTCTACACGCACGAAAAGGTGCGCGACGTCCAGGTCGTGGGCGTGCCGAGCGTGCAGTACGGCGAGGAGGTCTGCGCGTTCGTGATCCCGAACGACGGGATGACCGTGACGGAGGATGAGATAAAGGAGTACGTGCTTGCGAACATGGCGCGTCACAAGGTACCGAAATACGTGATAATCACGGACAGCTTTCCGATGAACGCGGCGGGCAAGATACAGAAATTCAAGCTCCGCGACATGGCGACGGAAATTCTGGGGCTGCAGGACGCGGCGTCGATCGTAACGGCATAAGGAGGATAAGATGATGAAGCTTTCGTTTTCAACTTTGGGCTGCCCCGAGTGGCACTGGAACGATATATACGCGACCGCGCGCGATCTCGGCTACGACGGTGTTGAGATACGCGGCATAGGGCGCGAGATGTTCGCGCCGAAAATGAGTATTTTCAGCCGCGAAAACATAGAAAACACCAAAAAAACGATAGAGGACGCGGGACTGCAGATACCGCTTTTCACCACGGCGGCGTATCTGTCAGACCCGTCTCAGCTGCCGCTTGCCGAGTTTGAGATACTCGCATATTCTCAGCTTGCGCAGAAGCTCGGCGTAAAATACGTGCGCATAATGGGCGAGAAAACGCCCGAGCCGCAGTATGAAACGACGGTGGACGAGCTTGCGGAGCAGTACGGCAGATTCTGCGATCTCGCCGCGCCCTACGGCGTGACGCTTCTGATAGAGACGAACGGCATACTTGCAAAGAGCGCGGATATGAAAAAGCTCATTGAAAAAGCGGACAGGGAAAATTCCGGCGTTATATGGGATATACACCACCCGTACAGGTTTTTCCGCGAGACGCCGGCGGAGACCGCGAAAAACATAGGCAAATACGTACGCCACGTACACGTCAAGGATTCCTATATAGAAAACGGCGCGGTGAAATACGCGCTTATGGGCTACGGAGACATACCGGTAGAAGAAATAGTCCGTTTGCTCAACAACGTCGGATTTGACGGATTTTACTCCTACGAATGGGTAAAGCGCTGGGTGCCCGAGCTTGAAGGCTCCGGGATAGCGTTCCACAGCTACGCCGATTATATGAGGTCGCTTGATGAAGATATTTGACGTTCATACGCATATTTATCCCGACGCCATAGCGGAGCGCGCCGTTTCCGCGCTTGACAACTTTTACGAATTCGTATCGGAGGGCAAAGGAAGATACGACGATCTTACCCGGCATTGCAGAGACAACGGCGTATGCGGCTTTCTTCTGCTCTGCGTCGCCACGAACGCCCACCAGATACACCGGGTGAACGAATCGATCGTTACCGCCGTGAAACGCGGGCGCGAGGACGGGTTTGAGGCGTACGCCTTCGGCGGTATGCACCCGTGCGGCAATATGGAGGAGGAGATAGATTTCTGTATCGAAAACGGTCTTTCCGGCATAAAAATACACCCCGATATACAGGGCGTCGATATAGACGACAGGCGGCTTTATCCGCTGTATGAAACGGCGAACGGCAGATTTCCCATATATTTTCACAGCGGAGACAACAGACCGCAGTACCGGTTCTCTTCACCCGACAAGCTTGCGAAAATACTCAGGGAGTTCCCGAAGCTGACTGCAGTCGCCGCGCATCTCGGCGGTTATATGGCAAACGACGAGGCGATAGAGTATCTGCGCGGAAACGACCGCGTATGGTACGATACGTCGTCTGCTTTATGGGCAATGACTCCGGAAAGAGCTGATGAGATAATAAACTCGCTCGGAGTCGGGCATATGATGTTCGGAACGGATTACCCCGTTAAATATCCGGATACCGAGCTTCAGCGTTTTTATAAGCTCAGACTTACGGAAAAGGAACGTGAGGATATACTGTATAACAACGCAAAAGCGTTTTTGGAAAATTAAGAATTCAAAATTATGAGGCTGCCGCATTTGCGGCAGCCTTAATGAATTGCGCCGTGGCGCAATTCAATTCATGACGGCTTGCCGTCAATTCATGATGCGTAAGCATCAATTCACGGCGAAGCCAATTCATTTGAATGAAAATCTGCACAGGTTGTGAATTGCGCCGCAAAGCGGCGCATGAATTGTGTCTTTCGACACATGAATTGCCTGTCGGCATGAGTTGTCCTATCGGACATGAATTGTCCCTTACGGGACGTTAAAGAGGCTGAAGCTTAAAGCGACAGCCTCATTTCTTAATTCTTGATTACTCCGCTGTATATCTGAACTTAAATCTTCCGCCGGGCGCTGCGTCGCCTTTTGTATAGACGTCCATAATATCGCCGTCAAACGAATTGTCCGCCCACTTGAAATCGAGTGTGAAAGCGCCGTCTCCGATGCCGAGCATGGAGCGCGGTATCTTAACCGTCATAACGTTGCCGGATACGCTGTATTCCACCTCTCCCGCGGTCTTCGTTTCAAAATCAACTCCCGTGAAAGCTTCAAGTATCGCCGTGTGATCATCCTTCGGCGTCGTTTTGTTGAGCACGAATTCAAACGTTTCCCAGCTCTTGTCGCCGCTTCCGGTATCTATATAAAGTCTCATCCAGTTTTCGTCGGTATACGGAGTGATATCGTCCGTGCAGCGTACCATGAAATATACGTACTCCGCGTCGCGGGCGACCTTTGCGTCGTACAGGTCGTTTCTGCCGGATTCGTCCTCGTACTTATACCTCTTGCCGGTGCCCTCTATCACGTAACCGAGCGAGGCGCGGTTGCCGGTGTTGCCGGAATAGGTGTTGAATTCGGGCAGAACGCTGTTCCACTGACCGAAGCCGCCGTAAATATCGATCGTTTTCTCCGCGCTTGCGGCGGGTATTTTGTTCGTACCCTTGTACTGTCTTATGTAATTGACCATCTGGTAATAATAATGGTCTTTGAGTCTGCCCTTCGTCGGCTCAACGTCGCGGCTCGCTCTGTCGCTGAACTGGTCCGCAAACGCGTTCTTTATCGCAAGATCGTTCGGCGGCCAGCTTTCCTGGCGTATCGCGACCCACTCGTTCCAGCCCGTTATGAAGATGAATTCCGGGTCCACCTCAAGCGCGTATTCAAACTGCTCCGCAAAGTTTGCGCCGTAAAGCTCAGCGTTCTCGCGCGTGTCGTATCCCTTTGACGTATAAGTTCTGTCCGTGACGTTGTTGCCGTTCATTGCGGTGATAACGTGCTTTTTATAATCGTGGTTCTGAGCCACGCCGACGGTTATCTCCTCCACGCGCTCGTCGCGCAGTTTTGCCTTATAGGTCGCCTGCGGATATACGGAGAGCCAGCCCCACTGTCCCGCGGACGTCTGCTTTGCAAGATAATCCGGCTGAGGCATCCTGTACGTAAAGTACGTGTATATCTTCTTTTCCGTCGCGTCGGCCCTGTCAAGCGCCGATCTGTAGGCGAGTATAAGCGGCTTGTTGTCCCACATAAACCACGAATCGGGATACCATTCCGCCTCGTATATGCTCGCGTAAAGCTGTTTGAGCTGTACTCTCGCGTCCTTGTTGCCGGCGAACGGGAGCATGAAAACGACCTTCGGCGCGTTCACTCCGTCTTCTCTCGCCTCGTGGAACACCTTCATCAGCTTTTTCGCCGTTTCAAGCCAGGTAAACGTTCCGTTCGTATTGTCGTTTATTATGCAGTCGACGCCCGCGTCCGCGAGAAGCTCAGCCTGCTTGCGTATGACCCATTCGTCGTTGCCGCTGTAATAGCCGTATATGGGCTCGTTCCAGAAATGATAGTGCGCGGTGCTCCAACGCTTGTCTCTGTAATTGTTTATATCAATATCCGGGTATTTGTCAAGTATTTCCTGGTTGTTCACCGCCTGCGTGCTGTTTGCAAAATCGCCGTGCCACGGTGAATAGAATATACCGACAGCCCTGCCGCCCTTGACGTCTCCCGTCTGTTCGTTTCCGGAAAGCTCGCGTTCGAGCCCGTCTGTTGCGACGTAAAGCGACGGATCGACCGTCTTCGGTTCGATCACGTTTCCTTCCTCATTTTTTTCAAGCGTGCTGTTGTCGAGCGCGGGATCGTACGTTTCGGGCGTCGTATCGACGGGCTCCGTCTCCGTTCCGGTCTCTGTAACCTCATCCGTCGCCTTATCCGTTACAGTCGCGGGCGCGGCGGTATCGTCGGGTGACTTTACACAGCCCGCCGCGGCGGAGCCGAGAGTCAGAACCGCAAGTATCAAGCACAAAACTCTGATCTTTTTCATCATATTCTGCCTTTCATTGAAGTAGCCGGGAACTCTCCCGTATCGTTTTTATTTTATCACATATTTTTATTTTTGTCAAGTCTTGACATTCACGTTATATTTTGATATTATATAAACATGAAAAACAATCCTTACAAAAATTCGGACACAAACAAAAGGTATTACACCTTTGATTATTACACAAAAAAGAAATACGGGAGAAAATGCGCAAAGCTCCCCGTAGACATAGGATGTACCTGCCCGAACATAGACGGGACCAAAGGTTACGGCGGCTGTATCTACTGCTCGTCACGCGGGGCGGGGGATTTTGCCGCGGGCGCGGACGTATCCGTGACGGAACAGCTTGACCGGGCAGCCTCGCTCATTTCCTCCAAGTGGAAAAACATCGGGTATATACCGTATTTTCAGGCGCATACCAACACGTATGCGGATCCCCGTTTCCTGCGTGAAAAATATCTTGAGGCGACAAGGTACGGCGGCGCCGTCGCAGTCAGCATTGCGACGCGCGCGGACTGTCTGCCCGATCCGGTCCTTGAGTTTCTATCGGAGCTTGCGCGGATTACGGACGTCACGGTGGAGCTGGGCTTGCAGACCTGCTCCGATAAAACGGCAAAGCTGATAAACCGAGCCATGACCACGGCTGAATTTGAAAAGGGCTACAGATCGCTTGAAAATACGGGTGTTATGCGGTGCATCCACCTGATAAACGGACTGCCGGGAGAGGATTTTTCTCAAATGGAAGAGACGGCGAGATACGCCGCGTCGCTTTCACCCGATATGGTAAAGATACATATGCTTTATCTGACGGAAAAAACGGCGGCCGCGGAGATGTATAAAAGAGGAGAGTTCACTCTGCTTGACCGCGACGAATACGTGGAGATCACGGCAAAGCAGCTTACGCTTCTTCCGTACGATACCGTGATAGGCAGGCTGACGGGCGACGCGCCGTCAAACGAGCTTACGGCGCCGGAATGGACGCGCAAAAAGGTGTGCGTCCTTAATGAAATAGATAAATACATGGCGGTACACGACCTTTGGCAGGGAAAGGAATCCGAATGAAAAAAATCATATCTTTTATTCTTATACTGATATCTCTCGTACTCGTTTCCTGTACGGCGGGCGATATTGAAACGACCGATACGCAGACCCCGCCAGAGACGTGCGGAGAGACCGGAACGGAAAAGGAAACGGAAGAGACGACGGATACGGCGGAGACAGAGCGTGAGGAGCAGATAAAGCTGCCCGATCACTACGTGGATTTCAGAGACGAGCAAAACGTATACGCCTGCTCAAATCCATACAACGTGACGACGGAATACACGGGCGACGGTATGAAGATAAAATTCCTTCCGTCAAACGACGGTAAGGATCCGACGTACTGCTTTGACCCTTATATAACGCTTCCTTTGCCGGCGGGAAAATTCAGCGTTGACGAATACCCGTTTTTCGTCATTATGCTCTATACGAGCAGGGACGATATGAAAGGCGACATAAGATACAAAACGGACGGGCTGAAAAACGGCGCGTCTTATCCGACGTACCGCTTCTCGTACGGCGGTACGGGCGACCGCAAAATAGTGCTCAATTTAAAGGACAGCTCCGTTCTTTTCCGTGCCGCCGAGGATCAGAACGTTACGGGATATTACAACAATCTGCGTATGGATATGTTTGAAAACAATGCGAACACAACAGACACCTTCGTTATCTACTGCTACGCGTTTTTCAAAACGCTTTCGGAAGCGAACGGCTTTGACGGCCTGCCGGACACGGGTAAGGACAAGGAAGACCTGCCGGATCTCTCCGCTTATTACAAGGGCGCGGAATTTGCAAAACCCGATGCGAAATACAAACCGAAAAAGCTGTTATACGGTTTTGAGCGCGGCAATTACGACTTCGCCGTGAGAAAGCTTGAAAACAACGGCTACGGCGGCATAGTGACGAACGTTAATTTCAATCAGCGGTATTTAAAGGACGACTCTGAATTTGAGCTTTTGTCGGACGCTTTCAGATACGCCGGCTCCCTCGGACTTCATCTGTGGATATACGATGAATACCAATGGCCGAGCGGCAAGGCGTTCGGTCAGGTTCTCGAGGGTCACGACGAATTTGAGGCGACGGGCGTGGAGCTTATTACTCTCAAAGGAAACGGAGATATAAAATACGTCCTGCCGGATAAATACATAAAGATAGTCGGCGCGGACCTGATAAACGGGAGCAAAAAAACAAGCCTTGAAACAGACGGCAAAACGCTTGATATAAAGCACGAAGGATCTTATACGGTATACGTATACGCGCGGCGCATAACTAATCAGGGCAAGGAGGATCCTACGGATTTCACCACCCTGCGCGACGTGGATCTGCTCAATTACGACGCGGTGAGCCGCTTTATAGAAGTAACGTATAAGAGATACAAGGACAAAATGGGAGACGCTTTTGAGCTTGCGGAGGCGTTTTTCACGGACGAGCCTCTGCTCGGCAACCGCGATATGAAAAACTACGTCGTATGGACGGACAAGCTGCCCGCAAAATTCACGGAAATGCACGGTTACGATATTGAAAGCGAGCTTTATTCCCTCTACGACGGCAAAACGGAGCACGACAGGCTCGTGCGTGTCAATTTCTATCAGACCGTCGCTTTGATGTTCCGTGAAGCTTATTTTGAGCAGATAGCGGAATGGTGTGAGAAAAACGGCGTCGCGTCCTCCGGACACATGCTGTTTGAAGAAAACATACAAAGACATATAGAAACGTACGGCGGCGATTTCATGCAGCTCTGCGGCGCCATGACGATACCCGGCGGCGATATTTTGAACGTCGAGCCGGACAAACTGCTGACCGAGGGCAACGATATCGGCAACTTCATGGGGCTGAAATACGTTTCCTCCGCCGCAAAGAACGCGAGAAAGTTAAAGGTACACCTTGAATTCACGCCGTCAGCCGTCACGGGCGCGCCGTTCTTCTCCGAGCCCGGTAAATATACGATAGCGGGCGCGACTCTCGCATCGTTCTTCGGCGCAAATACTTATTCCGTGATTTGCGGCGAAAACGATATCCCGGCGGCTGACCTTAAGAGATTCACAACGTATGCGGGAAGGATACATACGCTGTTAGACACGGCGGTTACTGCGACGAATATCGGCGTTTTCTACCCCGTCGACTCCGTAAGAGCCGGGTTTACCGCCACGGGGGACCATTTCAATTACGCCGGCTCGGACGAGCCCGCGGTGATAAACCGGCTTATGCAGCACACCTGCCTTGAAATGCTGAAGGGCGGATACGATTTCACGGTGCTTGACGACCAAAGCGTCGCGGCGGCGGAGATAAAGGACGGCAAAATGTACGTCGGTTTGGGCGAATACTCCGTTCTCGTGATGCCGGACGTGAGCGTTCTGAGCCTGCATGCCGCGGAAAAACTGGCGGAATTCAAAGCGGCGGGCGGAAAAATAATATGGCTCGGCTGCACGCCGGCGATGTGTACGGAAAGAAACGGCGCGGAACAGTTCAAAACGGTCCTGTCAAAAATAAAAGGAACGGTATTTTCCGGCAAAATAACGGACGAACTTTCAAAATACGCGGTCATACCGATGAACGCAAAGCTGAAATCCGGCGTGTTCATAACTGAATATAAAAGAACGGACGACGGAAAAAGGATAGTTTATCTTGCAAACTCCTCAAATTCGGTAAAAGCCGTCAATCTGGGGGACGGATACGACAAGTATTACGTATACGATCCGTACGACTGCACGGTCACCGCGGCGAGCGGTCAGACGACTGTAGCGGTGCCTAAATACCGGGCCGTGCTGATAGTCACGGAATAAGGTATCGCTTTGCGGCGGATCGCGTCTCCGTTTCCGGCAAAGATCCGCCGGCATGATAAAAAATCCCTTTGAATTTCTTTTTTTAAACTATCTTCTATTGACTTTTAACGGATTTTATTGTATTATAAGGATATAAAAAACAAGGAGATATAAGCTATGTACTCATTTCCCATAGGCGTAATGGTAGATTCTTTCCGCGTTCCCACGCGGGAGGCGATAAAAAAGGCGGTGGCGATAGGCGCGCAGGGTTTGCAGATGTATTCCACGTCCGGCGAAAACTCGCCCGAAAACCTTGTCGGCGCGGCGCGGCGCGATCTGCTTGACTTTGTAAAATCAAACGGTCTCGTCTTCTCCGCCATATGCGGCGACCTCGGGCGCGGCTTCGGTCACAAGGAGCTCAACCCCTCTCTTATAGAAAAATCAAAACGCATACTCGATCTTGCAAAGGAGCTTGAAACGGACGTCGTCACAACGCATATCGGCGTCGTTCCGTCCGACCCGAACCACGAAAGATATAAAATCATGCAGGACGCGTGCCGTCAGCTTGCGGAATACGCGGACTCCATAGGCTCGCATTTCGCGGTCGAGACGGGTCCCGAGACCTCGGCTGTCTTAAAAGGCTTCCTTGACAGTCTCGATTCTGTCGGCGTCGGCGTCAACCTCGACCCCGCAAACCTCGTTATGGTGACGGGCGACGATCCCGTTGCCGCGGTGCACAATCTCAAAAAATACATAGTCCACACGCACGCAAAGGACGGCGTGATGCTTCATAAAACGAACCCCGAATACATATACGGCGTAACTCCCGCGCCGGAGGACCTGGCGGGCATACCCTTCTTCAAAGAAGTCCCGCTCGGCGAGGGCAGCGTGGGCTTCCCGACGTACCTCAAGGCGCTGCAGGATATAGGCTTCAAAGGCTTTTTAACGATAGAACGTGAGGCGGGCGACGATCCCGCAAGGGATATAGGCCTTGCCGTTGAATTTCTTAAAAAAACCATCAAGGAGAACTGATCATGAAAAAAACAAGAGTAGGTATAATAGGCTGCGGCGGTATCAGCCACTTCCACATGAACGGCTACAAGGAGCTTGAAGCCGAGGGCAGGATAGAGCTTGTATCCTGCTGCGATATAGACAGCGGCAAGGTCGCAGCGTTTGCGGAAAAATACGGTTTCCCGCGTCACTACACGGACGCCGCGGAGATGATGAAGAACGAAGAGCTCGACTGCGTTTCAGTCTGCGTATGGAACAGCGCGCACAAGGACTGCACGATAACGGCTCTGCGCGGCGGCGCGAACGTGCTTTGCGAAAAGCCGATGGCGCTGAACGCAAAGGAAGCGCAGGAGATGTATGACGAGGCGAAAAAAGCGGGCAAGGTATTGCAGCTCGGCTTCGTGCGCCGCTTCGGCGAGGATGCGGAAGCTGTCAAGAAGCTCGTGTCCGAAGGCACGTTCGGCGATATTTATTACGCAAAAGCGACGTATCTGCGTCAGAACGGCTGCCCCGGCGGCTGGTTCAGCGACAGAAAATTCTCCGGCGGCGGTCCGCTGATAGATCTCGGCGTACACGTTATAGACCTTACAAGATATTTAGCCGGCTGCCCGAAGCCCGTATCGGCTTACGGCGTGACGTACGCCAACCTCGGTATGCACCGTGCGGAGAGCGCAATGGGCTGGCACGTCGAAGAGGGCGAGCATCCGTACAACGTCGAGGACCTTTGCGCCGCGATGATCCGCTTTGACAACGGTCTTACCATGTCGATAGAAGCGAGCTTCAACCTCAATATCGAAGGCGACGTCGGCGACGTTCAGTTGTTCGGCACAAAGGCGGGCACTTCCGTCAACACGCTCCGCGTCCTCACCACAAAGGATGGCAAGTTCATCACGTTCACGCCCGAGGGAGAGCATTCCTTCCGTTTCGGTCCCGCGTTCGGCGCAGAGATAAGAGGCTTTGTCGACGCGTCGGAGGGCAAGTGCGAATGTCTTGCGCCCGCTCTGGACGGAGTATGGCTCATGAAGATAATCGACGCCGTATATGAGTCGGCCAAAACCGGCGCAAGCGTGGAAATAAAATGAGAATAGTCGTAAAGGTCGGCACATCCACGCTTGCCCACACGACGGGCAGGCTCAACATAAGGCAGGCGGAAAAGCTTGCAAAGGTACTGTCCGACTTGAAAAACTCGGGACATGAAATAATAATAGTGACCTCGGGCGCCATCGGTATGGGCGTCGGCAAGCTGTCGTTATCGGAGCGTCCGACGGATATACCGACAAAGCAGGCGGCCGCCGCCGTCGGTCAGTGCGAGCTCATGTACGTTTATGACAAGCTTTTCGGCGAGTATCACCACAACGTTGCGCAGATGCTGTTGACGGCGGACGATTTCGAGCAGCAGGATAAATATAATAACTTTTCAAACACACTGAAAAGACTGCTCCAGCTCGGCGCGCTGCCGATAATAAACGAAAACGACACCGTTTCAACGGACGAGCTCGGCATAGGCGACAACGACACGCTCTCCGCCCTCGTATCCATAGGCGCGGGCGCGGAGCTGCTTGTGATACTGTCCGATATCGACGGGCTTTACACCGCGGATCCCCACAAGGATGAGGACGCGAAGCTTATCCCCGTAGTCGAAGATATGGGAGACTACATTATGAGCTTAGGCGAGGGCTCGTCCTCTTCTCTCGGAACAGGCGGTATGAAAACAAAGCTTTCCGCAGCGCGTCTCGTAACGGAGCGCGGTATAGATATGATAATAGCGAACGGCTCAAAGCCCGAGCTTTTATACGATATCTGCGAGGGCAGATCCGTGGGAACGCGGTTCAAGGGTAAATCACAATGACGACGAAAGAAATGCTCATCGCCGCAAAAAACGCGTCTTACAAGGCGCCGGCGCTGAACAGCGGGATAAAAAACACGGCGATATATAAAATGGCGCAGTGCTTACGCGAGCGTACGGATGAAATTTTAGCCGTAAACGAAAAGGACGTGAAGGCGGCGGAGGGACGGCTGTCGCCGTCAATGATCGACCGCCTGCGCCTCGATGAAAAGCGGATAAAGTTGATGACGGACGGAATGGAAGCCGTCGCTTCCCTGCCCGACCCCGTCGGCGTGGTTTTGTCGGAAAACACGCGCCCGAACGGACTGAAAATAACGAAAAAGACGGTACCGCTCGGCGTTGTGGCGATAATATACGAGAGCCGCCCGAACGTGACGTCGGACGCCGCGGTGCTCTGCTTCAAATCGTCAAACGTCTGCGTACTCAGAAGCGGAAGAGACTGTTATAACTCCGCAAAGGCGATAGTCGATGCGATGCGCCGCGGACTTATTTTATCCGGACTTTCGCCCGATTTCATAAATCTCGTGCCGGATGCTTCGCGTCAGAGCGCGAACGAGCTTATGACGGCGAACGGCTTTGTGGACGTTCTTATACCGCGCGGCGGCAAGGGGCTTATACAAAGCTGTCTTCTGAACGCGACGGTCCCGTGCATAGAAACAGGAACCGGTATCTGTCATATATACGTTGAGAAGACCGCCGACCCGGACATGGCGCTCGATATCATACGCAACGCCAAGACCTCGCGTCCGTCAGTTTGCAACGCCGCCGAGGTCTGCCTCGTCGATCTTGCGATAGCGGAGAAATTTCTGCCGAGGCTAAGGGAAAAGCTGCCGGACGTTGAGCTGCGTCTTGACGAAAAAGCGCAAAAGATAATTGACGGCACGCCCGCGGGCGGGCTTGATTTCGACACGGAATTTCTCGATTACGTCTTAGCCGTCGGCGTCGTTTCCGGCGTTGACGAGGCGATAGAGCATATAGCGAAGCACTCGACGCACCACAGCGAGGCGATAGTCACGCGGGATGAAAAAGCCGCGGAGAAGTTCAAAAACAACGTTGACAGCGCCGCCGTATACGTTAACGCGTCGACGCGTTTCACGGACGGCGGAGAGTTCGGGCTCGGATGTGAGATGGGGATCTCCACACAGAAGCTCCACGCGCGCGGTCCCATGGGCTTATGCGAGCTTGTGAGCTATAAATATTTGATTGAAGGGAACGGTCAGATAAGATGACTAAAATAGGATTTATCGGTACGGGCGTAATGGGCGGAGCGCTTGCACGCGCGGTGAGAAAGAAGACGGAGGGTGAAGACCTGCTTTTGTCAAACGTGCCCGAATCCGTATCGGAAGCGCTCGCAGCGGAGCTCGGATGCGTCGCGGCGGACAACAAAAAGGTCGCGGAGGTCTGTAAGTATATCTTTTTAGCGGTAAAGCCGAACGTCATACGCTCCGTCATAGCGGAGATAGCGCCTACGCTGAAACAGCGCAAGGATAAGTATATAGTCGTATCCATAGCCGCGGGCATAACGATCGAGACGATAAAGCAGACGTTCGGCTTCGATCTGCCCGTTATAAGGATCATGCCGAACACGCCCGCGCTTTGCGGCAAGGGCGTTATACTCGCCGCGTTTGACGGCGTTGCGGATTACGAAAAGACAAAATTCTTCTCGTATCTGTCAGAGGCAGGTATCTGCGACGACGTGGGCGAGAAGATGATAGAGACGGCGGGAACTCTCACGGGCTGCGGCCCGGCGTTCGCGTTCGTAATAATGCAGGCGCTCGCGGACGGCGCTGTCGCCGTCGGCGTCGACCGCGCGCACGCGGTAAAATACGCGGAGCTGACAATGGCGGGAGCCGCCGAGCTCGCGCTGTCGTCCGGCAAGCACCTTGAGAAGCTCAAGGACGAGGTGTGCAGTCCCGGCGGAAGCACGATAGAGGGCGTCTCCGCAATGGAGCACGCCGGCGTCCGCGCCGCAATGATCGACGCCGTCAAAGCGTCATACGAGAAAAATCTGAAGCTCGGGAAAAAATAAAACGCGACATAAAAAACCGGCTGAAATAAGGAATTTACCTGTTTCAGTCGGTTTTTTGCCTCTCTGTCGAGACAGCCTTGCCCGTTTTATCGTAACAAACGCACTTTTTTTTGAAAATTTTTTATTTTTTACTAATTTTCCGCAACTTTTTGCGCCCCTTTTTTACTCTTATATATCAAACAAGCGTAATTTTCGGAAAGGATATGAAATGACAAAGGATGAATTTGCCGCAGCTGTGACCGCGTGCGAGAAAAATCTGTACCTGTCCGCCCTCTCCGTGACGAGGAACTCGGAGGACGCGAAGGACGCAGTCGGCGAAGCCGTGTGTATCGCGTGGGAACGCATAGACGATCTGCGCGATCCGGAAAAATTCGACGGCTGGCTTCTGCGGATAGCGCTGAACAAAGCGAAGCGCATAAGGCGAAAATCGCGTGTATACGCGGATATAGACGAACTTAAAGACAGCTTCGGCGAGGATATGGATACCGGCGGCATGGAGTTTTTCGATATCATATCGCGCTTCAAAACTGACGACGAGGGCAGGCGCATCCTCTCCCTGCGTTTCTTCTACGATTACACGATAGCGGAAACGGCGAGGATACTGAAAAAGCCCGAAAACACGGTAAAGGCAAAGTATTACAGACTGCTTGAAAAGCTGCGCGAACAATACGGAAAAGAGGGAAAGTTATAATGAAAAAAGATAATATTCCGGATTTTGAAAATAAAATATCAGAGCAGGCGGCCGCTCTGCGCAAAAGCGTCCGATATTCCGGCGCCGCTGCCGCGGCTGACGCGAAAGCCGGGGCAGGCTCCGGCAAGACCTCTTTCTTCTCCTCCCCGGGCGTAAGGCTTGCCGCGGCGTTCCTTACAGCGGCGATAGTCGGCGGCGGAACGTATTTCCTCTGCTTACAGCTCGGCAAAAGCCCGGTCTCACCGCCCCCCGTAAATACAGAAGTAACGGACACTTTGCCGGACGATACATGCTTCGTGACCGAAACGGATAACGCCGTTACCGTACCGGCGGAAACGACGCTTCCCGATACGACGGAGCCTTTGACGGATACTGACGTAACGGATACGGCAGAGCCGGAAACCGAAAATACGGACGAGGAGACCACGCAGGCGGAAACGGCGGAAACGACCGTACCCGAAACAACAGAGCCGGAGACTATCGTACCAGAAACGACGGTGCCGGAGACTACCATGCCCGAAACTACGGTGCCCGAGACCACCGTCCCCGAAACTACTGCTCCGCATACGACGGCTCAGGAGACATCCGCCCCGCCGGATACCGAGCCGGTATACAAGCCGGTATACAGTGAAGACGTAAAAACTTTCTTCGACCTTGAGCAAAAGCATCATCCGAGCTTCAAAGAGGCCCTCAAAATATATACAGATACGAAATATGAAAATTTAATACCGGTAAAAGAAATAGTATCGCTGCTCGGAAAGCCGCATGGCATGATAGGCTACGAGCTGAGCGTGGAAAATATCCGGTACTGTTGGGTCTTAGACGACGGCAGGATATTCAATATAAGGATATTCTCTTTTGAAATGAAAGGTCTGAACACGTTTTCTGACGTTTTGAACAAAGGAAAATTTCAAAAGAGCCTATCTATGCTGCTGGATACTGTCTCCGCGTCGCTTGAATATAGCGTAAACGAGACCACACGCTGCGTTCAAAAGGGTTTGACGCCGTGCACTCTGTATTACAACGGAGAACCTGTACCCGAAAATCTCGGTCCGGCCTTTGATTTTGAAAAGCTGATACACGACGAAAAAAAGTCTGTGCAGAAAAATCATCAGACCGATGAAAATGCAGTGCCATCAGATAAAGCCGCCAAAAAAGCCGATACGGACAATACCGTAAGATACTATATAAAGCTGACCGATTATACCGAAAAATGGTCTATTTACAACGGTGCCGGAAGCCCTGTTTCCGTTGCCGGGCAAAAAATATGGGTGTGCGACAGGAACGGAAATAAAATCGACTATGTTATGACAAATTCAAAAGGTATCGCGTCGTTCGATCTGTATCCCGGAACGTATAAATTCGTAAGGGAAACTACCGGTATAGACGCTCATCAGGATGAAGACGAGATAATCATAGTAAGAAAAAGCATGTCAGTTGTAATATTAAGAGAAAACGAATCCGTGTCAAACAGGGTAAGGGCGCTCGATCTGTTTGAAAAGGGCGTTTTCGATCAACTTAACGTCCGTATAAAAGTTATCGACAGAGATACAAAAAAGCCGCTTTCCGGCGCGGTACTCACGTATCCGGACGGATTGATACTGTATTCCGACAAAAACGGCGAAATATTTATTAACGCGGAGGATCTGTTTTACGTTGCAAAGCCTTACGTTTTTGAGACCGAGTTTACTTTCAAATTAAACAGCAATAATCCGGTACTGACCTGTGAAAATCACCGCGGGATGGTGATATACGACGAATTCAAAGACGGTGAGGTCATAGAGCTCGAGCCGCCGAGAGTAGTCACGGACGTTATATACAACGTTAAGATAATCGACCTGTCGACCGATGAATACATCACTGGCGCAACGGTGCGGGTCTTGTTCAAGGAAGATATAGCGACGGGTCACGGCAGTTTCGGTCCGGTAGAAGCAACGCCCCTTGAGGACGGCACTTACAGTCTGGCGTTTAAAAACGTTTACTTTGAGGATTTCAGAAATATCTATATTTACGTATATTACGATTATGCGTATCCGGGTCAGTGGTCGAACGGACTTGAGCGTACGGATCACTGCCGTATAATCTACGAAAACACGTTCAGTATCAATACGGAAGAAATGAAACGCGGAGGCGAGTACGTTTTCGGCGTCGACCTTGCGCGCATACGCGAGGAAAAAGCGGGAGAAGCAATAACAGAAGACGAATTCACGCTCATTTCCGTCACCTATAATCAATAACGCTCGCAGCGCATATAACTTTTCGTTGACGACGATAATAATCCCTTACCGAACGTTTATATATACGTAAACGGTGAAAATTCAACGTTATCAGACGAAAGCGGGCGCATTGTATATGAGCTTCCGAGCGAATACGCGTTCGAGCCCGAAAGCGCCTCCGTACCGCTCGGCAAATATTATTTCAGTATTCAGTACGGTAAGTCGGGGGAGCGCTACGACAACGTTCACGTCAAAAATCTTGAAATCGATCTTCCGAGGTGCAGTACGCGCTTCATAGTGCAGCTTCATAAAGAGTATTATTACGCGCAGAACGATCCGGAAACGCCCGTCGGATATGATTGCTGTTTCAGGATCATAGAACAAATACAGCTGTAAAGCGCGTTATACGGTAAGAGGCCGCCGCAAATTTTGCGGCAGCCTCATTCTTTTATTTTTTCGCCCTGTATTCGGATATCTCGCAGCAGGCTTTTTCAAACATTCTGCGGCTGCCGGCTGCCGTCGCCGCGAATTTTGCGGATTTCTCGCGTCCGACGCCGAGATTTTCCGCCGCCTCCGCCGCGTCTATGTTGGAGGCTAAGAAAATGAAGTTCCAGCCCTTTTTCTTCTTCTGCTCCACCATTTTGCGCACCTCACTGCCGCTGTATTTCCGGCTCGCGTTCTCAAGTCCGTCCGTGGTGATGACGAACATCGTCTTTTCCGGCACGTCCTCCGGTCTGATATACTTGTGTACCTCCTCGATATGCTTTATCGCACCGCCGACCGCGTCGAGCAGAGCGGTACAGCCGCCGACTCTGTAATCCTCATCCGTCATCGGTGCGATTTTTTCGATGCTCACTCTGTCGTGCACCGTCTCCGCGTCGTTTGAGAAAAGCACAGTCGTAACGAGCACCTCCCCTTCCTGCTTCTTCTGCTCGTCTATCACGGAGTTGAAGCCGCCTATCGTATCCGCCTCCAGCCCGTGCATCGATCCGCTTTTGTCTAAAATAAATACGAGTTCAACTGAATTTTTCTTCATTTGTTTTTTCCTCTCTTTCATTTGTTTGACTGTATTATACCACGTGCAAAACAAAAAAGGTCGCTTTGAAAGCGACATTTAACTTGCGGATAAAGTGTTTATTTTTTTACTCCTTCCGTCTCGCCGCCGCATATAAAACAAATCCGCCGCGTTTTACCGCGGCGGATCTGTTTGAAAAAAACACTATTAAAACTCACACAGAGAGTTTTAGTAAGTTTTAATAGTGTAATTCTGTAAATCCTCTAAGCCAATATACACGTCATACCCGTATATTTTCCAAAATGTTGCTTCATCAGGCAATTTATTATCACAATAATACTGTATCAGATCAAATGTGACAAATGAACATTGATTTATATAACTTCCTTTTTCATAACTATCCGGTCCTTGTGTTTCGTCACTATCTTTCCCTTGTGCCGCGAGAAAATAATCGGCGTAATCAAACGTTTTTATATTCGTTTCACCTATCGTGTGCCAATTTTCTGAAACATTTTCATTCCATAGAGTAAAAAACGCTTTTTTGTTTTCTTCAAGATTGACAAATTGAGAAATCTTGGGGTATCCTTTGGTTATGATGCCTTTAGAATCCCTGAAAGATTCGCAGTTTACGGCTATAACCTTAATAACCCCCTCTTTTGGTACGTTTCGGAAACCGCGTATTATTTCAAGGTCAAACGTCGTAATAAACCATGTAAAACCGTCCGTAATCGTTTTACTCTGCTTTATATTTTTGACCGTACCGTAAGCAAGTGAAACACCTTCATTTTCAGTTATAAGTTTTAAATACATATAATCGTCCATCATCTTTGGGTTAACTTTGTCCGTATTAAAAGCGTATTTATAATCCGATACGGGAAACATTCCGAACCTCATCGTAATATCGGAGTTTTTGACGGACAGCGTATTTTGTACGTTTATGCCTACTACTAAAACCGCGACTGCAAGGCACGCCACGGACAAGCCTTTTATTATACCGTACATTCTTCTCTTTTTGCCGTAGTTTAAGGCTTTGTTTATAAGATCGGTATCTACATATTCCATACCGTATAAAATATCATAAGATTTCATATATCATAACCCTCGCTTTCCAAATTTTCTCTCAGCTTGTTTCTCATTCTGAAAAGAATTGATTTGATTTTGCTTTGGCTTATATGTAAAGCCTTTGAAATGTCGTCGACACTCTCGGTCTGATAGTAGCGGCGTATGAACACCGCCTGATACAACGGCTTTTGTTTTTTCAGAAACGCGTTTATAAGTTTGCCGAGCTCCTTTGCCTCAAGCTCTGCTTGCGCGTCTCTGCCGTTTGATACGCACTGCGACAGCTCCTCCGTTATACCGGTAATAACGGCGCTGCGCTTATCCGCACTCTGCTTTCTGCATTTGTCAAGCGCGGCGTGCCTTGTAAGGCGCGACAGGTAGACCTTTAAATAATCGTACGGCTCATCCGGCGGAATGTTGTTCCACGCCTGCATATACGCGTCGTTCACACATTCCTCCGCGTCCGCCTCGTCGTCCGTTATGTTTTTCGCGACCGTCTTTAAGTACCCGCCGTATTTTGCCGACGTCTCGGCAATCGCTTTTTCATCGCGCGCAATATAAAGACCGATTATCTCTTTATCGTCCATCCGCTCACCTCCTTTTTTGAAGCCTCACCATATAAAGCGTAAAAAATCCGGTTTGGTTGCATTTTTTTATAAAAAAAAGGAGGTCGCCCTCCTTTTTTTCATATCTTTTCGTACGATTCGACGTTTAAAACGAATATCGTCGCGCCGCCGACAGTCGTTTCCTCGGCTACGCCGTGATTTGACAGCCCGCGTCCGAAGGAGCTTGAGGACGGCGCCACCTGCTTTCTGCTGCTGCACTGCTCCTTTAATATCTTCTTTATCTCTCCCACGCGCTCCTCTTCCGTTCCTATCAGAAGCGTGGTGTTTCCGACCATCAAAAATCCGCCGGTCGTTGATAATTTCGTTACGAAAAATCCCTCTTTCGTCAGAGCCGAGGTTGCGTTCACGCTGTCGTCGTTCGGTACTACCGCTAAAACAAGTTTCATTTATTTTTCTCCTTTACAGATCCATATTTATTTTAAGCCAGCTTTTTTTATCAAGTTTCATAATATCGGGTATTTCGTATCTGTTGTCGTCGCTGTCGCGGAACAGTACGCGCCCGTCGTACAGGTTTTTGATATCGGAGTGTCTGTTCCGTATATCAAACGCCCTTACGCCGTAGTTCGTATTAACCTTGTATTTCAAAAGTCCGTTTTTCTCCGTTCGCTCCAGTATCTCGGTTATCTTCGGTATCATATAATACTCGTCAAGACACTTTTCCACCGCTTCCCGCGATTCGGGTATCAGCGTTTCAAGATCGCGTATCATCGCCACTTCCTTCAGATCCTTGTCAAGCAGCGTAATGTATTTCGTCAGACCGGAGAGCGGGAACAGTCTGCGCGGCTCAAGGTCCTCGAATACGCGCCCGTCATACATTTTAAGATCGACCCGCGCAAATCCGCGGTACGTTATCATCGCCTCGTCGGCGTTTATATATAATCTTTCCGCCATACTGCACCTCACTCAAAATTCTCTTCCGATTTCTGTTTGCTCACCTGCTCGGACATGGACTGGATCTGGATCAGTCTGTAGAATTTGCCCTTGAGCGCCATAAGCTCGTCGTGCGAACCGCATTCTATTATGCGTCCCTTGTCCACGACGACTATCTTGTTCGCCTTGCGCAGCGTTGACAGGCGGTGCGCTATCATAAGCGTCGTTCTGCCGTAGATGAGCCGCTCTATCGCTTCCTGTATCTGGTTTTCAGTTTCGGAGTCGACGGACGCCGTCGCCTCGTCAAACACCAGGATGCTCGGGTTTTTCAACACGGCGCGTGCGATCGAGATCCTCTGCCGTTCGCCTCCCGAAAGACCTACGCCGCGCTCGCCGAGCATTGAATCGTAGCCGTCCGGCTGCAGGATTATGAAGTCGTGTGCGTTGGCAACGTCCGCGGCGTTTATGACCTGCTCTATATGCGCGTTCGGCACGCCGTATGCGATATTGTTGAATATCGTGTCGGAGAACATCATCGGCTCCTGCTGTACGTAGCCGATCTTGCTCCTGTAATAGCTCATATCAATGTCCTTGATATTCTGCCCGTCGAGGAGTATCTCGCCCTCGTAGTTGTCGTAGAAGCGCATAAGCAGGTTGATAAGCGTTGATTTTCCCGAGCCCGTCGTTCCGACGATGCCGACAATATCGCCCGGCTCTATCGTCAGATTTATGTCGGACAGCGTCTTTTTCGCGCGGTCAAAGCTGAAATTGACGTTTTTGAATTCTATCCTGCCTCTTATCTTCTCGGGGCAGTTGCCTTTGCCGAAGTCCGCTTCGGGCTCCGCGTCAAGTATATCGAGAACTCTCTCAGCCGACGCGAGCGCGCCCTGATAGCTGTCCGAAAGGTACGCGAAGAAGTTTACGGGTCCGTAGAACATCGAAACGTAGCTTAAGAAGGCGACGAGAAGACCGGGAGTCAGACCGCCGAAGCCTTTTATCGCCCACGTGCCGCCGACGCCCCAGATGAGAAGCGAACCGCACGTTACCACAAAGCTCACGAGCGCGGGAAAGGCGTTCGTTATCTTTGCCGAGCTTGTGTCTACCTTATACCATTCGTCGTTGTATTTTTTGAACTTCTCCGTTGCTCTCTGCTCTCCGGCGAAGGATTTCACCACGCGAACGCACGGGATCGTATCCGTAAGTACGGACGAGACCGCCGCCCACCTCTTCCATATCCTTCTGTAAAACGGCGCTATCTTGCGGCTGAAATACTTTGCGCCGAGAACGACGAGCGGAACGGGACAGAGCGCCAAAAGCGACAGCTTCCAGTCCTTCAGAAACATTATAATGATAATGCCGACGAGCATGAAAAGCTGTACTATGATCTCCTGCGATATACGCAGGGCGAACGCCTGCAGATTGTTCGTATCGCCGGAGATCCTGTTGATAACGGAGCCGGTGGACGTCTTGTCATAGAATTTCATCGGCAGGTGCTGGGCTTTTTCGTACACGTCGTTTCTCATGTACCGCACTATCCTGTCGCCCGCTATACGCAGTATATAACCGCGGAAGCCGTTCAGAAGCGTGCCTATTATGTACGAGCCCAGAAGCATCAGGACTATCGTGATAAGATCGTTCTGTTTGCCGTTAGGCAGGACGTCGTCTACGAGACGCTGCGTCAGAGACGGCGGCAGAAGCGCCAGAGCCGTACTGCACATAGACATTAAAAGCGCGACGATCAGGAATTTTCCCTGCGGCTTGACGTACTTGAAAAGCTTTGATACGATCTTGCCCTTTGACTGGCACTTGATGCACTCGGCGCCCGGGCGTATCAGCGTGCGTCCGCATTTAGGGCAGACGCGCATCTTCTTTTCATATGCGGCCTTGACTATTTCAAGCTGTTCGCCCTGATCCTCGCCTCTGCCTATCGCCTCTATATATGAGGCGGCGACGTCGCACAGATCGGCTACGGCGTAGGTGTAGCGGAAAACGGTGAATTCCTCCCCGTTTTTCAGCTTGAAATTCATTCGGGCGTTGCCGTACATACGCTTGACCGATACTTTTTCAATATCGGAAAAAGCCGCCGAAAAGAAGCCGTTATCGTGATTTTCATCAACGATCACAGCCCGGCGGCTTGTAATGATAAGCGTTGCGGCGGCGTATTTTTCAAAAAGCGATAAATCGCCGACGACGGCAAACAACATTTTTTCTCCGTCGCTCAGTTGTCGTTCGATCCACCCTCGTGCGTCATCGGGCATCGCCTTATTGATCAGCGGCTTGGTCTCTTCCATATTCACCTCCAAAACCTCTTATCAAATGATTGTTTGTTATTTGCTTTTGATTTATTATAAGTTTGAAGGGATTTAATTTCAACGCTATACGAAAAAAGAGTATCAAACGTCGTGTAAAAAATCTTTGAACACCGAATTACGGCACCCTTTTTGATCGGGAGACGCGGTTTTCAGCGCGGTTTATGCAGGCGACCGCGTTTTTTCCCGCATTCGCCGCCGTCGGAAGACCTCCGGGAGGCTGAAGCCACTGCGTTGCGAGATACACGTTTTTTATGCCGTCCGCTCTGTTGCGGCACGTTTTCGGCACGTATCCCGACGAAAAAGCGTAGCTCATATACGTTCCGCAGTCCGATCCCGTGAATTTTCTGTACGTCGCGGGCGTCCAGACGTCAAGGAGCCTGAGCTTTCCCTTAAGCCCGGGATATCTGAGCTCTATCTGTCCGGAAACGCATTCCGCCGTTATCTTCTTTATTTTTTCATACGCTTTTTTATTACGGTCGAGGTCTATGATCTGTCTGCACCTGTCCTCGCGGCAGAAAAAGAACGCCTGCAAGACCGTCTCCCCCTCCGGCGCGTACGAGCTTTCGTGACTGAAATTGCGAAGCGTCAGATATTTCGCACCGGACAGTATTTTTGCGTCCTCCGTCATCTCAAACACGAGATCGCCGTCAAAGTCAAGGTTCTTCGGGCAGGAAAACGCGCAGTGAACGCTTGAAAACCGGCTTAATTTTCCGTTGTTTTTCATTTTGTAAAGCGCCCTCGGCAAAGACTTTCCGGTGAGTCTGACGTAAGAAGGCTCGGGGTCCGCGGTCAGGATGAAATAATCGCCCTTTACCTCCGTACCGTCGTCAAGCAAAACGGAGCGCGCCGTGTTTTTGTCAAGCAAAAGCTTTTCCGCGGCAACGCCCGTGTGAAGCTCGCCGTGAAGCGAAAGAAATCTTCTGACCATATTACGCGCCGCCTCTTTCGAGCCGCCGCGCGGCAGATCGGCGTTGCCGTAACAGAAGCTTGCGAAGACGAAAATGAGACCGAGACTGCCGAAATCCTCCGTAAGAAAAGACGATAAAAACATTTTGATAAGAGGATGACTGAATTTTTCCGCAAGCTCGCCCGCCGTCATTTTAAAATAGCGGAAAAGCTTTGTTATATCCGTCTTTTTTCCGCCGCACAGACCGGAAAGATACGCGGCGGCGCGGACTGCGGATGCAAATGAGCGTATCTCGGATATATCGGCGGGACTTACGCTTATGAGCTCGTTTTCAAGTCTGTCCGCACCGCGGCACAGCGACAGACGCCGGCCGTCAAGCTCGCAGGTGTAAAGAGACGGCGGCGAATATATCCCGTTGTTGAGAACTCCCAGCGTTTTCCACATTTTATACGTTTTTGTCGCGCTGTTCGTTCCCGTCAGCCAGTGGATGCAGTTGTCGATATGATACGGACCGCGCTGCCACCCCGTCAGATTGCCGCCCGCTTCCGTGTGCTTTTCGTATATGACAGCCTTGTGTCCCGACAAAAGCGCGTATATGCCCGCGGACAGCCCCGCGACCCCTCCGCCGATGATTATTATCTTTGCCATACAAACTCCGTTTTTTTGTATTATTGACATAAAAAACGAAGCATATTACATAAATGAAAAATCCATTTATAGCAAGGGATTTTCAGAGTGAAGACAAACTCCAAAAGTCATCCGGGAATTTTCCGGATGACAGCGTCTCGCCTGCGGGCTCGGTCAGGTCGCGGCTCTGACAGTCCACCGGACTGTCATTCACTACCGCGCCCCCCGCTTCGCTACCTCGGGGAGGGAGCCTTTTAACCTTCCCCCATTGGGGAAGGTGGCACGCGAAGCGTGACGGATGAGGCGAACGAAATTATCATTTCCTCTTAACCTTCCCCTGTTGGGGAAGGAGGCTTTTCCTTCCGTGTCCGGAATTTTACGGGGCTTTCTGCCGCGCCCCATCAATCAGAATTGATGGGAGGGGAACAGGGGGTTTGGGGGTGGCGAGGCGTCAGCCGAGCCGTGAGGGGCGGGTGACCCCCAAATTCCGTCGGCGCAGCCGACACCTATTCCTTATACGAAAGTATATCGCACAAAACGTGAAGCGCGTTTTCCTTCTGCTTGAGTCTGAACGTGAGCGTGGGATTTCTGCCGGGGTATATCATCAGTCTTCCCTTTGACGCAGAGGTAATGACGACCCATTTTTCCGCGTCGAATTCGTACGGGGTGAGCACTATTTTGCCGTCACGCTGGTCTATTCTCTGCACGTCAAGCGACGAGCCGAGCGCGCGCAGAAGCGATATATAGAGCAGACTGTCAACGATCGGCGGAAATTCTCCGAAGCGGTCGAGAAGCTCGTCCGCAACGTCGTCCAGATCCTCGGGACAGGTGATATGCGATATTTTTTTATACATTTCTATCCTCAGATTATCGCTTCTGATATAATCCTTCGGTATATACGCGGAATACTGCAGATTTACGGTACATTCTCTTACGGGCGGCTTTGACTCTCCCTTTTCCTCAAGCACCGCTTCGTTCAGGAGCTTGATATACATATCATATCCGACGGTGTCTATATGACCGTGCTGTTCCGCGCCTAAAATATCGCCCGCGCCGCGTATTTCAAGATCGCGGAGAGCTATTTTGAAGCCGGAACCGAATTCCGTATATTCGCGTATCGCGGAAAGACGCTTTTCCGCTATCTCCGATAAAGCCTTATAAGGCTTGTACGTGAAATACGCGTACGAACGGCGGTTGCTTCTGCCTATTCTTCCTCTTATCTGATGAAGCTGAGAAAGACCGAGTCTGTCCGCGTCCTCGATAATGAGCGTATTGGCGTTCGGAACGTCGACGCCCGTTTCTATTATGGTGGTGCAGACGAGGACGTCTATATTTCCGTCTATGACGTCGCGCCATATATCGGAAAGCTCCTCCTTATCCATTTTGCCGTGTGCGGTGACGATAGACGCGTCGGGACAAAGATCGCGCAGTTTTGCGGCGCAGTGCTCTATCGTCTCCGTATTATTGTAAAGGTAAAACACCTGACCGCCGCGGCGGAGCTCTTTTTTTATGGCGTCGGATATTATCATATCGTCGTATTCAAGCACGTACGTCTGCGGAGGCAGACGGTCCATCGGCGCCTCGTCGAGTATGGACATATCGCGTATACCGGATATCGCCATATTGAGCGTACGCGGTATCGGCGTTGCGGTGAGCGTCAGCACGTCCGCGTTGCCGGACAGCTTTTTCAGCTTTTCTTTATGCGCCACGCCGAAGCGCTGTTCCTCGTCGACGATTATCAGCCCGAGCTTTTTGAATTCCACGTCGTCGGACAGCAGCCGGTGCGTTCCCACGATTATATCGATATCCCCGCGCTTAAGTCTTCTGAGCGTCTCCGTCTGCTGTTTTGCCGTGCGGAAGCGCGAAAGCATATCAACGGATACGGCAAAGCCGCGCATACGTGAGGTTATCGTCTGGTAATGCTGGAGCGCCAGGATCGTTGTGGGAACGAGCACGGCGACCTGATATCCGTCCGCCGCCGCCTTGAACGCCGCGCGGAGCGCGACCTCCGTTTTGCCGAATCCGACGTCTCCGCAAAGCAGTCTGTCCATCGGATGCGGCGACGTCATATCGCGCTTTATGTCGTTTGCCGCGTCAAGCTGTCCGTCCGTTTCCTCGTATTCGAACGACGCTTCAAACTGAGCCTGAAGATCGTCGTCGGACGAAAACGCGATGCCCGGCAGCCGCAGACGCTTTGCGTAAAGTTCTATCAACTCCGCCGCCATTTCCTTTGCCGCGGCTTTCGCCCTCGTCTTTGCTCTCGCCCAGTCCGCGGAGCCCATTCTGTTGAGCCGCACGGTGCCGTCCTGAGCGCCCGCGCCTATGTATTTGGATACCGCGTCAAGTCTGTCGCACGGAACGTACAAAACGCCGTTTTCCGCGTATTGTATATGAAGATAATCGCGGCGGCAGCCGTCGTAGCCGTCAAGCGTTTTGATGCCGACGAATCTTCCTATACCGTGCGTATCGTGAACTATGTAATCGCCGGGTTCGAGGTCGGCGTATGATAAAATACGCTCCTTAGCGGACGTCTGTTTCTTTTTTGTCGCCCTGCGCTTGATCATAGCCCTGCCGTACATACTCGTTCCGCGGCAAAGAGAGATAACGGCAAAACGCGCCTGCTCGCAGATAAAGCCCGCCGCTCCGCTCGGGTAGATTATATAAGGCGTTTTATATACGGATGAAGCGTCCGGCGCCTTGTCCGCCGGGACGTAAGGCGCGATGGTGCCCGTTTCGTACAGCATATCCGAATACGATTTTGCGACCGCCTCATTTTCGCATAACAGCAAAACGCCCCATTTTCCCTTTATGTATCTTTGCAGATCGTCGCGCAGAAGCTCAAAGCTGTCGTTATACGACAAGGGCGATGACGTACGGAACGTGAATACGCCGCCGTATTTCAACCCCGCGGACGTAAAATTGTCAGTATAGACCGCCGCCTGCTTTTCCGCCCACAAGTCAAAGACAGCTTCGGGCGCCCTGTATTCTGCGTATCTGCCGTTTATTTGTCCGTGCTCTATCATAAGCGACGACGTCAGCTCATCCGCCTTCGCCGAGCCCTTTATTCGCTCGGACAGGGCGTTCGGCTGGTCGCATATAACAAGCGCGCCTTCAAAATAGTCGAGAAGCGTCTGTTTTTCCTCATATATAACGCTTATGTATTTGTCTGAAAAATCGGGTATCGCGGTATTGTCAAGCGCCTCAAGCTCGCCCTGAAGCGATTTTTTTACCTCCTCGCGCGCCGCTTTTTTCATCTGAGCGCGTATAACGGTTTTCAGCTTTTCGCGGCTGTCGTTATCCGTAATGACCTCACGCACGGGATAAAGCGAAAAAGACGGGGAATTCTCTATCCTCCGCTGGCTTATGATATCAAAAACGCCCAGACTGTCTATCGTATCGCCGAAAAACTCCGCGCGGTAAGGCTCGGAGGCTCCGGGCGGGAAAACGTCCAGTATACCGCCGCGAACGGAAAACTGACCGACGCCGTCCACTCCCGTAACGCGGCTGTACCCGCATGAAACGAGAAATTCCGAAAGCTCGGACAGGTCCGCCGTATCGTCGAGCGTGTATTTTCGCTTGTATTTTTGCAGTTTTTTTACGGGTATCGTGTATTGAAGCGCGGCGGCGGGCGAGGCAATGACGCAGTCCGCGGAGTTATCGAGCGCCGCGGTCAGAACGCCTATCCTCTCCTGCTCGTATTCGTGAGAACAGGCGACGTTGTTGAACGAAAAATCCCGCTCGGGATAAAAAAGGCACTTCAAGCCCGAGTCGGACAGCGCGGCGTATATCTTCATGCTCTCCTTCTCGTCGCCGCAAAGGATGAGCGCCGGCTTGCCCGCGGCCTTTCCGACGTCCTCGCACAGGCAGGAGAAAAAGGCGTATTTCGCGCCCTCGGACAGACCGGCTGCGAGAACGGGGCGAAGTCTTTCGTACTTCACCATCTCCCCGCGCGTCTGCAAAAGCGCCTTGTATTCGCTTATGCCCCTGAAAAGGTCCTTTATTATCCTCATAATCTGAAAACCTTTATGCTTTTGATTGCCGTACCTTCCTCGAATTCGCTCACTTTCCCAAGGGCGAAAAATCCCTTCTCATCGTACAGACGAACTCTTTGTCCGACTTCAAAATCCGTCTTTATCTTTTTTTGATATATCTGACATCCGCTTTTGCAGAGCTTCAGGAAAAAACCGTTTAACGTAACCGTCGGAAGACCGGAAAACAAGCTTTCCGTTCCGATAAGTCTTTTACAAAGCTCCTCGTACGGAAGCTCCCCGCACTCCGCCGGCGTAATCGCGTCGGCTATGCTGAAGCCTCCGGCTCTTGTACGGCGAAGCGACGCCATACAGCCTCCGCAGCCGAGTTTTTTCCCGATATCGTCGCAAAGCGTTCTTATATACGTTCCCTTTGAGCAGACGACCGAGAGCGCAAAGTCCGTGCCGTTGATCTTTCTGACGATGATCTTTTTTATCTCCACTCGCCGCGGAAGCCGCTCCACCTCTATCCCGCGCCGCGCGAGATCCACAAGCTTGCGCCCGTTCTGCTTGAGCGCCGAATACATGGGCGGAATCTGCATATACTCTCCCTCGAACGACAAAGCCGCCTCGTAAACCGCTTCTTCATCGGGGATCACGTCGGATGAAAAGATCACTTCACCGCCCGTGTCCTGCGTGTCGGTCGCGACTCCGAGCCGGAGCACGGCTTCATACTCCTTCTCATCCGAGGTTATATATTCCGCCGCCTTTGCAGCGCGTCCGACGAGAACGACGAGAAGTCCCGTCGCGTCGGGGTCGAGCGTGCCGGTGTGACCGATTTTCTGAGTACGCAAAAGACGCCGCATACGGTTTACCGCGCTATGCGACGTGATGCCCATCGGCTTGTCTATGAGTATTATTCCATCGGGCTCCATTACTTCTTTTCCTGTCGGAACGTCCTTTGCTTCAAAAATTCGCTCTGCTCCTTTTCAAGCTCCGTGTCAAGACATATATATCTGTACGCGGTATAGAGCGTGACCGCGTTCATTATCGTAAGTACGATAAACAATCCGTACCGAATCACCGCAAAAACGTCGCCTAAATTGACGGGCAGCGACGCCGCCGTGTTCACTATGCAGAACGCGCCGGTCGCGGCGACGGAGCGTATCCCTCTCTTTTTCACCTTTTCGCATTCCGTCTGCCGCCCCATATCGAACACGGCGTAAAACAGAAGGATCTGCGCCGGAGCGAAAAGCACGGCGATCGCGGTGAAAAGATAAAATCTTATACTCACCATCGTCTGCTCGCTCATTATTCTGAAAAACCACAAGCCCTGTATCACGGCTTCAAACGCCATGGCAGCGTCAAGCGCCGCGGTCGCAAACAGAGAGTATTTTGCAAATTTCGAATACCGCGAGAACCTGTATAAGCCGAAGAGCAAAACGGTATAGCCTATAACGCATAAGATCTTGCAAACAAACACGAGAAGGGCTTCATTTACTATGAAGCCCGTGTCAAAGACCGTAAACAAATATCCCGTAAACGTTATTCCGAAGCCCATATCAGTTTCCGCCCGCGCCGGGTTTTCCGCAGCACTTCTTGTATTTCAGTCCCGAACCGCAGGGACACGGATCGTTCGGACCGACCTTTTCTTTTTTGACTATCGGTTTTTTCTTGACGGTTTTATCGGGAGCGCCCGCCACCATCTCGCGTTCTTCCTCACGCTTGATCTGCATCCTCGGTCTTACGGAGAGTATGCGGCGCACCGTGTTTTCACGTATATCCTCTATCATTTCGTCGTACGCGTCGGACGCGGCGAGTTTGAACTCCGTGATCGGGTTTCTCTGCGCATAGGACTGAAGCCCTATGCCGTCGCGCACGTCGTCCATCGCGTCAAGATGATCCATCCAGAGCGAATCGAGAACGGAGAGCAGTATCACGCGCTCTATCTCGCGCATCTGATCGCCGAATATCGCCTCCTGCTCGGCGTAACGCGCCATGGCGCGCTTTTTCATTTCTTCGACAATATCCTCGCGCTTGACGGACTTAAGCTCCTCCGGCGTGAATCTGAAATCGCCGTCGTTCAGGATTATGCCGCGGTATTTGCTTAAAAGCTCGTCGAAGCCCCATTCCGCGGGATCGTCGGACGCCGTGCATCTCGCCGCCGCGTCCTCCACCGTCTGCTCGATCATATCCATAATCTTTTCGCGCATATCGCCGTCGTTCAATATCTCGTTTCTCTGATCGTAGATCTGCTTTCTCTGCTGATTCATTACGTCGTCGAACATCAGAACGTTCTTTCTGCGTTCAAAGTTTATTGATTCAAGACGCTTCTGCGCGTTCTCTATAACGCTCGTCAGGATCTTCGCCTCTATCGGCACTCCGTCCGGAGTGAGCATGACGGCGCGCTTCATCCTGTCCTCGGAGCCGAACAGACGCATGAGATCGTCTTCAAAGGAGATATAGAATCTCGACTCGCCGGGGTCGCCCTGACGTCCGGCGCGTCCGCGGAGCTGGTTGTCTATACGCCTTGACTCGTGGCGTTCCGTACCCAATATGAACAGACCGCCCGCCGCTTTTACTTTTTCGTAAGCCGGCACTATTTTTTCCTTGTGCTTCTGATAAAGCTTGCGGAAGACCTCGCGTGCGGCTAAAACGTCCTCCTCCACGGACTGCGACGTGCCCGTCGCCTGCGCTATTACGGTCTCCTCATAGCCCATTCTGCGCATTTCCGCTTTTGCAAGCCATTCCGGGTTGCCGCCGAGCATTATATCGGTGCCGCGGCCCGCCATGTTCGTTGATATCGTGACCGCGCCGGGACAGCCCGCCTGAGCTACTATCTCCGCCTCTTTTTCATGGTATTTGGCGTTCAGCACAACGTGCGCTATGCCCTCTCTCTTAAGACGCTTTGACAGAAGCTCCGATTTGTCTATCGTTATCGTGCCTACGAGCACGGGCTGGTCCTTTTCGTGACATTCCTTTATCTGTTCCACTATCGCGTCGAGCTTTGACGCGGCGTTCTTGAAAACGACGTCCTCACGGTCTATCCTTATCATCGGCTTGTTTGTCGGTATCTCGACTACGTCAAGGTTATAGATCTCGCGGAACTCCTCGTCCTCGGTAAGCGCGGTACCCGTCATACCTGCGAGCTTGGTGTAAAGGCGGAAATAATTCTGGAAGGTTATCGTTGCAAGCGTCTGAGATTCCTTTTCTATCTTGACGCCCTCCTTCGCCTCTATCGCCTGATGCAGACCTTCGTTATAGCGGCGTCCGAACATGAGACGTCCCGTGAACGAGTCGACTATTATGACCTCGCCGTCCTTTACGACGTAATCCTCGTCTATATGATAGTTTCCGTGCGCCCTTATCGCCTGGTTTATATGATGCGCTATTTCGCTGTTTTCCGGCGCGCCGTAGTTTTCAAGATTGAAATACTGCTCCGCGCGCTCAATGCCGCGTTTTGTTAAAACGGACGTTTTCGCCTTTTCGTCAACTATATAATCGTATTCCTCGGAGACGGAGGATGAGTCGATATCCTCCTTTGAGTCTATCTCCTTCATTTTATACATTTTAAGACGCTTGACAAACGCTTCCGCACGGTCGTAAAGCTCCGTGGGCTTGTCGCCGGGGCCGGATATGATAAGCGGCGTCCTCGCCTCGTCTATCAGTATCGAGTCCACCTCGTCGACTATCGCGTAGGCGTGACCGCGCTGAACAAGGCGGTCCTTGTATTTTACCATATTGTCGCGCAGATAGTCAAAGCCGAATTCGTTGTTCGTACCGTACGTTATATCCGCGGCGTACGCCTTTCGCTTCAAATCGCTGTCGTGCTCGTTTGAAACGATCAATCCGCAGGACAGACCCAAAAAGTTGTATATCCTTCCCATTTCCTCGCTGTCGCGCGTTGCGAGGTAATCGTTGACGGTGACTATATGGACGCCCTTTCCGGTCAGAGCGTTAAGGTACGCGGGCATCGTCGCGGCGAGCGTTTTGCCCTCGCCCGTCTTCATCTCGGCTATACGTCCCTGATGGAGTATTATACCGCCGATAAGCTGTACGCGGAACGGGCGCTTGCCGAGGACTCTGTCCGCCGCCTCGCGCACCGTGGCGAACGCCTCGGGCAGAATATCGTCCGTCGTCTCGCCTTTTTTAAGTCTTTCTTTGAATTTATCCGTCATCGAACGCAGCTCAGCGTCCGTCTTGTTTTTATACTCGTCCGCCAGAGCCTCTATTTTATCGGCAAGAGGTATTATTTTCTTTACCTGCTTTTCGCTGTACGTGCCGAATATTTTTGTTAAAAGTCCCATATTTTACTTCTCCGATCAGATTTATTAAAAAAAGATGATTTACTGTCGTGTCAATCTATGTTATTATACAAAAAATACGGTAGCGAATAAAACCGTATTTTGTAAATTTTCATAAGGAAGTATGATTATGGATATAAATATAGTGCTCGTGGAGCCGGAGATACCTCAGAACACGGGAAATATTGCGCGTACGTGCGCCGCAACAGGCGCGTCGCTCCATCTCGTCAAACCGCTCGGCTTTGAGATAGACGACAGAAAGCTCAAGCGCGCGGGGCTCGATTACTGGGATAAGCTCGATATCACGTATTACGAAAATCTGTCTGAATTTCTCGAGAAGAACAAAGACGAGGCGATGTTTTTCTTCACTACCAAAGCGAAACGCAAATATACGGACGCGGAATATCCCGGGCGCGTTTTCATCGTCTTCGGCAAGGAGACGAAAGGACTGCCGGAGGAGCTGTTGTATGAAAACCCGGAAAAATGCGTGCGCATACCGATGCGCGATACGCTCCGATCGCTGAACCTTTCAAATTCCGTAGCCGTCGCCGTTTACGAGGTTTTGCGTCAGCGTGATTTCAAGGGGCTGAGAGAGGACGGAGAACTGACGAGATTCAAGTGGTAAAACCGCTTTGTGTCTTTTTCTTCTCCTGCTTTCCGCTATTTTAAACTATTTTTAAATTTTTACGCCAGGGACTTGATATTTAAAGCATTTTATTATACAATCCAAAATGATAAAATATGCAAAGGAAACGTAACGATGAATAAAAAAGCTGTAAGGAGATTTGCCGCATCTGTCCTGGCGCTGTGCCTGTTCTGCGGGATCCTGCCGCTTCACGCGGAGGATATACACGGCGTTTCTTACCCGAGGACGTTTTTGCTTGACGGCTCCGAGCAAGACACAATATCAGAATACACGGACACGGAGGCTCTTCGTGAATACCTTTCAAAGGAGCTGTACGGCTTTCCGGAAAGGGTGGATATCAGTCAGTTTTCCATACCTTTTTCGGAATTTGAAACGCTCAGGGAATTCATCTGGCGCGAATTGCCGGACTGCTTCCACGTATACGGCGTAGGCTATTACAGCGGCGATCCGGTCCCCGCGCTTTTCATAACGTATTCGATGGAACCGGAGGAGTATTATCAGAAGCTTGAACAATGCCGCGGCGCCGCGGCAGAGCTTCTTGACGGAATTGCAGGAAACGACAGCTTATCGGACGTTGAAAAAGCGCTTCTCATCCACGACAGACTCGCGCTGCACAACGAATACGACTATATCTTCGCGGACGACAGCCACACCATATACGCATCTCTCGTAAAAAGAAACTCCGTCTGCGACGGATATTCAAAGGCTTATACGTATCTTCTCCGCCTCGCAGGGATCGAATGCTGTATTTGCGTTTCCCTTGATTTGAACCACTCGTGGAACCTCGTAAAGATAGACGGAGAGTATTATCACGTTGACGTGACGTGGGACGATCCGTCGTGGGCGAGAAATTCAAGAGGCGTTTTGGGTTACGTTCAGCATACGAATTTTCTCCGCTCAAACGCCGGCATAATCGGAACGGGTCACGAAAAGGACGGAAAAACAGACTTCTACGCGCCGGCATCAAGTACGAAATACGACGGATGGTTCTGGCAGAACGTCAACGCGGCGTTTCAGCTTGCGGACGGCAGTCTGTATTACATAGACGGCTCCTCTAAGGAGCTTATGCGTCTGAATGAAGACAAAATCACGGGGACTCCTCTTTGCTCCGTTTCCGACAAATGGGCGGCGGGTTATTCAAGCTATTATAAGGGAAACTTCTCAAAGCTCGACCGTCACGGCGATCTGCTGTTTTTCAATACGTCCGACACGGTCTATTCGTACGATATCGCAACGGGAGAGGTGTCCGCGGCGTTCAGACCGCGCCTCGAAGAGTACGAGAGCATATACGGAATGTGTTACGAGGACGGCTATATAGTATGCGATTTGAACAACTGTCCGAGCGGCGACGTGAGAAAACTGCGTCAGGTGAGGGAATTATACGCATACTCCGACATCTCAGCGGAGCTTTCCTCCGCCGTCGGCATATCGGATACCCGGACCGTAACTGCTGAAATAACGTCGACTACGGGTATGAGCGGTTATTATTTCGGAAAAAGCGCGGCTTATACGGATAACGATATAATCGCCTCGACCGATCTGTCGGTGGATTTTACCGTGACAGAGCCGGGAACGTACTATTTCACGGCGTTTGACGGCAACGGCAAGCCGTCCGAAACAGTATCCCTGACGTTCTGCCTTGTGACGCTTCATCCCGACGGCGGAGAGCTCGAATATGAGAACATAATAATGTTAAAAGACGACGTCATAGATCTGCCGTCGCCCGTAAAAGATGGCTTCAGATTTCTCGGCTGGTCGTTTTTCCCCGATGCGGAAACAGGTATAACAGATCTTGTGGTGGAGGATCCGCCGGAGTTTTCGGAGTTTTACGCCGTATGGCAGAAGATCGTGACAAAGCGCACGGCCTTCGGCAGGATAGTATCAAAAGCCCCCGTCGTTATCGGACTTGCCGACGCCGAGGGTGATATACTGGACAGGACGGAGGCGTCGGACGGCGAGTTTGAGATCGAAATTACGGACGATACGGCGTTTATCGTCATTTATTCCGAGGGATATTACCCCGTTATTTATCTGCCGGAGGAATTTGAAGATACGCAGATAGACGTTGCTCTGCTTCTTTTGGGCGACGTGAACGACGACGGAAGCCGGAACAACAAGGACGTAACGGCTTTGTTCAAATACGTTTCCGGCTCGGATATAACGGTAAACGAAACGTGCGCCGACGTAAACGGCGACAAAAACATAAACAACAAGGACGTAACGCTGCTGTTCCGCATAGTCTCCGGCGGCGACGTCGAGCTCACTTTATCGCCGATCCTGATGTTCTGAACAAAAAAACCGGGAATGCAAGGTGCTCTAAAGGACAGTAAATAAAACCGGCTGAGGTAAGGATAGTTTGATCCTCATTCCAGCCGGTTTTTTGTCGCATACCTCTGCAAGCAGGACGTTTGTGTGCCAAACGTCAAAAGAGTGAAATCTTTTGCCTGACGGCAAAAGATGAAATCTTAGGGCGCTGCCCTCAGATGAAATCGAACGCTGACGCGTTCGGTGAAATGAAATCCACCCACCGCCGTCGAGGCGATTTCACTGCCCGAAGGGCAATTTCACCGCCGCAGGCGATTTCACCCACCCCGCAGGGGTGGATTTCGTTGCCGACTGTCCTTTGGGACAGTCGGCTAA